>Ga0247831_1000552_pt1 | contig 81065 bp, 64 predicted proteins | sample LaCruzMarch2015__9_FD_192406 | JGI IMG/M metagenome (GOLD analysis project Ga0247831, IMG submission 192406) | Freshwater microbial communities from meromictic Lake La Cruz, Castile-La Mancha, Spain - LaCruzMarch2015_1m | ecosystem: Environmental > Aquatic > Freshwater > Lake | place: Spain...
GGATACACAATATACCGAATTTTGGCAACATCTTCTTTGCCAGCCAACATGATTTGCCTGAGCTTTGATAACGTCCAGGTGTCAGGCACCCAAGTCAAATAGCAAATGTCCGTTCGCTTTGTCTGTTTTCGTGCGATGGAAACCGCTACCTTGCGATGCACAAGGCCGAGCATGACCTCGAGTGCCAGCCGATCGACGAGTCGTTCGGTAGTTTTACGCGGTTCCATCGCGTCCCATCCGATGCGTGGCACTCCTTCGAGCATCGGCATGGGCCGAGTCCAAAGGTTGCCCAAGTTATAAATACCGACCACTGGTTGCACTTTCCAAATCCCAGGACGGTTGATCGCACGATTCAAACGCACTGGAGTTCTCGCCTCGGTCGCTTCACGACGACACCATTGCCTCGATGGATACGTGTCGGTCACAGTTGCCACCATTGCGGCGGTATCGGTCCTGGCTGATTTCATCATCTCCGATTTCCATTTACCGCCGTACGGTAAGTCGTTGGCATCATACCATGCCACCATCTGCCCAAAGCTGCGCACGGAGTCGCGAATGTACTCTGCAATCTGCCGACCATCGCGTTTTGCATGGCTTAGAAAAACATTGAGGGGCGGCGTCACATCGCTATTGTCCGCTCGCACAAACCTCGCTGCGGCCTCGATAACTGCGCGGCGCAGGAACGCCGTCATCTGATCAAGAGGCATATCAAGCGACCGAATTGGGTTGAAATTCTCGTAGACCTCTGGAATACGGTACAACCCCTCGTGCATGGCGATGGGCAGAATCTGCACTCGATTCTTCCCAACGTGTTTTTTATTCCAAGTTCGAGCGGACTTGGCAAAACGAACTAATGCAGTGCGCCAATCAATGTCGCCTACCATCTCTTGATCTACTAACAAAACGACGATGTTTAGATCTGAATCGCTGAATGAAATGTCCGGCTGTAGCCTTGCCTCAACGATCCGACGTCGAAAATAGACAGGCAGTCCTGCGTTGCTCTGATTCTCGGTCAACAAGCTCAGTCGGAACCAATCGAAAAGATCACTTGCAAGTTTTGTGGCGACCTTGCTCTTTAAATGATGCACTACGTAGATGCTGACGGGTGAGGGCATAATCAAGATCAAATAAAGAGAGTCAAAGCCAACGATTCGATAGGTGTTGATACAAAACACTCAAGCAATGAACCGTCATCGATCATAACAAGGGACGCCACTCGTCGTGCGGTTTAGCCTAAAAAACTGAACGAACCGCCGTACAAGTTTTGCGGGATTCGAAACACCCCAAGCTTGCCCTTGGGATTTGTGATGCTTTGTGGCACTGCCTAAGTTATCATCGACGCCAATTAACCTAAACTTGATTCTCCACAATAGTTCCCGAAACTATCTGTATCAATGCTTTTAGATGCTTAACGTACTTTTTATATTCTTCGGTCGGACTTTCCTGAATCCAGATTTGATCAGTCGCCGGACATTCGCCGATGACCGTACCCAGTAGCGCTGCGCTGATATGAATTCGACCTCCACGCACATCCCAGTCCCAATACGAAGCAAACAAAGGTGGTCCATCGAACTCATATATATTCCAGTGCTTTGCCCAGTTCTTCGTTCGCAAACCTTGCTCAATCTCCGCTCGGGAATCATCGCGGTGCTTAACCGAATCGAACTTTCCGTACTCGACTTGCTTCAGCAAACTGTCGCGGGCGAAGAAAAAGGTGAGCGACTCCCACTGCACATGCCCCCTAGCCTCAAACGCTTCGGCAAGCTTGCTGCAGAGCTGCCAGTTCGTCGCTCCAACGAAAGCGACTTTTTGATGGGTTGTTAGCAACAAAACAGGTGGAACTTTAAATTTGCCATCGATACCTAAAAAAGTCGGACGAAGGGTTGGGAGGTAATCCTCTGAAAACATCCAGCTCGCTCCGCCCTTTACCCATTTGGGTCGCTTTTTTGCTGGTACGCTTTTATGGAGATCACGAAGACAATGAAAGGTGTCAAATGGCTTGTTATTTTTCAAGCAAATGCGTTGCGCAATAATCACTGCCGAAGGGGTGAGTCGAAACGCATTTAAGGTCCATTTGCGTTTGTCTGAATTTGCAAGGCGTTCTGCCAACTGGCGAACTTTGGCTCCCTCGTCCTTCCAATTCGTGTTTACCGTGAATATATTCTTCGCGATCGATGGTATTACTGTCGAACGAAACTCGTTTAACAAAGCGATCGCAGTCCTATTGAGTCCTCGCACTTGATCATCGCGCGGGATGCAGCCGGCATCATCGATCCAGTCCGCATCGCATTGCTTTGCCATCGCACCAGCAAATGCCAAGCGCAACAGGTTTGCAGGATATGCATTCGCGGTAGATACTTCGTCGAACGGCGTCAACTGATCAAGATAGCGTTTTAGCGCCTCGATAAATGCCTCGCCTGACAACGTAATACCAATCGAATCTGCAACGATTTCACGCATCCATGCGGTCCAATATCGGAGGTAAGTCGCTGCTTTGATTTCTTCGAGAATGGTTTCTGTAAACCTCTTAGAATAATCAACTGCATGACCTACCTCATGAGACAACAAAGGGAGGTATTCCGGGGATTGTGCTAAATGCCCCGGCAAACAAATCAGTGGGAAGGGAGGCAGCGATTCGCCTCGATCGACTCTTTTGGGCGTGACTTTGAAGAGAGATGGTATCGGCAGTTTGGCATCGGGTGCCCAAACTGCCGGACTCAAGGCAGAGTCAATGGCAACCATCGGTCCGATCGGTTGCGTTGCCCCTTCGGGCACAAACAGTTGAAAGCCTTCGACACACATCCAGTCGGCAGCCTCCAATATTTGGACTTCATACCCTCCGCGACGGGGCTGGATAAATGCGCGATCGATGTAACGGACTACCTCCTCAAGCTCCATGCGGCGGGTCAACAACAGCTGCAGATTGATCGACGAACGGGATTCATCCAATGACCTTCTAAATCGAGCCAGTTCCTTCTGAAAGACCTCAATAAAGGTGGCCAACTCATCGCGTTGCCGGTACGCAAACGATATTGTCTGGTCCGTCTTATCGCGAAGCAGTTTGACGATCGACATCGCAGTTTTTATTGTGCTGTTCGCATCAGCTAGCGCGAGAGCGATCTCATTCGACAGATTGTCAGCCATGTGGTTGTTACGCTATGAAGAGGATCGGTGAGTAGCGCCTAGATTGGAAACTCTCTTACTTCTGCGGTGGGAAGTGTATAGAGTTTCTGAAAACCTGCCTTATCGAGATCACTGATTTGGAAGTCGAGCGTCCCGTGACCATTGAGCGGATAATGCATCACGGACTGCGAGTCATATTTGGACAAGGCTTCTCCGCCAATCCCCCCGGTAACCCAGTTTTCCATGGCGGCCTTTTCGGCAGGGGTCATTCCCGCTTGAGCTTCAGGTCGGATGTGTTCATGTCGAAAACCTAAAACGTGACCCAGCTCATGTCGAATAACTCCTACCTGATCAAACGGATTGGGCTGGAGAAACGTTGTTGGTCCGATATGAACGAATCGTTTGTCGGCAGTATCGTTAGGGAAGAAGGCAAACGCATACAAGTTTGGATCGTTTAATTGCTCAAATTTGAATTGGAAAACAGGATCGTTCCCATCTTCAGCAAATCGAACCGAGTCCGAAATCCCCATAGCGTTTGCCGCTGAATTCCATGCCTCGGTCGCTTTGGCGCAGATCGTTTTTGCAATAGCAAGTTCCGCTGCATGTCCGGAAAACGACGCTTCATCGATAGCCCATGTAAGCACGACAGGGATTTCCCAGCGCATCGGCTTGCCGTCGATGGTTGCTGCTACGAGTCCCTCGGGTGCATCGGCTTGCTTTACTTGCGCGGCGTTGAGTATGCCTGTGGCGTATCGCTGTAACTCGCTTTCTTTGAGCTTTTGATCCAACTCGACGATATAGTACGTTTGGCCATCGAGCGTGACTTTTGGAGAAGAGCTTTTGATTTTCTCTACCAGGTCTGATACGGTCATTGAAAAGGTCCTTTTTTGAAACGCGTTTAAAATTGACGAGCGATAATGGGTACGTAGGCTTCGCGAATGGAGTGATCTTTAATGCTGATACCGAAACCAAACAGCGCTGCGCTATCCAACTCGGATTCGGATAATGGCACCCGGAGTCCGCCCGGGGTTATCGGTGCATTCATTGCGTTCAAGCGGCGTTGCATGTCGTCAAACTGAGTCTTCGACAACTCGGGTGGCTGTTCGATTCTAAGGCCCGCGCTGAGCGCAGTTGTCGAATTGGGTTTCACGTTGCCATTCGCGTCAAACCAATGCAGATCTCCAAAGTGTCCATAGCCTGGAGGCACTTGCGGGACGACATCGTTGTGGTTAACAAAACGGAAGTAGCGACCTGGAAAGGCTGCTGAATAAAAATCCGACAACTGCTCTGTCCCGAGCTTGGGTTGCCCATAGGTATAGATGCCGCGTATTCGATACTGGCTCACATATTCGGAGGCAGCAATTACCGCCAAGGCCCCTCCAAGACTGTGCCCCGTTATCCAGAGCTCTTTGGTACTATTCATCGCCAAATTCAAGATGCCATCAATACGGTTCTTTGCGTCCTGAAAAGCGCGATAAAAACCGCTGTGCACGCGACCGTAAATGGGACTCTCAAAACTGGCTACGGATAAATTCCGCAGCCAGTCGCCAAGGTTTTGTTCCGTGCCGCGAAAGCTGAGCATCGCGATTTCAGCGTCCCACGCAATGAAGCCTTGCGTGTCAGCAACGTCGAACAGAAAACAGTCGGTAAATTTCCAGTCAGTCGTTACTCTATCGATTAACTCGCGTGCATTTTTTTGATAGGCCGCTTCGCTGGCCATCGCTAAAGACAATGCAGTTTGCCAACTGAATAGGTCCGATTTAAGACCATCGATATCAAAACCATGCGTCAAAGTATCGGCTGTTAAACCGAGCATCGCGCCGCTTGTACCGTCCGACGCCAATCGCTTGAGCAACGCTTCACTAAAACGATTGGAGGCCGATCTGTTCTCGTTGGACTTCAATGCAGATGTTGTGACTAGCCCTGCAGCTAGGGTGCTGTCGACGGACATCGCATTGGTAAGATCGGCGAAGGTGATTGTCGGTAAACTTGGTTGCTGCCCGCGAGCGATTGCTTCCACCGCTTGGATAACCTCGGACTGCGTACAGAGTAAACTGTGTTCGCCCCTAACTTTGTAAGCTTTCAGACCTGGAACGAGCGAGGATCGAGACAGGACCGATCCGTCACCTTCTGGGCTCATTAAGTTTACGGTTCGGTCGGTGTGGTCCGAATTCCAAGGCATCGCTGCGAGGGTGGGCAAGTCCTGGGAAACGAGGTGCGTTGCATTGGAAAATAGGGGGCTCGACCATACGATTTTCTTGACTTCTCGGCTATGGTCGAGCCTTTGTTGATCCGGCTTGATCGCGCCCGACCATCCCCTTACCGAATAGAGTTCGGCTGCTTCTGGAAATACGTCCGGGTTGGGCAGCAAATCGATGAGGCCTGGAAAGCTTGCGCCCATGAGCTGAAAGTCTTCAAGTGTTTCGGAAATGGAAAATCGATCAAGCTCTTGAAACGACTCAGACTTGCCCATGATCGCAGCTGCGACACTGTAGGTTCCTCCAAGAGGTGAGCCGACCAAGATGCAATGCTGAACGCTCGAACTCCAATGCGCGTTGCGAGCTGCATAAACCGACGCCACTAATCCGCCCATCCCGTGGCAAACTAAAATGACCTTGCGACCGGACTTGACGGTGCTCAACCCTTTGAGAAACGCATCTAATGCGTCTGCAGCAACCGTGACGCTTCGACGCCAGTCGTAGCAAAAATCATGTGGTTGAAATCCGTGTTGCCGCCAAGTGTCGAACGCCGTTTTGTATTTTCGCCAAACCAATCCATCGGTTTCGATACGAACCGTGTGCTGATCGCTCGCGCCATCGGATTGCAGTGTCAAGCACTTGGAGAACCGCCCCAAAACGAGTTCGATATAGTTGAGCCAGATGCGCCGTCGACCACCAACAACGTTGGCTAAATGGCAATCTGTCACGCCGTGCAGCAACACAATTTCTGGGAGTGACGGATCGATCTTGGGCTGGAACAACAACCCTGTACTTGGATCGGCAGCTTCTGCCGCCGCAACTTGAGCCGCTAACCCTATTTCACTCGCAGGTGCTTCAGCGAGAATGGGTGCTAGCGATTCAATGGACTCAAAATGCGACTGCAAAAAGCTCTTTAACTCATCATCGTCAAAATTACCGATAAGGTTCGAGTGATCGATTTCCATGAGCAAGTATTCCTAGTAAGGATAACGACAGGTCATTACATCCACACTTAACCTACACAACGATCATGAGCAATTTGTCAATGTCAGCGTAACGGTTACTATTGAAGTACACAACGCGCTTTTCGATTTTCGGGCAGAACAGTTTGGACGGAAGAACGGAAATCGGACCGAGAAACCCTGCGATTCATTTCAATCGCGTGCGGCGGTTGATACCATCCGCAGCCAAAGTTCCCACCTGCGTGGGGATCTAGTAATGTACTTTCCAATAATAGTAATGTACTTTCCAATAAGTCGTTCCCGCGCAGGCGGGAATCCAGGAACCAATCGACCCCTTTGGCACGGTCGCGAGAGTCGTTCCCGCGCAGGCGGGAATCCAGTGGAGTGCGAGAGATGACTGGGTTCCCGCCTGCGCGGGAATGACGGCGAGTTGGGTTCCCGCCTGCGCGGGAATGACGGAAGAACGGAAATCGGACCGAGAAACCTTGCGATTCATTTCAATCGCTTCCGGCGGTTGCTACAATGCGCAGCCCGAAAGCGATCCGCCGCTCTTGCGGTTTACGTAACCCCGGCTGAAGTGTAAGCATTTTCGTTCCGACATTGCGAGAGAACCCAGTGAACCAACCGATTGTTAACGCCATCAACGTGAGCCGCTACTTCAAACGAGGTTCGGAGCGTGTCGATGTTCTTGATAATCTCAGCCTGCAAGTTCCAGAAGGTCAATTCTTGGCCTTAATGGGCCCAAGCGGTTCCGGCAAAACAACCTTACTGAACTTGATCGCCGGTCTCGATACCCCCAGCTCGGGTGAGATATGGGTTGGTGAAAGCCTTGTGTCGAAAATGTCCGAGTCGCAACTGGCCCGCTGGCGAACGGAAAACGTCGGCTTCGTATTTCAGTTCTACCATTTGTTGCCAGTCTTGTCCGCCTACGAAAACGTTGAGTTGCCTTTGCTGCTGTTGCCCCTGTCTTCCAAAAAGAGACGTGAACAAGTCATGACCGCATTGGACTTGGTCGGTCTGCACGATCGGAGTAAACACATCCCAAGTCAATTGTCAGGTGGTCAACAGCAACGCGTCGGTATAGCACGCGCTATTGTTACCGATCCGACTCTGATTGTGGCCGACGAACCAACTGGCGACTTGGACGCAAAATCGGCTCATGAGATTTTGGATTTGATGTGCACACTCCAGCGTTCGCTCAACAAAACAATCCTAATGGTGACTCACGATCCACGGGCAGCCAAACGAGCCGATCGAATCCAATACCTAGACAAAGGGCAATTGGTCGATAAGCCCGAAGACGAACTATACGAGGCGGGCTGAAATGAGGCCGGTTGAAATGAGGCCGGAATGTTGTGCTCCGTGCGATCACACTCGCTTCGTTCTCATAGCCCCAGAGCGTGCCACCCAATATGTAGGTCGATTTCAAACTACCGTCGCCCTGAGGCGAACCAAAATTTGCATTTTCCCGATTTTCAGTTCGCGAGATAACAGTCATGCGTTTCCTAAACTTGATCTTTCGAAATCTACGGCGCAACGTACTTCGCTCGTTGCTGACGTCGACGGGCGTGATGGTGCTGGTATTTGTGATCACTCTCATCTGGTCGATCCTGGGCTTTTTAGACCGAGCGACGTCCGAAAAGTCCAGTAACTTCAAAGGTATTGTTACGGAGAAATGGAGCATCCCGAGCCAAATGCCGTTCGCCTATGCTCGGACGCTCGAAAATGGGGCGTCCCGAGAGGACGGCGATGTTCGCCCGGAAGATTCGATGACTTGGCAGTTCTTCATCGGCACGATTGACAAGAACGTTGTAGGCTTTAATTCCTTCGTCTTCGCCTTTTGCATGGAGCCAAGAAAGCTGCTGACCATGATGGACGAGTTAGACTCGCTCCCCCCCGGCCCCAAAGCAGAGCTAGAAAAAGCCGTCGAAGCCATGGAAAAGAACAAGCAAGGGGTCATTATTGGTCAAAAACGGTTGGATGCTTTAAACAAACGAGTAGGCGATAAGATTACGATTTTCGGTCAAAACTACCGCGATCTCGACCTTGAAGTAGAAATCGTTGGCACGTTCCCACTCGGCCGGTACGACAACAACAGCTGCATCAATCGCGAGTACTTGAACGCTTCTCTCGATGCGTTCAAAGCCAGGACCGGAAAACCGCATCGCCTAGCTGAAAAGACTCTCAATCTCGTTTGGGTTCGAGTCCCTGATCGGGAAGCGTTCGATCAACTCGGTTCCCAGATCAATTCGTCCCCATTTTTCGCGGCACCTGCAGTCAAGATCGAGACAGCATCGTCTGGAGTTGCTAATTTTCTGGCGGGATACAAGGATCTTCTGACGATCTTTCGGTGGGTTCTTGCGCCAAGTATTTTGATCACACTTGCAGTCGTGATCTCAAATGCAATCAGTATCAGTGTTCGCGAACGCCGCAAAGAGATGGCGGTTCTCAAGGTTCTAGGCTTTCGTCCAAATCAGATTCTAGGCTTGGTGATGGGAGAAGCGTTGCTCCTGGGTGGGATCGCAGGCGCGATTAGCTCGATCTCAACCTACTTCTTTGTGAACAAATTTTTAGGAGGCATTCCTTTCCCGATCGCATTCTTTTCGAGCTTCCCTGTCGAAGACGGTGCGTTGTGGTGGGGAGCTGCGATCGGCCTCGTAACCGCCTTCGTAGGAAGTATCATTCCAGCACTGTCGACGCGTTCCATCAAAATCGTCGATGTCTTTTCCAAGGTCGCTTAGTCCATGATTCAGTACTTTGATCTCGCCAACGCGTGGATGCTTTTGCCGGCCTCACTGGTTGCGATTATTTTTACCTTGCTGCTGGTCTGGGCAGCTAAGATTCCGTTGATATACAATCTTCGGAACCTACAGCTTCGATATCGAACCACTCTGCTGACTGCCGTTGCGTTCACCATGGTGATCGGTGTGCTAACGTTCATGATGGGCTTCATCAACGGACTCAGGGTGCTGACTCAATCGAGCGGCATCCCAGAAAATGTCATCGTCTTATCGCAGGGCTCCACCGACGAAGGGATCAGCACGCTTGCGTACGAAGATATGAGCGACATCGCTCAGTTGCCACAAGTGAGGCGTCAAGGGGATGAGCCGCTCTGTTCCCGTGAAGCCTACATCGTCATCAATCAACCGATTGATGATCCGCAACCAGGCCGACCGAAACGAAGATTGCTACAAGTGCGAGGTCTAGACGACCCAATCGTCTCCGCCAATGTGCACGGCTTTGTGTTGTTACCTGGCAGCAGTTGGTTTTCGGAAGCCGGAGTTCGGGCGAATATCGATGCGGATAAACCGCCGATGGTGGAAGTTGTCCTGGGGGAAGGGATCGCTCGTGAGCTCGGCGCAGATCGATCGCCTGCTGCGATTGCGTCGGCAAAAGATAAAGCCCGCTTGTCGCCCGGGGATGTCATCCAATTGGAATCGAGAACGCTGTTCGTCGCCGGCATTCTCAAGACGGAGGGAACGACGTTTGACTCGGAGGTGTGGGCAAAGCGAAGTGTCATCGGTCCCATCTTCGGTAAGAACAATTACACAACACTCGTCCTCAAGACCCAGAGCAAAGAATCAGCAGAAGAGCTTGAGTCTTTTCTGACAGGCAAAGATCCGGACAACAAGTACGAGAAAGCCCGAGTCAACGCGTTCACGGAGCCGAATTTCTTTAAATCACTTGGGCAAACGAATTTGCAATTGCTGATCGGTACTATCTTCGTAGCGATCATCATGGCCTTCGGTGGCGTGATGGGCGTTATGAACACGATGTTTGCCGCGATTAGCCAACGCATGAAAGATATCGGTGTTCTTCGGTTATTGGGTTACGGCGGCTGGCAAATTCTCATCTCGTTTTTGTTTGAGGCCATGCTGATTGCCTTGATCGGCGGTTTGCTTGGATGCGCGATCGGATTTCTTAGTAACGGATTTTCGATGACCAGCGTGGTTAGCAATGGACCTGGGGCAAAGGCGGTTGTCTTTCGAATCGTGGTGGACGCGGGTGTACTTGGAATCGGGCTTGCGCTAAGTTTGATGATGGGCTTTTTTGGTGGCTTGCTGCCTGCCCAATCCGCAATTCGCCTGAAGCCACTCGATTCACTGCGCGGCTAGCGTCAAATGGCAATCCCTTTGAAGCGGAACAGCCCGAGCTGTCCGGTCGGTCGTGCCACAAACCAAGGCGACGTTTAGGCTATAATCGACTGGATGTCTTGGTCCGAGCCCACACCTTTAAGGCCGCATATCATTATGAGCATACTTTTTGTCCGTCACTTCACCATTGGGTTATTAGGCCTTGCGTTGGCAAGTCCGGCAGCAAATACACAAGAGCCGATCGCAACCGATCTACGTCAGGCGCTTTGCTTTCATGCGTCTTTTGACCACGGGGCCGATGCCGACTTTGCACGCGGAGATCGAACGCTTTGGAACGCGCCCGCATTGACCAAGCGAGATGCAGCTTCGAAAGGGTTACCGACTAGCGAGGAAGTGACGCTGGAGCCAAAAGCCGGTCGGTCCGGTGGTGGATGTTTGCGTTTCAGTAAGAGCAAGGGACCGATGGTTTTTTTCAAAGCCGAAAAGAACTTTCCGACGCCAACCGCAGATTGGTCAGGCACCGTATCGTTTTGGCTGAACACAGATCCGGCAAAGGATCTTTCGGATGGGTTCTGCGATCCCATACAAATCACTTCGAAACAATGGGATGACGCGGCCATGTTCGTAGAGTTTGAGAAGCGTCCCGCAGGGATCCCGTTCCGACTCGGTGTTTATGCTGACAAAAAAGTTTGGAACCCGACAGGACGAAAATTCGAAGATATCCCCGCTGCCGAAAAGCCGCTGCTTGGTATCGAGAAACCTCCCTTTGTTGGAGGCAAGTGGACGCATGTTGCGTTCTCTGTAACGCATTTCAACTCGGGTGAACCGAATGGACTCGCTACTCTGTATCTAGACGGAAAGAAAGCTGGCGAAGTATCTTCTCGAACGCAGACATTCACTTGGGATCCAAATCAAGCCGCAGTGATGCTCGGACTAAGTTATGTTGGGCTTATGGATGATTTGGCCCTCTTTGACCGTGCGTTGACTCCTGGCGAGATTGCGAAGCTGTTTACGAGCGGGCTTTGATGGATTCATACCGGTCGAGACCTCGCCCGAATGATCACGACGTCTGTAGTTGCCAATTGTTGCCTTCGTCGGGACAAGCCCGAACGGAAGGCCTCAAGTTCTATGGAGTCCAAATCTACACAATTCGGACTTCTTGCACGCCCCCATCCAAGGTCTCGACGGTTGCTTTGATTTCGAGGAAGCGTTCGATGATCTGCAAGTGGGTCAACGAGTGCAACGATAGGGGCTGAGTCCTAAACACGCCACCGCCGCGCAGCCCTTGATTCCTCGACTGCCATGCGCTGATTGCCAATGGTAACATCCACTGATCGGCTAAATGCCCCCCGACCGGCGCCTCGCTTTTGATGTACTGGCGAACCTCTTTCAACGCCTCTCTCGCGACCAATTCGGCTCTCAACTGCACTCGGCCAAATCCTGTGATCACTTCCGTTAAGCATTTACTTTCGAGCTCGATCCAAAGGTAGTTGCCTGGGCATTTTGCTCGCACCGATTCGCAACGAGCCTCAGACTCATCCCAATCCAAGCCTCGTCGAATGACATCCACCTCCCGTTCGGCAATGTGAATTGGCAAACCGGCCACGCATGCGGTAATCGATCTGCGGGTAAACTCACCGCGTTCCAAAATATCAAAGGCTTTTAGATACGGCACCGGTTGAATCTCAGTCCGAAGTTCTCCTCCACCTGCGGGATAAAAACCATATTGCTCAAGAATCAACTTGATCTTGGGTCCCAACCGATTCACAAGTGGAATGAATGTCTTTTGCAAAAACTCAAAGGGGGGAGCAAAGTCATTGTGTGTCCCTCCCTCGACCACAATCACCGATGGCGAGTCCGCGATCATCAATGCGGGCAACAAGGTTTGGACCACGAGAGACGCACTTCCCGCCGTCCCAATTCGAAAATGATATTCGCCAGCCACAACTGCTTTAGGCTCAAACGAAATAGCTGTCGAACCAAGTTTGTCTCCGGTGACCTTCGCTCGACTGACTTCGGCTGCCGCTTGCACGCAGGTCAAGTGCTGGCGCATCAATCCCGGCTTGTCACGACCGGCGCGGATGTTGACGATCCGCACTGGCTTGCTCGTCACCATGGAAAGGGCGAGGGAGGAGCGGACCATTTGCCCGCCCCCCTCGCCTTGAGAACCATCGATTTCAATCCAATTGGGTTCAGTCAAATTGGGTTCAGTCCAATTGGGTTCAGTCAAATTGGGTTCAGTCATCCGCCTCATCGACATCTTTGATCACAAATCGAGCTTTTAGTCTCGCCACCTCGGTAGCAAGTCCAGCCAGTTTGACGCTTCGAAGCACTTCTTCAAAGTCTTTGTAAGCGGCTGGGGCTTCATCGCGTGGATACTTGCGGCAGTTCGTCAGAATATCCATTTCGTCAAATGATGCGTCAATCGATGCTTGATCCAACTCGCGAATCGCGCGTTTTCACCCAAGTCTTGCCAGTCGGAAGATTCGCTGTCGCTTCCCCAGTAGGGATCATTGGAATTGTCATTTGGAACAAAAACTTAGGATTAGGGCGGAAGAGTTACACGTTGCAGAGCCCTTACTTATGACGCAAAGGAAAGGACTAAGGTTCGCGGTGCGCAATGCAACCCGATTTGAAAGCAGGCGTTCGATTTAGCCAATGGGTTTGCTGCCGCTCTCTCTTCCTTGAGCCATCATGCTCTTGGATTGCGATTGAATTTTTGGAATGGCAGACGAACACCTGCTACGAAGAACTGATCTGCTCGCAAAGGATTTGGCGGCGTGTAGCCGACTTGGCCGGCTACCGTTACCACATCGTCTTGGTCAACTCCGTCTCCACTCACCCCAAATCCGCCAACGAGAGTTTTACTCGTCCCCTTGTAAATCGGGGTGCTTCCTGGAAAGAAAACGATACCGTTTTGATTGGAAAGATTGGCTGGGTCTCGGAAATTTCTTGACGCGTTGAACGAATCGAAGGATAGAACCGTCGCCGTGCTCGAACCGTAAACCGATGCTGGTAACGGATTGGCAGGTGCCAGATTCTCAGCGGTTGCGGGATTGATTCCGGGCATGGTCAGAATGCTGAAATCGCCAGGACCTTCAAGGGCTCCAGTCGGATAGCGTGGCCCCGCAAGAAAACGGAATGTTCGATTCGTGAAAGCGGTCTTGCGGGGCACGTCTCCAATCGCATCGTTGTTTGCATCGACTTGATCGGCTGCAACCAATCGGTCGCTTGCATAGTACGAGGTGTTTCGAGCCTTGGCGACAGCGACATCGATAGAGAAGATCGTGGCGTCTGGCATTCGATAGAGACCTAAAACTTCACCCGTTGAGTCGGTAACAGCGAAAACCATTTTCGTTTTCGCACCTGCCTTAAACGTTTTCAAATCGAGTCGAATGGCGGCGCGTGTCTTATTCGCTTCGCTGATCCCTTGCTGAATGATACTGTTTACGTCGGAAGCAAACACCGCGTCAACGCTCGAATTGTGAGGATTGACAAGCCAACCTTCAGGCACGCTCTGCCCTGGCAAAGCAAGCGCTCCACCCGGCGTTACTTTCTGATCGACGCCAGAATTGGTGCCGCGTCCTCCGCCGTTTCTTCGACCTACCTGAAATACCTGTTGTTGGCCTGTGGCTGTATTCGCCCGAGTCGGGGTCGGTCCGTAAATCTCGAGAGTGATGCCTACCAAGTCGATGCGCCCGTTGATGCCTCCGAATTCACCTCGAGAAGGTGCCGTCCCTTCGAACTCCTTCACTGGCATCGGATTGGTTCCAGCCACCGTGCCACCTGCGGCAAAGAATGCGATGAACTCAGCTTCAAGTGCTTTGGGTGCATTCAATCGCGACAGCTCAGTTTGTGGACCTGCTTTGCCTCGGGCGGACGCATGAACAAAGCCCTGCTCATAGGTTGCGTAGCCGTCTTTTCCCGGAAAAAAAACGCCAATACCTCCAACGAGAACCGGTTTGCCATTGCTGAACTTATAGAGTGGTATCCCGCCAGGCATGGTCGCAATGCCTCTGCTTTGTGCAAAGGGTAGTCTGCCCGATTGTGTGCCGTACGACTCTGGAAAGAGCTTCATGTAGTCTTTAGCAGCGGTTGGCACTTGACTCAAATTGACATTGAATCGTGCACTCAATGCGATGTCATCGACGGTACCTTTGATGCCGTCAGCCCCTGGGTTCGACTTTCCATCGCGACTTTGATGCTCGATTGCGAACAGGTCGACCAGGGGTGTCGATGTAATTTGAGGTGGGAAGTGCCCGCCCAGTCCAATCGGTGCGACGAAACCCGGTCCACGCTTAATCGAATTCAAGTCTTGGATGTTTGGGTTCGATTCCACTTCGCGTTGGGTCATTGTCGATCGGCTAATGAATCGAACGGTGCGCGACGTTATGGGTGCTTCGCCATTCGAAAAGAACGCGGCCGTTCTGGCTTTCGCAACAGCCCCGTCGATGGCGAACACAAGATCGCTTTCGCGTCCCGCGAATGTGTTGACGACATCCTGTTCGGTTCTCACACCCAAGATCTGACCCGCCCGATCGACGATTGCAATAATCGCGTCGTTGCTAGTCGTTGCTCGCGACGCACGCTCAAGAAGCTTCTTTACTTCCAATCCTGATATTTGAAGAGATGCCGGTTCGGCTTCAGCAAGTTCCGCAATCTCCAGTAGATCGGGTGCGGCTGACACGCTGGGTTTTGGATCAAGGAGCGTTTCATCGGAATCGTTGAAAGCATTGATGACCGATAGAGCATCGAGCGCCGATACGGCACCATCCGCATCCACGTCCAGATAGACGCTTGACTCCCCATCGCTATCGGTGATGGAGTCGGTTCGATCGGAAGAGCGATTCAGAACATTGATGATGATCAATGCATCCAGTGGAGAAAGCTGCAAATCGCCATCGACGTCCTGTGGGAAGATCGTGTTGTGAATGGGAGCGACCGCCATCAAGTCGCGAGCTTCCAACCTCTCTAAACCCAACTTTCGTTTGTTTTTTCGATTGCGATTGAACATTCCATTTGATCCGATCTTGATCTTCCAACACTCAGGCGAGAGGCGGACAGAAACGTATCAGTCTTGGATGGCACGCCCAGCGGCTCCTAAAAGCCATACAAGAACTATACCTCCCGGTACCGAATTCGCAACAATTTATGCTTGCATTGCCGGTTTGGCGTCAAAGTCTTCGCAATTCCTACGATAGTTTGTTTTCCCTTCCACTTCATGCTCAATGCGGACCGATAGGCCTTATGGAATCATCACTATGTGAATTCGTTCGATTTATTTTTGGGAATCTGTTGGCTTGTGTTCAAGAAACCGTACACAGCTATGTTTGGGTGGATCTTGTGGGTAAGCCCCGTTTGCGATTGGAAGATCGCGTTTGGACAAACGCCCGCAGTTAGTACTCCTGTGAATTCGCCGATTGAGCACGATCGTTTTTCGTTTCGGGATGGAGGGCTTGGACAATCCAACCCGCCGACTGAGCCGAAAAGCATTGCGCCACCAGATAGGATGAATAGTGTTCTTCCGCCATTCGATTCGTACCCGCCAGAAACAGCTCCGTACTTTCGAACTCCCTTTCAAGCGCCACTTGGCTTCACGGGCCCGAGCTCAGTCGCACCCACTGAGTCGCAGAGTACGGGCCACTTCATCCCGATCGAAGATCGATGGCGAATTGGCTCACCTACTTGGGATCGATACGGCAAGGGCCATCCAGTTGGGGATGACTACCCGTTTGTGCAAGGTGCTTGGTACGATCCATTCAACCAAAATGTGCTTAAGGGCGATTTTCCAATTGCCGGACAAGACACATTCCTTAAGTTTCAGTTTAAACAGCTAAACCTTTTCGAGTATCGCCAAACGCCCATTCCAACCACGCCCTTTGAAGCGACGCAAAATCCATCCGAAAATGAGTTTTTTGGAAACCCGAACCAGTTCTTTTTCACGCAGTACAACTCCGCCGCGTTCGACCTTTTCAAAGGAGATGCTGCATTTAAGCCTGTTGATTGGCGGCTGAGGATGAACGTGATCTTTAATCAGAACTATCTCAAGGTTCAAGAGTTGGGGGTCGTCTCTCCGGACGTTCGCAAAGGCACCAATCGTCACAAGACGGATTGGGCGCTTGAGGAATGGTTCTACGAAACGAAGATTGCGGACATGAGTCCCAATTACGATTTTATTTCGGTGCGTGCTGGTTCGCAGCCGTTCACCAGTGACTTTCGCGGCTTTATCTTCTCCGACATCAACCGCGGAGTCCGGCTCTTTGGAAATCGACTGAGCAACCAAGACCAATACAATGTCATCTTTTTCGACCAAACCGAAAAGGATACGAACAGCTTGCTCAATACATTTGATGATCGACACCAAAATACGCTGATCATGAATTACTATCGGCAGGACTTTGTGTTTCCCGGTTACAACACCGAACTCAGCTTCCATTACAATCGCGACGAGGCGAGCACGAAGTTTGACCGAAATGGTTTTCTGGTCCGGCCTGACCCGGTTGGAGTATTCTCACCTCACCAAGTGGATTCATACTATCTCGGCTGGGCAGGTAACGGGCACATCAATCGCTACAATATCAGCCACGCATTGTATTACGTAACGGGTACCGACGAGTTGAATCCGATCGCTGGCCAGCCTCAAACGATCAGTGCTTTTATGGGAGCTCTCGAGCTATCCTACGATCGCGACTGGGCTCGATTTCGATGTTCCTACTTCTACGCATCCGGAGATAGCGACCCCAATGACAGCCGTGCTACCGGCTTTGACGCCATCTTCGACAACCCGAATTTTGCGGGGGGTGAATTCAGCTATTGGAATAGACAGCAAATCAAATTGTTCGGCGTTAATTTAGTGAATCGACAAAGCCTTTTGCCTGACTTGCGGAGCAGTAAGTTTCAGGGGCAAACGAATTTCGTTAATCCTGGTATTCAGCTCGTCAACACGGGCTTTGATGCGGACCTGACAACGAAGACCAAACTCATAACAAATGCCAACTATCTTTGGTTCAATCACACAGCCCCATTGGAGGCGCTTGTTTTCCAAAACAACATTCGCAGCCAAATCGGTCTGGACTTGAGTGCGGGGATTGAATACCGTCCACTTCTCAACAACAACGTAATCTTTGTCAGTGGCTTGTCGGGCCTCATTGTTGGCAACGGATTTCGCGACTTATATCAACCGCTCAATGGGCATGTTAGCAACCTTGCAGCGGGGTTTTTCGAGGCCGCTTTCGAGTACTAATAATGATCCGACGTGCTTACGAGTTCTACGTTGGGTTGGCGTCCCTTGTCGTGGGCCTGCTCTTAGTCCATTCGTTACTTGATTCGTCGAAATGCATTGCGCAATCCGTTAGGCCGCTCACCCCACCGGGTGGCAAGTTTCACCAGCCAACTGTTCCGGCCCGCAGTGGCGAAGATCCCTGGGGACCAGCCAGACACCTTGGTATCGCGGGCAACGATTCCTATCCGATCCCAAATGAACTCCTGCATACCGATTTATATCGGCAGTCGAAGCAAGAGGCGAATGCCAAAAGCGCTTCCTGTATTCAATGCCACTCCGACGTGGGCAGCATGCATCCACCCAACACGGTCTCGATCGGTTGCACCGACTGCCATGGTGGAAACGCGAACGACTTCTCCAAGAAGGGCGCCCACATTCAACCACGCTATCCCGAGATGTGGAGCACTTCTGCGAATCCCATTCGAAGTTACGCCCTGCTCAATCATGAGAGTCCCGAGTTCGTGCGATTCGCAAATCCCGGCGATCTTCGTGTCGCACACATCGCGTGTGGCCAATGCCATGCCAACGAAGTGTTGCAACTCCGAAAAAGTATCATGACGCACGGTTGTATGCTTTGGGGCGCTGCCATATATAACAACGGTGGCTCGCCAGAGAAATGGTCTCGCTATGGAGAAAGTTACTCCATGAATGGCAATCCGCAACGGCTACAAACCGTTCCGGCACCTTCCCCCTACGAGATCGATCGAAAAGGGGTTCTCCCGTTTCTTGATCCGTTGCCACGTTTTGAAGCGTCCCAGCCTGGCAATATTCTTCGAATCTTTGAACGGGGCGGTAGATTCCGTTCCGAAATCGGAATACCGGAACGACTCGAGGAACCTGGCCGCCCTCGCGAGCGACTCAGCACGCGCGGGCTCGGGACCGAAAACAGAACCGACCCTGTGTTCATCGGTCTTCAGAAGACCCGGTTGCTTGATCCAACGCTGAACTTCCTAGGAACGAATGATCATCCAGGTGACTATCGCAGCAGCGGTTGCAGCGCGTGCCACGTTGTTTACGCAAACGATCGTTCACCCACCTCCTCGGGCCCGTTTGCCAAATATGGCCATCTTGGACGAGCTGCATCCGAGAAAGATGATTGGGTTAAGTACATCGACCCGACCATTCCAAAGAATGAATCCGGACATCCAATTCAACACATGTTCACCAACAGCATGCCAACCAGTCAATGTATGGTTTGTCACATGCACCCAGGTACAAATGTTCTCAACTCTTATCTAGGCTACATGTGGTGGGACAACGAGACGGATGGGCAGTGCATGTATCCAAAAGAACAGCACGATCCAACCGCCGAGCAATTGGTTCAAGCGTCGATGTCCAATCCAGAAGAAGCTGCTGCAAGAGGACTATGGGGTGATCCAGAGTTTCTTAACAATGTGAGCGACCTCAACCCAAAACTGAAGCACACTCAATTTGCAGACTTCCATGGGCATGGATGGGTTTACCGAGCCGTTTTCAAAAAAGACCGAACAGGAAAGTTGCTTGACCATACAGGAAAAACAGTTGAAAGCCCAACGACAAAAGATCTGATGGCCGCAGTAGCGCCGTCGGAACAATTCGAGAAGATCCATGGGAAACAACGCGATGGTGTTCCTGTTCATATGATGGATATCCACATGGAAAAGGGGATGCACTGCGTCGACTGCCACTTCTATCAAGACGGACACGGCGACACAAAACTCTATGGCGAAGTGCGCGCGGCTATCGAGATCCAATGCATCGATTGCCATGGTGATGCGAGAGCCTCGCTCGTTGACAAAGTCGAGCAACTGCTCAAGGCGGGACAGCCACCCAAACTACCTACCAGTGGCCCCGCATCCGCAAAAGAACCAACCAATCTCCTAGCTCTGCGCACGGCTTTTGGTCAGCCTCGCTTCGAGATCAAACGAACACCGGGCAAAAAACCAAAGCTCATCCAACGCAGCAACGTGGAAAAGGACCTCATTTGGGAAGTGACTCAAACCGCAGACACCATCAATCCCCTCAGCGAGGAATACAACCCAAAGAGCCATATCGCCAAAACGGTCCGATTGGATGACGACGGCGAGATGCGTTGGGGAGACACATTGCCCAACGAAAAATGTGCCCATCAAAACAATAACATGAGTTGTATCGCTTGCCACAGTTCTTGGAATCCAAGTTGCTTTGGATGCCACCTGCCGCAAAAAGCAAATATCAAAGCCCCGAATCTGCACGGGCTGGGTGAAGTCTCTCGAAATCGAATTTCCTACAACTTTCAAACTCTGAGAGACGACGTGTACATGTTGGCTCGCGACGGTAATGTCACGGGAAACCGCATCGGACCCGCCCGCAGTTCATGCGCAATTCACGTCGGCAGCTATAACGGCAATCGCGAATCGATCTATGTTCAGCAGCAGACGATCAGCGGCGAGGGTCTTAGCGGAATCGCCTTCAGCACGAATGTCCCGCACACTGTCCGAGGTGGTCCTGACTGGAAAACAGCACCACCCGGTCATGCGTCACCCGGCACCTCGGAAACGAAATCTTGTACCGACTGTCACGTCTCCGTCAACAACGACAACAACGCCATCATGTCTCAATTGCTCATGCAAGGGACAGGATATACCAATTTTGTAGGCCGCTATTGCTGGGTTGGGGCGGGAGAGCATGGCTTGGAAGGAGTCGTTGTAACGGAACAGAGCGAACCGCAAGCGGTACTCGGCAGCTCGCTGCATTCGATAGCCTACCCGGAGAATTACAAGGAACATCTCAAACATCATCGAGAACTAGAACATGCGCACGAACATCCAGGTCGAGATATCTTGGAGGTTTTGAGCCCAAAATATCGGAAACCGGAAGTGCTCTCGCTGCAACATCGGGGTGAATTCCTTTATGCAGCCTGCGGCGAAGGCGGCCTGCGAGTTTTCGACATTGCATTCATCGATCACAAGGCATTCTCAGAAAGAATTACCACCGCGCCGGTTTCACCGCTGGGGCAGCGGCTCTATGTTCGAACCAAGTTCGCGACCGCAGTCGCAGCCCCAACGACCATCGCTCCCGACCCGACACGAACCCATCGACCGGAGAACTTCGAATCCCCCGTCCATCCGCTCTACGCGTACATATACGTAACGGACAAGGTCGAAGGGCTGGTCATGGTCAGCGCAGCAACGCTGCTCGACGGAAACCCATCCAACAATTTCTTGGAACGAGGCGTCACCTTCAACCCCAACAATATCTTGTGCGGCGCAAAAGCGATAACGATCGCTGGGCATTATGCTTACATTTGTTGCGATGCCGGACTCGTTGTGGTTGACCTCAGCAACCCAAAACAGCCCGTTGTTTGCTCCGTCGTCGGAAACGAAGTACTTCATCATCCCAAAAGTGTCGCGGTGCAGTTCCGATACGCGTTCGTTTGCGATGAAGAAGGAGTCAAAGTTCTAGACGCAACGGAACTAGCCTTCCCGCAGCATGTCCATACTGTCCCGTTGGATGAAGCGAACAGCATCTACCTCGGGCGAACGTATGCCTATGTGGCGGGTGGCAAGGAGGGGCTAGTCATACTCGATATCACCAACCCGGAATTGGCTTTCATTGATCAGATCTACAATGCAGGTGGACGGATCAACGATGCGCATGACGTGAAACTCGGTATCACCAACGTTAGCCAGTTTGCGTACGTTGCAGACGGGAAAAACGGACTGAGAGTTCTTCAATTGACCAGTCCAGAGCTACCAGGGAACGATGGATTTTCACCACGACCGAATCCGTGCTTGATCGCAACTCGCAAGCTTCCAAAAAATGGTCATGCCTTGTGCGTGTCGCGGGGCGTAGATCGTGACCGAGCGGTCGACGAATCGGGCAATCAAATCGCCGTATTCGGTCGCGTGGGTGCAAGGCCGCTCAACAAGGACGAGTCAACGCGAATGCACCGCCGGAAAGATGGCAGCCTTTTTCAAGTGAGCGACGACCCATTCGACCCACGAACGTACCAGTTCCCGGTCGAACTCAGGCCATTCCTCCGAACCGGGGAGCAAGCTCTTCCACCCATCGTTCGCAGATAACGCCCAGGAACGGAACGGGTATGAATCAATTGATCCAAAAAGCAAAAAAGGGAAGATTGCCCTGGAAAGCATCGGACAATTCACTCCAAGCTTGGAAGTCGATTAATTTACCGGACTCGAGAAATGGGGCTACTCCAGTCCCCTGAATCCACAACACCAAGTCAAAGGTTTGAGGATTGGTAAAAACTTTGCGCAAATTGATGCCAAGCTGAGAGTTGAACTCGACATTATTACGACCACCGAAAAAATTGAAACTGTTCCTGTTCTTAACACCTCGCCAGAATGGTAACAACTCTTTCCCCTGGAGTACCAATTCCACCTGATTCAAAACTCGCTCCCAATCGTCTCCCATCCGATTACCTTGTCGACCAGCGAGCACGATGGATGTCTGGTTTTTCCCTGGGAGCCATTCGCGGTCATTATCGGTCTCTTCTCGAATCAGCCGCCACGTTTCCCGACTCAGTCGGATGACTTGTTCCAAATGCTCTAGCGATTTCGTCATCCGATCAGGCTCGATCACTTTAAAGTCGATCAAATGGATGAATGCGATAAAATCGAAGATCTGATTCGACGCCCATTCACTTTCATCCAACTCGTCAGCAAAAAAGCCATAGGGAGATTGAACGCGAGGAAAGAAAAGGTGCGCGGTTCTTTCGAATGCGCTTTGCCAATCATGAGCCAAGGCAAACTGAACCACACCGGAAAGGACGTTGATGTAGCCTCGCAACCAAAAGACATCCGCATCATCAAACGCAAACTCAATCGAATTGCCACCGACATTGTTGTTGGCAACAACAACCGGTACCGAAGACCAGCCCATAATCGCGCCCCAAACCGCTTCGTTCGGCGTCGACTTTCCGTTGCTATCCAAATCCAGACTTAACTCATTGATGGCGATAGGAATCTTGATTCCGCTGGGCTTGAAATCCGACAGTGTTTTGTCTGCTTTTGACAGTCGATCCAACAAATTTTGCAGGACGGTTCGCGCCTTTGCATAAGATATTTCTTCTGGATTAGGATTGTTCGGAATCGGTATACGCATGAGGATGCTTCGATTGGGCCGCGCAGGATCCAGACCGTAACGATAGTAGTCTTGCCCCAATCCTTCGATGGCTCGCAAGAACTGGAGGACACCCAAAGGGACTCGGATGCTGTTGTCTTGAGAAGTCTTTTGGAGCAATCCGTCAAACTCTTTCTCGCCTGCAACGAGTTTCCCATCCTTCACGTACTCGCGGAATTTTTTATAGTTGGCGATGTCGTCCCCGAAGGTCATCGCCGACGCAGAAAACAGCACTAAAAGTACCAATGCAATGATTCGAAGGTGCATGACTGTTTGCCCCATGAGTGTGATACTCTATTTTATGGTTGAGGGATTCCATTGTAGGGTAGAAACGTTCTCTTTGCAGACGGAACATGTGGGCATTTACGGATTATCTCTTGATCGAAGTATTTCAGGTGTGGAACGACATCCGGCGAGCGGCAGACTGAAAACTACCAATCATAACCCGACATTTAACGGCTTGTTGCTTTAATGGATTGTGAGACGGGGTTTTCGAAAGTGGCATGAACGTCTCGCGGGATAAACCCAAGGGTATTCAATGCATGCCATGTGGCTTTATGCCAGTGGTAATTGCCCTTCGCCCTAGCGTGAAGGTAACGATCCCCTGGGATAAACCCAAGGGCATTCAATGCATGCCATCTGGCTTTACGCCAGTGGTAATTGACCTTCGCCCTAGCATGAAGGTAATGATCCCCAGTGGTAAACCGGTGCAACGCCTCATCTTTACCCACATTTCAGGGAATCGAAAACCAAGATCCGTTGTTTTTCCTGCTCGTGCTCAGTCCGAAGAACGGTGATCGTGCAAGAAAGAAGTGGGTAAAGATGAGGCGTCTCGCCCATGGATTCACGAGCGAGCGCGCTCGTGCCACGCAATGGTAACCCGAATCGTACGCTTCGGGTTGGGGTACTGCGATCTGCCGCTTGCCTTAGTGAATATGAGCGCGCGCCAAGATTTCCGAAATAATTTTCAACATTTCCTTTAAAGTCGGTTAACCTTCCAAAAATCGGCCAGTTAGGGCTGTTATTCGCTATTTCCGGGTCGGTTGCTTTGCTTTTGAACTATTTGGGAGTTGTGGTTGCCTCCTTTCTACATTCCAATACGCGCCGTGCTTTATGCACACTCGCGTCCAAGAAACTCGTGTTCTTCACGTGTCAGGGCCGAAGGTCTGTTCTTTCGGTTTGTTTCGAGTCGTTACCTTTCGCTAATGTCTTTGGAGAGTAATTCATGTTGGAATCGTTGGTGTTTTTGGGGTCGGGAATGCCCGACCTGAGTGTGTTTCAGTTTAGTATCGTGGACAACATGTTCTCGATGACAGTGGCTGCCATGGGTGCGGCCGCGATCTTTTTGTATATGTCGAGGGCTTCGGTAGATCATGAGTATCGACCGGCGTTGATGATTTCGGGGTTGGTGGTTACCATCGCGTGCTACCACTACTTCATGATCCGTCATTCGTGGCAGGATGCATACACGTTTTCGGGCGGTAAATATGTCGGATCTGGATCGGGTTTCAACGATTTTTATCGTTACGCGGACTGGATTTTGACCGTGCCATTGTTGATGGTTGAGCTTGTATCAGTTCTGCGTTTGGAGAAGTCGAAATCACAATCGTTGCTGACACGGCTTGTCATCGCTGCGTTATTGATGATCGCACTCGGATATCCCGGCGAAGTTATCTCGGATCCATCCCAATGGACCGCCCGAGTTGTCTGGGGTGCCCTTTCATCCATCCCATTCTTCTACATACTCTACATTTTGTGGGTCGAATTGACCAACTCGCTGGCAACCCAACCTGTTGCGGCACGACGATTGATCGAAGTAGCACGTCTTGTCATCTTGATCACTTGGGCAGTTTATCCGATTGCCTATGCAATGGGTGGAACCCCAACTGCCCTCGCGGCAAAAGCAGGTGGTGCTGTAGACGCGTCGGGAGTTGTCGGGTTGCAGATTGGTTACGCCATCGCTGACATCACCGCCAAGGCTGGTTTCGGAGTTTTGATCTACTTCATCGCAGTAGCCAAGAGCAGTTCGAGGACAAGCGACGTTCGAGATGGTGCTTACGCTTCAGTCTAGTGGATAGGCCAAATTGGAACTTATCGTAACTTGCGGTGAAATAACATGCACAACCTGATTTTCTGCACAGTCTGCACGAGCGTTTTAACGCTCGTCGGACTTGGGTTGACAGTGGATCCGGTTGTTTGCGTGGTTGCACTTAGCATTGCGGTTTGTCTCGTTGGCGTTCCACATGGCGGTTTAGATTCCTTGACGGGCAAACAATGGTTGGCACCACTTGTGGGGAGCCATTGGAGTTGGGTTTTCTTTAGTGGTTATCTAGCCATAGCTGCATTTGTCGTGATGGGTTGGATAGCGGCGCCACTCTGGACCGCGATCCTCTTTTTTCTAGTTTCTGCATGGCATTTCGGGTGGGAAGACGACGAGTCTGGGTCCCGAATGCGGGTGTGGAGTCACTTGGCAGCGGTCGCGTCGGGAGGTTTGGTGATTTGGATACCCGCACTCTGCCGACCTCTTGAAATGCGGAGAATACTTGAATGGATTGTTCCAAACTCGATGTCGACGAGCGGTGGAGAGATTGTAGCGGTCACAATCGTTTTATCTTGGATTTTCTTACCCATAGCCATCGTGGATTTTGGCTTTACCGTTGCCAACATGGTCTCTCGTAAATTGCCCCCAGAACCAAAGCTTGCGCGGAACTTGTTGCTTGTTCTACTTTTTGCCTCGACCCCGATACTATTCTCGTTTGGATTGTATTTTTGCGGTTGGCACTCCATTCGGGGGCTTGCTCATTTGCAGAAAGAACACCGGATGTCGCGAAGAGAACTCTTTTACGCAGTCTTGCCGTTGTCTTTGGGCGCGATCGGGATGGCCGGAGCCGCGACTTGGTTTTGGAGCACCGGTCGCGAACTGTCGGCCGAACTGTCTAGATCACTTTTCATCGGACTTTCTGCGATCGCCGTTCCGCATTTGCTTCTTCATGGAGTGGTAGGAACCCTACCGAGGTTGGAAGCCGAGGATATGGATTTGGCCAGAGGTCTGATCCGATGAAATTTGGATACGATTACGTTTTGGTGGGCGGTGGGTTGCAAAGCGGGCTAATTGCGTTGGCGCTACGTCATCATCAACCCGAAGCGAGAATCTTGCTGGTCGAACGGGATTCACACCTATGCGGAAATCATACTTGGTCCTTTCATCCCATGGACGTAAAGGCATCTGCATCTCCATGGGTTGAAGCGGCGGTTGAAGTTCGATGGCCGCACTATCGAGTTCGACTGCATGATTTCGAAAAGCGAGTTGATCTCAATTATGCGTCGATCTCTTCAGCGCATTTCGCTAAATTGGTTGGAGACTGTTTCGGCACTTCGAGTGATTCTCAAAAATCAGATCGCTTGCTTCTGCAAACCGAAGTCGTAGCATTAACGTCGAACAAGGTCGTAACCTCGACGGGCGACGTCTATCACGGACGGTTGGTAGTGGATTGCCGCGGTCCCAGCTCACACCAAAAAAATCGCTTTGAGCAATGCGGCTACCAGAAATTTTGGGGCTTTGAAATCGAGCTTAAGTCGGATTGGCCATCGACAGTACCAACCATCATGGACGATCGGATCGATCAAGCGGACGGCTTTCGGTTCATCTATTCATTACCGTTCGAATCGCGTCGCGTCTTGGTGGAGGATACACGCTTTGCTGACAATCCGATGTTGGACCGTGACGAGTGCTTGGATCAGGTTCGTCGTTACTTGGCGGAACTTGGTATCACGGATTGGACTATCGTTAGGGAAGAGTCTGGCGTGTTGCCGATGCCGATATCGACGGAGTTGACGCCGGGCTCGACCTATCATGGTGCCAGTTCTACGTTGGCAGGCGGTTACACGGGTGGCTGGTTTCACGCTGCCACTGGTTACTCATTCCCGCTAGCTGTTTCGTTTGCTGAGACGATTGCAACGACAACTCCTGAATTGGCTTCGCAAGCAGTTCAGTTGCTGTCCAAGCAGCACTACGTTAGGTCGCGGTTCGCTCGCTTTCTAAACCGTCTCTTGTTCCGATTGGTCCAGCCAACCGGGCGATACCAAATATTTCGACGCTTTTACCGTGTCCTGCCCAACGAGTCCATTTCACGATTCTATTCGCATCAGTTTACGCTTTGGGACGCATTTCGGATTGTTGTTGGTGTGCCACCGGGCGGGCTACGTCCAGTTCGGTTCGTACGATCATTCTTCAATAAGACGACGCCAACTTCCCAAGTCGAGTCGAAGGCATTCGAGACGCAAGAATCCAATGAATCCTATTCCAAGGAGTTCGCCAAATGACCATCAACCAGCCGTTGTTGCGGAATAATATGCAAGTATTGACGACTAATCCATGTATCGATTTGATCGATTCGGGCTTGCTTGGTCCAGCGAATCGCTTCTTGGCTCGCAACGGCAAACGCATACGTGAATCCATGTTGCAGTTGACGTTTCAAATGGCAGGAGGTCAAGGTAGCCCGGCCGCTTGCTTAGGCAACGCGATTGAGTGGATGCATGCCGGTTCGTTGGTGATCGACGATATCGAGGATGACTCTCAATCGCGGAGAGGCAAACCAACATTGCATCGAGAGATTGGACTTCCGCTCGCCTTGAACGCTGGCAATTGGATGTACTTTCGTGCGTTGGAACAATTACTCGATGGGTCGTTGACTCCTTTGATTCAGCATCGACTACTAAAGCAAATGATTGTGACAGCGCGACGTTGTCACGAAGGCCAAACGCTGGATCTGGCCGCACGCGTCGATCGAGATGAACCGAAAAACTTTCACTCGATTGCTGGCGAGATTAGTCGCCTGAAGACGGGTGGACTAGTTTCGATGGCGGCCAGTTTCGGGGCGACCGCAATGAGTTCCCATAAATTTTTGCGGAATGCTCTCTCACGATTCGGGATGAATGTGGGCATCGCTCTGCAAATGCGAAATGATTTGGAGGAGTTGAGATCTTTAGTGCGGGACACGCAGGAAAATGTTGAGCTTCGTTGCGATGACCTTAGGCATGCTCGGGTCACGTGGCCCTGGGCCTGGGCAGTTCAGTTAAGTGAATCGGACGATTTGCAACGCCTCATAGAACTATTGGGGCACAGTCAAACAAGTCGGCAAGCGATGTTGGACCTAGCTTCACAATTGGTGTGTCTGGTTGGGCCGACGGGCGACCTCATGATACGGTTGCAGATCGAGGAACCGCTTCGACTTTTGGGTGAGCATGTGGTCGACACAAGTGCGTTGCAAGCGATGCGATCGATGTTGAATCAAATCATGGAGCCAAATCTGGCTCCTAGTTTGAATCCACCGAGTGAAAGAAATCCAAATGGCGACAACCACTGAGTCTCGTGAGAGGCAATCCCACCATTTCCACGCGAGATCCTCCTTTCTTCGGGGACGGGCTGCGGTTATCGGAAGTGGGTTTGGTGGACTAGCAGCAGCCATTCGATTGCAATCGATGGGCTTTGAGACGGTCTGCTTCGAGCAACGCGATAAAGCTGGGGGACGAGCTTATGTTTACAAAGACGCTGGCTTTACCTTTGATGCAGGCCCAACCGTAATTACTGCGCCGCATTGCATTGAGGAGCTTTTCGAAGCCGCCGGACAGTCGATGAAGGACTCGATCGAATTGCTACCTGTGGATCCGATGTACCGATTGCAGTGGCCCGACGGTGCTCAATTCGACTATGTTTCGGATGAAACGCGGTTGGTTGAGGAGATTCGACGTATTAGCCCAAATGACGTTGCGGGATACCATCGCTTCGCAAACTACTCGCATCGTGTTTTCAAGAAAGGATACGAGGAACTGGGAGCGGTTCCCTTTCTGAACTTTCGCGATATGTTGAGGGTAGCCCCGGAGTTGATCCAGCTGCGCGCGGATCGAAGCGTGTATTCCGCTGTGTCGCGATTCATTAAGGACGAGCATCTTCGTCAAGCCTTTAGTTTTCATCCGTTGTTGGTGGGCGGGAACCCCTTCAGTACCAGTGCAATCTACACATTGATCCATTGGATTGAACGCCAGTGGGGAGTCTTCTTTCCGCGAGGGGGAACAGGTGCATTGGTTCAGGGTCTTGTTCGTTTGTTTGAAGGCATGGGAGGTGAACTGCGTCTCAGCGCACCGGTGCGCGAGATTGAACTCTCGGATCTCAACAGATCGACGGTTCACTTGGTTTCGACCGATGACGTCGAACGTGAGAGGTTCGATCTGGTCGTATCGAACGCGGATGTGCATCACACCTATGCAAAACTTTACGGAAATACCGACGCGGGCAAAAAGACCCAACGTGGGTTAGAGCGTATGCAGTGGTCGATGTCTCTGTTTGTCATGTACTTCGGGACCAATCGTCGATGGGACAATCTTGCTCACCATACCATTTTGTTTGGCAACCGATTTAAGGGGCTTCTGAATGATATTTTTCGAGGAAACGCGTTGCCCAAAGACTTTAGCCTCTATTTGCATGCTCCTACCGTAACGGACCCGTCGCTCGCTCCACCTGGTAGTGAGGCGTTTTATGTTCTCAGTCCGGTCCCGCATCTAGGGCGCGCCAAGGTGGATTGGGAAGCTGTTGCAAGCGAATATGGCGATTCGATTTTGGCATCTCTTGAGGAACATTTGCCTGGGTTGCGTCGTTCGATCGTAACACGCAGGCACTTTACGCCACTCGATTTCCAAAGCGAACTCAATGCATTTCATGGGTCCGCATTTTCGGTTGCGCCGACGTTGACCCAAAGCGCTTACTTCCGCCCACACAACAAATCGGATCGCATTCCTGGCCTTTACATTGTTGGCAGCGGAACCCACCCGGGTGCTGGTGTCCCCGGCGTAATCAACTCGGCCAAGGCAACTTGTGGATTGATTGCTCAAGATTTTGGAGTGCGTGTTGGATGACAGCTTCTAAATCCGTGGACAGCAAACTCGACGACGATTGGGTCGACCCTTTCTTCGATGTTCCCGACGACAATGCAACGGTAATTCGCAGGCATAGCCGTTCATTTACATTGGCGGCCAAGTGCTTACCGAGCGGAATACGCTGCGACGTAGAGAAGCTATACGCATGGTGCCGTTGGTGTGACGACGCGGTCGACTCGGCTCCCAGTCTTCCAATTGCAAGCGAACGACTTGCCTCGCTACGCGATGATGTGGAGCGTATTTCGTCTGGACAAATCGTCCGACATCCAGCTTCGCAATGGCTCGCCGATTTGATGGAGAAGCGTGGCATTGAAAAGAAGCATGCTCTAGAACTTCTCTCTGGAATGGAAATGGATCTTCAAGCATGGCAAGTTGACGACGAAGCTGATTTGATTTTGTACAGCTATCGCGCGGCCGGTGTCGTTGGGCTGATGATGTGCCGAATCATGGGCGTACACGGCCAAGAGGCTGAAAAGCAGGCGATTCAACTCGGGATCGCCATGCAGTTAACCAACATTGCTCGCGATGTGGCCGAAGACTGGCGGCTGCGGCGCTGTTACATACCAAAGTCTTGGGGCGAAATTGAACGAGTTGGATCAACACCTCCGACGAATGCTCAAGTTGCACCGAGCGTCGCTAAGCTACTCACATTGGCTGACACGTACTATGCAAATGGAGAAATGGGTATCAATGCTCTTCCACGCAGGTGTCGTCCGGCGATTGTACTCGCATCACAACTCTATCGCGAAATCGGGCGACAGATCCGTCGCAACAATTATGCAGTGATGGATGGTCGGACTCGCGTGCCAACCGGGCGACTCGTCGTGACTGTCTTGCTTGGGCTGGCCAAGGCTATACAATGCGTATTCGCGCCGACCAATAAAATCAATTTTGTTTCCGAAGCGACTTTGCTTCAACCCATTCCTATTGTCATTGAAGATTCGAACATGAACGATGCGCGTTACTTGGCTTACATTAGTTTGTCGGTGGCCTCATTCGGGGCGACTGTCATGTTCTTGTTAGTACTAATCAATCCGAAGGAGCCTTCCTACGCGACGTTGCCTGCGATCTACGCCGGTATTAGCTTCTTGGTTGGCGTCGTTACTTACGTCCTGGCCAAGCGAGTCGAAGCCAATCCTCCCACACTTTAAAACATTCGCGCCTCCGATCGCCATGTAAGCACATCCGCAACTGTTTTTCAACCCAATTAGCCGTTGGGTGACAGCCCCGGTTTTCCAATTGCTCGACATTCGTCGAGAACCGGGGCTATCGCCCAATGGCTATCGGTTTGTTTGACTCAAAGACTCATTGCCGACCGGCTAGCCGAAATGCGTTTTGTCAAAAAAATAATGGAATCCCATGGAGTATTCCATCGCTCAATGGAGTAATCCATAACTCCATCGATTAAATTTTCATTTCGCAGCTTCCCAGTACGATAGTTCCCAACGGTGGATAAACACGGAGTAGACGTAGTCATGTTTCCAGTTTCTCGAAGATCATTTCTTACAAAGTCCTCACTGGGAGGCCTTTTCCTAGGCATCTCGGCGAAAAGTTATCGCGCCACGTTCGCGGGTGAGTCTCCGAGCGAGCGGGTCCGCGTCGGCATGATCGGCGTTGGGAACCAGGGGGGACCTAAGAACAACATGAAGTACTTTCTCAAGAACATCGTGGCTCTTTGCGACCTAGACAAAAACTACCTTACCGAAGCCAGCGACTTTTTGCAGAAACAGGCAAACCTGTCCGCCATGATGACGGACGACTACCGAAGGTTGCTCGACGCCAAGGACATCGATGCAGTGGTTGTGACCGTACCCGACCAGTGGCACGCAACCATGACCATCGAAGCTTGCAAAGCAGGCAAGGACGTCTATTGCGAAAAACCGTTGACGCTAGTCATCAACGAAGGCAAGCCGATGATCGAAGCTGCCCGCAAGCATGGCCGTGTCGTGCAGACCGGTACGATGCAACGTAGCGGAGAGGAATTCAAGTTGGCCGTCGAGCTCCTAAAGAACGGGATCGTCGGTAAAATCAGGGCGGTAAACGTAACCCTTCCAAGCCCGAACTGGATCGCCCGGGCGGGCAAGCCAGTGCCGGATAGTACCCCGCCGGAAGGCTTTGACTACAACCGCTGGCTCGGCCCTGCTCCAATGCGACCCTACAATATCAATCGTCTCCACTATCTGTTTCGTTTCTTTTGGGATTACAGCGGCGGGCAACAAACCAACTTCGGCGCGCATCATCTCGATATTGCACAGTGGGGACTCGGCATGGACGAAAGTGGCCCGGTCAGCGTTGAAGGTTCCGGTGTTTATCATCCGGATGGCTGGTACGAAACGCCCGACACGACGGAGATCAAATACACCTATGCGAACGGCGTGACAATGACTTGCCGCCAGAAGCTGGATACGAAAAACACCGATCAGGGAACCGAGTTCATCGGCGACAAAGGCAGCCTGTCCGTCTATCGAGGTGGCATCGTCACGAATCCCAAAGAATTACTCAAAGACGTTGAGATGCCGAAGATCATCAGTTCTGACGCCAACATCAGCCACGTGAACAACTTCTTTGATTGTGTGAAGTCTCGTAAGACTCCGGCGGCGGACATCAGCATCGGGCATCGTTCCGCTACCGTTTGCCATCTTGGGAACATCGCCATCAGAACGAAAAAGAAAATTACGTGGGACCCAAAGTCAGAGACCATCGTAGGCGACTCAGAAGCGTCGAAGTGGTTGACCAAAGAGTATCGAAAACCCTGGAGCTTGGGGTGACACTAGGTGGAACCACTTGCCTAGCTAGTGCTGTGTTGAAGTTCGATTTTGGCGTAGTGGATCTTGTTAAAGATCCGGAATCTGCAGGATCTTTAACAAGATCCACTACATCCAACCCTAATTCTTAGCTGCAACGCAGCACTAGTGCCGAAAGTGCCGTTGGCCTGTAAAAATCATCGGAATTCGGTGCTCGTTGCAGGCTGCGATGACTTCATCATCTTTTCGTGATCCGCCTGGTTGAATGATTGCAATGATTCCCGCTTTTGCTGCCCGATGTATGGAATCCGCGAAAGGGAAAAATGCATCCGAAGCCAAGATGCTCCCATTCGATCGGTCCGAGGCTTTTTCTATCGCGATTTCAACGCTGTCGACTCGGCTCATCTGCCCCGCTCCCACTCCCACCAAAGCAGCATCGCGAGCCAAGATGATCGCGTTGCTCTTGACGTGTCGGACCATTTCCCAGCCAAACGCAATGTCATCCCACAACTCTTCCGCCACCGCCACACCGGTTACCGTTTTCCAATTCAAGTTGATCGGCGGTTGATTATCGGATTGCTGGATAAGTACACCACCACTGATAAATCGATAATTCAGTTCAAGCGGTTGTGGGCCGAGAGGCCCAGTTTGCATCAACCGGACATTATCTCGCCACTTTGGCTTGGTCTTTAGTACCGTCACGGCCTCCGGCGAAAACTTCGGTGCGACAATGGCCTCGATAAATAATCCCGGCTCGCAAAGTACTTCCGCAGTCTCGACATCCACCGTCGTGTTAAACCCGATAACGCCCCCAAATGCACTTAACGGATCGCCAGCCAATGCTTTTCTGCAAGCGAACGAAAGCTTATGAGCGGACGCTCCGCCGCAAGGGTTGTTGTGTTTGATAACGACAGCGGACGGTTTTGCAAAACATCGAACGATCGCCAACGCACTATCCAAATCAAGCAAATTGTTAAATGACAATTCCTTGCCGTTTAGTTGCTCTGCGTCCACAAGCGATGAGTTGGCGTTGCCTGGCAACCGATACAAAGCTGCTGCTTGATGGGGATTTTCCCCGTAACGCAAACTGCTCTTGAGCTGCAATGGAATCAACATACTCGTCGGCATCGCCAAAGGAGAAACGCCCCTGGACGTATCCGCGACAACCGACTTCGTCAGATAGTTTGCAATGTTGGAATCATAGCGTGCTGTCTCGGCAAAGCACTCAGCCGCCAACTGTAAACGCGTCGCATCACTTGTTCCCCCATGCTCACTGAATTCCTTCGCGATCAATTCATATTGATCCGGACTCGTCGCAACTGTAACAAACACGTGATTTTTAGCAGCAGCTCGAATGAGACTGGGACCGCCAATATCGATCTGTTCAATCGCTTCGGGCAAGGTCACATTTGGTTTTCGAATCGTCTCTTCGAAGGGATAGAGATTCACAACGACAAGATCGAACTCAAGGATTTCATGTTCGGCAAGCGAATCGCGATCTTGTGCCACATTGCGTCTGGCCAGAATACCGCCAAAGATTTTTGGATGCAGTGTCTTCAATCTGCCATCCATGACTTCCGGAAAACCCGTGTAAACCGCTATTTCATGCGCATCAATCCCGTGGTCGATCAAGTATTTGCGAGTACCGCCAGTGCTATAAATCTCAACTCCCCGCGAATGAAGCGGTTTTGCGAGCTCGACCAAGCCCCGTTTGTCGCTGACACTGATTAACGCACGCTTGATAGACGAAAACGAACTCACGGATAGAGACTTTGGACCGGTTAGAGGCACAATACGAAAAGAAATAGCAACGTTGACCTTCTTCCTACTATGGTCGCCGAATACCCTCAAAATCGCAAGCCTGGATTCTTCCTAGTCGAGTCCATGCTCGATAGCATCGAACAGGAAATCGATTTCGGATTCCGCAATGGAAAGGGGCGGAATAATAGGTATGACATTTCCGAGCGGTCTAAGCCATAAACCCTTTCCTAGAAAGCGTTTGCAGATCTTGCCAGCGGTCTGAGCCTGCCACGGAAACGGAGTCTTGGTGGCCTTGTCCGCAACCAATTCAATGGCTGCCATCAATCCGCAAATTCGAACATCACCTACTTCTGGATGGTTTCGCAATCGTTCCAAGCGGCTTCGCATCAATTCTGCCTTAGCAGGTAATTTTTCCAATGTGCACTCCATTTGGAAGAGGTCCAAGGTCGCTTGAGCCGCTGCAGCCGAAAGCGGATTGCCGCCATAAGTATGACCATGGAGAAAACTCCTAGCGTCCTCGAATCTCCCCAGGAATGCTTGCCAAACGCTCGTCGCGACAACGGTTGCGCTCATCGGCAAATAGCCGCCCGTCAACCCCTTACCTAAGCACAGAAAATCGGGGCTCACCGACTCATGCTCGCAAGCAAACATCTTGCCTGTCCTACCCATTCCGACTGCGACCTCATCGGCAATGAGCAAACAACCAAACTCCCGACAAAGTCGTTCGATCCCGGACAAGAACCCAATGGGTTGGATCACCACACCTGCCGCCCCTTGCACCATTGGCTCAACGATCATCGCGACTATTTCGTCCGAGTGTTTCTCAAACAGCTCCCGATATTGCAATAAATAGTAGTCCGTCGCTTGAGATTGTTCGACATGGGTCGGCAGGCGATAGAGATCTGGGCAAGGCCCTCGCAGGACGGGAAATAGCAATGGTTGAAACATCTCGTGAAACCGCGATATACCTCCGACACTGACCGTTCCAATCGTGTCACCATGATAGGCGTTCCCCAACGCCAGAAACGTCGTGCGTTTGGGCTCCGGCTTTGAACATTGACGCCAGTACTGGAACGCAAGCTTCATGGCGACCTCTACCGCCGAAGCTCCATCGCTCGAGAAAAAAACGTGGCTAAGCCCGTCCGGCGTTATGTCTACAAGCCTTTGCGCCAACGAAATCGTAGTCGGGTGACTCATTCCCAAATTCGTAACGTGCGAGATCCGTTCCAATTGAACTCGGATCGCTTGGTCAATGTAGGGATGACGGTGTCCATGAATATTGCACCACATGGAGCTTGCACCGTCTAAATAACGTCGGCCATCGATGTCGGTCAACCAACAACCCTCGCCGGTCTCGATGATCAAACCATCGTAGCCATCCATCTGCGAAAACGCATGCCAGACAACGGTGCGATCGAGTTCGCGAAGTTGTTGTCGAACCCCTCCAGATCGAAGGCTCTCACTCATCGTTGATCTCGACTTGAATCTCATCCCCGACCACAATTACCGCAAAGAGATCGACTTTGATCTTGGGGTTATCCAACCAACATCCATCGGCCAAGGAAAATCGCCATGCGTGCCATGGACAAGTGACGGTGTCTTTGTCGATCCATCCACATGCTAGCGATGCTCCCATATGCGGGCAAAAATCGTCCATCGCGTGGAATTGACCATCTTGATTGAAGATCGCGATCATCCGGTCGCCCACTGGAAACGCTCTCGCTTCGTTGAGCGGAATATCCGTTGTCTTTGCAACGGTGACTCGCTCAGCCATGCTGCAACAACTCCAGCCGCAAAAAGTTCAATCCAGTCTTCGCCAATCGATGATAGAGTACGTCGGGATGTGCCCCCAGGGAAACAGTCGTGTGTTTGACAGCCTTGCCCCTCCGCGCGAGAACGAACGTAAAATCAGATGTTGGTAAACTTTTGGAGGTGATGACCGCTTGATGTGTTGGGTAAACGCCTGCCGCCAGACATAAGTCTAGATCGAGCTGTTGTCGCAAGTGCTCCGCCGCGTTCGATAACTGCTTCGTCGTTTCGTCACTCGAACTTGGCTCAACCATATCAGCCAAAAAATCTGCCGGAACACTTTCCGAAAGATGCTCCATGGTGGGATACCATCTGCCAACTTGCAGCCCCGTCCAACCTTGACTCGAAAGATCGGCAAGGTATTTCTGAATCCAAGCTCCTGAGCCAATCTCAATAACCCCAAGCCGAGCTCCTCGATCGGTCAAACACGCTTGGGTTGCGCCATCAATATCCATCTCTCCTTCGGCAAAAATCAACCAGCCGAGCTGTTCGTGAATCTGCTGAATCGTCGGCCCGATTTTGATTTGGAACTCCGCTTCGTTGGAACATAGGGCTGCGATTCGCAAAGTAATCGTGGCCTTGGAAACCGTGATTCCAACGATTGGATCTCGGTCGCGACGGATAAGGTCGGGCAGCTTCTTTTCCACGTCGCTCTCACCGATACCAAAAACTTTAATGCTATGATAAAACCAGCGTTGGCCGCCAACCCCCATTTCCTGAATGAGCCTAGGTTGAATCGTGGCAGAAAACATTTGCATCATCTCGGCAGGAACACCTGGCAATGAAAAGATACGGCTCGTTCGGCCATCCAAAGTGTGTGGGCTAGCAACAATCAAATCGATTCCAGGGGCGGTCCCATGTGGGTTTTCGATCATTCGGGAACCGGCAGGAAACATGGCTTGTGAGCGATTCCGTTCCGGCATCGGTCTTTTCCGCAGAGCGAACAAAGACTCGATATGCTCAAGGGCTTCTTGGCGGATTTCAAGCGGCAGGTTGAAGGCTGAGGCGATCGCTTCGCGCGTCAAGTCATCGGCGGTTGGCCCCAATCCACCAGTCGCAAGGACGAGGTCCGCCCGGCTAACGGCCGTTCGAAACACATCGATATTGTCTGGCATCGCATCGCCGACGGTCGTGTGAAAAGCTGTCTTAATTCCTAAATCGCCCAGCTTTTCGCTAATCCATTTGCTGTTGGTATCAAGTCGTTGTCCACTGGTGAGCTCGTCACCAATGGAAATGATCTCTGCTCTTAATAACATGAAACTGCTTTGTTTGCGTATTCGGTTAATGGCCCAGTATACGGTTAATGGCTCAGTATACGATATCGGAATCGCCCGGTTTTTCGCCTTGTGCTCGGAGGACTTCATCCATGGTCAGAGCAATGACGCGCGTATACCTACGAATAGCCTCACTGTAATTCTTTGAGCGTTCTGCGGCCAAAGCTAAACTCATATGTTCGTCGATTTCCTTCGACTCGATCTCCCAATCATTTTCTTTGACCCAGTCGCCCAATTCGTGAATCACGTTTGTCAATTGCGCGGTGAAGTTGGCGTCTGGTTTGCAAGTTGCTTTGCGATAGGGGCCGCGCCCATAAAATCCTTCGAAATCATTTCGAACGCGTTGTCCCTGGTATTTGTACCAGCCAGTTCCAAAAGCCACTGCTCCTGCGCCTGCGGCTAAGCACGCAATGGGAAACTGACCTAGCAGCAACAGCACTACACAACACAGAATGCAAATCGCAGTCGCAATTCCAAATGGGACAGGGAACTGTGGAGCGACCGCAGACGGGTTCTTGTCCTTCGTTGCGCTGCCGCGTATCAACGTGTCGTTCTTCACTTCCCCAACAACCACGGTAACGTTGTCAGGCCCTCCTCGTAGATTCGCGAGATGGACCATCGCTTGCACCGCGCTTTCGATGTCTAGGACTTGCAAAAGCACTCCCATCTCATCGTCGGTCAACTGACCGCTCAACCCATCACTGCAAAGTAAAAACTTATCTCCAACACGCAACGGGAATGGACCTTCCAAGTCGACCGCAACCGTCGCGTTGGGGCCTAGCGAACGAGTAATCACGTTCTTCGGAATAGCATTGCTTCGCAAGGCTTCTTCGCTCATGTCGCCCGACGCGCGCATCTCCCATACGAGTGAATGATCAAACGTAAGTTGCTCCATCAAGTTTCCACGCAGTCGATAGACTCGGCTGTCACCGACGTGGGCGATTACCGCTCCCTCGGGCAGAATCGCCAACGCACAAGTTGTTGTTCCCATGCTTCGGAACTCTGGATTCGCTTGACCTTTACGAAAGATCTCACTGTTCGTTTCCACGAGTGAGCGTTGCAATGCCTCGGAAGGAATGCCTTTGAGAAGTTTCGAATAATGATGCGGAATCAACTCTACCGAGAGCCGACTCGCGAGCTCACCAGCAGCATGAGCACCCATTCCGTCCGCGACGATCAGCAAGTGGCCCGTTCTCTGCCAAGAACTATCGTCCTCAGCGAGAACAACCACATAACTATCCTGATTATTGCGTCGCCGCATCCCAACGTGTGTGGCAGAAGCGACCATGAATGAGTCTCGCCATGCGGGCTGCGAAGTTGGATTTGACTGAGACAAAATAAGTGTTATCTAGTTAAGACGAAAACGTTTTGAAAGGGAATCAGCTTAAATGATACCACGAGCTCGACGTCGCTTCGATTCCACAAGCCATCACTTTCTGAAATTCGCATCGAAACCAGAATCCGGATCGCCGCTCCGCCTTAAACTGTGCAGAATAATTCCAGCCGCGACGCTGACATTCAACGAATCCGTCCCCAACTCCATCTCGATACGCACGCATCGATTGGCGACATTTTGAACCATCGTTGGGAGGCCGTGGGCTTCGTTTCCGAGAATCAACATCGTGGGTCCGGAACGTCGAAAGCGGCTCAATTCCTCACTTGCATCCGTAAGGCAAGCGGCTACCGATTCAATTCCGGATTCCTTGCAGATTTCAATGGCTGCCACTGGTTCAGGCACTTCGTAGAGGTGCAACTTAAACGCATTCCCCATCGAAACACGTAACACCCGACGGGCAAATGGATCAACGCATTCCGGACCGATAAACACATCCGAAATACCAAGCGCCGCACAAGATCGAAAGATCGAACCCATGTTTTCTGGATCTTGAACACCGACCAACATTACCCCCATCCAATCTCGTGTTGGTCTGAGCGATTCTTTCGAAACCTGCAGGAACAGCGGCCGTATTCCACACGCTAAATAGCCTCGATGAAACGAAAAGCCAATCAACTCGGAGACTTGCTCGCCTGGAACAACAAACAAATCGACGTCGCGAGGCAACCAGGAGACGGCTTCGTCAAGATACTTCTCGTCGATGAGAAAGGAATCCACAGCCATTCCGCTCGCAATCAATCGCTGAACAAGCGGCTTGCTTTCCGCGATAAACCGACCGCTATGTCGCGTCAAGTTCGTGGTTCGCAAATTTCGATATGGATCGAGTCGATCGGATGCTAAGTCTGTTAAGCGATGGATGGGCATCTAGGGTTGGTACGCGATTCGGATTCAAATTTGTTTTCGATTCATGCCACTGGCTTTATTCTAGTGGTAACTGACTTTTGCCCTAGCGTGATGGTACGGAATCTTCTCGCGAACCAAATCATCATCGGAATTAAGCTAATCAATGCTAAGAGTCTCGCGGGCCAGTCGCCGACACTTTGCCAGTACCCCCAGCGGCCATCTGGGTTTGGTTCGGCAAGAATAGAACCTCCCTCCAAGCGAGGGATGGAACGAATGACGCGACCGTTACCATCGATCCAAGCCGATATTCCAGAGTTTGCCGCCACCAACATCGGTCGCCGATTCTCGACTGCTGCCAAGATCGCGTTGTTTAAGTGGTGGTCCAAAATACTTGAACCACGAAACCAGCCATCATTGGTGATGTTGACCAAAAGATCCGGCAGATGTCCGTTGGCGGTTTGTGTAACAATACGTGAACGCACGACATGCGGCAGCACATCCTCAAAACATATGGTTGTTGACAGAACCGCTCCGGATGGGAGCTGCCATGACGGAACCTCGTCACTCGTCGACAGCACCCCCATACCGAAGCCTGCTAACCATTCAGGAAACCAAGATACGATAGGTATGTACTCGCCGAACATAACCAAGTGCTGCTTGGTGTAGTATTGTGCTTCGTCTGGCTTTTTGGGATCTAGCCAGAGCGCAGAGTTGTATCGGCTGCGCTTACCTGCACGAATCTTTTCCGTATCCGTCCCAACGAGCCAAAACGGTGGCGAGGATTCGAACGCTGCGTTGAGACGATTGAGTTTGTAGGCATGGTCGCGCTTGATTTTCGCGAGGATGTTCGCAAACTCAACGTCGGTCACCCCAAATTCGGGAGGGACTCCCGAGCTGCTGTCCCAATCAAACCAGGACGACGCACCGCCGAAGGTACTCTCTGGCCACAATACCAAATCCACCCCTTTCGGTCGAGTTGCGCGCGCCCCAATCGAAGTCTGTTGTTCATAGCGCTCCCAGCCCAATTTCTTGTCTTCATAGTCGACTTCGAACATCGTTGGCATGTTCTCTTGAATGATCAATATTCGACCAAGCGGCTTGATTGGCTCTTGGTCTGCGATCCATCGCTCGTACGAACTCAGGTACAACGCCGAACCAACAACCACTCCCATCGCGACACAACTGAATGCAACACATGCTGCGAGGGAAATCCTATCCGACGTCCCTATCGAGTTGTTGTTCTTTCGAACCGCCCAAGTCGTCCACTGAAATAGCAACGCTCCGATGAACATCACAACGAAACTGACACCATAGCTGCCAAGTTGAGATGCGATCGGCAGCATCCACGGCCAAGGCGTCTGGCTATGCGCCAGCATACATGCCGCAAAACCCGTTGCAAAATAAGCTCGTATTAACTCGCAGCCAACCCATGCCGTCGCCGCCGCGACTGGCAATGGAAAACGGAATTCGTGATGAAGCGATCTCGCCAATGAAACAAAGAGCGGTAAGTAAACAGCCAAATACAACGACAACGCCACCCAACCTGCGTACAGCGGCCAAAACGCCAATCGGATCCCTTGCAACAGGGCCAACCACATGATCGATCCCGCAAGCCAAATGCTCCAGTACTCTCGCCGAGTTAAAGGGCCTTTTTTTGCAACGATCACAACCCAACAAGCACACGCCAGATAAGCAGCCCAAGGCAACTGGAGCGGCGGCAAAGACATCCAATAGAGCAACGAACCAACCGCGGCCCAAAAAAAGATTTTGTTTGCGACATTCATTTGTCTTTACCGTCCGTGAACATTGAGTGTGTTGGAATCTAGTCCAACCAAGAACTATTCCATCGAGGCCAAAATGTCTGCGACATTACAACCAGCGACCGTTTCAACCTGGCCGATTTTCGTCGGCAAGATAAAATTCAACTTGCCGTGCAGTGTCTTCTTGTCCATTTGCATCGCTTCGATCAAGCGTTCTCCTGGTACACCTGCAAACGCTACGGGCAGCCCAAACTTGCGAAGCAATCGCGTTTGTCGCTCGACACACTCCTCTGGCCATAAGCCTAATCGAGTTGCCAATCTGGCAGCCATCGTCATTCCAATCGAAATCGCTTCGCCGTGCAAATACTGACCGTACGAGGTTTTGGCTTCGATGGCATGCCCAAAGGTATGGCCGTAATTGAGTATGGCTCGGAGTCCCGTTGTTTCACGCTCGTCTTTGGAAACCACGTCTGCCTTAAGTTCACAGGACCGACGCACGATGTGCTCAACCTGCTCTGCTCGCCTTTCCAAAATGGCATCCGCATTATCCTCAAGATAAGCGAAGAACGTTTCGTCGAGAATCACTCCGTATTTTACGACCTCCGCCAAACCGCTTCGGTATTCCCGCTCAGGCAACGACTCAAGGGATTGCGTGTCGATCCAAACGGCATCGGGTTGCCAGAACGCACCGATCATGTTTTTTGCCTGCGGTAAATTAATTCCGGTTTTTCCGCCAACACTGCTATCCACCATTGCCAACAAAGTCGTTGGTACTTGAACAAATCGAAGGCCACGAGTGAATGTTGCAGCAGCAAACCCCGCTAAATCTCCAACGACACCACCACCGACAGCGATCACCACGCTCTTTCGGTCCGTCTTGTCCTGCAGCATCTCCGCCCATATCCTCGTCAGCGTGGCGATCGATTTTTGCTCCTCTCCACTCGGAATTTCAATGCGGGTTGTCCGCTTTCCAATGGACATCAGGTTTGCCGTAATGCCGTGAGCGATTGTGCCCGCCACCTTGACATCGGAGAGAACAACCGCATGCGTCCAATCCACGATTTGCTCCGACAATGTCGGCGCCATTTGGTCAATCGTTTCGGTCCCAATGAAGATCGGGTAGCTTCGTTCCACGAGTTTCACTAAAACGTGTTGCATCAAGAAATGGCTTGCAGGTGTTGGTGGTACGGAAAGGCGAGTGGGATAAGCCTCTAGTTTGTCATTTTCAACCTGACAGGCTTCTGTTATGTCATGTTCGGCTTGACAGGCTGGAAGCGCTGGGAGAGTGTCCCACGACAAGACGATTGCAAATCCTACGTGGATTCGCTTCCTCGATCAACCGCAAGCACAACTCGCGAGCGGCAAAGGTAATCATGCAATGACTTTTTCCCCTTGAGTAGAAACATGGTCGCCCAATCCACGGCAAGGAACAGAACTAGGGTTGTCTGGAGAACTGCACCGAAAACGTGACCTTGCTGACGATCTGGGTCAACGTAATACAAAAGCGGAATAAACCAAGCAAATGCGTTTCGCAATACTTCGCGTGAGACCAACTGCTCACTTCTCGGCGGCAAACCGTTTTCCTCGACGATGCGAAGCTGAAACAAATAACGACCAATGGTCCGCCAACCTCGATAGATCATCAGCAAATAGAGTCCTGGCACGATCAAAGAGAGAAAAGCGATAATCGGAGTAATCCATTGATAGATACGAAGCGAAGGCGTTTGACTTAAAATGGCGATGGAAATTGCAAATGGGGAAAAGCATAACAAGAGTATCACCTGATCTATCACATAAGCCATGGCTCGCAAGGCAAAGCCCGCAGTTGTCGTGCTGACCGGTTCGATCAATTTTAGATCGGCTGTTAACTCTTCGTAACTTTCATAGCGATCGCCGGGTTGTTTTGCCAGCAATCGATTGATCAGCAAGGCGAACTCCCGAGGAATCGAATTTGGCCATACTTGAGGATAGACAATCGTGGCGGACAGGTGAGTTTCGAGTCGCTCGCGAACAGACTCACCCACCAATGGAAATGGCAATCGACCAAAAACTAACTCAAACAACGTCACTCCAAGCGCATACATGTCCGTCTGAATACTATTGGGATTTCCCTGAATCATTTCCGGAGCAAGATACGCGGGCGTTCCTGAAAACGTCATGTTGGGATCGGGAGCATTTTGGATACGGGACAGGCCGAAATCCGACAACTTGATACGCCCCTCGCCGGCCAGGATCAAGTTGGCTGGCTTGATGTCCGCGTGAACGATTCCAAACTGCGAGGCATGCCGCAGGGCGGAGGCAACTTGAATCCCATATCGAATCGCATCCGCATAGGGTACGGTCCCTTCCGATTTCAACTGCTCCGCCAGCGTTGGTCCCGGTAACAACTCCATTGCAAGAAAGGGTTCTTCGTCCTGCCGTCCCACGTAGTAGATCGTCACCACGTTGGGATGATTGAGGCGAGCTTGTGCCACCGCTTCCCGAAGCATCATTGCGATACGCGAGTCCACACAATGATTTGGGTTCCGCATCACCTTTACCGCAACATAGCGTTGGAGCGACGTGTCCAGCGCACGAAACACTGCCCCCATTCCACCTGATCCAAGCTTTCGCTCGATTCGAAAGTGGCCATAAACGCGATTCGACAAATGCTCCGCGTCGTCGATCTCGAAATGGTGAACGTTTTCTTCTGTAAAGAGATCTGAAATGGAAATGGTCGCGCCCATCGCACTTTTAAGCGCCTCCGCCTTGACAATGCGTTTGCACTGGGCACATTCCCCCCCCAAATCGGGATCGACGCGAAACTCAAACGCACACACGCAACGATACATCACGCCGGTAAGAAGTGGCTTGCTCGGTGTTTTGGGCTGTATATCAGAAGCCGATAACGTCATCCCCTAATTGTACATGAGTTGCAGTTAGCGAGAATGGAGCATGTCCAAACAACGACGTGCTTCTAAACCAAATCTTAACAAATTCTTAATAGTGTTGGCGGTGTCATTGGAGAGGAATTGGATACATTGCTGTCACTTCAATGAAATTCAAGGTGAGCAGCAATCGTTTGCTCTCATCCTTGCTCTCAATCCAATGGAAAGGTTGTTTCCGTGCAAGAAAAATCCGAGCGGCGTTTTCGTGGTTTTACACTGGTCGAACTGTTGGTTGTCATCGCCATCATCGGCATCCTCGTTGGCCTGCTTTTGCCTGCCGTTCAAGCAGCTCGCGAAGCGGCTCGCCGCATGCAATGCAGCAATAACAGCAAGCAACTCGGCCTGGCCCTTCTCAACTATGAGAGCACCTTTCGCGTCCTACCACCCAGTCGAATTAGCTTGAGTACCCCCAGGATTTTCCAGCAATCTTGGACAGCCATGATCTTGCCCTACATTGAGCAAGGAAATGTCTATAGCTCGTACAACATGGGAACTCCTTGGTTTGCAATTGTGAATGATCCACTTACGAAGGTAACACTGCCAACCATGCTTTGCCCGTCCGCACCGTCCAGTCGAGACTTGCCCCCTGCAAACCTATATACAGCCATCACGAGTGGCACACGAAGCGATCAACCCATTTGGGGGTTTGCAGACTACGGCTCGATCAACGCAGTACGAAACGCCGCGTTCATTGCAGCAGGCTTACCCTCGTTAGGCACTAGGGAAGTGCTTGGGGCAATGGCAAGAGGACCAAACGGTGTCAAGGTCGCGGAGGTCACCGACGGTCTTTCTAACACAGTTTTGTTAGCGGAAGGTGCGGGACGCCCATCAATGTACGTCAACGGAAAGAAGTCAATCAATCCTCGCACCGGCAACATTGCCGCAGGTACAAACGTCACCGCCGACGGTTGGGGTTGGGCGGACATCAATGGAGGCTTCAGCATCGATTTGTCAAACACGAGCGGTCTACAAAACGACACCTCTAGCTCTGGAGCTACGACAATGGTTCCAAACGGAACGTGTTTCCTAAGTTGCACCAACGATAGCGAACTCTACTCCTTCCATACCGGGGGAGGCAATTTTACTTTTGGCGACGGCTCCGTTCGTTTCCTAAGCTCATCGACAGACCTCAGGACCGTTATCGCCATTTTTACGCGGTCATTCGGTGACATCCCGGGTTCGATTGATTGACAATTCGATCGGCAGACCAAAGACTACCACGTAGTACAGGCTGCTAGCCTGTAATAGTCTAAAAAGCACAGGCTAGCAGCCTGTGCTACGGGTATATATCCTGTTGCCGCTCGCCCAGCGAGGCATAGTGCAAGTGTCCCCGCTCAACGACCTCGAGTCGTTCGTCAGCTAACCGAGACAAACCGTGCAGTGAGAATCCGCCCCAGTGGCGTAAGTTCCAGTTTGCAATGAATTGCACGGATGGCGAGCGCGAAGATCACACCCACTACGCGCGATACTCCTCAATCTCCCGCCAACTCTTTCCTTCACGCCCCAACGCAAAGACCTGCTTGGTCGTCTCGTTCAAATAGATGATCAATCCGTAAACAAGCAATCCGACTGCCGTCGGTGTGCAGTAGCACGTTCCAACCGAGAGCATTCCCGCAACGAGGGCTACGATTCCAAAGATCCGTCCCTTGAGCCGTAAGTTGGCTATGCCCGCGACGATCTGCAACAAGCCAGGAATGATACCTGCCGCCGCCATGCCACCGTATACAGCAACCAACATGATTTGCATTTGCGGTGGAGTAACTCCGTTAGGCTGGGGCGGCATTTTTTGTTGTTGGGCGATGATCAGACTTGGCAAAAAAACGGACATGATGGCAAGCCCGATTCCCAAGAAAACACATAGCGAACCATGTACTATCATCAGAATGGCAATGACGCGGATTTGTACGATGATGCTACGATTTAGAACAGGTTGCCCCGCAAAGGACGTAACAGGAGCCCCGTAATCTTGGACTGAATATGGATTAGTCGGTTCCAACGGAAAAGTTCCCTTCCGGAAAGTCTTTAGACAATAGTTTTAGCGTCACAAATTATCGGTTGGTTTGAGTTTAGACTCAAGCGCCTGCAGAAAAGAACCCACAAGAAAACCGGTGATTCGGATGAGTTAAAAAGAAATGCTCCTTTTATTCGCGTGCCAACTTCGAATTCGTTTTGAACCCGGCTACACTGTGTCCCCGAGGGGAGATGCAAGCTGAAACGTACCTGCCCAGTGGTTGGCACGCTTCGAGGCCGACATTACCATCATCGCCTTTCGCTCCTACACGGTTACGTTTCGGATGGACAACTTTTTGGCAGCAGTTTGGTAACCCGACGCGTAAACGAGGAATTGCAGTCGGCTCCTCGCTCACGCGTCGGGTTACCAATTCACAACCAATCCGCAAACGTACAGTTCATTCCTCAGAGCGTGACACCCAATAACCAGTTAGTTTTCATCAGACGAGCACGATTATGTTGCGTTCAACCGGCTTCGGCTTGGCAAAAAAAACTTGGTCGAAAGAAGCTCGATTCGTTCAACTCTCCGTTGCAAGTCCGCTCTTCATAACCTTGCTCCTTATTGTCATGGGTTGTTCTGAGGTCGAATCGAAATCCGCATCGGCACAACCAGCCAAAGTGACGGTCACAACAGCCTTAGAACAAGAGATTACCGATTTCGACGACTTCGTTGGCAGAACCGAAGCATCGGAAACCGTGGAGGTACGCTCGCGTGTCTCTGGTTTCATAGAGTCCGTTGAATTCCAAGATGGTAGTCAAGTTGATAAGGGGCAATTGCTTTTTGAGATCGAGCCAGATTCGTACAAGGCGATTCACGATCAGTCCTTGGCCCGGATAAAACTGTGGGAAGCCAAGAAAGATCTGGCTGAGAAAAAGCTTGCGCGATCCAAACTTCTGATACCAAACGATGCTATCTCGAAAGAAGAGTACGAGGAATCCGTTTCCGCAGTGAAAGAAGCGGAAGCCGCCAAAGACACCGCAATCGCAGACGCAAAAAGAACCGAATTGGACGTAAAGTACACTAGCGTTAAAGCCGAAATTGCAGGCCGAATTGATCGAGCTTTTGTTACGCCAGGCAACATGGTCACCGGGGGACTCGGTAGTGGAACCTTGTTGACTCGCATTGTGTCCAACCATCCGATGTATGCTTATTTAGATGTCGATGAACGAACGGTCTTGCGTTATCTTCGACGCATGAATCCATCCACTCCGGACACGCCTAGCGGTAAAACGTTGGCAACGCCTGCTTCTGAAAATCCCGCAAGAGTCGCTGTAGTCAAAGGCGCGATTCCCTGTTACATGCAATTGGCTGACGAAAAGGACTTTCCACATGCTGGCACGCTTGATTTCGTGGAGAATCGGGTCGATTCCGCGACTGGCAGCGTCAAGGTCCGTGGAGTATTTCCAAACGCCAATTCGATGCTAAGCGGTGGACTCTTCGTTCGAATTCGAATTCCAGTTTCGGAAGCGTATCGCGGTGTGCTCATCCCTGAACAGGCGATCAATACTGACCAAAATATTAAGTTCGCCTACGTCGTCGGTTCTGACAATATCCCCCAACGCAGGAACCTGGTCTTGGGGGCTCAACGAGGTGCTATGCGGGTCGTTAAATCGGGTATCGAACCCAATCAGAAGGTTATCTATCGCGGATTGCAACGTGTTCGGCCAGGCAAGGCTGTCGAACCGGAGTTGGTGGATTTTATCGACATGTCCTCAGATACAGGAACAACACCCACTTCCGTCGTTCCAAAGCCAGCGATCGACGGCGCCAGTGAAACAACTGGTGCTAATTCGAATCCTAAATAATAGGCCATCCAAAGGAAACAGCGTGCTTTCACATTTCTTTATTGATCGGCCCATTTTCGCGGGTGTAATTTCGTTCGTTATTACGATGATCGGAGCTATCTTCGTTTGGACGTTACCGATCGCTCAGTATCCTGAGATCGCTCCTCCGACGGTTCAAGTATCTTGCTTTTACCCGGGTGCTAACGCGAGCGTTGTATCGGACACGGTTGCGGCTCCAATCGAACAACAAGTGACCGGCGCGGAAAACATGCTGTACATGTCTTCGCAGTCCACCAACGACGGCGCGTATAATTTGACCGTTACATTCGACATTGGAACCAACCTGGACATGGCGCAAGTCCTGGTGCAAAACCGTGTCAACTTGGCCTTGCCCAGCTTGCCCAGCGAGGTCAAACAAACGGGGGTGAGTGTCAAAAAGAAATCCGCCAGTGTTTTGCTGGTGGTGAACGTTGTTTCGCCAAAGGGCTCACGCGATCAACTCTATTTGAGCAACTATGCCACGATCCGCCTCCGAGATGAACTTGCTGGAATAAAGGGTGTCGGAGACGTTTCGTTCCTTGGACAGCTTGACTATAGCATGCGAGTATGGCTAGATCCGGAACGATTGGCAGTGCTAGGGATGACCGCACCGGATGTACTGCAAGCGTTGCGCGAGCAAAATGTGCAAGTTGCTGCGGGAGCCCTCGGTCGTCCGCCTGTGCCCGCTGGTCAGGTGTTTCAACATACACTCACCACACTCGGACGATTAACCGAAGCCGAAGAGTTTGGTGAAATCATTGTCAAATCGGGACGATCCGGGCAGGTCGTGCGCCTAAAGGATGTCGTTACACCCAGGCGAACGACTCCCGATGGGCAAGCGCTGGGCGGCATCGAACTAGGTGCAAAGAGCCAAGACACGGCGTGCGCACTCGACGGCAGCCCTTCGGTCGGATTGGCGATATATCAACTGCCTGGTTCGAATGCACTCGATACTGCGAACAGCATCCGCAAACGGATGGCTGAACTCGTGGAGTTGTTTCCGGAAGACGTCGACTACAAAATTGTGTATGACACGACTCCCTTTATCTCGGAGTCGATCACCGAAGTCTTCAAGGCCCTGCGAGACGCAATTCTGCTCGTTGCCATCGTGGTGTTGGCTTTCTTGCAGTCATGGCGAGCAACGTTGATTCCATTGATTGCCGTCCCTGTGGCGATTGTGGGTACCTTTGCTGTGATGGCAGGACTCGGTTTTAGCTTAAACAATCTCTCGTTGTTCGGCTTGGTCTTGGCCATCGGTATCGTTGTCGATGATGCGATTGTGGTGGTGGAAGCGGTCGAGCACTCGATCGACCACGGGTTAGCTCCACGCGAAGCAGCCCGAAAGGCCATGGACGAAGTCTCAGGACCGATCATTGCGATTTCGCTCGTGCTGATGTGTGTCTTTATTCCATGCATCTTCATTACCGGAATCACAGGCCAGTTCTTCAAGCAATTTGCAGTGACGATTGCGGTCGCAACGTTCTTTTCGGCATTGAATTCATTGACGCTTAGTCCTGCTTTGTCTGCGTTGCTGTTGCGGCCCAAAGCAGAGCAACGCGACCCGCTCACGAAGCTAATCAACGCGACACTTGGCTGGTTCTTTAAGCTCTTTAATGTTGGGTTCAATACGGCTTCGAGCTTTTACGCCAGGATTGTTGGTGGACTGTTGCGTCTCAGCTTTGTGGTGATGCTCGTCTATGTTGGATTGCTCGGTCTAACATACTACGGCATGAATCATGTTCCGTCTGGCTTTATTCCAGCTCAAGACAAAGGCTACTTGCTCGTTGACGTTCAGTTGCCGGACTCCGCATCGCTTGATCGCACTCGTCTGGTCATGAAGCAAATCGATGGCTTGATTCTCAAGGCACAAAATGGTTCTAGCGAAAATCATTCGGCTGAAGATCACTCGCACGGCAACGCCAATATTCCTGGAGTCGGCCACACGATTGCCGTTACTGGGCAGTCGTTTATTCAGAATGCGGTTGGATCCAACTACGGATCGTTCTTTGTGATTCTGGATGATTTCCACCACCGCCATGGGGCCGATCTAAGTGCGAACGCGATCGCGGCTAAGATTCGAGCCTTGGTCGCCGAAAATGTGCAAGATGCGCGAGTCGCCGTGTTCGGTCCGCCTCCGGTGGATGGCCTGGGAAGTGGTGGAGGATTCAAGGTGATGGTTCGGGACGTTGGCTCGTTGGGACTAATTAACCTACAGCAATCCGCCGACGAACTTGCCAATACTGGCAATAGCAAGCCTGGTTTTGTCGGTTTGTTCAATGGCTTTCGGGCCTCGACGCCACAGATGTTTGTGGATGTGGATCGAACCAAATGCAAGTCGCTCGGCGTATCGTTGCAAGAAGTCTTCGCGACGCTGCAGTTGTTTCTTGGCGGGTCTTATGCAAACGACTTCAATCAATTCGGTCGAACTTGGCAAGTCAACGTGCAGGCCGACTCAAGCTTTCGTTTGCGCCCCGAACAAATCTCTCAGTTTCGAGTTCGCAACTCAGCCGGTGGTATGGTTCCACTCGGGGCTGTTTGCAGTGTCTACGAAAGTAGCGGACCGTCGATGGTGTTGCGATACAACGGCGTCAACGCGGCTGCCGTCAATGGATCATCAGCCCCAGGAGTCAGTTCGGGCGACGTGGTGTCTACCGTCGATGAGATTGCAAAGACGCAACTCCCGTCCGGGATGGACTCGCAATGGACCGAGCTAACATTCTTGCAAATTCGAGCAGGGAATACGGCCATCTATGTGTTTGCGATCGCCGTCGTATTGGTCTTTCTCGTCCTAGCTGCTCAATACGAGAGCTTATCCATGCCGTTGGCGGTCATCCTGGTCGTGCCCATGTGTTTGCTTTGTTCCGTTGCGGGAATCGCCATGGCCGCGATGGATATCAATATCTTCGTCCAGATCGGATTCATCGTTTTGGTGGGGTTGGCCAGCAAGAACGCAATCTTGATTGTGGAATTTGCGAAAGCGAAACAAGCTTCTGGAACACCGTGTTTTGAAGCGACGGTGGAAGCGTGCCGTCAGAGACTGCGTCCGATCATGATGACCTCCTTCGCGTTCATCTTGGGCGTGGTTCCGTTGGCGTTGGCAGTCGGGGCAGGTGCTGAGATGCGACGTACTTTGGGCATTGCCGTTTTTGCAGGCATGCTCGGCGTCACGTTCTTTGGAATCCTACTCACTCCGGTTTTCTATTATCTATTGGCTCGTTCGACGCCTTCGAAGTAGTGTGCACTGACGAGTTAAGTGATTGGAAGTAGTTTTTCATCGGTATCCACCGAGACATCATTAGGATGGATCGGGCACAGCAAGCTGTTGACAAGAAGTTTGATCAGCTTGATCAAAACAAGGACGGCAAAGTAACGCCTGATGAACTGCCGGCTTCCGATTTTTTCAAGCGACTCGATCTCGATGGGAACGGTGAGTTCACTAAGTCCGAAGCGACCCGTGCCCTGGCTCGCGGCAGACTCAATGACGTGATGAAGTCTGCCGGCGGAAGTTCGTCTGACAACGAAAAATCAGAGCAATTCTGTTCATGGTATTTCGGACTTGTGGGTGCGCTATCGAAAGAAGACTAAGGTTGTTTCGGGTTCTTCTTCAACATTACGGTATCGAAGAGCTTTCCCTCCAAGTCAAAACTCTTGAGCTCTAACGTCCGACCATTCACCGCAACAAAGACAAAGTGATGGCCGCGTCGAACGTTGTTTTGAAAAGGAGGTCGAATAGGCCCCGCTTGCTCTAAGCCGCCTCCACCACCACCCGTGATCATGTAGACAGTTCCGGAGTCCTCGGTTACCTTGCCACCAACAATAGGCCACGTTCTTTCGTACGAATGAATGTGCCCGTTCCAAACGACATCCATCGCATAGCGATCAAACAGCTTCGTTAGTGGTCGAATTCGCAAATCGCCCCATGTACTCTTCCCTTTCCATAGATTGCCGTAGTCATCTTCATCCGACGAATAGGAAGGATGGTGGTAACTGACGAATTTCCAAGTCACATCCGAAGTACCAGCCTTTTCGCGCTCCGCGAGAGTTTGAAGCTGCTTCTCCAACCAAAGGTACTGCTCGCTTTGCTCATCCATCTTCTTGTTAGAGTCGAGCATGAAAAACATCGCATTGCCATATTGGAACGAATAGTAATACTCAGGCGCTGGTAAATCCATGTAGCGATAATAATAGTCTGCGTTGCGTTCATGATTGCCTAGCACAGGGTAAAACGGAACACGAGACGTCAATGGATTCATGCTCGCAAAGAACTCGTTGACCCATTGATTCTTGATCGGGCCATCATCTACCAGATCTCCTGGAATGACGAGAAAATTTGGCCGCAGCGCCCACGCATACTGCGCCAGCTTTCCGTTGACGGCTGGGTTTCCCTGCGTATCCCCCATGACGGCAAAGGCAAACGGTGTACTCGGCAAAGAGGCTGTTTGAAAGGAACTGACTTCACCTCGAATACTCTCTTCTCGCCCTTCTTCCTCGACGATGACTTGATAGTAGTAACCGGTCTCGGGCAATAGGTTCGCGAGCGTTGCGGTATGCAACAGACGATCTTCACTCTTTGAAATTACCGTGTTGGTGAACTTGCTTGTTTCGCCGAACTTGACGGAAACCTTTGCAGGGCGATTCACTTCGCACATCACCCGGATGCTATCTTTGGTCGCAAACTGAAGATAAGGCTTGACTAGAAACTGAAACTCCTTGGATGGATCGAGTTTGGCGGGCAGGGACACCCAATGCATTTGATGCTCGAAATCATGAGCGATCCACGCGGGCTTGGCAGCCAAGTCATAGACGACGACTTGGCCGATGCGTCCCTCGAGAGGGAACAATTCGTTAGAGTCCAGATACGCGCCAATTGCGAGCTTCGCTTCCTTGGGATACAGAATGTTCCCTTTCTGTTCCGTTGATTCGCCATCTAGTTGCCCATTGACCCAAATCTGCATCGTTGAGCCGTCGTAAACCGCGCAGACGTGATACCACTTGCCGGGCTCGATAGCGGTCTTGCCGGAGAGATAAGTCATCTTACCATCCCCGTCGTCCGCACCTTCGGTAGCCAGACCGAACGAAAACGATTTCTGGTTGTAACCTAGCACCCATCCCGTTTCAGCGTTACCGTTATCCTGAAAAGCGGAGATGATTCCGCCGTTTGGAACCATAGAATCGAGGCTTACCCAACTTGAGATCGTGATTGCGGCTGACGGCAATACACTTTGAAGCTCCGCCCAAGGATTTTGCGCGACAAAGTAAGTCTCGTTGCCTTCCAGCCGCAAGCAATGGAGTTGGCCAACTTTCTCGGCGATGGGCGCGCCCATCACATTCAAATTCGGTCCCGACTGTGATTTCAACGATTGATCAACAAGATACGTCTTGTCAAACATCCAAGACGCCCGCGGATCGGGTCCTTCGTGTGCGGCACAGGAGAGGTGGGCACTCCAAGACAAAAAAATTGACATTGCAAGCAAGAGTCTAACAGGCATTCTTGGTCTCATCGTTTGTCTTGTTGTGTGCCAGAATCGGAGAGGTGCGTCTCATGCAAATCAAACATAAGCACGCGAAAGTGTGCATGGATCGATGAAGTTAATGACGCAGTTCGCGTTAATTTATTGTGAATTCGAATCCGCTCCCCCGTCTTCGCCACTCGTTACGATCAACCGTGTCTCTATCTGCCGAGTGCGCTCGAAGCAATCCTTGCGATTTGCGAATCGGACGCAACGTATTCGTAACCAATCCATGCATCAACTTCACGGAATGATCATCATTTCTTCACGCGACTTGCGTTGGCTCTTTTCCAACCTGCTGTTACACTTTTTCACGCTAGGTTTAAGGCACCAAGGCGTTCAATGCGTTGGTATTGATTACGTTTGTTTGGAGCAACTTATGCTTGTTTTGCGTCGATGTTCATTAATGCTTCTATTGTCTTTATTGGTTGTCGGTTGTGGTAAGCCTCCCATGCAAACGGTGCAAGGGACAGTCAAGCGAGACGGCAAGCCGGTAGCCAATTGCAAGGTTGGGTTCTTTCCGGAGCTCCGCGATCAAGAAGTGTTCAATCCTGATAGGCACGGATTCGGCTTTGGTCTAACCGATGAAGATGGCAATTTTAAAATTCAGCATCCTCAGGGCGAAGAGGGGATTTGGGCTGGCAAGTACAAGGTGACTTTTGTGGCTTGGGTGACTTCCAACGGAAAGCCATTACCGCCTGAGACAAAACCTAGTGAAGTTCAAGGTGGCGTGTTGAATTTGTTTCCGGACTTGTACGAAGCCCCAAGCACTACCAAAGAGTCTGTGAAAGTGGAAAAAGGCGTTGCCAACGTCTTCAACTTCGACATTAAGACCAAGTGATTTTCAGATACGTTAGTTATATGTTGATAACCGGAAAAGGATAAATGATGCGAAAGAAAGCTGTGCAACAGGGCTTTACGCTTGTTGAGTTATTGGTGGTAATTGCCATCATTGGAATTCTAGTTGGACTGCTGCTCCCAGCAGTGCAGGCGGCGCGAGAAGCGGCTCGCAGGATGAGCTGCCAGAATAACACGAAGCAATTGATGCTATCGGTAATCAACTTCGAAAGCTCCCTGAAAGGGCTGCCGATGGCCGCTGAGTTTGAAGTAGGCACGTCGTGGCATTCATTGATTCTGCCGTACATCGAACAGAAGAACATGTACGAATTGATGTCTTTTCAGGAAGATGGCGAAGGTAACTTCCAATGGGCCTTTCCGATCCCGGGAATCACCGGGCAGGCAGCGTTAACGAGCCTAGCGTACAATCGTTTTTTCAAAAACATCTACGTGTGCGAGCAACGAGTCCCCGCGTTCCGATGTCCATCCTCGGCGTTTCCAGAATCCGCTGCTGACATTTCTGGCGACAATTGGATCGTCCAGCGTAGAGCACCTACCAATTATTTAGGTTGCGTTTCAGGGGTAATCCAACTTGACCGTAGGCGTCAGGTGGCACCAGCCCCGTGGGGTGGTTCGGGTGCAACAGAAGTTATCCATGACCTGGATGGTGTGTTTGTGAACAAAATGGCTCATCAGCGTATTCGATACAACGGAAGAAGCTATGGCTTGATTGGTACCACTCTGGCGACAATCACCGATGGAACCTCCAATACCATCGCGATTGGTGAGGCAGAGCCTGACATCCGAGCCGTTCCTGAAATGGGAGTGATTCGCGAGAGAAATGAGCCGAATATGGGTCGAAAAGATCACTGGGCTTTCGGAGGGGACGATGTCGACACAAACAATCAAGGAGACATGTCCGAGCATCTCGGTTCGACGGGCGTTCGAATGAACCTGCTTTCTGTAGCTCCAGGAACTCCAGAGTTTGCGGCTTACGAAATCAGTTTCGGCAGCAAGCATACGGGCGGTGCGAATTTCGGTTTAGCCGATGGATCCGTTCGGTTCCTGTCGCAGCAGATCGACCAGACGACGTACACTGCCTATGGATCACGCAATGGCGGAGAGGTCGCTAGAACTGAGGAATAAAGGGACTCGGAAGTCATCGCTGTGGCTCCCCGATTTTCCGTCTAGAGATTCTGTACACGCAGTGATTCCGAGTACATTAGGAAGCTATCGGTTTTCTATCGATAGCTTCAATCCACCGAATCCCTTTGGCGATTTCTTCGGCGTGTTTCATTTTGGATTGCTCCAACAGCTTGTAGCGAAAATCGGTGTCGTATGGGACTTCGATTTTTTTTGCATAACGTTTCGTGAATGGACTCGTCAACATGGACGATTCATGACCTTTCATTCCAAGGAATTGCGAGACATTTCGAAGATGACTCTCAGGTTCGAGCAAAAATAGATCAAAATCAAGGAATTGAGTTCGATTTGGAAAGGTGCGCTGAATGGTCTTGAGCGATTCCATCTCGACACGCCAGCACATCGCTGCCCTTTCTCCGGTGCTTAAGTGAGCTAAGGAAACATGACGCATGGATGGATTTCTGTGCAGTCGATCCAGTCGACTTTTCGCTGAAGCATCGATGTCGCTCATGGATCCATCCAGGACGGATGCCAAAAAGGTTTCGGCGGGAACGAACATCAAAATCGCTTTGGAGTCGTTCGCCAACTGCAACAGTTCGGTTCCAATCTGACTGACAAAGCTGGTCGCTTTGATTATCGCCCGTTGGGTCGGTCGATAGGTTCGAGACCAAAGCGCCAAAAAGTCTCGTAAGTAGTTGCTCGCAGTTGGATCGACGAGGGACCGTAAAATCCAGGGCTCTCGAACTGCAAAACACTGTGGATGCTCTCCTAGCATGCGAGAGAGCATCGTCGATCCAGCATGTGAAACATGGAAGATGAAATCGCAGCGAACATGGAGTTCACGCGTCCACGGCAATAGAAGATCCCAAGAGACATTACCTGAATGAAAGGATCGGCCCCCCTTCGCAGCCTCCGCGAGCATCCTTTGATCCATGAAGCTTGCTAGACGGTAATCCTCTTCTGTTAAGCGAACGAAATGGACAAGTTGTCCGTCAGGAGACAGATCAAACGGAAACAAGCTAGGCGATGACTGAATCTCCTGCTTGAGTTTGGCTTCCATCGGACTGGTCACTGGGATTTCCAAGTTGCGTTGAATGCGATGGAAATTCTCGGTTCATCGGAATCGCAAGGGTGAACAAAATGGTAAAGCCAGCTTGGGAACAAGATCATCAATCCTGCAACAGGACGAACCAACATTCGTTGACCATATGGAGTGCCTGGAGTGAACGTCATTTCGGTAAACGGGCGAGGGTCATAAAACTCCAAGACACCCGCAAGTGAATTTTGATGGCTACTGGATGTCACATAATAGCAGCCCGACCATGCACTCGAGGGATGGTTGTGCATTCGATGGTAATTGCCTCGGCGGCCTACGTTCGCCCATGCCTGCACCATAAATCCTCCACGACCTGGCATAGGCCGCCCTTGCACTTCCGGGAGTTGGTAAGTTGCAGCCGTCATCTGGCCAAGATTGTCGGAGATCCAATTGCGAAGCGTGGCCACTGCATTTCCAGGCCACTCTAGAAAATCGGAAGGCGAATGCCAACCTCCTAGATTAGCAAAGTCATCGCTCGGGGTGATTCGCTCTCGTTCCAAGATCAATTGCTTGAGCTCGGCGTTGACGGTCTCTGTCGATTGGTATTGAAATTTGCCGATCAGTGTTGCGAAGACCGGAGCGATCTGACGGGTTGGCGGATGAGAAGTCACATGGAGCTCCAAGTCGTGGTGAAATGTGGGAAACGATGGCGATAACATAACATAATGTTCTCGTTTTCTTAACGGGACGGAAACTCGACCTCCAAGTCCATTTCGTAAAATTTTTCCTCACGTCGTACGCTTTAGTATTTCTAGAATCATGAAATGGTTAGCTTTGACCTATGTCTAACAACAACGCTTTCGAACTTCGCGGTGTACAAGCCTGGCCATCAATGTTTTTTCTTCGAATCTGGGACCGATTTGTTGAGCATCAGCGACCTATCCTTGACTACCTCTACGAATTACAAGCGAATCAGGGTTCATCCCTCGCGAGCGGCGTTGCGGAAGGAGCCAAGGCGCCATTCGGAATTTATGAAGGTGACTTTGATCTCTTCAAGCGAGACCATGCGTCACTTCAAGAATTAGTAGGCTTCATTCGCGGAACACTTGCAAGTGCAGTCTGTATTGCCAATCAAGAGGGAACGCCCCAGCAGATCGAAATCGATTTTTCAGATAGTTGGTATCACATCACCAACCAAAACGGCTTCCATGATGCCCACTGGCATCATGGTTGCAGTTGGTGCGGGATCTTTTACCTTCGATTGGGAAGCTCCGGTCAACGGTCTTCAAAAGGGGCTCCGAATGGGGGAAGCCGCTTTTACAATCCTGCCATTTGCGGCGGCGGCTATCGGGACTTTGGAAACAAATATTTGAGCAGTTCGATCGACGCTCCTATCGAGAATGGCATGCTGCTTTTGTTTCCGTCTTTTCTGCTCCATAGCGGGCTTCCGTATTCGGGGCAGGAGGACCGCGTTGTGATTGCCTTCAATGCAAAGGTCTTTCTTTGCTCGAGTTCTTCTTGAGAGCATGCGTTTTGGAAACAGCGTAAGGGAATGTTCGATCGCTTGATCCTTTTCGGCATTCACCAAAAATTCATCAATCCTTAAGCGGAAATGAACATCTTCTATGCTGCTATTTAACTTGCGTACGCAAAGATACTGCCCGTAGCGATTATGCAGGATAGGGGGGCGAGGCGGCCGGTGTCGCTTGATTGCCTCTTCATGCGGGCCGTTAGTTTAATTTCCACCATCATTTGATTAGATCATCAGCGGAGAAACTCGATGTCATTGCGGAAAAGTCCATCACTCAGTTCGTTGGCTGGAAAGTTGGAAAAATTACTCAAAGGCTCGGGTAGGAGAAATCAGCAGCGTTGCCGTGCACGCAAAAGGTTCTTCGAGCAATTGGAATCTCGCGAGCTAATGGCTCTAAGCATCGTAAGTGTTAGTCCGCTCGATGGGGCCACTGAGGTCGCCGTGAATTCGGATCTTGTAATCAACTTCAACGAGAACGCAGTCAAGGGGCAAGGAAACATTTATGTCTTGCAAAAAGCCTCCAACACATTGGGCTTTGCCGTTGATGTCCGTTCCTCGAACGTATCCATAAGCGGGTCGAAAGTAACAGTCGATCTACCTGTCGATTTGCAGCTTGACAATTCGTACTACGTACTTATCGACAATGGGGCCTTCGTGGATAGTTCGTCAATTCCGACGACAGCCGCCACATTGTTGACCCAGAACTTTGACTACCTGCCTCTTCAGCCGCAAGTATTCGAGACGGTAGGAAATGGAAAAGACTGGACGCCGACTCCTCCGTTGGGATTTACTTCGGAACTAAACAACGCAGCCATGGCGGGGGTCGGGGCTGCTGAATGGCGTGGTTGGACTGTCGCCCGCAAAGAGTTCTGGGTGGCAAGCGATGGTCAGGAGAGGAATCAATTTGCCAGGGGGGCAGGCAATATTGCAGTGGCAGAAACGGATGAGTACGACGACGGGCCGGGCGCAGTAAGACCGTTCCAGAGCACGCTGAAAACGAAAGCGGTTGACTTGACTGGTGTTGCTGCCGACTCGCTCAAGCTTGAATTCGACTCTAGTTTCCGTCCTGAAAACAGTCAGATTGGTCGCCTGGGGGTCAGTTTTGACGGCGGCACGACCTTCACTCAGTTGCTCGAGCTTAACCCCACAAACACCGATAACGATCCTCCGTTCGCCAAGGGAAATATAAACGAACGACTTGTAACTGGCGGCACCACGGGTGGTGGTGCTGCGATAGGAAGTGTCAATAATCCGACAAGTGGTTCGGCGATCTTTAGTTTTTATACAGACGGTGGTAACGATTGGTGGTGGGCGATTGATAATCTGCGGATCACAGGCAATATCCTAGGGGTTCCTTATACGGGTTTGTCGGATCCCCTTTTCTGGGAATTTTCAACACCTGTTCCGCTCGGGTTTGCTGTCACCATCGATAAGGCGTTCATGAGTGAAAACGGTGGGACCGCTGTTGGAACGGTAGCGCGGACGTCGAGCAACCTGTCGGGTGCAGTCACTGCGATTCTCACTAGTAGCGACACTACGGAAGCGACTGTTCCCGCATCCGTACTTATTCCCGACGGACAGCGCTCGATCACCTTCCCGATCACTGCTGTCGATGATTCGCTCTTCGATCGCACTCAAACGGTTACCATTTCTGCGACGACAGCGGGATACACAGATGGCTTGCGAACGATCAAGGTCACTGACGATGAAGGTCCTGATATTCTCTCGCTTGTTCCAGCGGACAATTCGACCGAAGCTTTCTTCAAAACGAACCTTGTTGTTGAATTCAACACCAGCGATAACCTGAGAAAAGGTAATGGTCGTGTGCATGTTGTCGAGACAAGCACCGGAGTTCTCGGAGAAACGATCGATGTTAACTCCGCGAACGTGACCATTTCGGGAGCAAGGGTCACGATCAACCCTACGACAGATTTGAAGAAGCTGACGAACTATCACGTGCTCTTCGATGATGGGGCCATTCTCGCTTCGTCCACTGTCGTTCCTGGCACGGTCCTTTTGACCGAAACGTTCGATCAACTACCACTCGGCCCCTTCACGCTCGAAACGGGAGGAGACGGTACGGACTTCACAAAGACACCTCCATTGCTCTACCAAGTTGACAACACGCAGATGCCTGGTGGTAGCACCTCTGAATTCGATGGGTGGTCCTTTATGGATAAGAATTCTTGGATTGCGGCCTCGGATGACAAGTCAGGAAACGTTTTCACTCGTGGCACCGGAACCGTCGCTGTTGCCGATTCGGAAGAATGGGATGACCGCCCTCACAACCCCGGGCAGTTCAACAGTTTCTTGACAACAGCTCCAATCGACTTGGCCACCGTGGTTAATGGCACCTTGTCTCTGGAGTTCGATTCTAGTTTCCGAAGGGGAAGTCTTTTCCCGTTTGGCCAAGTAGACGTTTCGAATAACAACGGTGCTTCTTGGTCTCCGTTGCTTTTCTTTGGTGATGCGAGCAATCCCAACGATGGTCGCAACGAGAGAATCAGTCTATCCGTTTCAAACGCAGCAGGCACTTTTGTTGGAGCATCTACTGTTGTGGGAACATTCCCAGCGTCGGGTCTTGTAGATTCTGGGCAATTGAGATTCCGATTCAGCTTGCAGGCTGGCGATGGCTCCAACACTTGGTGGGCCATTGATAATCTTGTCGTGCGTGGAACAAGAGATGGTGAGGCATTTGCCGGAATCGAAGATCCTACTGCCTGGAACTTCCGAACAGGAGATACACCTGTTTTGAGCTTATCCGTTAACAGTACCTCCATTAGCGAAAATGGCGGCACTGCGATAGGGACCATAACACGTTCGCAGACCAATCAAGGGGATTTGGTGGTCACCTTGGCCAGCAACGATACGACCGAATTAACGGTCCCTGCGACCGTTACGATTCCAGATGGTGCATTCTCTGCAACCTTTGCCATTACGGCAGTGAATGATGTTATCCTGGATCTTCCTCAGATTGTCACCATCACCGCGACTGCAGCCGACTTTGTGGCTGGCACGATTCAGGTTGAGGTGACTGATGATGAATTTGGCATTGTTAGTTTCACGCCAGCGCTTGGCGCAACCAACGTGCCAGTAGATGCAAATCTTGTGGTCGAATTCAATCAGAATATTCGTAAAGGGAATGGGTTTATTCACTTGCTGCGTCAGTCGGATGGCAAAGTGGGTGCCAGCATTGATGTTAACTCGACTGCAGTCACGATCTCGGGTGCAACGATGACCATCGATTTTCCCGAGAACTTGCAGGGCGAGTCAGTCTACATAGGTCGACTAGATCCGGGCGTTGTATTGACGAGTCTTGCACAGGCAACGACGGGCGCGACTTTGCTCACACAAAATTTTGAGTTTCTTCCTTTGGGGCCGGCAATCAATGAAACCGTCGGTGTCACACCCAACGGACGCGACTTCACTGCAACACCACCGAAAGATTGGAACGTAAACAACGCGTCAATGCCTTTAGGAGGTACGCCTGAATGGGCTGGTTGGACATTTGCCGCCAAGAGCTTTTGGCAAACGCAGGGTGGTCAATCCCGCAACAATTTCACGCGGGGACAAGGAACGATTGCAGTTGGCGACACGGACGAATGGGAAGATTACGCGAGACCAACCAACAATTTTAACAGTCTATTCTCGTCAAATCCTATCGATTTGGACTCGGTTCAACCCAACAGTGTTTTGTTGGAGTTTGATTCCAGTTTCCGTCCGGAAGGAACGACACCCAATCCCAACAATCAGATTGGAACGGTCCAAGTCAGCTACAACGATGGTCAAACTTGGAGTGATTTGTTAGTGCTCGACGTGAACAACACAAATGGCGCAGCCACTGCAGCAAACGTCAATGAGCGTCGTTCCATCAGCGTTCCAAATCCTGATGCTGGTTTAATGAAATTCCGATGGGGACTGACAGGAACAAACGATTGGTGGTGGGCGATCGACAACATCGTCGTCAAGGGTACAACGGATAACTTTCCTTCACCTGCGTTACCCGATCTGACCACTTACTTGATCACCACCGCTGCTGCGAGGACATTGACCGTTGATATACCTGCGACGGCGACTGAGAATGCGGGAACCGTTTCTGCAACAGTTAGCCGCAACATTGATACTGTTGGAGACGTTCTAGTCACACTTGTAAGCAGTAATACTGGAGTTGGTACGGTTCCAGCAACGATTACCATTCCAAGTGGTTCGGCGTCTGTCTCCTTCTTGATCACGCTCGTCGATGATACTGTTTTCGATGGTACTCAACCGCTGACTATTACTGCCACGGCAACCGGATTTGTTGATGGTAAAGACGCGGGACTAGTTTCGGACAATGAAGTAGGGAACGTCGTGATCTCGGAGATCATGTACAATCCCAACGGAGGTTCTACACAAGAACAAAGGAACGAATGGGTAGAGGTCGTCAATCAAGGATCAACAACCGTCGACCTGAGCGGCTGGCGACTCGATGACAAAGAATTTCAAGACTGGGGAAGAATCGCCTCGGGATCCGTACTATTGGCCGGTGAGGTGGGAGTTATTTATAACCGCTTCTTCGGTTTGAATACCGCGACGCTGATGAGGACCGATTGGAGTATTCGAGCGGCGGCAAAGGTTTTTGGCGTCGATTGGTCGATGAAGGATGACGGGACGAATAGGCAACGAGGAGGATTGTTTAACAGTCCAGCGGTCGGTGGCGTCATTCTCACGTTGCAAGACGCAGCCAACAATAGCCTGGACCTTGTTGATTTTGGACGAGATGGCACTGTGTGGCCTGCTTCTGCTGAGGGAGCAAGTATCTACTTGGTCAATGCAGCGGCAGACAACAACGTTGGGACGAATTGGCTTGCCGCTCAGGTTGGAATCGATGGAGGAGTGAACGCAACGGGCTCCGTGTTTAGCGCGGTTGATCGAGGTTCACCAGGGATCATTACCGATAACGATTCTCCGACGCTTACAAGAGCTCTTGCCACAGTATCAGGCAACGTCTTTTCTGTGCTGACAAACAATGGCACATGGGGTGATCCGAACGCGGGTGACGTGGTGACCTTAACCGCATCGCTTGGTCAGATCGTCAAGAATGCAGACGGAACATGGAATTGGTCCTTCACGCCCGGCCAAGCACTCGCAAATCAGTTGGTAACGATCACTGCAACCGATGACAAAGAGGCGGTAACGCGTGTCACCTTTACGGCGACTGCGATTGTGTCTGTTGTGAATAGCAAGGTTTACCATAAGGGTTCCGTCTTTGACACAAGTGTTGATACCGCACTGGACACGGTGAAGGAACTTGCAAAATCGGGCACTACCGCCCAATTGTTGGGTTTCAAAAACGTCATTAACAGCACGCGTGGTATTAACGGCCTGGTATTTGATGTCGTGGGCTTGGCTTCTGCGAATCTCACCGCTGCCGACTTCGTGTTCCGGATGAGCCCTAAAGGACTTTTCGACGAAGCTGCAAATCCACCAAATGGCTGGGTAGTTGCGCCTGCTCCGACCGCAATCAATGTCACGGCCGCAACCCCGAGTGTACCGGGCCGAATCCGCATTGAGTGGGCCGACAACGCCATCGCCGACCGTTGGTTGCAAGTCAGCCTTCTCGCAAATGCGAATACGGGCTTAACCACTCGACAAGTGTACTATCTAGGTCATTTGTTGGGTGAGATCAACGGGGCGGTCGAATCAGGCGGGTTTCTTGTACGGACGATCGACGTCGCTCAAATTGCCGCTTCGATCGGTCAACCAGCAACCGTCGGATCCATCCTTGATGTCAACAAGGATGGTCTAGTTCGAACTTTGGATGCTGCTGCTGCCGCCTCTGCAATCGGTAGAAGTCTCCGGTTGATTACGATTCCTATTGGGGGATCTTCAATCGAAGGAAGTTTCGGAGGTTTCGGAGCCTTTAGCAGCTCCAGCCTCGGAAAGGGCGAGGGAGAATACGCCGCTCCAGAGGTAGACCTTATCAAGGTGCGTGAAAGCTCTGACCATCCTGTCGCGGCTTCTTCAAATCATGATTTTGTGATCGCTGATCTGTTCGGTGTGCCACTCCCTGTCGGCATGGTGGTGGAGGTTACATCGTCAAACATGGGATCGAAACGAGTGGAAGTCCGAGAGGATAGTTCAGAGGAGAAATCCCAATCTGAGTTGTCTCACGACCTCTTGTCCATAGATGCTTATTTCGAGGAGATCTCGAAGAAGCGAAGTGGAATCCGCGTTCGTTAACGAGCAGTCCGTTTTACTGTGTTTTTCTGGGCAGCAAAGTTACTTGCGGCCCAGAAACAATGGCTTTTCTTGCATAGATTTAACTTGAGGAATTTTTAGAGATGACATCTTTGATACGAATTGTACTTCTAGCGGCGATACTAGCGTCAGCGCCGTTGCGTTCGCATGCTGATATTTTGGTGAGCGTGGCACCCGTGAACCCAGGGACTATTGTCGAAGGATCTAACGCAGTATTCGAAGTGTTCGCTCGTTCGACTACGGGAAACCAACCATTTGGTTTTTTTGCGTTTGATTTGGTCGTGACCACACCCGGAGGAACACCACTGACAGATGCACGAGGCGGACGTTTCACTAACCCAGCCACTAACCTTCTTGGAGGGTTCGGTTGGCAATTTAGTTCAACCAATCCTGCTATTGCATTGTTTGACGGACAGTCCTCTGGATCGATACCTAGTTTCGGTGATACAAATACCAAGGTTGGCACTGTTACCCTCGCGACTATAGGAGCGACTCCAGGAAACTATTTGATGGACTTCAGAAATGCTACAACCCTTACTTCCGCCTTCGACACGATCCCGACAACTGGTTCAGCGACTAGCTTCACCATCACAGCAGTACCCGAGCCATCTTCCATGGCTCTTCTATGCGTTACTGGCGCGGCGGCCTGGATCTATCGGCGGCGTGCAAAGAAGAACCAGCAGAATTGATAGATGAGGGGGAGTATTTTCCTAGATTTTGCTTTTACGTTCGGAGCTCCATGAGGAGCTCCACACCTTTAGCTTGGCAAATCATTCCGCCCCATCAAGCCAGACAGCCAGACCGGGGGCGGAATCCTTCGGTGTCCTTGATGGCCATCGCTCTGTTCTCCCAATAGCAAGGCTACCCGTGTTGGTTTTGCGTGGGCGGCACCGTCCGAAGGCACCACCTAAACCGCATGCGTGCCGAAAACAAAGACGTGGGTGGCACAATCGCAAGCGTCCTAAACGCGATGATCAGTGCTCGTTTGTCGGGAGCTCCCTTGACACTTGAACAAATCAAAACCGTCATGACTTCGAATGGAATTGACGTTTCGAGAGTCATCTTCCCCAGTGGCCCGACTGCAGGCGAATTTGCCCCACCTTTGGAAACAGCTTTGATGGTGTTTCGAAGAGTCAAGGCGAATGAAGCAGTCATCGCCAACATGGAGTTGGTGATGGCTCAAGGACTTCGCGATGGCCAACCGCTGAGTGTAGATGCAATCGTTGAAAGAATGCGAGGGCTTGGTGTTCAACTACGGATCGTTCTTCGTGATTCTGGATGATTTCCACCATCGCCATGGGGCCGATCTAAGTGCGAACGCGATCGCGGCTAAGATTCGAGCCTTGGTCGCCGAAAATGTGCAAGATGCGCGAGTCGCCGTGTTCGGTCCGCCTCCGGTGGATGGCCTGGGAAGTGGCGGAGGATTCAAGGTAATGGTTCGGGACGTTGGCTCGTTGGGACTAATTAACCTACAGCAATCCGCCGACGAACTTGCCAATACTGGCAATAGCAAGCCTGGTTTTGTCGGTTTGTTCAATGGCTTTCGAGCCTCGACGCCACAGATGTTTGTGGATGTGGACCGAACCAAATGCAAGTCGCTCGGTGTATCGTTGCAAGAAGTCTTCGCGACGCTGCAGTTGTTTCTTGGCGGGTCTTATGCAAACGATTTCAATCAATTCGGTCGAACTTGGCAAGTCAACGTGCAGGCCGACTCAAGCTTTCGTTTGCGCCCCGAACAAATCTCTCAGTTTCGAGTTCGCAACTCAGCCGGTGGTATGGTTCCACTCGGGGCTGTTTGCAGTGTCTACGAAAGTAGCGGACCGTCGATGGTGTTGCGATACAACGGCGTCAACGCGGCTGCCGTCAATGGATCATCAGCCCCAGGAGTCAGTTCGGGCGACGTGGTGTCTACCGTCGATGAGATTGCAAAGACGCAACTCCCGTCCGGGATGGACTCGCAATGGACCGAGCTAACATTCTTGCAAATTCGAGCAGGGAATACGGCCATCTATGTGTTTGCGATCGCCGTCGTATTGGTCTTTCTCGTCCTAGCTGCTCAATACGAGAGCTTATCCATGCCGTTGGCGGTCATCCTGGTCGTGCCCATGTGTTTGCTTTGTTCCGTTGCGGGAATCGCCATGGCCGCGATGGATATCAATATCTTCGTCCAGATCGGATTCATCGTTTTGGTGGGGTTGGCCAGCAAGAACGCAATCTTGATTGTGGAATTTGCGAAAGCGAAACAAGCTTCTGGAACACCGTGTTTTGAAGCGACGGTGGAAGCGTGCCGTCAGAGACTGCGTCCGATCATGATGACCTCCTTCGCGTTCATCTTGGGCGTGGTTCCGTTGGCGTTGGCAGTCGGGGCAGGTGCTGAGATGCGACGTACTTTGGGCATTGCCGTGTTTGCAGGCATGCTCGGCGTCACGTTCTTTGGAATCCTACTCACGCCGGTCTTCTATTATCTATTGGCTCGTTCGACGCCTTCGAAGTAGTGTGCACTGACGAGTTAAGTGATTGGCAGTGGTTGGGACGTACTGCCTGAACCTCAACACGTTTTGCTCGCCGCGTGTCGCGACTTTTTTTGTGAAGCAAATGTCTTTTCCGTCGTGCGATTGCTGTCATCGGCATCGTTCTCTAGGCAACGGCGATGGCCTATTCAGCGGTGATGAACGGTTTTATCGACGTGAAAGACTTAGTGGATTAGCTTGACTATCGGCGTTTTTGCCGACAAAATGCAATAAGAGAATGCTATTGATTTTCGCCCCGCCCCGACGGATTCGGACGATATGAAAGATTTCAAAAATGGACAAGCAAACACTGGATCTCGCGATTGGCGAGGGTCCTATTAGGATCACTATGAACAATGGTGAGATCTTTGACATCGCGGATCCAAAAACAGTTCTGGTAGACGCAACCACCGCGTATGTACTTCGTCGAGCTGATGACGGGAAAATGCGCGCGGTTTGGCTGTCACTTGTCTGTATGTGCAAGGTTGAGCGACTGCTCGCGGCTCCGATTGAGAATGATGCCGCGTGATGGTGCGATCCCGATTGCATCTTTCTGTAGAGATCGTAAAGTTCATTGATCGGCATACGCTGGTATACGCCGCATGGACACAACTAAGGCCGGTCTTCAATTGTTGAAATTGCTCTGTAAGTGCTGCGTTGGCATCACTGTTGGGAGTTATCACTCCGAGTTGCGACGCTGAGAAACGCGGCTACGGCAGAGAAGCCATGCGTCAGATTGCGATTGCCAACCGGTGCGAACTCACCCGCTGCAAAAAACCCCGTGATGGGCAGTCCCGGAAAGGATTGGTCGATGGCCAATGCATCATGATTAGGTCGAGCAAACATGCGGTGCCCTCGACCGTTGCAACTGAAAACGAGACAAGCCTTTTTCTCCATTTCCCCTCGATTCAACCGATTCAGTAAAGTTGTAAAGTCGCTGTCGGCCCCCTCCGCATCGCGAACGTGGAATCGAATGGTTTGTCCAACCTGAAACCGATCCGTCACGATGACTCCCCCCAATTCCTCATCAACACCCTGGACGTTCCGAATTAAGAAGTCACCATGCGAAAATGTGTCCGAGTACTCGGTGATGGCTCGGCCAATCAGCAATGCCTCGATGGCCATAGCTCGTTCGTGAGTAGGCAGTTTCTGGAACATGTCTTTCAGCATTTGCAATGCCGGTCGTCCACCCAATCCCAAAATGACATCGCCATCCAGTGACGTAATAATCATCGGTTCGCCAATCGGTCGGCAGCCCTGACTTACGATGGTTTGCCAATGCAACTCGGGTGGAAGCACCAAACCAACTCCACCTTGACTCAAGATACGATCGTTGCAGAACAAGAGATTTGCACTGTCCCAATTCTGACTGCTGCAATACCCACCCAGAATTGGAACGACCGGTTGACCTCGTGCGGGTTCCAACGCGTCAGCAAGCATATCGACAGCAAAAGTCATGGGGCATCCAACGACCATGAGTCCATTGCACTTATGCGCCGCTGCAATGATCTCATCGTTGTACCCTAAAACCGTCGGCCCATCTGGCGTCTTCAAACACTCAAGCGGGAAAATGTTCGGCGGAGCAGGAAGTCCTCCAAGAAGCATTATGCTGGCGGCGCTTTGACCTTCAATCTCGCGGCCAGTCCCCATGATACTTTCAGCAGAGCATCCGAAAACCGGAATTTTAGGGGCAATCTCATCCAACATGGAACGAATCGCAGACGCTTGATCGGCGAGAGCGTCACCGCTGACAAACAAAAAAATACACGAAAGGGGTTCGCGCAATGCATCGGATGCGTTGCGAAATGCATTTCGGACTGCGATAGCAACCGAGGCATGTTCCGCGATGCCGGAGCTTGCAAACATTCGGTCCTAAGCTCCTTGAATGATCGCAACTAGATCGCGATCCATTTGACCTCTCGTCAATACCACGTCAGCACCCGCTTCTTTCGCAAGCTCAAGGCGTTCGACGTCCACATGCGGGCCGTACGCAACCACTTTGCAATGGACAAAGGATTGATGAAGCATGGGAATAGCCACCCCCAAATCGACCGCTCCCAATGTCAAATCGAGGAGCACCAACTCGACTTCGTCCGGAGTCGTAGCTCGTTCGACTAGTTTTGCAACCGACCTATCCACAATGCAGTTCTTACTGGCCGTTCTTGCCGCGCTGCTAATTCGCGATTGAAACATCAGATCGTTTGACAAAAGTAAAATCACTAGACGGCTCCTGGTCCACGTTGTCCATCGTCAATCGTGATGGCTTCCAAAGTTGGCAAAACAAAAATCTTTCCGTCCCCAATACATCCCTCCGAACCCGTTCTCGCGATGGCAAAGATCGTTTCGATCGTTCGTTCAAGAAAATCATCATTCACGCAAATCTCCAAGGAAACTTTGCGAAGCAGATTGACTCTGTATTCAACGCCTTGGTAGTTAGCGGAATGACCTTTTTGACGACCGTAGCCTTGTGCATCCACCACCGTCATGCGATGCACTCCCATGTGTGATAGTGCTTCGCGCACGGCTTGCAGCTTGTTGGGTTGGATAACCGCAAACAACATTTTCAAAGTGGATCAAAATCCTAAAGTGTCTATTCGATTGGCCAAACCAGGCCCGGGTGGTACGTCAAGCGACCATGATTTTACAGTACCAGACTCACTCTGTGTGATTTCCGCTCAAAACTCTTGGTTTTTGAGGCAACATCACAGCTACACACAGCCGACAAAAGTCAAAGTAGTAGGCACATTCCATGTGCCGTCCACCTAGAATCCTGGCAAAAGCATGACTGCGAACGGCACGGCGGAGCGTGCCTGCTACTTTGACTTTGTCCGTTCGGCCCCTCCGGCTAATCCACTGACGCCTCTGCATAGGACTCCTCGGTTTCCCAAATGCGCACTCGACTCGCTTCGCTGCCTGTTCCTAGCAAGATCTTTGGGCAGACCTCTTCCAGAAGATACTTGGCCATATTCTCAGCCGTTGGGTTGTACGGCATAACGAAAAGTCGAAATGGTTGCACCATTTTCAGTGCTGCAATCGCGTTCTCGTCTTGATCCGACACCAAAAAGCTGTGATCCCAATGCTCGTCTAGCCAGCCTTTGCATCTGGCTTTTAAATCTGCAAAATCCATGACACGTCCTACGGAATCCTGCACGCTTCCTCTAACAAAGAAGTCGGCCACGTAGTTGTGGCCATGAAAATGTTCGCACTTGCCGCCATGTTGAAAGAGGCGATGTCCGGCACAAAATTTAATCCGACGCATTATCGTTAAGCTCATAATCCATACTGTCTTTGCTAAGGGTGCTAAGGGTGCTAAGGGTGCAACTTTGGGTTGTTGCGATGCCGATCCGCATCGCGAATTGTCTTTTTCGCTAGGTTTTCGTGAATCGCTTGGGTTAAATCGACTCCCGTTTGATTCGCCAAGCATACCAGGACAAAAAGTACGTCCGCCATTTCGTCCGGCAGGCTACCGGTACTATCCGTTTTTTTGGAACTTTGGTCACCATAGGTCCGTGCCAAAATTCTTGCCAGCTCGCCAACTTCCTCAACGAGCAGGGCCAAATTTGTCAGTTCGGAAAAATACCGCACCCCGATACTCTGGATCCACGTGTCCACCGTTCCTTGCAATTCCCGAATGGTAAGATCCTTGGAATTCTGGGCAAGTTGCGTTATTTCTTTCATGGATTCGGATGGTTTTCTGGGGTTTGGAGCGTGCAAAAGCGCTAAGAATTCGCAAATCCTGCAAATCACGTTCCAGAATGTAATTTATTCGCGAGTCAAGTCTGCACTTTCTGTCAGGCAAGTGATACAGTATTGGTAACTTTTGAAAACCCAGGGTCCAAACCGGCCCCAATTTTTCAAAAGGCATCGATAGGTCAATCCAACTCCATTGAGCTTTTGCAGCACCCCATGCTCCGCGTGGTTGGACTGGATTGCAAGCGAATTCCATTCATTGTCTTTTACGGATTTAACCATTATGCGTCTGTCGTTCGGTCTAGAAGCACGTCAGCTTCAGACTCAAAAACTGGCTCCACGGATGATCCAGTCGATGGAGATTTTGCAGTTGCCGATCCTCGCACTGCAGGAACGCATCGAACAAGAGATGAATGAAAACCCGATGCTAGAAATCGAGGAACGCGATGAATCGCTACCCGATGAAGAGCCGTCGGACGACGAAAGTCCAACCGCAGTCCGCACCGAAGACGAAAAAGAATTGGTTGTGAAAGACAATCAATCGAACGCAGAAGACTTTGAACGGCTCGCCAACATGGATGGTGACATGCCCGATACGTTCGATGATTTTCGACGATCCAGCAATCGAATGCAGGAAGACGGTGATCGAGCCCACGATTTGATGGCCAATGCGGCGGAGCGTCCCGAGTCTTTGAACGATTATCTTTTGCACCAACTTGCCGAGATGGATATCGATGACGACGTTGAACGCATCGCAGAACGAATTGTCTCCTGTTTAGATGCCAGGGACGGCGGTTACCTGAAGACATCGCTCGCGGATATTTTGCCGCCCGACCATAAGCCAGCCGACCTAGCCGTGGCCGAAAAGGCGCTCACCATTGTCCAATCGCTTGAGCCCGCAGGTATCGCAGCACGCAACTTGCGAGAGTGTCTGCTCAATCAGTTGCGGCCGGAAATGCGCATGGCAGACGAAATGCGAACGATGATCGCGAATCATTTGGATGACTTAGCTGAAAATCGGTTTCCTGTCATTCAGAAAAAGACGGGCTACTCGATCGATTTGATCAAAGAGATTCGCGAACAAATGCACCAACTCAACCCCAAGCCAGGTGCTGCTTTCATGGAGGTGCATGTACCGCTCGTAACCCCAGACGTGATCGTTGAAACCAACGAACATGGCGCTTACACGGTTCGCTTGATCGATGACTCCCTACCTCCATTACGCATCAGCGAATACTACAAAAGACGGCTCGGGGATCCCAAAGCATCTGAGGAAGAGAAAGAGTTTATTAAACGAAAAATCGGAAGCGCTCAATGGTTGATCGAATCGATTCAACAACGTCGCCGCACCCTAACACGAGTCTCTCAAGCAATCGTTGACTACCAGAAGCGCTTCCTGGATGAAGGTCCAGAGGCAATCGAGCCGCTCAAGATGCAACAGATTGCCGACCAAGTAGGCGTTCACGTAACGACGGTATCCCGAGCGGTTGACGACAAATGGATTCAGACGCCACGCGGAATCTTGCCTTTGCGACGGTTCTTTGTTTTCGGCACTCAGAGCGCCGACGGGGAAGATGTCGCCTACGAGACGATTCGCATCAAGCTTCAAGAAATCATCGACAAAGAAGACAAAACCAACCCGATGAGCGATGACGATTTGGTGGACGAATTGAAGAAACAAGGCTTGGGTGTTGCGCGTAGAACCATTACGAAGTACCGAAAGAAAATGGCTATCCCAAGCAGTCGCCAACGCCGGGATTGGTCCAAATAACGCCGCGATGCACATGGATGCTCCCAACCAACTCATCTGGTTGGCTCTCCAAGGCCATTTTTCAGCGGACGTGGAATTTCAGTCGAGCTTCATTGCAGCTTAAGGTTCCGTATGCCAAGATCTGTCAACTTATTCGACACAGCCGACAAAAGGTGCAGGCACGCTCCGCCGTGCCGTTCGCAGTCGAGCTTTTTCCATTATTCCAGGTGGACGGCACATGGAATGTGCCTACTACTTTGACTCTTGGCGGATGTGTCTTATTCGTGGCGTAAAAGACGTCGCAAGGTTGGTTGGTTGAGGATTCGTTGTGTTTTTCGAGACAAAGGGGCCGAAGAATGAAATTGAAACGGGGCTATTTGATTTGCGTACTTGCAACCCTCTGCTTGGGTGTGGGTGCTCTCGTATTTGCGTTTAGCCCACCACCACGCAACGGACCGCGTCGCCCTGGCCACAGCGTTGCCACAAAAAGGCCCGAAGTGCAGACAGACGAAGGGGACTTGAAGGCATCCGAATCCGATGTCATCCGCGAAAATTCTGTGGATGGGACTGCCATTTCATCTAGCAAACCCGTTTCAACCAGCAAACCCGTTTCATTCACGGCAGAGCCAAGCGACGCATGGTCCCGATTTCGAGGCGTGGATGGCAAAGGGATCAGCGAGGATCGCGGGATACCCACCGAGTGGAATGACGAAAAAAACGTTCAATGGAAAGTCAAGTTGCCTGGTCCTGGATCATCGAGTCCTGTGTTGACGGATAAGTTTGTGTTCGTGACCTCCTACTCGGGATATGGTGAGGAGGGGCGATCGTCAGGCAAGATGGACCGCTTGCAACGACAAATGAATTGCATAGACCGCAACGATGGCAAGTTGCTTTGGTCGAAGAGTATTGATGCATTGCTACCGGAAGATCCATACCAAGGGATGGGGCTACCAGAGCATGGCTATGCAACCAACACGCCGGTAACCGATGGACAAAATGTCTATGCATTCTTTGGCAAAACGGGGGTATTTGCATTCGACAACACGGGCAACGAACTATGGCGAGCATCCGTTGGTACGGAGTCCGGCAATCGCGGTTGGGGAACAGCAGCGAGCCTGGTGCTTTACAAGGACTTGGTCATTGTGAATGCGTCGGAAGAAAGCCAATCGATCCTTGCTCTCGACAAAAAGACAGGCAAAACGGTTTGGTCGGCACCTGCATCGACCTTGGAATTGGCATACGGAACCCCGGTCATCGTCAAAGTCAATGACCAACGCGACGACTTAGTGATCGCGGTCCCTGGCGAAGTATGGGGACTCAATCCGAACACAGGCAAATTGGCTTGGTACGTCGAGACGAGTCTAACTGGAAATCTCTCACCGAGCGTGATTCAAGATGGCGACAAACTTTACGTGTTTGGCGGATACCGATCTTCGGGAAGCCTCGCGATCCAGGTTGGAGGCAGTGGTGACATAACGAAGTCGCACACGCTATGGACGAGTCGCAATTCGTCGTACGTAGTCACGCCCATTTTGGTCAAAGAGCATCTTTATTGGATTGATGACAATGGAATGTATTTCTGCGTGGCGGCGAAAACGGGCGAGTTGGTCCAAAAGAAGCGAGTCCCTGGCATTGAGTCGCGAGGACGGCCTGTGTACGCATCCCCGGTCGCGATTGACGGAAAGCTCTACATGCAAACTCGCAACAGCGGGCTGTTTGTGCTTGCCTCCCAGCCAGACTTGAAGGTGTTGAGCCAAAATAAATTGGAATCGGACAGCAGTGTTTTTAACGCGACACCGGCGGTAAGCGGCGGGCAGTTATTTTTGCGTTCGTACACGCATCTCTACTGTATTGGCTCGAACGCGGCACGTTAGAAGTGCGAGGGTGGAAATATCCAGAACTTGACACGTGGAATAAATGCGGCTAACCTTTGCAAATCGGGCAAGGGGAGTCATTCCACTCAGCGCGGTACACGGGGGATTAGCTCAGTTGGGAGAGCGCTTGCATGGCATGCAAGAGGTCATCGGTTCAAGTCCGTTATCCTCCATTGGCCGAAGGCCAATAGAGAGTAGACCGGAGAAAGTAGAGAGTAGAAAGATTCAAGACCTGGAGATTTTCTAGGGCCAAAAATCTTCCACCGTCAATCAACTTTCTCCTTGTCTACTCGGTCTACTTTCTACTCACTACTCTCTTTCTTGAGAGCCTCCATCGAGTCCAACTCTGGGGAAACCAGATGACCTTCGCCTTTGAAAAGCTGCTGGTCTACCAGAAATCGGTCGACTTCGCCGATGCCGTCTGTGACCTGACCGAACAATTCCCAGCTCGTTACAACCATCTGGCTGATCAAGTGAATCGCGCATCTTTGTCCATTGCTTCCAATATTGCCGAAGGCAATGGACGTTTCACTAAACACGATCACACATATTTCTTTGGTATCTGGAATCAATTTATACGCGATCAGCAAAGCTACTGAAGGACAGTTTAAATCGATGGTTCGCCTCCCAATCGGCTTTGATCGCGTCCGCTTCAGTCACGTTTATTATACCAGCGCGAATCATGTCGATGACTATCGACTCCGTAGTTAGCACTGCTAGCGTCGGATATAGGTTCGCAATGCGTTTACGTGCGAGCTTATCATCCAACGCAATCGCGTGCCCCCGACATGAAGCCACGGCGATTGCAGAGCATTCGCCGACTCCAAGTCCAGTTGCTGTCAATCGGGCGAATGCTTGAACTTCCGCAATGTCCGCAACTACGATCTCGACGAGTATTCCAATCGTTAGCGCATGTTCGAGTCGAATCAGTTGTTCAGGGAAATGTTCAGTTACCTCACTTCGAACGTGATCTGTCACCATAAACTGACGACCAGGAATAGAAGTCATTAAGCGAACCTGATCGATAACCAGGAATTTAATGAGAACGCTCGTGTCCGTAATAACGACTATTTGGTCGGCCATGACCTGCCTATCCATGTTGCTTCACTGCATCTAAGCAGCTTCTGCAAGCTCTAAGAATGTTTTGGCTGAAACTCCCAGTAGCGAACTCAAGTCGCGGAGTTTTCCTTTCGTGATTTCCTCCCGACGAAATGCTTCAATCGCGAGATGAACTACTTGACTCACAATCTCACGGTCGGGCTTTCTCACCGCATGTTCATCACTATCTGCGAACGCCTCAAGCATATCTAAATAGCTCATCCCAAATGACTCTTTCTCACGCAATTCTGCAAACTCTGTTGCATTGATCAACGAGAGGCTCTTTAGGCGAAACAACGAGGCAACATAGCTCGCGCCAAAATGATGTGCAAGCGACGCGACATCTTCATAGGTAAGATCCTGCGAATGCGGCGACTCACGACGTTGCCCACGCACTTCTTCACCGTCCGACTCAGAAGTCGGATCGTATACGAGTTGTTCGACCACGCTTGGCCCCGCCTTCGATCTCGATTTCAGAAATGCATGTACTCCAGTTGCGGGAATCAAAAATGATGCCGCAAATGCATTTGCTCGCACCTCTGAAAGGTCTGATCTGTTTTGTTCGAGTGATACCGTCGCCGTTCGATCACGATCCAGCAATGCATGTGCATATTCATGCGCATACGAGAATCGCTTTCTCGCTCTCGGATGATCGTAGTTGACTAGAATTCCGAGACCAATCGACGAATGTCGAAGGAATAAGCCGGACATTTGGTCAGGCATCATCGCACCCGAAGCCCAAATATTTTGGCTGTTTATAAGATCCGACATGTCTGGAATCGGATTGTGCCCCAGTCCTAGCCGACAGCGTTCTTGGTCTGCGACGCGCGCTCCTTGCTCAACGGCTTCCATCACTCGCTGTGGATTGGGCATCTGATACGTAGGCGGTCCACTATGTGGAGTACGATCCAGGCTCAACTCAAGTCGCACTCCTTCACGAAAAATCGAAATGTACCGAGTTACTTCACTCCGCCATTCGGGATGATCCGTAACGCTTTCTGCGGCGCGAAACAGCGCAACAAGGACGTCCTCTTCTTGCGTAACTGGTCCAGCTTCGAAAAAGCTCGCAATCGTTCGACTATAGACCTCTGAAAGTTTTGCAAGCTCAAGAGTGCTTACTGCGCGATTTCCCGCTTCAAATTGGGCCACAGCGGTTCGTGGAATATTCAGAGCAGCGGCAACTTGCTCCTGAGTAAGACCTGACGCGGCACGGGCATCTTTCAGCCTAGCTGCGAGGCCGTTCTGGTTGATGTTCATTTTTCGTCCCTTTCCCTTGGCCGGTTTCAGCCATGTTCAAGCAAACAGTGTCCGGTGCTGCCACTTAGGCCAACTCCGTCTGTTCCCAGAGTTAGCATTGTTACTTAATCGTGCTTAAAAAGCAAGGACTTGACTTTTTTGTTTGATAATCGAACAATGATAGCGTAGCTTGAAAAGGATGGTTTTTGGCGGGAAAAGCCAACGCTTTTCAAGTAACCACTCGAAATATCTAGCGAATTGAGATTCAGTCACGGGGGAAATTACGCAAATCATGGATGAAATCGCTCAGGAGCGCTTCCAAATACTTGCTCTAGACGGTGGTGGGATCAAAGGATTCTACTCGGCTGCCCTTCTCGCTCGGCTTGAAGATGATCTGGGAATCGACAACATCATCGACTGTTTCGACATGGTCGTTGGGACTTCAACTGGGGGAATCATTGCACTGGGGCTTGGTTTCGGACTACGCCCCAGAGAGATCGTCCAGTTCTATTCGCAACACGGTCCCTCAATATTCCCAGACAGCTGGATTGCGCGACAACGACATTACTTTTCACGCAAGTACTCGCCAGGCCCACTCCGCGAAGCACTCAAAAAATGCTTCTATGATCGGCGGCTGGCTGATAGCCACAAACGCCTCGTCATTCCCTCCTACAATTTGGATAAGGGCGAGGTCTAACTGTTTAAGACCCCGCATCATGAGCGACTCCGAAGAGATTGGAAGGAGCCAATGTGGAAAGTGGCTCTCGCAACGAGTGCGGCCCCCACTTACTTTCCATCGTGCCAAGAGGTCGACCACATTCGCCTGATTGACGGCGGACTATGGGCGAACAATCCAACAATGGTAGGTGTCGTTGAAGCGTTGGCGATGCTCAATAAGCCACTGTCTGCCATCTCGGTCTTAAGCATTGGGACGACCGACCCAATTGAAGAAAAACCATCGGGCTTAACAAACGGCGGAATGCTTGCGTGGCGTTCCGCAGCGGTTGATGCATGCTTTCGTGGCCAGAGCCATGGCGTTCAGGGACAAGCAAAGCTCCTACTCGGCGACCGGGCGGTACGTCTCGATCCAGTCGTGCCAGCTGGTGTTTTCGCACTCGATCGAGTTGCTGAGGCTCGAATGCTAAGCGAAGCAGCACATGTCAGTCGCGACTTCGCGCCCAAATTCGAATCGCAGTTTTTATGCCACCGAGCAGCCCAATTTACCCCTATTTACTCATAGTGAAGAAAGTGAGCCTTCGTTGCTAACTGATATCAAAACCCACCTCAGCACCCTTCTCGAACATGTCGCGGACTCGCTGGATATTTCTCGTGAGTTGCACGATGAGGTCGTAAATCAGTATCGCGAGATTGCCAACTATCTCGCTGCACCTGATTCTCCACTGCAAAGTGCCGACCCAGATTTGTATCCTCAAGGGTCATTTTCGATAGGTACTGTCGTACGGCCTGTCTCGGATGTCGACGACTACGATATTGATATGGTGTGCTTGCTACATTTGAAGAAGGAAAGTGTCACACAACAAGAGCTGAAAGACCGAATTGGCGATCGGCTAGTGCAACGACCCGACCTGAAGCGGCGGCTTAGTGAGAGTCGCCGGTGTTGGAGATTGGATTTTGACGGCTACCACTTGGACGTATTACCGGCAATTCCAGACCTCGAATTGCTTGCCGCCAATGATAGTATCCTAATAACCGATACGGAGCTGCGACACTGGCAGCACAGCAATCCGAAGGGGTTTACCGCTTGGTTTCGGCAGGTGATGGCCGTAGCCCTATTGCGAGAGAAGCAAAGGCTAGTTGAAGCTACACACTTTCGCATGAGCATTGCAGATGTTCCGGATGACGACGTCAAGACGCCGCTTCAACGAGCGGTACAAATTCTCAAACGTCACCGTGATATTCATTTTGCAGGGGAAGCTGATGTTCGCCCCGTGTCGGTGATCCTGACCACGCTTGCGGCTAGGGCATACAACGACGAGGACAATCTAGTTGATGCGTTACTGGCAATCGTTCGCAGGATGCCAGAGCACATCGAATACCGAAATGGTCGATGGTGGGTGCAGAATCCTGTCAATATGTTAGAGAACTTCGCTGACAAATGGAATGAATACCCGGAGCGTCGCACGGCTTTTATGGAATGGCTTGCGAGCGTTCAAGCAGATTTTGACGTAATCGCTCAGGAGCGAGGTTCTGCGCTCTACGAGTCGTTAAAGCCGATGTTCGGGGACAGGATTGTGATAAACGCGGCTAGAAAGCTTGGCACCACAATGGCCGCACACGCCTCGGTAGGCGGCTTACGTATGGCAAGCGGGACAGGCAACATTCTAACTCCAACAATGGCAGTGGCTGCACCAGTGGTATCTAGTCCAAGGCATACTTTTTATGGTCGTGTACCCAAAATCAAGACCCCTTAGTCTTGCCAAGCAAATGCTTGCCCTTCGGCGGTCGTTTCCACAGTCTGAATGCAGTCTAAATCGCAGTAGATTGCACTGGCGTGCGACTCTGTCTCCAACTCCGATGAGCGACTCGTATACAGTAACACTCAAATACAGCCTGGAGATGCCGCCGATTGTGCGAGTGGAAAATCCAGTGCTGATGGAGCGAGACGACGAAGCTCTACCACATATCTATCCTGATGGGTCGTTATGCTTGTACTACCCCAGCGCCGGTGAGTTTTCACGTGATCGCTATTTGGCATCAACCATCGTCCCATGGACAAGCGAGTGGCTACTTCACTATGAGCTTTGGTATGTAACAGGTGACTGGCTTGGCGGGGGTATCCATCCCGGCGAATCGAGGCCAGTCAGATATGACGAATTATAAAACCCATCGCTAAACCGATATCAGGTCGACTACACTTCGGTTTACTTGTGACCGCCGTCGATCGTAGTGACGCGTTGTACGCGGATCGGCGTGACCAGCTAGATGCTGAACATCTTCGAGTGGCACGCCTTGAGTCAGCAAGTTTGTGATAAGGTTTATGAAATTCCAAGAGGCGGCCAGCAAGCGAACGTGATCATCCATGGGACGATCTTTTGTAACAAGGCAACTCGCAACTTTATCGAGTTCTTACCACTGAGTTTCTAGTCCTGAACTAAACCGAAATACACTCCAAGGAGCCCGTCGACTTTGCCTTAGCGCCGCATTCCGATATGTGCATAGCCGAAGTGGTGCCTCTCATCACGAGTATTGCAGCATTTGGCTTACCCCGTCACCCCAATCCCCCATCCCATCCACAAAAAGTTCAATTCGTGTTCTCCATCCTCTATTGGCCGAAGGCCAATAGAGAGTAGACAGGAGAAAGTAGAGAGTAGAACGATTCAAGCCCCGGAGATTTTCCAGGGTAAATAATCGTTCATCACCGCTCATCTTTCTCCTTGTCTATTCGGTCTACTTTCTACTCACTACTTTCTTCTTGAGAGCCTCCATCGAGTCCAACTCTGGCGAAACCAGATGACTTTCGCTTTCGAAAAGCTGCTGGTCTACCAAAAATCAGTCGACTTCGCCGACGCGATCTGCGACCTCACCGAACAGTTCCCAGCCCGTTACAACCATCTGGCCGACCAAGTGAACCGCGCATCCTTATCCATTGCATCCAATATTGCCGAAGGCAATGGACGCTTCACGAAGCCGGATCGCAAGCATTTCTTTGGGATCGCACGGGGTTCCGTGCAAGAATGCGTTCCACAACTAGAGCTTGCGCGTCGACGGAAGCTCGTCTCGGACGAACATCACGCGAAACTGAAGCAGCAGCTCGAGGAAATCTCACGCATGCTTAGCGGACTGATCAATGGCTTGGATAACCGCGTGAACTGATTCCACTTCAGCAACTCCCACCGAACAATTTCCTGCCCGCTACAACCATCTGGCCGACTGATTTCGCTGTGAAGATCTGTTCGGCTACAATAGGGGTCTACGTTAGGATCCCCAAGTACGTATTAGCTCGTTTTTTGACTGTAGAAGTTAGGAAAGCTATGACTTCCAAAGAAAAAGCCATTGGCGCAATCCAGGCGCTCAACGACGATGTCTCGCTGGACGAAGTGATTGATCGGCTCTATTTGCTTCGCAAAATCGAGTTGGGAATTGCTCAGGCCGATGCTGGCGACGTTGTTGAGCACGAAGCATTCATGGACGAGCTTGAGGCCGAGGAGGCCCAATAACGTTTTCTGGACAAGACAAGCACGTGACGATCTACGTGCGATTCGAGATCATATCGCGCGTGACGCACCTGCAACCGCTGTCGCATTCGTGCGAAGATTGCGTAAGTCCGTAGGCCGCCTTCGCGAGTTTCCGCTTTCTGGGCAAGTAGTACCTGAAGTTGGTGAAGATTCCACACGAGAAATACCTTTTGGAAGCTATAGACTCATTTATCGCGTCACGGAGTCTCGAGTGGAAATGATTTCCGTTTTCCATAGCGCCAAAATTCTTGGTTCCGGTGAATTTGACTAATGTTGGCTCGCATCGTCATACCAGCACGTACGTTGCGATAGAGAACCGCGCATCCTTGTCCATCACATCCAATATTGCCGAAGGCAACGGACGCTTCACG
>Ga0247831_1000554_pt1 | contig 80956 bp, 79 predicted proteins | sample LaCruzMarch2015__9_FD_192406 | JGI IMG/M metagenome (GOLD analysis project Ga0247831, IMG submission 192406) | Freshwater microbial communities from meromictic Lake La Cruz, Castile-La Mancha, Spain - LaCruzMarch2015_1m | ecosystem: Environmental > Aquatic > Freshwater > Lake | place: Spain...
TTCTGATGCCGATTTGATAGCAGGAAGATGGCGTGGTGGAATGGGAGGTGCGTATAGATTAGTTACATATGATGGATATAATGATATTGCTGTCACAACAAATGATAATGGTATTGTATTATATACAAATAATGCAACAATGTTACCAAATTGGCAAGGGGTACCAGGAGCACCATGGTCTGGTGTAACAAATCTAAGTTTTTCAAATGGAGTATTAACAGCGGTAAAAGGAGGGAGTTTAACAATGACAATGAATATAAGATCAGGAAGTTGGTTTGGAATAGCTAGTAATGTATTACAAGCAAGTTTTTATGATCCAAATAAAACATATGTAACTCCTCCTTCTCCTACAACACAACTCCCTACAACAACCATACCTCCTACAACAACCAGACCTCCTAAAGTTCAGACAGTTCCATGGATCGTTGCAATTCTAAATAATAATAATATTAGTTTTGCTAATTCTAATATTTCTTCTTCTCCTAATTGGAAAGTATTAAACAATACTAATGCAGTATGGTCTTGTTATAGTAATGGTGTTACATATACAGTTAATAGTGGTGGTCAAATTTATTTTACAAGAAATAATGCTAATTGGACTTTTGTAATAAGCCCTCCCGGTAAGAAAATTGTACAATTAAGTTTAGACGCATTCATAGGTGGTGTTATGGCTATTGCGAGTGATAATTCTATTTGGTACGCAGATCAGAATATATATGCAAGACCAAATTGGAGACAATCTCCTGGTTCATTAACACGTGTATCATATTCTAATGGACAAGCTTATGGTGTCAATAGTAGTGCTATGATATATTATGCAGAAAGTATATCAGCGATATTATCAGGAGGATGGAGACTAGTTCCAGGAGGATTACATAATGTAAGTCTTGATGGTTATACTAATACAGTAGTAGGATCTGTAAATGGGTCATATGCATATTATTGTCTTAATGCAAGGGGTAATACAGGACAATGGATACAAACACCACAGAATACTATTTGTTATGATATTAGTTTATCAAATGGAAAATTTGTATACGTAGGCGGAGATGCTAATATATATTTTTCAGATATATCAACAAATGGATTTATAGTTCGAATAACAACTACAGGAGGTTTTAAACAAGTGTGTTATAATGAACCAGTTATTTCTGGTAGATTGCCTATAATAAGATAATAAATAATATTTCTAAGTTATAATTAGGTATTATAATAAAAATAATAATAAAAATAATAATAAAAATAATAATAAAAAATAATAAAATATAATAAAATATATAATAAAGATGCCTACTTATAATTCTTATCAGGAGTTTTTAAATATACCTCGTCAACTTAGTGCGCATAAAATTGTTACTATGAATATTATAGATAAAATTCCAATAGTTGCCAATAGTAAATCTAAAAATGTTATTACTAAGAAGAAAAATAATAATAGAAGGATTTATTATAGAACTTTTAATATTAAAAATACATTACCAGCTGGTGTATAATTATAAATTTTAAACTGATTAAAGTTTAAAATTATTTCTATATATTTTTATATATAAAACTGTAATACTTAATAATTACAACACGCTAACTGATGTAACTTAAATATATTTTGTTCTACTTTTTCTACTTTTTCTTTTACATTCTTATTTAGAAGATGTATTTTTACTGCTTCGTTCAAAATATTTTGAACAATTACTCTAATTTTTTCATTTTTTTGCAATTCACTAGCAAGATTTTTGAATAATTTTACTTCAGAATATGCATTTCCTGTCATAGGATAACTTGTATAATCACTCATATTTGTAATAATAATTTATTTTATTTCAATAAATTTCAATTTTATTATGTTGTAATAGATTTTTACGATGTATACTATAATTTAGTTTAAAATCTTAAATTATTCACCGTTATAGTAATAATTATTTGATAGTCTCTATTCTTCATATCTTTTAGTGAATTTCGTAATAAATATTCTAAATAGAACAATTAAATTTATGTCTATTGATTTCATTACGTTATTATAATTTTCTTTATAAGTTGTTGTAGTTTTCATTTTATATTTCTATTTTTAAATTAATTTTAAACTATAAATTAGTTTAAAATATTTCTCAAATATAATGTAATTCTAGAAATTATTTACGTGTATTTCATATTTAATTTATTAACAATTGAAGATATGTTACAAATTTCTTGTTCTTTTCCTACTTTAATTGTTGATGTTGGATTTATACCATCTTCTCCATAAGCAGATTGATAAATAGAACCGATAGCATCTCGAACAGTACCATCATATTGAACTTTCATATCTTCACATAATTTGACACATCTTCTTTGAATATATCCTGATGTCGTTTATACTCTAAAATTTCTAATAGAGACTAGACTATATCTTAAACCAATGGAATATAAATTCCTTTAGTCAATACCCTTTTAGTCGTTGACGGAGAATCTGATCAATTAAGATTTTAGACTCTTTACCGGCGGATCTTCCAATCTTTATTATTTTTACCGAATTATGATGTTAACATAATATACATTTTTAATTTCTTAAAAATGGTGGTAAATAAAGTTATAAGGAGTTTCCCGTCATTATAAGGTATCTTGCATTATTAATTATATTAATAATACTAGCAATGTTTTTAACATTACTTGGCCAATCAGTTTAGCCGTATTCATAGCTGTCACTAAATCTTTTATTTTTCAATAAAAGGTGGACTATATCTTAAGCTAGGGGAACTCACGTTCCCCTATAACCCCTCCTTAATTTTTATTATCAAGAGAAATTATAAGAAAATGTAAGTAATCTAACCAATACCCGTGTAGTCTCTGAGCAAAAATCTATTTATTAGATTTTGTAAGCGCGGATTACCCAATTCTTAACGTTTTTACCATCCGTAAGTCGTTATCTTACTGCTACATTTATAGATTAATATAAATTGCGGTAGTTAAGATTTAAGGGGTTTCCCGACATTATAAGGTATTTCGCTGATGTTTATAAACCAACTAGGCATTTTATAATTATACCTATCACAGACACAAGTTTATCTGCACAACCTTCTCTCGATTTAACCAGATTCGTTAAAAGATTTATCTTTTAAGTCATTATCATTCACTATAATTAGTGGGTCTAGACTATATCTTAAGGTATAAATACCCCATATTCATTTAGTCGTTGAACCTTATAGGATTTCTTATAGAAATTGCCTATCTTGGATGCGGATTGTCTCTAACTTTATTTTTTACTAATTTAGCAGTTAACTAAAACCCTTTTAAAATTACTTTCAAAAGTTAGTAATAAAGCATAACAAGATGTCCCCGCAATTTGAATATGTTGCAAGCAAAACATATAAATGTTCTCTTACTAGCAATATAGTTAATATATTACTTGAGCAATAAATTTACCCGAGCACGCATGAAAGTAGAATTGTTTTGGATTTAACCCTTTTATAAAAGAAGAATCTATAAATCCTTTTGATTCATATTCCATCTCCATCTCTAATTTTTCCATTGGATAATGTGGCAATGTTCTCGTACCATTATTCAATGTTGGCACCACTCTTTTACCTAACAGGTTCTGTTGTCCTAGGACTCCAGTGATTTGTGATATATTGAAGTAGTCTCCTTTTGACCCTGAATTTACGGTACTTAAGAAGTTATTATCTTTTGAAAGAGATTCTTTAGCAATTCTAAGGCCAATATCTTTAGCTTTACTTAAAGCACCTGTAATTCTAACTTCTCTAATACCTGGATGTGTCGTGCTTGTTTTGATACCTTCTGCTTCAATATAACATTTTTTAATTACATCTTCTATTTTTTGTGTTTGTTCGATACCTTGAACTAAACAATCTTCAATACCAACACTAAAACTTGTTATAATTAGCCAACTATTTGTAATAAATTGAACACCATCTATAAAAAGTGCTGCAGCATCTACACCATATTCTTTATTAATAACTTGAATAAGAGAATTTGGGACAGCACCTAAAACAGCTTTATTAAAAGCGCCTTCGTAAATGACACCTTTATAAATTCTTAGAACAGGTTCATTAGGATCTGCATTATTTTTATTTTCATAATAAAGATCGTTAGGAAGAATAAGGGAAAGTAAACCGCGACCATTAAAACATTGTACTTTTTTACCTTTTTCTTTTAATACACGACGAATGTGTTGTATTTTTTTATGAATTATGTCTTGTTCGAATTCAAGTTTTAATGAAATATCATAAAACTGATCTTTGCGAACAGAAGGATTTCCAACAGTCATTCTATAAGCACCTAAGAGCGAATCTTGTACAATACAGAAATTACTTTTAGAACTCTGAGCAGAGATCATTTTATATTTTGATGCAGAAAGCAATCTTAATTCAGTTTGAGCCTCAACTGATTGCGGAATATGCGAAATACCCAATATTTTCATAAAGGGGCTAGACTGTATCTTAAGCAGGAAAAGTTAAGTTCCTACCAACACCCGTGCTAGTCGTTGAAGGGGAATCATATTATATGATTCTGTACCCGCGGATTTTCAAATTCTTAACATTATTACGATGCCATAGGTAACTATCCGATGGTATTATATGTATTAATACATATAAGTCGTAGCTAAGACTGTAATGAAGTCCCCGTCATTTTAAGGTGTTTTGCCTAAGGTAACATATATTTTCTTAGACTAGAGAGTAATACTATTTTCAAGCTCTCTTTTACTATCCTGGTTAAATATTCATCTCATCTCCGTCAAACGCGACTACTTTTATTTTAATAAAAGACTAGACTGTATCTCAAGCTAGATATATCTAACCAATACCCGTGCAGTCGTTGTAGGAGTTTTGTGTAATTACAAAACTTTACCCTCGGATCACCAAATCCTTAAAATTATTACGATGCCAAAGGTCGCTAACCTGAGGTATTAAATGAAAATTATTTCATCTAAGACGTATTTAAGGCTATAATGGGTTTCCCGATTGTTTTAAGGTATTTTGCATGAAATAATTTTCATACTAGGTACCTGTTTTAAAGTTACCTTTTGCTGACTTAGTTATTTCAAGATATGTCTTCTAAAATATATTCTACTGATGAATTATTAATATTCTCTTTAATTTTTTCAACAAAATCCACACCAATTTTATAACTATCTTTAATATTTATTGATTTTCCTCCAAATGATACTCTATGTAATGTTTGAACTCTATTGTTTTTACTACCTGAAATCATAATTAAATATGTGTCACAATTTCTTGCATCATTATGGTAAATTTTACCTGTTATTGTGGAAATAACATATTTATCTTCAAGAACTTTGTCTAATTTTAATTGATATTTATAACATTCTTCACCAATAAAACTCGGAGTTATTATTATATTATCAGTTAATTTTTTTGTAAATTCAAGACAATCATCTTTTTTTCCTTGAAAATAAACTCGTATATTATCTCTTTCATCTTTAACAGAAACGATAAGTCTAAAACCATTTGAATTTATTAATGTAATCTTTTCAATATCTATGGTTCTTAACAATGTTAATGTTTCTTTCAGATCAAATTTATTTTTATTAATTCCAAAATACACACCTAGACATATATCTTTTTTTCTTCTTTCTCTTGTTTTATCAATATATTCATATTTTTGAATTTCAAAATTATAAAATATTGCAAGATCTTCAAGAATTTTTGGATATTTTTTTCCTATTTCTTCCAAATTATAACCATTAGGATTTAATGAATTATATTTAATCATATATTCAGCTTCTTTTTGATTTATTAATTGGATGTCTTTACCGTGTAATATTTCTTCTTCATAAATGATAAACTGATCTGTTGGATATTTTGAAAGAGATATACATAATGGTTTATCTCTGTTGCAATCAAGTTCTCTATCATTGTAATGGTGTCTAACTCTTGTTAATATTCCTTTTTTTATTAAATATTTTCCACTATAACCATGACTAAAAGTTTGACCAATATATGATTTTTTTTCAGGTATACAATAAATTCTATAAATTAAACCATATACATCTTTTAATTCATTTTTCTTTTCTCCTCTTTTTTTTAGTGGATGAGTTTGTTTTAATAATTCATCAAGTTTCATTTTATATTTAACACATATTTCTTTAAATGACATATCTTTGTTGAAATATACTATTTTTCATCAGCATTAAAACTTTTCGCAATACTTAAATTAAATCTTAATGTCTTACCCTTTCGAATAACCACTTCTTGAGCCATCATTGAACCTTCATGAAGTGTTGGTTGGCGATTGAGTAACAATATATCCCCGTTTTGAAGCTGTCTTTCTACTATATCTCCAATATTTAGATGATAGTCTCTTTTTTCTGGGTATTTAATATCTTTTATAAATTCACCATTTCTTTTCAACTTATCTCCAGGTCTAAGCGTATCTTTGCCATTATTTATTGTTATTTCAGAAGTTTTTCCGGTAGTTGGATCAGTTCTAATTACAACATCTCCATGTTCAAGAATTGTTCCACGAAAAAACATCTTATGTTCAAGATTGATTCTTGTACCATTATCTTTTTTAATAACAAAATTTGCTTTACCTTCATTAACAAGTTTTGTAAGTAATTGGAAATTATAATCTGTAACATGAACAGGAACAGTTAAATTACTAGCCATCTCCGGTGGAACAGCTAACTGTCCCATTCTAAGAGTTGGATCAGGTCCAATTACTGTCCTTCCAGATTGTTCAACTCTTTTCCTAAATACCAGTTCATCTAAAAATTTATTTTTAGAATCATTACTAATTACTTTTACAAGTAGGAGTAGACTATATCTTAAGAGTATAAATACCCCCATAATTATTTAGTCGTTGAACCTTACTTTTATCTGAAAGATTAAAAGTCTAGGATGCGAATCATCTCTTCTTTTAAATTTTTACTATTTAATTAGTAGTTAGCTAATTATATTTGAAATATTTCTATTACAAATTAGTATTAAAAGATTAACAAGATATCCTCGCAATTTAATTATGTTGCTAAATTATATTTAACTAGCCATGTTTTTAACATTACTTGAGCAAAGATAAAAATTTACCCATAAGATTAGTACGGATAAGTCCATCTTTCCCTGTGAGGCGTTCCTTAAGTCCTTTTATGGCGCGCCCATTTGTGCTATGTTTTGCCTTCGTTTTCAACCTTAAATCTTTCAAAATAAGTTAGACTGTACCTTAAGCTAAAAAATTTAGCCAACCATCACCCAGTCGTTGCACAAGTTTCTTAATAAATTAGAAAACTTGCTCAGGATTATTCAATCTCTTAAATTGTAACGTTCTTCTAGTTCTCCCAAAAGATTTCTATATAATTTCTTATATAGTTTCGTATTAAGAGCTCTAAGAATATTCCCTGAACCAATGGTTTCGCTTAGTGGAACTCACGTTCCCCAAAACTAGCAGTACATTTTTGAACTACTTTTTCGAGCAAGGCGTTGTTTACCCGATGAATTGTTATAAAAAGTTGCAATTCTGAATTTTAAACTTTGTATATATTTCTGCCGTTTTGTCTCTGAGACCGGTACTCCATCTTCTATTTTTAGATGATTATTTGCCTTTATGATTTCAACTAATTGAATTGTAAGATCATCGTCACAAATATTACTCTCACTAATAATATATGGTCTAGCACAAACAGGAATTACAGGGAAAACTGTTAAAATCAAATTCTTAGGTTGCATCAAATCGGGATTAAAACCTAAAAGTTTAACATCTTCGGGATTGATATTATCAAAAATATTTTTAATTTCATCAACTGGGAGAACAATACTAATTTTAGTTTTATCTTTATCTTTTTGTTTATATACCATAGAGATTGAATTATCAGTTGCTGTGTATTTAATATCGGGTTGAGGTTGAGAACAATTGGTACACATGTCAATTTTTTCAAGTTTTTCTAAAATTTTATTAAATCTTTTGACACCGAGTAAACGGTTAAAGTTATTTAATTCAATTTGATCTTTACTTATCAATAGTTTGAAACATTTAGTACAAAAACATTTCAAAAAATCAACTACACGTTTATAATGTAAAGGATGTACAATGGGTTCGTTTAACTCGATGTGGCCGAAATGTCCACTACATACCCATGCGTTCTGGGTGCATGTACCGCAAAGCACTCCATTATCTATAGTCCCAAGTCTTGGATCGTAAACAGTTCCATAGCCTGTATTCTTGTCTGTACTGCATAGTTTAGAACTATCGATTTTACAAACTGATATTCGTCTTATCTCTTCGGCAGAATATATACCAAAAATAATTTCATCAATTTCACGAATTTCTCGGGTATCATTACTGCTTTGTTTTTCCATATGTTAAATTTGAACTTAAATTTATTAAAATTTATTCAATTTTAAATTTCTAACATATGTATTTATAAACTATAATTCATATTTAACAAAAATATAGTTAAATATGTATCAATTTTTGGTGACAATACGTGTTTAAAAGATTTGTAAATTTTGAGATATGTTAATAGTTTAATAATCTACACTTAAGAAAAACTTAAATATACATGGTCATATTTTTTTTTTAAACGAACCTTTAAAATTATAGAATTTAATATATAATCTGGTTAAATTTACAATTTATGGGGGGGGGTTAAAGTTTTTAAGGCCCCTATAATTTTATTATACCTATTTAAAGAGAACATGATAATATAACCTTTAGTCTCCATTTTAATGTAAATTTACGTCATAAAATTTTCTTAACCTCAATTTTAGGTTAAGAAAAAATGTAATCAAAAATTTGGAGACTAGATGTTAATGGTTTAAAAATTGAATAAAAATTGAATTATATACATAAAGATGCATAATTAACATTGTATATGTCTAATATTAAAGAAGAGTATGTTGTCACAGTTACTTTTGGTGATTGCGCTGAGAATCATGTTGGAATGCAGCAATTAGGTGAAAGAAAAAATAAAGGTGATGGTATGGATTTTGAATATTTGCAAAGTATTAAAGAAAGATATGAAAAACTTGGCTTTAGTTGTGAAATTATAGATTTAATAAAAGCTGGAGAAGTAAAAGATTTTAAACCTGAAAATGCTTATGTATTAATAGTTAGACAAGGATATAAGGCTATTTTAGAAGATATAGATATAAATGAATTAAATAAAGAAATGATTAATTGTGAGTGGGATACAAAAGCATTTATGAGAGGTAGTGTTAAAAATAAAAAAGCACGGTATAATCTTATTTTTGCTGATAAAGAACAAGAACCTGACTATATAAATAAGAAAGGTAGAATTATTAAATATGAAGATGTTCCTTTATTACAAAAAATTCATAATGATCTTCCTTTATTTTTCGGTGAAAAAGCAAAAGATTTATACGCAGAAGGGAATTTTTATTATGATAAGAAAAACACATATATAGGTTTTCATGGAGATAGTGAACGAAGGATCGTTGTTGCATTTAGACTGGGTACAATATCGATGCCTTTTCATTATCAATGGTTTTTAAATTCAGAGCCAATAGGTAAACGAATTATAATAGAATTAAATCCGGGAGATATGTATGTTATGAGTGAAAAAGCAGTGGGAACAGATTGGATGACAAAGAGAATTCCAACATTGAGACATGGAACATCAATGAATCCAAAATTTTTAGAAATTAAAACTAAAGAGACAAAGATTAAAAAAGAAATTATAGAATTTATTTACGAAGATGAAGAATAAATTTATTCTTAAAATTATTCAAATAACTAAATGTTTTAATATCCATTCTCAATTTTGTTGTAAATTTTCTTAACCTTAGGTTAAGAAAAATATAAGTTTAAAATCTGGAGACTAGAGATTAATCATCATCTTCTACATCTTCTTCAAAATCATCTTCTAATTCTTCATCGTCGTCATCATCGAGTTCTTCTTCGTCTTCAAGTTCTTCTTCATCTTCAATTTCATCTTCAATTTCTTCTTCAACTTCTTCTTCATCATCTTCTTCAACTTCCTCAAATTCTTCGTCATCATCATCGTCTAAGTTATTTTTTTTATTCAAATTCTCAGGAATATCGTATGCGAATTTATATTTATGACAAAGATCAATATCTTCTGATGTTAGTTCTGAAATACTACCATCTGGATTTTGCCTCCCATATGCTTTTTTACTTATGTTATTAATAACTAAACCAGATTCGGTATGTTCAAAATTTCCATGAGAATTACGTTTTATTTGAATAGTTGGAATTTTTTCAACAATTTTCTTAATAACATCAGGTTGTTTAACAATTGTTTTTGATTTGCTCTTAGACCCAGAATCATCAGATATTTTTCTTTCATTTTCGATACTTGAAATTCGTTTAACTAAATCAACTTTAGTTCCACTGACAGGTAATTTTTTAGCTTTGCATATTTCAGCAAGTTCTTTCTTATTTAATTTCATTAATGCTGGATCTAATTCTTCTGTTTCAACTTTTTTATTCTCAGGACTTGTTACTATTTTTTTAACTGATGTAATTTCGCCAAATTCTCCATTATTATTCCATAATTTATAAAGTTCATTTTCATCTAATTTATACTGATTTGCTACTTGAGATATATATAATTTAATAGTATTTTCAATATTATCAAAAATAGTTTTAGAAAGAGACATATTTAATTTTGTTTTATTCCCGATCAGTATCCTTTAAATATCAATTTTTTATTTTAGAAAATATTTTGTTCGTCGAATGTATCTTAAAGATTTTTTTATACTTCTCCAGTTTATATTAAAGTAATTTAATGCATCTTCAAATTTTATACCTACAATTCCAACTATTTCATCTTCACTTTCATCTAATATTATATTAGGTGTATTTAAAAAATTACATATATCTTTTTCAGTACCATGAACAATAGTAATCATTTTTCTTTTATTTGGATCTTTAATCTCTTCTTCTTCAGAATATTTAGGAACAGTTAACAACTTTGTATGGTTTATATCAATAATATTTAATTTAAATTTATAATTAGATCCAACTGATTGTCTTATATAATAAGGTTTTCTTTTAGTCTCTAAACCGAGTTCTTCTCCCAAACTTCTATGGAATACTTCAGTATCTGTTTCATCTTTTTTATATGATTCAGTAACACCAAATTGTAAATCAGAAAATGTATCATCTTCAATTTTTCCATATAATGGACATAAAATATAGTCATTAAAATTAATTTTACTATTATAATACAAAGATTCTGCTGTTTTACCTTGAGTCCAAGCATAAGACCATAAATCATCTTTAATAATAAAATCGTAATCGACAGTAAAATAAAGTTTACCTTCAGAATTTGCATATTCTTCATTAAAAAATCTAAAATATGCTTTAGATTTATCAGATTTATCAGATTTATCAGATTTATACGAACTTTCCATTTATTATAAATTATTATAATAAATTAAAAATTTTATATTACCACCAAGTTCCTCCAACTTCCCAAAATCTTACTGTATAACTTGATGGATATTTTTTACAAGGATATTGTAAATATATTTTTTTATTAAATTTATCTTTAATCTCTAAATTACTGCCTATAAATTCCTTTCTTTTTAAACATTTATTGTCATCAGTTATACTACATGGATATATATATTCAGTTGGAACCATATATACCTTTTTTTTGTTCTTATATTTATGTAAATGTTTTCCAAAAAAATATGGACCTGTTTCTCTATTGACAAAAGGTGAATAAAAATCAATAGTATTTAAACTTTCTTTTTTCAACATATTTTTCAATATAGTGTTATTCTTTGTTGAAGCAAAAAATCCATTACTAATATAATAATTTCCTTTGTCATTTTTACAATCAAATCCGCACGAATCTTCATTTGCAATAACAAATTTATAATCTTTATTGTTTAATAGTTTATCAAAATTATTAACACATTCCATTGAAGTATCTACGTAAACACCTCCATAATTATAAAGTATTTCCAATCTCATTAAATCAGCAATTTGAGCATATTTTTGATTAAGTGTATTTGTTTTTTCACCAATATCAAATATTTTTTTTATATATGGAAATGTTATAGGGAAATTTATATTTGTAATATCATAATTATTCCATATTTTATGTCTCCATCCTTTCATATTTTTACAAGAATTTATATATAATGAATTAAGATAAGGAGTCTGGTTACCAATCCATATTTGATGTATTATTTTAGGAATACCACTTGAAGTTTTTTTTATATTTTGAATATTTTTAGATCTTGACCGCGATCTTGACCGTGATATTGACCGTGATATTTTTCTAGAACGTATTCGTGATTTTCTCTTCATTTATTATAAGAATATTTTATAATAAATTAATAAATTAATTAATAATTAAAGACTAGTTGAAAAGAAGTTAATTCTGTTATTTTTAACCTTATTTGACATTTTAAAATGTTTTATTGTTTCTACTGCATCTATAATATATTCGGCTAGTATAGTATTGTTTTCAGATTTAATATCATGCGTGTCAAGATATATCGCGAGTTTATTAGCATTTTTATATTTTTCAAATTTCTTACGTTCTTTAGCTTCATATTCGATTTGATATTCTTTTTCTATTTTTTTCCAACGATCGATATTAACATTAGGTCTTCTTAAAGGTCTATCTAATCTTCTTTGATTATATTTTCTAAAACCATCTTCATTATCGCTATCATCATTATAATTCATAGTATAATCATTATCGCGATCTTCATCTTTTAAATTGTCAGTATAATCAAACTCGTCATTTTCATTTTCATCAATTTTTTCATCATTATAATCATCATCTGGTTTTAAATTTTTCCAATTTTTCATTGCTTTAAGTATGTCTCGATTAGTTTCCTCTTCATTTTCTTCAATATCATTTTCAAAATTACCAACTGTTGATATTTGACCATAATTATCAATATCATCAATAAAAGAATTGAAATTAGGAACTTTATCTTCAATTGGTTTACTAGTTTTACTTAAAATAATATTAATAGCTGTTTCAACGTCAAATCTAGAAACTTTAGAATCATTTTTAAGATATATATTGTAATCTCTTAATTTTGTTATAATATTTACTATTGCCGAAATTATACAGTTATCCTGTTCATTATTAATAATATGAATACATTTTTTCTTTTCAGATATCATAATTTCAACTTTAGCTAATATATTTTTTATATTTTTTAATTTAGGTATATATTTCAGTAAAAAATATATTAAACTAATTATTCTTTTCCAAAGAGTAGATGACATATCTTCCGTAACATTTTTAAAACCAAAACATTTATTTAACAATCCTTTAAAATAATATGGTTCTGTTGATGTTATATTAAATGATATATTATTACAAGGTTCATATATACGTTTTAGAATTTCTGTTATGAAATTTATATCAATAATAACCTCTTTATTATATTTTCGAAGCATATATTTTTGAATTTCTTTCACAACGCCACAAATATCTTTTAATCTCATTTCTAACCAACTATGCATAAATAAATCATTTTCCATTATTGTAGTTATGTCTGTATTTGTTACATTTGTATATACATCTTCATTTTGTTTAAATTTTTCTCTAAGTTCAACTAGATATGTTCCAACAAAATTATCACCTCCTCTTCCTTGATGTCCTACCCCTAAAATTATATCATTTTTATCATTCCAAATAATGTCATTATCACCAGTCGCAATTAAAAGTTCTTGTAATCCTATATCTTCAAATTTTTTATTTAAAGCTTTCATAGCAAGTTTTTTTCTTAATGATATAAATTGATTAGAATCTTCATCTTCGTATTTATTAAATAAATAACCACAATCTTCATAATTTAAACTATCGTTAATATCACCATCTTTATTAATTAATAAATATTTATGTGCGTTATTTAATGTTTTTATTTCTGGTAAAGTTGCGAATAAACATGCAATAACATAATGCATTACAGTAGGAAAAGGTAATCCTTTTATATTTAGCATACTTATATAGGCAAAAGGTGAAAGAGCTGAATAAGGATTTTCATTTAATTTAACATTTTCACTTATAAATATTTTTAAATTTTTTGTATCTTTATTATCAATATTACTATTATACATATATTCAATATTCATTTTCTGCAAATTTTTGATTAATTCTTCAGATATGACAGTCATATCTACTGTTTCATCAATTTTTTTTAACACATCTTCTGGTAATAATTTTTCTTTATAAGCATTTTGAATTTCATCTTTAATATGATTTAAATCATATGCATTTATATTAAACTCAATATTTTTTGCTTCTGTATATTTATTCTTGGGTAATTCCGGAAATTTAGTTTGGATAACATAATCTGCATAAATATCTAATATTTTATTTTTTATTCTATTAATCTGTGATATACGTATATTATTATAATATTTTTTTTTATTATACAGAATCAATATATATGGGTTTATTATAGATGTCTCTAATAGTTTAAGCATATCACCATCTATAGATTTTAATATATTTTTATCAGGCATTTTAAGTACATATTTATATCTTTCTATTATATCATTATATTTTATGGAAGTTAAATCTATACCTTGTGATTTAGACATCTCTAAAGCTTTCATATATATATATTTATTAATTATTTCTTGATGATTTAAACCTGTAAATTCTCTTAAATCATTTTCTTTTTGTCTAATTAATTCGTCGAGCAAAGTATATGCTACATATGCATTATATAATTTATCTTCTTTTTCTCCATATTTAAGACGTAATTCTTCTCTAACATCCATCAAATACTTACCAATTAAATTTTTACCTTTTCCTGTTTTGGTTATACCCAATTGTGAATCATCAGAAAGATATATGATCGGGTAATTCTCTGTTAATAAAAGTATTTCTTCTATTTTTTTATTTTTAAGTTTAATATTCATACCTTCTTTAAGCGCATTGATTAAAGTATTATCAAAAAATTCAACTTTGTATTTAATATAATGGTTATATATCTCTTGAACATTAATATTCTTTAATACTTGAAAATATTCTTTAGAATTTATTAAATTAGAATATATATAATTTGTAACAGTATTATAAGTTTCGTTATCAATATCCATTAAATAAACAGTATTATTACTTAATGGACCAAACGGTAACTCTTTAGGATTCCATATTTCTATCGACATGTTTTATTTAAGATAAAGTTTTTAAAATAAGTTATACAAAATAATTGACTTAAATATTAAAATAATTCTTATAAAATGATAGCAGATATTTTTAATCAAGGATTAAACTCGACAGATATATGTTCTATATGTTTAGATAATTTAAATAATATTAATATATCCAAATATAAAATAGAAGAATGTGGTCATGAATTTCACTCAAATTGTTTATTAAATTGGTTCAAAACACGAAATGATTGCCCACTTTGTAGAAATATACCTAATAATTATAGTGCTCCTAATCATTCTAAAATTAAAATGATTATTAATTATGCATGTCGAAAAAAAGCAGATAAAAAGATAGTTAAAATCGTGAATAAATATAAAAAAATTAATAGAGAACTCAAAGAATGTATAAAAAATATTTCTGTTTTTAAGAAAAACAATAAAGAATTTATAAAACAGAAAAAAATATTGACTAATTTATCTTTAATTAGATGGAGAAAATCCAGACAATTGCGAAATATTAAAAAAGAAATCGAATCTATTCCAATAGTACCTATTAAAATTTAAAGATGTATTTATTATTAGTAAAATGAAATTCAAAATTACTAATAGTTATTTACCTTTATTAGTAGGAAGCATGATTGTTATTAAAAAATATAATTATACTACATTACAACTTAGTTTAAAGAAGAAATTTATATAATAAAATGATTAAATGGTTAGATGAAAATATAACTAAATTATCACATAAAATTTCTAAAGGTATTCATAACTCTCAAAAAGAATTTTTATTGTTTCAATACAATAATTATCAGATAGACCATAATATTTTAAAAAAATTAGGTGATGTATATTTTGACGAAAAAGACTATTTTAATGCTATAAAATATTATGAAAATGCTTTACAATATGATAATAATGAAAATATCTACTGTAGACTTGGTTATATTTTTTATTTTGAAAACATAGACTATGAAAAAGCTTACGATTATTTTATAAAAGGTTTTGAACATGGTTCGATAATATCTGCATTCTATTTAGGTTTATTATATTTTAAAGGTAAATGTATACAAAAAAATATCAATAAAGGTATAAACTTACTTAAATTAACAGCAGAATCTGATATAAATACATATAATATGTTTGCACAATATAATCTGGGATTAATTTATGAAACTGGAATAGAAGTTGATAGAGATATCGAAACATCGTTATACTGGTATAAATTGTCAGCAAAAAATAATAATGAAAAGGCTAAATATCGTATTTCAAAAATTTATTTAGAAGATAATTATAAAATCAATAGAGAATTTATTGAAAGATAAATTTTAATATTTTAAACTAATTATTAGTTTAAAATTTAATACTACGTAGTTTACGTGTAAATCGAGACTTATTATTTGGAAAAAAAATATTTATATTTATACTTTCATTTAATAGATCATTTAATCTTTTTTTACGTCTATTTATTTTATTCCTCTTATATTCTTGTCTATTTTTCCTGATTATTGGTATTATAAAATCATCTTCAAATATAATGTCATTTTCAACATTATTTTCGTTGTTTTCTATATTTGTTACAGAATAATATATTGGAATTAGAGTAATAGTACGTCGACAAAAGGGGCATGATTCTGTCAATAATTGTTTAAAACATTCAAAACAAAAATAATGCATACATTCGGTATAATGCATATCTTTTTCTAAAATACAATCATTTAGACAGATGCCACAATCCATTTATTTAAAAAATAAGATTAATTTTATTTATTTTAAAAATTAAATCCTTATTATCTTATTATCTTTCCCTGTATTTGGAATCTCTGACTCTATAGAAATTCTATTAATTGGTAAATCTTCTATTGTATCAGTATTCCATACAAAATAAGCCCTTTTTATATTTGGAATTAAATTTTTTAAATATTTTAATCTAAATTCTCTAGGTATTTCAGAAATAGCATAATTTGATACTAAAAAACTATTACTTTTTGAATCTAAATCTGCACCATAGCTATTACTATCTTTAAATACAACATTTTGAATAAATTCAAAATTAGAGAGATAAAATTTTTGTAAATTTTGAACTTCTAATAGATCATAAATAAAATAATTTGTAATATTTATATTTCTTTTTTTTGCTAATATATTTAAAACTAAACATAATCCTCCATAACCACCTCCTATTTCAATAATATTTATATTATCTAACTTACTTTCTTCTATCATATTACATATATCAAAAGCATGACGTATATATCTTAATGTTGAAGGTGATATATTTAATTCTGTATCATAATTAAGTGTTCTAACAAAATATTTTTCTTTCTTCGGATCTCCGTATGAATCATTAAATAATGATATTTCTTTTATCAGTTCTAATGAAACATCATCTAATAATAAATTTTTAAGATATAATTCCCCAAAATTTCTATTAATATGTTCTAACATATAATAAACATTATTTAATTGTTTCCAATTTTTAATATTTGCATTAACTATAAATTTACAAATACCTTTCCAATCATTATAAATATCTTCGCTCATATTTTATAATAAATAATTCTATATTTTAGATTAAAAATAAAATTGATTTTTTTACCTTTTTACTCAACTAATAAACAGTAATATGTCATTGTCTGAAGAAATAGTATTTAATACGGTGGTAGAACAAGAAGTTTCGAATAATACACTACAACCTCAACTTAATCAGGCTAAATTGGTTAAAAGAACTGCTCTTGTTTGTAAAAATATAAATGAGTTTATGTTAGATTTTCTAGATGATATTGAAATTCGTAATGAATGGAATAAAGAAGAAAATCAACAAAAATTACGCTTAATTACAAATGAAAAAAAAATCAAATGTAAAAAAGATGATGATACAGAAGAAGACATTAAAAGAAAAGCTGAAAGAAGAGAACATAAAAAAGCTGAAAATGTTGTTAAAAAAGCTGAAAAACAAATTAATAAATTAAAAGGTAGACCAAAATCAGCATATTACTATTTTGCAATCGATGAAAAACCTAAAGTTTTACTTGAAAATCCAGAATGGAATAATAACAAAGATAAAAAAAAAGATATTCATATTGAATTACAAAATAGATGGAAAAAAGCACGCGAAACAGATCTACTTAAATTTTATCAAGATAAAGCAGATTATGAATATAAAAACATGCCAATTCCTGTTAAAAAGCCTTTTAAACCATATGATAGAGAGGCTAGAAATAGAGAGAAGTATGGTGATGATCCAAGAATTAATAAATATAATAAAAATAAATTTAAGAGAGAAAAAGAAGAGAGAGAAAAACAAAATTTAAATATAACCTTAGTTGATTCTTCAAGCGAACATAAAACAACATTAAATCCAAATGCACAAATATTTGTACCAAGATTTATTAGAAATATTGAACCTAGATTCATAGATTATAGAAAGAAATAATAAACATAATCTAAAGTAAATTTTTAAACTAAAATATAGTTTAAAAATAATTTATTCAAGAATTATACCTTTATTTAAACAACAAAAATACCACAGTAAAAAATTGAATTTTTATTTTAATTATATAAATCAAATTTAAGATATGTCTATTAAACCAAAAACTGCGTTTTTTATATTTTTAGATGATTTTGCCATATTACATAGAGCAGAATATAATAGTTATCATATATTTACATCTGCTGCTAGTAATGCTTGGAAAGAATTGGACAAAGATACTAAAAAAAATTATGAACAGTTGTCGAGATTACAACTTCAAGAATACAAAATTAGACAAAAATTGACTTGAAATAATATTTATGAAAATTCCAGAAAATAAAATTAGAAAAAATTCTAATTTTATTAACCTTTAATATTCAGTTTATTGTAAATTTATGCCATAAAAATTTTCTTAACCTTAATTTTAGGTTAAGAAAAATACAAGTTCAAAATCTTGTGACTAGTAGTTAATATTAACAAAATATAATCTTTTATCTGAAAATGCACTTACCTATTTGTATATATTTTTACTTCAAAAAATAAATTTTAAGTATATTTTTATTGAACAAAATAAATAAAAATAAATATTTTATATAATAAATGCCTAGAGGTACATATGCACAAAATAACTCAGTTTCTTATAATAGATCTGTTATAAAACCTACACAAAGATTTTATATGAATAGTAATCCTGACGGAAATTTACAAAATAGTACTGATGATGGTAGTTTTTATACAACAGTAAATTATCGTACTAAACCAACCACAAATCAGCAATCACAATTTGAACATTTACTTACGGGAGGAAATGCCGCTGGTAATGTATGGATTAATAGTGCATACAATGTAGAGAAAGAATCACCAGGATTGAGCTGGACATTATAATTATATTTCAAAACTTGATTTTTCTGGGAATAAATGAGTCATAAATTTAGTAAATTTGTCAAAATTATTATCAGTTATATCTTCTAAACATATAAATGGAGCATCTATTTCTACTAGATTATTATAATTATTTATAATTACAGAGTTTACTTTTTTTGTCTCAGCATTAAACCAGTTTTTGTATAAATAAGGTTTAATTAGAGAAACAAGATATAAATCATCACATCTTCTAAATTTTGATGCACCAGTTGTATCAAATGCATTATTTTTATTATGATTATAAAAATAGTTTTTAAAATATTTTTCAATTTGATTATCAAATGATTTATTATATATCATCCAATGATGTGGAACTTCAAATCTATTTTCTTTTTTCGTTATTTCATCTAAAATAAGAGAATTAAAATTTAACCCACACATGAAAGCATTACTTATATGTGTTAATTTGTCAATATTTGTTTCGTTATTATTAATTTGTATATTTGTTAAATATACATAAGGTACTTCATTTTGATCAAAATAATATGATTTAGAAAGATCTTTAGTTATTATAATATCATCATTTGCATATAAATAATTTTCTGTTAAATTCGGAATATGATGTAGATACATTTCGATCGCTCTTGAATTAAATGTTGGAAGATTCTCTTTTGGAATAATCTCACTATGATTAACTACTTGTAAATTAGGATTATCTCTTTTTAAATAAGACGGAAATTGACCGTCTTTAACAACTAAATAAATTTTGTTATAATTTGGAAAGTGTTTTTCAATACTTCTAAGTAAATATTTTAATTCTTCATATTGCGAATATCTTGGTTCACTTGGTTTTTGATATATATCATTTTTAAGCCATATATCTCTTTCTTTTTTAAATTCTTCAGTATTATCAACCCATGTTATTACTATATCTATTTCTTTATTTGTATATTTTTCTATATGTATCTCTTCAGTAGGTATTTTTTCTATATGTATTTTTTCTATATGTATTTGTTCTGGTTGATCATAATTATTAATAAATAACATAAATACAACTAATATAAACATTATAATTATAAATATTAATTTAGGGTTTGTCATTTGCTTTTAATTTAAATAAATAAATTAAAAATTATGCTATAAAATTTGTATATTACTTTTTAGTCTCCAGATTTTTAGTCATATTTTTCTTAACCTAAAATATATATTAAGAAAACAACTATAAATTTACATCATTTTTGGATACTAAAGAATAATTACTTTAAAGATATTTCAAGAATAATTTTATAAAAAATGAATAAATAAAAATCTATTAATAAATAAAATGAGTAGATATAATTATAGAAGTATAAACGATATTGGACGTAATTTCAAATCTGATGTTGATAATCCAATTACATATTCAATAAATGATACTATTTCTCAAAGATTTTTACATGGTGGAAATTCTTATAAATATGGTCAAAATTCTAAACCAGCTCAAGCATTTTTAAGTGAATATTGTTCTCAAAATTGGGATTCTGCTTGTGAATTAGCAAGTCAAAATAAAAATGATTATTTTCCTAATAATTTAGTATATGGAAATTTTGATTCTAGACCTTATAATTTTAAAGGTTTGAATGCTGGTGAAACACTTGTCAGAAATACAATATGTAAAAAATATTTAGTTGGAATGGGAAATTGTGTACCTAAATATGAACCTTTTGATCCATTAGTAGCAGATTCTCCTATGATTGTTTCTTGGGTTTCTAACAGTGGAACTAATGATTGTATACCGGTATATGATGTAAATCATAACGAAATAGAAGACGATTATGTTATGCACAAACTTTTAGATAAACCAAGTATTGCATTAGATGTATTAATTAATATATATAATACACGTAAAAGAATTGGTACACTTAAAGAATTAAAAAATACAAGATTGGGTAAATTTTATAAAAGTAATCCAAAAATATTTAAATAAATTATAAAGAATAACCTTTAGTCTCCTAAATGATGTAAATTTTCTTAACTTATATTTAGGAGACTAAAAGATAATTGATTATGATCAAACAATTAGTTATACTTAAAATAAATTTTCAAACTAAAAACATAGTTTCAAAATATTTTATTATTTACTTATAAATTTTTATTCTGTAATTTCCAAAGTAGTTTTGCATGTTGTTGTAATTGTTTTTCTGATAATTTAGATTTTTCTTTTCTTAATTCTTCTATTTTAATAGATATAAATTGATTTTTAGTCATAATTTTAGTATTTATTTGTTGTTGTGGTTGTTGTGGTTGTTGTGGTTGTTGTGGTTGAGTATTTGTTTCAACGATTTCTTTCTCTTTTTCTTCGTATATTTTTAAATTTTCAATATCTCTATCTACATTAAAACCTCTTTTCTTGCCATTTTCTATGGCTGTTATACATGCTGCTTTACCTTCTGATATATTTCCAACATAATAAGAAACAATCCCAAGTAAATGCCATCTTTTATAATCATATGCAAGTGCATCTATAAATAAAATACAAAAATCTGGATATTTAAGCCTACAAGCCAAACTTAAATATGTATGAGCTAAAATCCAATTTTGTGATGTAATATGATATTCTCCGATTTTTAAAAGTGGTTCAACACGTGGAATCAATTCAAATGCTTTCATATACCAAGTAAAAGATTCATACCAATCTAATTTTAGTTTAATTGCAAAATCACCACATTTTAAACATGATTCAAAACGTTCTTCAAAGAATCCTACAAGAGTAGTTCTAATTTTATAATAATAATATGAACTTTCAATATCATTTAAACATGAATATGTTTGTGCTAAATAAAATACAGTTCTAGGTTCTGTTGGATCTTTAATATATTCTTTTTTGAGAAGAATTTCATCTCGAACAAATCTTTTTCCAGTTTTATCATCATCTAGTGTTCTATCTTGATATAATATAATATTTTCTGGTAATCGTGTTTTTTTAGGATCTTCGATCTCATCACCTTTAATATATTCATGTACAACTCCAGTATATCGCCATGATTTTCTAGGTCTTATAAATCTTATGTTAAAATATTTATTAACATTACCATTCCACCATTCTTGATTGACTAAATAAGCAGATATATCTTCATTAATATTTTCATCTGCATATTTTCTAAGTTCTTGCCATCCTCTTAATTCATCATTAACATCTAACATTAAAAGATAATCTATATTGAGAAAAGTTTCTGCAAATTCTATAGATTCATTACGTGATGTCGAAAAATCTATAAATTCACCCTGTTTTATATGTAATGGAATTTTATTTTTATCAGAAAAATCTCTAATAATATCTAAAGTATTATCAGTTGAACCTGTATCAAAAATAACTAATGAATCTGCTATATTTTTTACACTTTCTAAAGTTATATGTATACGTTTTTTTTCATTTTTACACATAATAAGAACTGCTATATGACTTTTAGGCATTTTATATTATGTATATAAAGTGTTTAAATAAATAATTGAATTTTTTTATAATATATAATAATAAAACTTGATGGATGAATTAAAAATTAAAAAGGAAAATGAGATGTTAACACCGCATATAGCTAAACGAGGTAAAGTTTTTGTTGGATTATTATTAAATGTTTTATCTAAATATGGACATATAAGAAATAAATATTTAAAAATAATTCTAACAAAAGATAATATTAAAAAATATGAAAGAGCATTTACATCTAATTCAATAAATTCTTTTAAAGACGAAACTTCAGAAAAGATAATTGAAAAACAAGATTCTGAAGATTCTTATGATCTTTTTAAAATACTTGGTGATAATATATTTGAAAATTTTATGGTATGGTATTTATATCGACGATTTCCATCATTAAGAAATGCAAGTGATGTTAAAGTAATTGCAAGATTAAAAATTAACTATGATTTACAATATTCATTTCCAAATATTGCAAACGAATTAGGCTTTTTACCTTATATATCTTCATCTGAATATGAAAGAATACATAGCGAAAATACTCTTTTAAAAAATGTTTTTAGTGCATTTTTAGGTGTAACTTATTCAATAATAGATACAATTGTAAATAAAAAAGGCATCGGTTTTGCTATATGTTATGATATTTTAAGTACATTTTATGATAAAATAAACATACAATTACCTTCTAAATTTGAGGAACTTGATAATCCAATAACAACATTAAAACAATTTTTTGATAGAAATAGTTATTTTGGAAAATTATTAGAATATGAATTTGAATTTGACCCAGAAACTAAAATTAATTCCTGTTCTATTTATTATCAAAAAAATGGAAAAAATTATTTGCTTGCAAAAGAAGAATCATCTTCAAAAAAAGAAGTAAAAAAATTAGCTTCTGTTAAAGCTTTAGAATATTTAGATTCAAAAAATTTATTAATACATTCTAAAAAGAAGATACTTATACATGATCCAAGAGAAAGAATTATTTACGGAGATAGAGGTTTAAATTTTATAAATATGATTAAAAGAATACTTACACTCTCAAAAATTGATAACAAATATATTGATATTTTAATATCGGATGACAGTTTGAAAAAATATAATCATGCTTTTACATCAAATAGCGCTAATGAAAATGAGAATTCTCTAGAAAATTATGAAATATACGAAACATTAGGAGATTCTGTTTTCAAAACTTTCATTGTCGCTTATACTATTGATAGATTTAATTTAAATAAAAAAGGCGATTTAAAGTTAATATCTCGAATAAAAATTAATTATGGTTCTGAAGAAGAATTTGCACCTACTGCAAAACAATTAGGATTTTTACCTTTTATAACAGCTTCAGAAATCGAACATACAACAAAACAAGATAAATTACTTGAAGATGTATTTGAAGCATTTTTAGGTGTAACTTGTCAAATATTAGATTCTAAAATACGAATAGGTGTTGGATATTGTGTCTGTTATCAAATTATAAAATATATATATGATTTAAAAGATATTCCAACAGTTTTTGAAGATCTGATTGATTCTATTACTTATGTTAAAGAATATTTTGATAAACATCCTGAATTAGGAATAATTGACTATGAATATTCAAGATATGGTGGAATAGTTTATTGTAATGCAATAATTATAAGAGAAAATGTTAAAAAAATTATAGGAACTGGTAGTGGTTCAAAAAACCCTCTTGCTAAAAAAAGTGCATCAGATAATGTTATTAAGAATTTAGGAATTTAAGAATGTTAAATAAATTTAATTTAAATAAATTTTTTATATAACTAAAATAAATGCCAGTTGATAGCGATACAATTTTATCTATATTTGCAATTATATTATTAATAGTCGTATCTATTATGTTAGGATGTCAGTATATGTCTAATAGAACTAAAAAACGCAAAATGAAATGGACTTGTGGTGTTGAAGGGGGTTGCGAAATGACAATGCATGGTAGTTATGATAGTAAGCAACAATGTGAAGAAGAATGTTCTAGTACAACAGAAAATTATAATAGTTTACAGAATCAAATAGAAGAAATGCAAAAAAATAATAAAGAAGAACTAAATAAACAATCAGAATTTAATAAACAATCTAATATAACTATGATTTGATTTTTGAATTGTTTTTATAATTTAAATCATTATATTACTATATAATGATTTAATAGTTCTAATTATTCCTGGTTATAATAACTTATAAAATTATAATTTAAAGTATAAATACAAATATATAAATATTATGGGCGGAAGTTTAAAATTTGAAGATTTACAAGAAATTACTAATAGAGGTTATCCTTATAATATAATAAAAAATTTTATAGAAACAGGTACTTATAAAGCTGATTCTGCAATACTTGCGTCAAAAGAATACGACAAAGTATATACTATTGAAATATTTGAACCTCTTTTTAAAGAAAATTTAATTAAAGCAGAAAAAGAAGGTATTAAAAATATTATATTTATACTTGGAGATACTTTAGAACAATTACAAAATATTGTATCAAAAGTTTCATCTGAAGGAGCTGTTTATTTTATTGATGCACATATTTCAGGAGCTGATTCTGGATGGAATCAGAAAAAACGAGTTCCGCTTATAGAAGAACTTGAAATTATATTAGAAAATAAAATAGATACAAGTGTTTTTATTTTTAATGATGTACGATTTTGGAAAGATAAAGTATGGGATTGGAGTCATATTACAAATGATATTATTATTCAAAAATTTATAAACAAAAATATTGATCTACTTTGTTATTTTGAAAAAAATGATAGATTTTATGTTTTTACAAAATAATAATATAACTATAACATAACTATAACAAAAGTATTAAATAAAAAAAATAAATATATTACATCCGAATCTTGTTAAATGTCCTATTTATAATTTTAAAATCATAAACATATTTACAGATCATATTGGATATGTATTTAAAGAAATACGTCGCTATTTATGTTGTAAATTTAATAAACATTATACTTAAAATAAATGAGTTAGAACTTATTTATGAATTGAATTCTAATTAAAATTTTATACTTATTTTAAAGTATGAAATTTGACCTAAATTTTGATATATTATTTCTTATAAATTAAATAAATTAAATAATATCTATCTCCATTTTTTGAATGTTCTACTATTTTTCCTTTTGTTTCTTCTATATCTTCTCTAGAAGTTACTTTATTATTTATATACCATTCTTTATATCCATCTTTATATTCTATAGCAGGACCATTTTCCCTATGTAAAATATTATTAAAATACCATTTAATAGTTCCATTTGAATATTCAATCGCAGGTCCATCTTCTCTATGTAACTTACCTTGTTTATACCATTCTTTTACACCTTCTACATCTTCATATGCAGGTCCGTCTTCTCTATGCAACTTACCATTTTTATACCATTCTCTAAATCCTTCTTTATTATTTTCAACAGCAGGTCCATCTTCTCTATGTAACTTACCACGTTTATTATACCATTTAGTTTCGTTTTCATCAGAGTTAATTATTTTATAACCATTTTCTATTTGTATTTTATTTTTCTTACCTACATAAGGAATTTCAGTACTAATAAATTTCCCATTTTCAAAATAATAACCATCAACATCACCGTCTAAAAATTTATCAATTCGAATTTTTACACAACAATATTTATTTCTAAATTTTGTATTTTCTGCTGTTTGAATATTATTAAATGCTGTAATAGAACAAAATCTGTACTTATTTGAAAACGTATAAAAATTAGCAACATCTTTTATATTATCGCAAAAGTGAAATCCGCTTTCACATAATTTAAGTTTTTCCTCAGGAAGTTCATATATTTTTCCAATTTCATATTTAAAACCTCTGCAATCAAGTTCTCCATTTACAAAATTAAAACCTTTATAACCATTCATACTATTATTATTATTATAGTTATTTTTATTATTTAAATTCAATTTTTTCTATTATATTTTGTTTATTATTTTTAAACCAAATCTTCTACGTGTATCTGATATTGAACCTAATAAACTTGGTTTATTCCATAAAATCCATTTAGACCAAAATCCAGCTGATTTAATTCCTGATTTAGTCCAGTTTTCCATAGAACGATGTCTATTTTCATATCTATGCATTCTTTTCTTATCTTTATGTATTGTGAAGTCTGAATAATGTTTAGCTCCAAAGTTAATTGTTTTTTTACCTATTGTAACAGCATATTTTTTATCAGGGTTTTTTGATTTTCGAAGTATTATAGTCTCAGAATAACTACTTCTTCTTATACTACTACTCTTTCTACTACTCTTTCTACTCTTTTTACTATTCTTTCTACTACTCTTTCTACTCTTTTTTATACTCTTTCTACTCTTTCTACTACTCTTTCTACTACTCTTTCTACTCTTTCTACTACTCTTTCTACTACTCTTTTTACTACTCTTTCTACTACTCTTTCTACTACTCTTTCTACTACTCTTTCTACTACTTTTTTTACTTTTTAGTTTAGACATTTATTATATATGAAATATTATAATTTAATTATAAATAAATGAGCAATACTTAATAAATAATAAAACAAGGATTAAAAAATTTAGATTTGATTCGTAAAGCATTAAATTTATGGATTTTTATAACAGGGATATTGTTTTAATATTTAGTCTCTAAAATGATTATAAATTTACATCATAAATGTTTTCTTAACCTGTATTTTAGGTTAAGAAAAAATGTAATCAAAAATCTACGTACTAAAAATTAAAACAATTTAATTTGATACTATAATTATAGTGTCATATATTATTAATATTTTATATATTAATTTTCAGGTAAATTTGGACAATTGTTACATTTATCATCATTTTTAGGTTTAAATCTTAAACTTTTTCTAAAATATAAACAATATACACTTGTTAAAGCGCTAACTGTTGCAATTCCAACACCAAAACCTATTAAAACATTTCCTATATCACGTCTATTCATTTTTATTAATCATAATTTAAATAATAATTATTTTTAAAATTTTAAAAAATTATATATTATATAAAATATGAATCAAGAACTGGGTATCAATCAATCAGAAGGTGAAGAATCAAATGATGAAAAAACTAATATATTTAAAAATCCATTTGTAATAGGTGGTTTAATATTTTTTGTAATATGTATTTTATTTTATTTATATTACTGTGATAATTTAAAATATGATAAAAAACATAAGTCTGATTCAGATGATAAGATAAATTGCAATTCAGATTCTAATTTATATTATAATCTAGATTTAAATGAAAATAAAAATAATAATTCTAATAGTATAATAGGTAAATGGTATACCGCTGAAGATGAGCTTAATATATCATTTATAAACAAAGATAAAATAAATTTAAGTATTAATGATGATATAAATCCAATTTCTATAGAATTTATTAGAGATGATAGCGATGATTCGTATGTTGCTAAATCGAATACAGAATCAGAACTAAAAAAATTAAAATTTGCTTATAATACTAGTGATCAAAAAGCACTTATTTATATCTCTACTAATGGAAATGATATGTTTATGCCTTTTATGAGTTTAGAAAGAAATAAAATATCAAATCTTAATTCAGATTCAATGTTTAAAAGAATTGCAAAAAAATTATTTACATGATATCATCATCCTTTAGTCTCTATTTTCATGTAAATTTATGACATAAAAATTTTCTTAACCTTAATTTTAGGTTAAGAAAATATGCAATCAAAAATCTGGATACTAGCTGTTATATCTATAATAAAAATATTTTTAAATTATTATTTATATTTCTATATCATTTGCAGATTTACATTTATTAATTTATAATTTGCATATCACCTTGTAAAATTAAATTAACATCATATAATAAGCTTGAAAATGCATCACTTCCACAATTATATTGATTTGTAGATAACCATTTTAATTTATATAAAACTCCACTACTATTTTTAACTTCATTACAATTGTTTTTTTCTGTATGATTCATATATGATTTTCTATTACATGTGCTAGTATTTTCAGGAACTAGCGCTGTTCCTGGAATATCTCCTATTTCAAATATACAATTTACTATATATATAGGAATTACTATATTATTTGTTATATATGGAATTATTTCAGATATTGTTTGTTGAGTTCTTGATAATTCTGATGATGTAAAAATAAAATTCAAGTTACTTCTATTATCAATTATTTTATTAATAATAATAGACCCTGCTTTTTTAGCTTGTTCTATACCTAAAGGAGTTAACTTTGGATCTTTTTCAAAAAAATGTGATAATTTCGCAAATGTAGATTTATTTAAATTATGTGTGCCCTGACCATGTCTTACAAATACAATTTCTTTTCCATTAAGTAGAGAATATTCTTTATCATATTTATAATAAACATCACTTTTATCATTATTTAATACTTCTATAAATGTTGGTGTTATATGAACAATCGCACAATTTTGAAAACTCTTTGTGTTTTTAACTAATGTTAAATAATTTTTATCAACTTTTACAGGTTTTATAAGCTTTATAAAACTACTTATTAATTGTTTTAATCGTCCATTATGTGTTACGCATAATATAAAATCAATTTTAGAGTTACTTTTATTATCATTTTCTTTTACAGCATTTGATGTGGTTTCTAGTTTAATTTCTTCTGGTTTAACTAATTCAGATTTAACTTCTTCTTGTTTAACTTCTTCTTGTTTAACTTCTTCTTGTTTAACTTCTTCTTGTTTAACTTCTTCTTGTTTAACTTCTTCTTGTTTAACTTCTTCTGTAATTCTATTTATTTCTTGTGTATTATTTAACAGATCTTTTTTTAATTTACTTATCAATTGTGTTCTATTTCTAATAGATTTATCAGTTGGTTTTCTATTTGACCTTTTATTTGATTTTCTATTTGACCTTTTATTTGATCTTTTATTTGACCTTTTATTTGACCTTTTATTTGATCTTTTATTTGATCTTTTATTTGACCTTTTATTTGATCTTTTTATGTATTTAGGACTTCTCATTTATTTTTATTTAATATATTTTTAATTTATATAAAAATATCATGAATTGTGTTCATCCATTACTATTAACCTTTAGCATTTAGAATGATGTAAATTTATAATATACATTTTTTCTTAACATGTATTTTAGGTTAAGTACTAATAGATATTTATGTTGAAAAGAAACTTAGATAAAAATAAATTAGATTAAATTTTAAACTATTATTAAGTTTAAAATTTATTGAATTAATATTCTTAACATTAGTTGGATATCTTTTATAGTTACATTACAACAAATATTACCTTGATAAACTGCTACATTCACTTTATCTCCTTCTCTTACATTTACATTTGAAATAACGTCAAATTCTTTTCCAAAAGTCTTATATAATGATGATATTGGTAGATTAACAGAATAATATGTCCCAAAAAAAGTATTTGTTATATAAAAATTTATATAAGGACTTTGACATAAGCCATTAAATGGGAATATACAAGTTTCAGTAGTAATTGCTGAATAAAAATAAAATGATGTTAAATATCCTGTAGTCTCAATCGTATGTATTTGACCATACCAAGTCCCATAATTATAAAAACTATTTGTAGGATTATAATATCTAGATATTATATTTGGTACAGCAATTAATGAATTTATAGTTATTGGTGAATTAACTATTTCAAAAATATGATTTACGAAATCATCCATTACTGTCTTAGCTACAGTTAAAATTGTAGAATTACTTGCAGTAATAATTGCGTTTGCTAAATTAATATTTGATATGATATTGTTAATTGATGTTAAAGTTGTATTAATATTTGTAAGTAAAGTATTTAATGAAGTAGAAGATGAGTTACACCTATTTAAAGCATTTTGTGCAACATTAATATTATTTGTTTTGATTACGGGTATTACTCTGTCAAAAACATTTTTAATATTATTATTACTAATTTTTGCTCCAGTATCTGCGTTTGTTAAATTGCTATTCTCTGATCTAAAAACATTTTGTATATTATTTATTTTTATATTATTTTGTGCGAAATAATCTAAAAAGCTTTTTAAAAAATTTGTATCACTGCTATATTTATTAAAATCTATAACTCTATCTATATTTTCAATATCATTTGATATATTTGCAGGATCTAATAAAAATCTTAAATATTCGTACGCTTGTTTATATTCTTCTGTTCCAACTGTATATTTATTTACACTTGCCTGTGCATTGTTGTATATAGCACCTAAAGCATTTTGTATAGCTGTTATATTTGAATAATTACTAACATTTGTCAAAGCTGTTTGCGCTTTTATAGTTGATGTATTACAACTTGTTATTTGAGTATTTACATTAGTCTTTAAATTATTTAAAGACGTTTGTGATGTAGTTAGAGATGTAAGATTTGTTGAAATACTAGACAAAGTTGTAGCTAAAGCATTATAGTTTGTATTTACGGCATTATATCCTGTATTAGACGTTGAAATTAATAAATTATAATAGAAAATCGTTGAATTTATTTTTGGACCTATTCTTGTATATAAACCAGAACTAGTTCTGGTACTAGTTAAAAATGTATTTGTATAATTTGTATCTGAAGTAATATTGAAATCTGTAATTAAATTTGTTATATATGTATCAATATTTGTTATTTGACTTTGAGTAATATTGTTTAATTGTGTAGCCAATAAAGTATTTAAATTTGCGGTATTTGTTATACGTGTATTTGCCGTATTTATTGTATTTGTAGTATTTGTCTGTAATGTTATTAAACTAGTTGCAATAGTAGAACATTCATTAACGGCTTCAGAAGTTAAACCAGATAATGAATTATTAACAGCATTTACATAAATTTCAGTATATTTAGGAAGTGTTAAATCTTCTTTATAATAAGTACCTAATGGCATTCTACATGAACACCATAATTGTAAAATTAATATTATGATTATTAAAATTATTAAGAACAACAAAATCATTTTATTATTAAATTCAAAAAATATAAACTATAATTTTTTATTTATAAAGTATTAATATTTGTATTAACATTAAATATCATATTTTTAATATTATTTTGTCTTGTGATAATAGTTGATAATAATTTCCTTTCTTTTATAATATTTTTGTTTATGTTAGTATAATTTTTCATTAAAGGATTATCATTTATTATTTTTAAACACTCTTTTTGTTCAATTATATGTGTTTGAATAGATTCCACTATTCTCTTATTTGTATCATTAAGTATATCATTTATAAAAGACAACTTTGTTTTTAACTTATATGAATATCCAGAATAATATCTTTTATATCTGAAACATAGTTTATTCATTTTTTTAAATTTTTTTAATACTTTCAAGTCATATTTAATTTTTTTATATTCTTTCCAAATATTTTTAAACTTCTTTTCATTAATAGTTTTTTTAAATTGTTTTATAAGTTTAGTTTTGTCTTTTCTCTTTTTTTCATAGTTATCATATTTTTTAAATAAATTCTGATTCAATTTAGATGTGTTGTTTCGTCTAAATAAATTCAGTTGAATATTTGAACATGCTTTCAATGTTTTTGTACTTTTAGTTGTAATAATATGTCTACATAGTGGACAAGTATCAGCAGTTTTTTTAATATACATTTCAAGAATGCATTTAGTATGAAATGTATGACCACAATCTTCTATTTTATATATTGTTGCATCATTATTCATTATGTCTAAGCATATAGAACATAAATTCATATTATATTTAAAAGTATAAAAATATATATTTAAATTGTATTTACAAATAAGTTAATCTTTAGTATCTATTTTGTTGTAAATTTACATAATAAAAATTTTCTTAATCTTAATTTTCTTAACCTTAATTTTAGGTTAAGAAAAAATACAAGTTCAAAATTTGGAGACTAAAGAGATTAATAAAATAATTTATTTACTTTCTTCTACTTTTTTTATTTCTAGAACCTCTTGGTCTTCCGGATTTTCTTACTTTACGAAGTACAAGCTTTTTAACGCGTCTAACTCTAGAACGAGAACCTCTTGGTCTTCCTAGACTTTTTACAGGTTGTAAATATCTCACGCGTGGTAATGATTCTTCAATAGTTTCAGGTACATCTGGAATAACATTGTCTTCTTGAACTGGTGAAGATTTTCTGGAACTTAGACCGAATGAATGCATTAATTTTTCACGTCTTGTTCCCTCAGGTGAATTTTTATATCTTTTATAAACTACACTTGCTCCATAAAGTCCTGCTAATCCTATCGCAGTAACTAAACCATATTTAAGAATTACATCACGATTTGCAGGATTTAATATAAATTCTACGACTTTTTTAGCAGATTCAGTGAGATTACCCGATGTACCAGATTTGTATACTTTATAAATAGCAGTTTTAACATCTGAAAAACTTGCTAATCCACTATTTACAGCTTGTGTAAAATATGGTTTTAAGTCTGATAAACTTGGCATAGAACTTACCATAGAACTCGGTAGACTTTCATCAGCTCCGTCGTGTTTACGGTGTTTACGGTGTTTACGAGAGGGTTTACCATCGTCTTTACAACTGCGTTTACGACTCTGTTTACGACTCTGTTTACGACTCTGTTTACGAGAACGTTTTCCATCATGCTTATGACTGTATTTGTGACTGTGTTTATGACTGTGTTTATGACCGTGTTTAACATGTCTTTTACTACTTCTAGATTTTTTTACTGAGTGTCTCATTTATATATATAAAAGATTTTTAAAAAAAAATATGTCAATTTTATAATTCTTTATTTGTTAATTTTAATCTTAATACTAAATCATTATATTTAAATATAATGATTTTTAATTACAGAATATATTTAAGTTTTTATATTTAAGTTTATAAGTTTATTTAATGCAACAATAACTTATTTTTTCTTTATACTCATTAACAGTATTTAAAACTTCTTCAATATTTCCTAAAGTCTTTTTTCGTTCAACAAGTTTTAATATATTTTGTAAAGTTGATGTATGTTCTGTGTTCATAATCTATTAATATATATATAAAATTCATTTTAAACTTAATTTTTTATAACTTCTCCTACTATTTTACATTTACCTTCTGATAATATAAATCTAGTTCCAATTTTTAAATATTCTGGATGATATTTAAATCTTAAAACAACCAAAGCTGTATCTCCATTTCTTAATATATCTTCTGTATCATTTATGATATCACCTCTTGCATTTTTTTTATTTTTAATTTCAATAATTTTTGAAACCTGTCTTATACTATATCCATTAAACATTGGTTCATAACCTACGCGAACTGTCGTTGAATGTGTTCTTAAAACATTAATTTCAGCAGTGAATTCACGTACAATTAATTTATCTGTTTTATTTGATATAACAACATTTCCTCTTTTTATATTTATTTTATCTGCTTTTTTTATACCTAAACAAACATAAGATCCATGTTTGACTTGTTGTAAAGGTGTTTTTTTGCAATAAATTGATCTTATTGTGATAGGATCATATAATCCTGAATGTGGACCTACTAATAATTTATCACCTATATTAATAATACCATTCATAAGATGTCCACCTATTACTAAACCAAATCCATGAACATTAAATACATGATCTATATGCAATTCAACAACATCAATATTTGCTTCATATTTTATAGGTTTTTTCGGAGTAATATTTAAAAAAGTTTTTAGATCATCTAAACCTTCTCCAGTAACACATGACGTTTGGAATACAGGTGTTATACTATCCGCATATATATTTTTAGAACATAAAATAATATCATCTTGTGTTTCAATTAGAACTGGCATTCTTCTTATACCAGGATATTTTAGAAATTTATTTATACTTTGTATTGTTTCTTTTAAAACATTTTGACGTTCTTTACAAATATCTATTTTTGATATTATAATTATAAAAGGTATTTTTAAAGTAATACATAAAAATATATGTTCTTTAGTTATTGGTTTTACCCCATTATTTGCATCAATAATAATCATACAAATATCTGGAAAAGATGATGTTAAACCAAGAATAGTTGTTTTAAGATATTTTTCATGACCACAAAGATCAAAAAAAGAAATGACTTTTGAACTTCTTTGTAAAATATCTGTCCATGTTAATTTATTTAAACCTTGAGCATTTATTACTTTTCCTTCATAATCAAAACCGAGTATTTGATGTGATATAGACGAAGATCTTCCACTTTTTAACTCATGTACATAATTAAAAACAAAACTTCTCGCAAACCCTCTACCATTATCATTTTTTCCAGTTGTTAAACATCCCAATATCGAACTTTTTCCGGCGTCCACAGTCCCAGCAATTGCTATTTTAATATCAATATATTTATTTTGATTAATTTCTCTTATTAAAACTTCATAAATATGTTTCCCATCACTAACAGCTGTAGAAGATAATATTTTTACAGAGTAATTATTTTTAGAGGCTATTATGTTAATATTTTTAATAGTTTCAATATATTCTTTTTCCGTAATACCAGTCATTGTTCCATCATCTTCAATCCCGAGATTATAAATACATTCACCTTCACCTTCTGCACATCTATAACGCATTTGTGTGGCTAATGTTTCAATTCTATTATTATCTTTATCAATAAGTTTTAATTTATATTCTATATTTCCAGTATCATTTTCAGGATCCATTTTTATTATTCAGAATACATTTTTAAATAATAAATCAATTTTATTTCAAATTTTTAATTTATAATATAATAAATCATAATGGAAAATAAAAAAAATAATGATTCGTCTCCAATTGATTCACCTATAACTGATTTAAATAATAAAAAAAAACCAAATTATTTACCATGGATAGTAGGTGGAGTTATAATAATTATAGTAATTATAGTAATATCAATCGTATCAAATAATTCATTACCATCTTCAAATTTAATAATAGAAAGTCAAAATATAATTCAAAATATGGCTTATTTAAGAAATTTATTAAATAACTTTTCTATTACATATTATAAACAAAAATTATTATTTGAAAATAGTGCTAGAACTTTAGTTATATCAACAAATGATGTTTTAACTAAAGTTAAAAATATCCAAACAAATTGTTATAATGAATATATAAATACATTAAAAAATCAATATAATATACCTCCTTCATTTTTAATTAATATTACAAATGTAAACAACGCCTTGATAGCCATTCAAAATATAACAGCTTATGGAACAACACCACCTGCAGAAAATATTGGTAAATTTTTAAATGAAATTGAAAATATTAAAACCAATGCTTATACTTCATATAATATTTTACAAACTAATATTAATAAAGCAAATTTAGAAGTAAAAAATATTGAAGCAAATCAATATAATGCTGTAAAATATTTAGAAGATGTATATAATATTTTAGATAATTTTAATATTTATTTATTTGGTTCTCAAAATTCTGATTCTGCATCGTCAAATCCAAATTCTTTAATAAATAAGCTTAAAAATACAGAAGAATATAAAAAATTAAATATAGCTATTACGAATGGTAAAATAATTATCGAACAAATGAATACAATTATTAATAATAATCCTAATAGCGATGATGCAAATTTATTAAAAAATGCAATTAAAAATTTAGATAACGCTATTTTAGTTTCACAAAATTTTATAAGTGAAATAAATACTATTTATGGTATTGCATTAATTAATGCAACTGGAACTGTAAATTCTGATATTAAAGATATTAATAATAAATTTATAGAAATATTGAATATAATGGGTGCTTATTTATTAGGCGATAAACCAGTATCGACATATTTACCTATTTCATCAACTCCTACAAATAATCAAAACTCTGTAAATAAACTCGAATCCATATTATTTTATTATAATAATATTTTAAGTTTATATACTACCGCAATAAATAAATATAATAATATGTTAACAAGTTATAATGAAGTAATAAAAAATATGAATTTGATAGAACAAACAGCATCTAATATTATAAATAATTTATATAAATCTTCAAACAGCACAAATGCTGCTTTAATTGAATCTGGAATAGAATTGCAACGATTTTTCCCTGGAAGTACAACTCCAATTATAGCTACTTATGAAACTATACCACCACTGCCTATTTCAATAATTAATACAATACCACCTATTACACCAAATCCAAGTTATACACCAATGACAGCAAAAACTTAAAATTTATATATAACCTTTAGTCTCTAAAAATGATGTATTATAGACCAGTTAGATTCAACTAATTTTAATATATAATATATTAAAATTTACTATTCATTACTTACGTTTACTACTACGTTTACTACTACGTTTACTACTACGTTTACTACTACGTTTACTACTACGTTTACTACTACGTTTACTACTACGTTTACTACTACGTTTACTACTACGTTTACTACTTTTACCATCTGGAATAAAACCTTTCAAAAGTATAGGTGTTTCTTGTTTTAATTCTTGTTTAACTTCTGTAAATAATTGTATTTGTTCATCTTGTGATAATGAATTATAATAATTTATTTTTTTAAGTTGTTTTATTATTTCAATTTCTATAAAACTTTTTAGAGTAGAAATATTAAATTTTTTATTACTATGTTTTTTTAAAACATGCATTCCATATTTAAACAATGTTTTACAGTTTGTATTACAAATTTTACAAAAACATAATTCTTTATACACAATTTGTGGTATATGAGTTCTAAATATTGTAATCATTTATTATAAACAATAAAATGTTTTAAAATTCTGGAAATATTTTATTAAACAAAAATATTTTACCTCCAACTTTGTTATATACTTCTTTTCTTTCTTTATAATGTTTTAAAAGAACAAAATTATCATCTACTATATCAAAAACCATTGGTATAGAATCTTTTGTTCTAAAAATTCTTCCAAGTGATTGTATAAAATAACTACTTGTATCTGTTGCTAATAATAATGTATTAACTTTTGGCCAATCAAAACCAGTTCCTGTTTTTGTTTGTATAGATACTAAACATCTACAATCTCTATCAAAAACTTGTTTTGTTCCTATTAAATTATCTACACTTTCTCCATCTTGTTTTAAATTATCATAAATATATTTTGCCTGTTCTACTCTTTTACACATTATTAAAAATACTCTATCTTTAAAATGTTTCACTATTCGTATTATTAAGTCATTTCGTTCTTTATTTGAACTTTGATCTTTCAAAACTGCACCCCAGTTTATTTTTCCTGTTTCTTCACTAATTTGATTTTCTATTTTTATTCCAGTATCTACCTTATATATATAATGTTCTCTTTTTAATTCTCTCTTTATAATACGTTTTCCAAAAAATAAAGGTAGTAATTCTCCTAATTCATCATCTCTATAAGCAGTTGCACTGAGTGCTATTAAATAACGAGGAGATATATTAAGAAAAGATTTTACTAATGTTTCAGCTACAAGTAAATGAACTTCATCACCAATAATTAATCCTATTTTTTCAAAAAATTTAATACCCATTTTTGGTATATTTATCGCATTCATTATATAAAAATCACAACTATCATCAAATTTTGAATTAGTTTTTAATTTTTGTATTTTAGCTTCAGGACAAACTTGTATAATTGAATCTTCCCATTGTTTTATAAGCACAATTTTATTTACTATAATTAAAGTTTTTAATTTAATATCACAAGCTATGGCTATAGATGTTATTGTTTTTCCACCACCTGTATACAAACTTATTATAACACTTCCTGTTTCTGATAATATATCTATAGCTTCTTTTTTTATTGGTATCTGTTCTTCTCTTAATTTACCCTCGAATTTTAAATTCATAGCAGGAAACTGTTTTCGTAGAGGACGTTTTAATTTAAGATCTATTTGAGCATATGAAAAAGGAATATAAATATCGTCATTTACTATATTATAAGGAAATACATATTTTGATATCATACCTGGAATTTTTATTTTAAGATCATTATTGATTTTTTGACGCATATCCCAATCTAATTTATCAATATTTTTCTTAATTGACATATTTATATTTATTGTTTATATCTTTAAACTAAATAACGGTTCAAATATAATTCAAATTTTAAAAATGATTTAATTATTAAATTTTAAATTAATTTTCAATAATAAATAATGTTTTTGTTAATTATTTTAATTATTTTAATTATTTTAATTATATTATATATGAAAAGACCCTATTTTAAAAATATATTTAAAAATAGAAATATAGATTGTATAATAGAATATATAAAAGATAATGTCAATTATACTTTATTTATTAATTTAAATAATATAAACAATTTATCAAACAAAGACTTACATATAGAATACGATAACATTTACAAATCATTTAAAATTACAAATATATCTACAAAAAAAATAACTATTAAATCTGTTGAAATTTTTATATTAAAATTAAATAATATATTCACTAATATATTTCAACATGGATATCAAAGTTGGTCTCCTACTTATTTAACTTCTGTAAAAGATAAACAGAAATACACAACAAATATTCCAATTATATCATATTTTGTAAATTTAGGTACAAATCTGCATCATAATAAAAATTCTAAATATTGGGGTTTTAGTAATGTATTGATATCAAATATGTTCACTGTACTCAATAAAAACAAAAATAATGATGAAAATATCTTATATGGTTTTACTGATTTTGATAAAATGTGTGGTGAATTCATCTTAATTGATGGTAATTATCTAATTGCATATGAAGATTATGATAAAATTTTAAATATTAATGATAGTCTAATAACATCTAAGATAATCAAACTAAAAGGTGATAATAATGTATATAATGAATTTGCAAATCATATAGGAATATATAGTTTAAATAAAGAAATTCCAACAGGATGGTGTTCATGGTATGAACTTAAAGAAAATATAAATGAAAAAAACATAATATCAAATCTAAATAAAATATATGATGCAAACTTAAATATTAAATATATACAAATAGATGATGGATATATGAAAAATATCGGCGATTGGTTAGATTATGATAATATAAAATTTCCTAATGGTTTATCATATATAATCGATCAGATCAAATCTAAAAATTATAAATGTGGTATATGGTTAGCTCCTTTTCTAGTTAGTAGATCTAGCAATATATTTAAACAACATCCAGATTGGATATTAAAAGATAGATATGGAAAAATGGTATTCGCAACATTTAATGATACATGGAATGGAAATTATACTTATTCTTTAGATTTAACACATCCTGAAGTTAAAGAATATATTTTTAATACTTTTAGTTATTTTAAAAAACAAGGTTTCATTTATTTTAAATTAGATTTCTTATGTGCAGGTATGTTAAAAGGTAATTTTTATGATAACTCCTTAAATAGAGTTGAAGTATATAGAAATGCTTTACAGTTAATTAGAAAATCTATAGGAAATGATGCTTATATTTTAGGATGTGGAGCACCTATATCTGCGAGTATAGGATTAGTAGACTTTATGAGAATTTCTCCTGATACAGATTTTTGTTGGAATCCACCTTTTATAAGTAAATTGTTTGCTGATGGTGTAGGTATACCTTGTGTAAAATACCAATTACGAAATGTTATAAGTAGACAATTTATGCATAAAAAATGGTGGATTAATGATTCAGATGTAGTTGTTTTATCAAATAAACTAGAAGATGATAAATTTATATTACAAACAAATACAATACATGATTCAGGTGTATCTATATTTTTTAGCGATGATTTAGATAATGTATCTGAAAATCGTATTAATATATTGAAAAAAATGTTGACATAACTAATTAAATTTTTACAAAAGATTAAAAGATTAAAAGATTAAAAGAAAAAATTATAAAAATTATAATAAAAATGAATTATATAGAATTTTGGGATAATAATCATAAAAATAAAAGTGATTTATGGTTAAGTAGCTCTTACACAGGAGAAGATATATTAAATTTACATTCTATAAATAAAAATATTTCTGGTTTAGATATATTAGATTTAGGTATTGGTGTTGGAAATTTAACAACATTTTTATCTCTTAAAAATAATGTATATGCATGTGATATTTCTGAAGTAGCATTAGATAATGTAAAAAATATTGCAAAAACTTATAATAGTAAATATTTAAAAAATATAGAACCTGTTGACTTAGCTATATCAAACCTAGTATTTCAACATTGTAATGATAAAGAAGTTGAAAGATTTATAAATGATATCAATCTTAAACCAAATGGTATTTTTTCTTTTCAGTTTGCATTTTTAAGAGAAAATGAAGAACCTAAACAATTTGTTAAAAATTATATTCAAAAAAATACTCATTTTTTTAGACCTTTAGCAACTATATTAGATTATGTTGAAAAATCAAATAAAAAAATTTTATCTATATCAGAACCTATTCATCATTATGGACCTGAAAATTTCAGTTGGTATATAGTTAAAATAACAAATAAATCGTAATTTTAATACAGTAACTTAACTAAATTTTAGTTAACCTCTAGTCTCCAGATTTTGAACATGTATTTTTCTTAACCTTAATTTTGGGTTAAGAAAGTTTCTATGACGTAAATTTACATCAAATTGGAGACTAGATGTTAAGTTACTACACTCGTGTTTATAAAAGATAATTGGTATAATTAAAAATTGAATGTTTTATATTATTTTATTAGTATAAACAACGATAATGAAAAAACATTCAGGTTGTGATGGTATGATGGATTGTGAAAACTCTATAGCTGACATTAAATATTTAGAATCTACTAAAACAAAAATCATAAACACATGTGCTCCTTATGAATTATTTAAAAATTTTAAATATAATAAAGACACTAATAAACTTGAAGCAATTATTTCTACAGATAAAAATATTACAGCTAAAGAACGACAATATCAAGCTTTTTTTAATATACATAAAAATATGTTTCTTGAAAATGAAACAGATGACGAATTTATTACAAGAATTGCCGAATTCCATTTAATTAAAATAGGATGTGAATGGTGTAGCAAAAACGATGATTTAGTTATAGATCATAAACATATTGTATCTTCAATATATGGAGATAAACATTTAGGATTATATAGAGGTCCACTTTGTTTTAGCTGTAATAAAATAGAAAGTATATGTAAAACAAAATCTTTAGAAAATGGTAAAAAAAATTATTTACAAACTCATAAATATGGCCCAGAAACAATAGAATATATTATAAAACATTGGTATAGTAGTTAAATTTTAAAGTTCATTTATACTTTAAAATTTTTGATCTATTTTCCTATTTTCCTATTTTCTTTTTCTGTATGATATAAAACTGGAGTTGCAATTCCAACAGATATTATAAATACGGATCTTACTGTTTTTAATAGTATTCTTTTCATTTATTTAAATAAATAGTTATTTAAATTTCATCTAATAATTTTACACTCTTGAAGATTTACAACGCCACAAATCAAAATCTTGAGAATATAGTTGTTCAGTCTAAATAATTTACACAACCATAATAATTGAAGAAGGTATATCAATCTTTTTATTATATTTGTTAAATCTTAAACTATTATTTGTAGGCTTTTTAACAATCCCGCATGAAATTTTTATAAAAGAAAGCGCTACAATTATACCAACAAGAACAAAAATTACTATGAGAAATATCATTATAAATATATTATATTCTTTATTTGAAAATGGTTCTATATTTTTGTCATTTGTAGAATTATTAATAGAAACAGAGTTTGTAATATTACTTCCTGATGAAGAATCGCTTCCGTTAATAGGTAAACTGTGTGAAACATCTCCTTTCACTGATATTGTGATCAGAGATGATTGTCTATCAAATGTAACCACAGATTGTAAATGAACTGTTATTTCAGCAGACGACGGTGATACCCACATAATTCTAGTTGTCTTCAAACTAACTTCATTATTTTGTGTAATACAACCAACCCCTGTAATTTTTTTTGATATTAAATCATCTGTAAAATATGACAGATATCCATACTCTACATCAGAAATACTGTCAAAAGCTCCAAAAAGATAACCAGTATATTCTTGAGTACATGATACTTGTAAGGTATAAATAGAGTTGGGTAGATATTTTGTCACAATGTGATTAGAACTGTCAAATAACATTAATGATAGACGGGAATCCGAAGGTGAATATGTCCCATGATGACTTTTACCAGAACTAATAGGAAGATAATGCGAACATGTTTTTGACGGTGCTCCATTAGAAAATGTATTTACATAACTTATAGAGAATGTCAAAATAATTGCGTAATATATTAAAGTAATTTTATTATGTAAAATATAAAAGTTCATTATAAACTTAATAATAAGATTTGAATATAAATCAATTTTTAAACTAACATCTCATACAGATAAATTCATATTGTATTGATCCTTGTTCAAGATAAATTTTAGGTTGAACTAACATTTATTAATATGTTCAATAAATAGTTCTATTCTGTTCTTATCACCGTCAGCTCTTAGAAGACTGTTTCTATTTACAAACATATAACGATCATACATAATATGTTAATCTTCTTGTCCAAAAGAATTTAAAGTTATAATATCTCTAATTGGTCAAGAATCATATATTGATAAAGAGCGAAAAATATCAACATAATAAAAACAAATAACCTCTAGTCTCCAGATATTAAATATATGTTTTTCTTAACCCAAAATTAAGGTTAAAATATTTTTTAATTTATAGACTAAATATAATATAATATTTTATTATAATAATATAATATTATAATAAAATGAGTAATGTTTTTGGAAAAAAGTTGAAATTATGTGGATTAAATCCTTTAACAGGTTATTTACGAAACGGTTATTGTCAAACGAACAAAAATGATCAAGGTACGCATATTGTTTGTGCTATAATGACAAAAGAATTTCTTAATTTTACGTATAAAAAAGGTAATGATTTAATAACCCCAAGAAATGGTTTTCCTGGTTTAAAACCTGGAGACAGATGGTGTCTATGCGTATTAAGATGGATAGAAGCTTATAATAATGGCGTTGCTCCATTTGTTGATTTAGAATGTACAAATCAAAATATTTTAGAATATATACCATTTAATATACTTTTAAAATATAAACTTTAGTTTAATAGATTCTAGACTATATAATTTGAACTTTATTTTTTCATCCTCTAGTCTCCATTCTGACTTAAATTTAGGTCATAAAAAGTTTAAAAATGTAGCGACCAACAGTAAATGTTGCAAAAAAATAAAAATATTTAAAAGTCTAATATCAAACACATAAAGTGTTTGATATTTTTATTAAATGGTTTTATCCATCTACATATTCTTTTATATAGTTTCCTGCGAACATGTTACTTCAGAAAGCTCAACACCCCGTTAGAGACTCTAATTGGCAGGGGTGTTTAGCCAAATAGAGGTGTTATACCAACTATTACTAGTTTCTAGGTCTTTAGTAAGGACAGATGAATTTTTTCAATTCGCTATCAAACGAACCGTCGGTATAACGCTCATTATTTAGTTTTATAGTTACAATTACAATTCAATTTTTTTTTAATATTTCTGTATAACACTCTAAATTATGGTAATCTTTCATTTATTCTATATAACCTCTAGTATCTAAAATGATGTAAATTTATATCATAAAAATTTTATTAACCTTAAATTAAGGTTAAGAAAAATGTAATCAAAAATCTGAAGAATAAAGAATAATGTCTTTGCAAAGTATTGTTGTTTATAATATAAACTTTATAAATCTAATCATCAAAACTGTAAAAGTGAATAAATATAAGATATAATACTAGCTGTAGTTGTTATACAACTGAGAAATAATAAACATCTGTCGTTCATTTGTTATTATATTTATTTCTATAAATATAGATTAAGAAAACATTCATGATATAATTTTAGATTATTTTAGATTATTTTGGAGACTAAATATTAATATATTATTCTAATAAAGTTAATCAGAATATCTTATAATTTAATAATTTAATATCTTATATATTAAATTAATTTGTATTCATTGGAATATGGTAAATTACTGATCATCAGAATCAATTTTTATTATATCTTTATTTTTTACCAGTTTATATCCTTTCTGAATAGGATCCCAAATAAAATCAATATTTAATCTTTCGCTATCTTCTTTACAAATATTATGAACCGAATTATCTCCTTCTTGATCACTATATCTATTAAGATATAACTTACAACCACTATGTTCATTATTATGTACTTCAATTTTATTTAAATTTTGAACAAAGTTTTCGAACCCATTTTCAACTTCATTCTTATTAAATATTTTACGATAATCATTATATTGTCTACGTAATTCATTATTGTTTTGAAGTATACTAACAGCTGGAATTATAAAAAATAAGAAACTAAAAACTTTAAACATGCTTTATTATATTAAAGACTTGTCTTTAAGTGAATTATATTTTCTTAATATTTCTACATTTTTTGAATATCCACTATCTTTACAGCTATAGTAATATTCTTTTCCAAAATATAAAATAAAAAAATCACATAAACAATCAAATACAAATTTCTCTCTATCTAATTTAATATTATTTTCATGTATATATTTTTCATTAAGTTCTTTTGGTATATATGACAAATTAAATGTATTATTAACACCAAATTTTTTTTTTACATAATCAATACTTTCCCAACTATCACTTGCAATAAATATTTTTTTATTTATAAAGTGTTTTTCATTTTCTTTTATAAATCTAATATAATCACTTTTTTTATCTGTATTACGAATATGGATGGAAATAAAATTTGAAGGAAGTAGTTTTAAACGGTTACTCAGTTCTTTTTTAAATTTTGGAGTAAATTGTGTGATTTTTAATATTTCTTTAATATTCGTGCCACTAATAGCATTAGAAAATATGATAACATCTTCATCATATGGGTTTAATAAAGATATAGATACATTAATATATGCATACATATAACCAAATTTTGTAAATTTAATTTTACATACAGTAGCCATATAAGATTCATTAGTTTTAAAAATATTTGGATATATACTTTTATTTCTAATTTGTTTAAAAAGTGTATCAATATTATCTTTATAGATAATATCAGACTCAAATTTAAAATATTTATGAATATCATCTCTAAATGTTGTAATATAACGCGTATCTATGACTAAAATACGATTATATTTTATACAATATTCTAAACATATATAGATAACTTCAAATATATTATTAATACCACCTTGTGGAAAACAAAATAGATATCTATTCAACATTATAATAAGTTTAATACTTTTGTGTAAATTTTTAAATTTATATTTAAAAATTTAAATTGGATATATCTATTAATTTATTCAGCTTCAAATATATATTCATTTTCACTATCACTATAAACAATATTAGAATTATCATTTATAAGTTCATTTGTAACTTCAATTTCACCATTTTTATATAATAAATTACTTAACTTATTTGTAAATTTACTATTATCTTTTTTCATTTGTTGTATTTCACATAGTTTTATATTTGTTTCAAGAGTATCGTCTGATAAAGATGCTGCTTTTTTCATAACATCATCAAAAACTAATTTAGTAAGTTTATTCGCTTTAAAATCTTTTTCAATTCCTTTTTGAGTTTTATATACAAACATATTTCTACTTGGATCACTACATTCATATAATAGATTATTATCTTTATCTTTTAACAGATTATCAACTGTAAAACATGCAACGCCAGTTTGACCATCTTGTAAATGATCAAAAGTAAAATTCTTTTTAACCATATTTTCAATACTTTCTTTTGTTAAATTAAAAACAGGCATATTCATATAGTTTTTATTATTATTAGTAGTAGTAGTAGTAGTTTTAGGTTGTTTTGCAATTTCTTTAAGACATTCTTGAGAATCTTTATAAATATTATTAGCAGATTTTAATTCTGCTATTTCAATGTCTTTTTTATATAACTGATCTTTTAGAGATTGTATTTCATCTTGATTTTCTTTTAGTTTTAAAAGTTGTTCTTGAATTTGTTTTTTAAGTGTTTCATTATCTTTTGTTAATTTTATAATAGCACATTTTTTCATATGTTTGTCTATTGTTTTCATACTTGAAAAACATTCATTACAATATTCGCAAACAATTGAATTAGTATCAATACCTTGTAATTTTAAACAATATTTTGTTTTAACTTTATGTTTATTTAAAGATGATATTGAACTAAAAGTTGTTTTACAAAATTCGCATTCCATATTTATTATAAGATTATATTTGTTTAAATTTAAAATTAGAATTCCAATAAAATTCCGGAATTTTGCAATCATTGGAATCATAATTGGTTTTATTCTTAAAAATGTATAATTAGTATTTTATTTAAAAATAGTGCTTCAAAATGAAATTCCAGACTTTTTTGGAATTTACAATCATTGGAATCATAATTGGTTTTATTCTTAAAAATGTATAATTAGTATTTTATTTAAAAATAGTGCTTCAAAATGAAATTCCAAAGAAATTCCAGACTTTTTTTGGAATTTACAATCATTGGAATCATAATTGGTTTTATTCTTGAAAATATATAATTAGATTTTCGTTAGAAAATAGTGCTTGAAAATGAAATTCCAAAGAAATTCCAGACTTTTTTTGGAATTTACAATCATTGGAATCATAATTAGATTTATTCTTAAAAACACATAATTAGTATTTCATTTGAAAATAGTGCTTGAAAATGAAATTCCAAAGAAATTCCAGACTTTTTTTGGAATTCCAAAAAATTCCATTTCATATTTTCCGATTTAACCCGAAATTCAGTTTAAATTTTTGTTTTAGAGAATCAAGCTATATTTTCAGTCTCACATCAAAATTTTGGCTAAGCTGAAAAATAGTTTAAAATATCATTTTTGATTTTTCAAATGTGTGTGTGTCGTCTGTCAAAACCATAAAGTTACAAAATTTTTTTGTGACTTTTGCGCAAAAGTTTTAAAATTTTTTGTGACTACTTAAATATTTTTTTAAAATTATTTCTAAATTATTTCTAAAATATTTTTTAAAATTATTTCTAAAGTATTGTATTATTGAAATATTAATCTTTAAATTTTTAAACTATAATTTAGTTTAAAAATTAACAAGAATCAAAACATATTTTAAATTTTTCAAAAGTTAGATTTCAGTATTATTAAAGGAAGATGATTTTAGTATATAAAAAATTGATTTTTTGATCCATAATATAATCAAAAATGCATGTTCAAACATTACACAGTAACAGATAATATATTTAATAAAATTATATTTTATAACAAAAAAGTAAACAGTACAAATGTCGAGTTAGAAGCAGAACTACAAGAACTCTCTTCTAAATATGGATTCTCGCCAAAAATTATTGATACTGTTTATGAAGATGATAAGGCTATTATAAACATGGAATTTATAAATGAACCATGTTTATTTTATAAATATGGAAAATATCCGGAAGATATCCCAGAATTTGTATGGGATCAAATGCGTATTAAATTATTGAAACTGTATCAGGAAGAAGGAGTACAGTATTTTGATATCACACCTTATAATTTTATAGAAAAAGATGGTAATGTATATGTTATTGATTTTGGCCATGCAAATTATATATATGAAGATGAAGAACCAGATGAATTTTTTATAGATTTTTTACAAGGTGAGAATGATTGGAATTATGATTTTTATGATATTCCTGATAATTAAACTAAAAAGAAAAATTTTTAAACTAAAAAAATAGTTTAAAAATGTATGTTTTGATAATTAATTCTTATATGAATTCTTATGTTGTTCTTGATATACCTAATAAAAATTGAATTTTTAAATACATTTTGTAATTTAAATTCGATCATGAGTATTAATTTAAATACGGATATGTTAGTTTTTCCAGAATTATCTTTTGGAAATCTTAAGAATAAGTCTTACAAAAAGACTGTACCTCTTCCAGTTATAAAGGAAGACGATGTTACATCTGTTAAACAGACCATAATCAAGAGAAAACCTTGCGACACGGTGTCAAGAGGAGAAAGTTGTACTTATGGAGCTAGGTGTACTTTTGCACATGCAATCAATGAACTTGTTGTAAATGATTGTATGTATGGTAGAAGTTGTTACTTAGTTAAGTTAAATAAAGAAGGAGAGTATGTAAATAACGGGTATAAGTTATGCACCCGTAAACATCCAGAAGAAAATTTGGATTTGTATCATAAAAGAGTAGAAACAAAGAAGTATGTAAATTTGCCATATGAACTTCTAAAGTTCAGTGCAAAATTCACAAAAATGTGCCGTACTTATTTACAAAATATAAAATGCGAAACAGAGGATTGTCAATATGCTCATAAAATTGACGATCTTGTTTTGAGTGAATGTGGATTTAAAGAAAATTGTATTCACATTATGAAAGATTTAGAAAATGGGTCTTATATAAATGCAGACCCATATAATAAAGTATGTGTTAGAAGACATCCTGGGGAAACCCCAGAGAATGTTGTGATCAGAAGATCAGAAGAAGTAGAAAAACCTTCTTATGCTCTTTTCCCAAAAGGTGTTAGTATTAAAGTTGTCAATGGGAGGACATTAATTAAATCTCCACAAGATGAAATTGTTAATGTTACTAAGATTGCACTAGAAAATGGTATCAAAGATCTTAGTATCTCTGTATATTAAACTAACAAAAATTAAAAGTAAATAAAATTTTAAAGTAAATAAAATATAAAAATATTAAACTAATAAATAGTTTAATATTAAAAATTAAATATAATTACATACTTTAGTATAAATAATGAAAGATCAATAATATATAACAAGAAGATCATCAAATTAATCTTATTATGTAACAATGTTTAGAAAAAGTAAAAAGATTATACATAGTGTATATAATATAGTTAACTTAGCATCTAATCTCAATTTTGATATAAATTTGAGTAATAAATTTTTTTTAAGCTAAAATTAAGGTTAAGAAAAAATACAATAAAAAATCTGGAGACTAAAAGTTGATATGTTCAGATTGTGAAATAGATAATTAAATAAGTAAGTAAATTAAAAATTGAAAATAAAAGGAAATATTATATAGATAATAATAAATGGATGGACAAGATTGGAAAGTTATTTCATGGGATAAACGCGGTGAAAAACCAAAAGGCGTTTCTAATAAAACATTTATTAATAATGAGAAACGTAAAGGTAATATTGTGTCAACTTTAAAACCTGTTTCTGCGAATAAAAATAAAATATTTGCTGTTGATAATATAACAAAAATAGCAAATGAAGAAGAGGTTTTTAAACATAAAACAATTGGAATGAAAATGGGAAATAAGATAGCCCAAGCAAGATGTGAAAAAAAATTAAGTAGAGATCAACTAGCACAAGCTTTATCATTACCAAAGAAAATAATAGAGGAGTTTGAAACGGGTAAAGCGATATATAATGCGGTAGTATTGAATAAGTTAGAAAAATTTTTAGATAAAAGATTTCGCGAATAAAATTTTAATAAAAATTAAAAAAAATATTATCTAGATATAAATTAAAATATGTCAGAAACAGTAAAAGGATCAAGTTGTTCTTATGTCAGTTTATCAAATTATAATTCAAGTTCAGCAGGAACATTAGGTTCTCCTGCTGCTAATCCAAATACAGTTACTGGAACTTATGTTGTTCCAAATTACGCAGCGATTGGATATGGAGCTCTTACTCATGATGCTTCATCTCCAAGTTGTTCTGGATATTTTGATATTCAAACAGCCTACGGTGCAAATGCAAATGCATGTGATACTCAATATTCAAGTTCTAAATGTAATTAAATCTTTGTAAAGATTTTTTAAACTTATAAACTAGTTTAAAAAATTATTTAATATGTTATATCAATTAATAATATGATCTTGATATATTGTATTAGTATTTCTATTTATTTTTATTTTTTTTGTTTATTTGAACTTCCACATGTGGCATCATATTCTAATATATCTTCATTTTTAAAATATACTTTAATAATAGAACATAACTCTTCTTTTTTAATTTTAGAACAATATAACATCTTTTTTAAATCATTATCTGTTTGTTCATTAAGTATATCTTCTGTATATTCTTCATAATCCCATGATTTATTATTTTCATTATAAGTACATATTCTAGCAAATTTGCTACTTATAATTCCATTAATTAACTTTGTTCTATTTAAATCTTTAACAGAAGCCCATTTAGATTTAACTATTACATCATCTTTTATTATTTCTTCTAAAGGTATTTGAAATATATTTACAATTAAATGAAATAAAACAGGTTTATCCCATGAATTATGACATATTCTACCTGAATTTTCTTGTCTTTTATCTTCAGAATTATTACTTCTAACAATACAAAATTTTTTAATATCATCGTCGCTATAAGTTCCAAAATATTCATTTTCTTTTAAAGATACTTTCTTTTCTTTCTTGTTCTCATTGAATTTTAAAATAAAACTATCATCACATGTTTGCCAACCATTTTCTATTGTATAACAACGTAATATTTTTTTATAAAAATATAATAAAGTAGAAACAGTTATATCATCTATTGTTTCTATTGCAAAATTAAAATATTCAAGAATTTTATCTCTTTGAAAAATTTTATTTGTAAGACCCATTTCTTTAGAAATAAAAGAATATTCTAGTAACATTTCTTTCAATTCAATATCGAGTTTATCTATTATTTTATAAATTACAGAACTATCTTCAGTATCAAAAATATTTTCAATAAATTTTGGTAATTGCATTGTTTCAATATCAGTAAGAATATCATTATAGACAGTATCTTGGTTTATAATTAAGTTTTTGTTATAATAAGTAGACATATAGTTATCTTCAGATGTTATTGAATCTACAAGAAAATAAATATTATTTTCTTCTCGAAGATAAGATTGTATATTATATTTGTTGTTTATTGGAATATTGTAGTTTATAATTTTTCGTAAACTAGTTAAAATATCGAAAGGTGTAAATATATTAAATTTATTTACTAAAGTATCAAAATCTATTTCAAAAATATATCTGAAAATATCTGTTTTTAATTTATATATAATTTTATCTATATTTTCAGTATTATAATATACTTGATATGATGATAGATCTAAAATTGGTTTAATATCATCTTTAATATATTTCATATTAATTTGATCACAATTATAATCACATGATGTATAATTACATTCTCTTTCATTGTCAAAACCTTGAATAAAATTTCTTTTATATGTTAAAGCACAATCAAATGCTGATTCTTTTATTATTTGTTCAACACGTTTAATATTAACATCTTTAACTTCTGATATTTCGTACATTTTTAAATCAATTGATATTGTATTATTATTTGGTAAAGATACATATTGATAAATTTTAAATTCCGGGACAACACCTGCTTTAATTAACTCTTCATGTGATCCAAATCTATAACCACGTGCAATTGCTTGAGATGTTTCAGAATAATTCCAATGAGGAGTTAAAATATGTACAGCTTGAACATTCTTTAATGATACACCTTCAGATATAACTTTAGAACCAATAATAACATTAATTTTTTTCCCATATTTATTAGAAGGATCATTAAATCTTTTTATTATATTTTTAACTTCATTAGAAGATGCAACTTTATTGTTAATAATAGCATATCTCATTCCTGATTTAAGATATTCATCAAGTGAAATTTTACCATTATATTTGCTAAATCCAAATAAATTTAATAATAACGAGAAAAGAATACCACCACTACCTTCTACATATTCACAATATACAAATGATGATTTACCAAGTTTATAATCTCTTAATATATTTTCTATTACACTTGCATATTTACTAGATAAATTTCTTATTTTTTCAAGTGTATTATTTTGTAATTCTGTTCTAAATTTATTTGTTAAACTAAAAGTTGATATAGTTTTATTTGATATAGTTTTATTTTTTGAATGAGATATCCATCCTGCACTAGAAACAAATCCACTTTTTCCATAACTACCATCTGGATATACAAATAAAGATGCTTGACGTGAATTTGTAGAAAAACGACCTATATCTTCATCTTCTATTTCTACACCATCTATTTCTATATTATTACCAGAATCTTCATCATCTTCGTATACAAAATCAATTTCTTCATTATCATCGTCTTCATTATCATCTTCATAATCATTATCATCTTCATATATAAATTCTGTATTAATTAATTTATTAGATTTATTATCTTTATCAAATGCTTTATTGTAATATTTAGTTTGAAATTCGCTCATACGATCAGGGTAAACTATAAAATGTTTTAAATTTCCTATTTTTTCACCTACATATTCTTTTTTAACTTCTGATTGTACAGCTTCTAAGTATGAAACACGGCCATTGAATTTGGATTTCAATTCAGCAATTTTTTCAGGTTTAATTTTATACACATTATAGTTAGGATCTTTATTAAAAAAAATGTTTATAAATTCTTTATCATTAGGTAATTGTTCATCTAAAGGTAATATTAAATTCATAACACTTGCTATTTCATCTATTCTATCTTTAATTGGTGTTCCTGATAATAATATAATTTTGCAATTTTTTATAAGATGTAAAAATCGATGAAAATTTTTATATAATAAAACAGGGGGATTTTTCTTTTTGTTTTTCTTTTTTTTATTTTTTATATCTTGTAAACGAATATTATGAACTTCATCAATGACTATGATTTTGTTTGAAAATGTTTCAATTAGATATTCATCTGATGATTTTGATATTTGTTTTGATGCAAATGTTTCAAACGTGTAAAAAGAATAATAATCTTTTAATAATTTATTTTTACGTGTAACTTGTGTTTCTGGTGTTAATTCATTATAATTTTCTGGAATATATTGACCTTTTGTAGCATTAAATACAATTTCTTCTTTAAAATTATCTATTATCGTATCACCTTTTGCAAAAATTAATGCTCCTGTAAATGAACTATTTTCTGTCTTAATCTGTTCAATAGCTCCAATTGCAGCTGCAGTTTTTCCTACACCCATTTTCCAAGTTATTAACAAACTTGGATAAAGTGTTCTAGATGATAAAAACATTGAAATTATTTTTTGAGCTTGAAGTAAAATGCCTGGTTTAACTGGTGGTTCTTCATATTTTTCAAGTTTATTATCATAAAATTCTTTTTTAGTATATATATCCATATTAAAATTAGTATCATTCATATCAGGATATATAGGAAGAAAATCAATAATATCAGTAATCATTTATTATTTATTATTTATTATATTTTTCTAATATTTTAAACTTAGTTATCATAAATATTTATTCTAATATTTAAAAGATTTATTAATATTTCTATTTAATATTAATAAATCGTGCAAAGTAAAACTGATTATTTTTAATTTGATTATTTTTAATAATCAAACTGTGGATACTATTGATAAATGATATATTGTTTGTGAAAACAATATTTTTATCAGAATTTTCTTAATCTAAAATACAGGTTAAGAAAACATTTATGATATAAATTTAGATACTAAATTCTAATTATTATGTATATTTTCCGTATGAATGAAAACTAAATAAAGTTTCTGGTGTAACTTCTTTTATTACATTTAGATCATTTTGATATTCATAAGAAATAATTTTACGATTTAGATTGAATAAACTAGCTATTCTTGAAAAATTAGAATGCCATCCTATGTATAATGTAGATTTACAGTTACACAAATTAAATAAATCTAAAACTACTTTATAAATACCATTTTCTGTTACTTTATCTTCTAATGCAGTATGTACAATTTCTCCTTCATTATAATAAAATTTATCAAAAAAATCATTTGCGATTTTAAAAGCTAATTGACAATCTGAAGATATAAATATTGTTTGATTAGGTAAAATACTACCTTCTTCTTTAATTTTTTTAAAGATATTAGTTATATAATCTCGATAAAATTCTTCTTCATCAGAGTTATATATCTGTTTATCTCCTGTTCGAATATGTATTCCAACATCATATTTTGAATAATTATCAAATACTTTTTGATCAATTTTTAAATATTCTAATAATACTTCTTTTATAGCTTCAGAAAAATTTTTAATATAATTTTCAGTTATAATACGTTCTTTAAAATATGGATTTTGTAATAAATAATAATATAAATTAATATTTGACCAGAGCATGATGTTATCATTACCCCAATCAGATATTATATCTACTGTTTTAAAATATTCCATAGAGTCATAGTTAGATAAATTAACATGTCTATAATTAACTGTATTTTTGACATTTTTCTTATCAATATAATAATTATATTGGTCGTTTATATTTATAATAGGTTTTAAATCAGCATTATCCCATTTTATCAATAATCTTCGATTCAACAGTTGTGATATACAAATATTTGCTGATAAACCTAATATACGATCACATAATCCACCTGAACAAAAAGGAAACCAATGAATTAAACATTTAGAATTTAAATAATTGTCACATCTTTGTGAATATAGAGCAGGATATGATTCATTATTTAACCATTTATTAATAGCAAATCTACATATTTCTTCATTATTTATCCAATTCAATCTGATTTGATATTGTTTTTCAGTTTCTTCTTCTAGTTTATTTTTATAATATGAATCCATCATAAATAACATATCATATTTATTAAATCCACATCTCGCTAAATGTATCAAAAAACTTTTTCCAGGAAAATAACCACTCCAATAAGTCACGATTTCATCTTGTTCTACGAAATTTATGACTTCTAAATGATTTCTTACGTCTTCATCTCTTTCATATATTTCCTGTAAAGAAGCTTGATCCCAAAAATTTTTATCATAGTCATTTTTATTGTTCCATATATCATCCATTAGTTTATAATTATAATCTGATTTTTTAATAAACATTACACCTGTATTAATTGGTCTTTCCCTAACAAGAGCTAAATCTTTATTCGTTTTTATCAGATATTTTTCAATAAAATATTCAAGTTTTTGTTCCATTTTTAAAATTTGAGTATCAGCATCTAACCATAAAATATAATCACATTCATTTTTTTCTATTAAATATCTTATAACTTTCATTTTATACCAAGCAGGATGTTTAAATCTATCATCAACAAGTTTATTATCTTCTGTTACTAAATAAAAATCATATTCATGTTTAAGACAATAATCACTCATATTTTTAATAGAATATTTTACTAATTCTCTATACCAATTATTTATAGCAATCGTTGCAACTGTTATTTTCATATTAAGTTTAAAATATATTTTTTTAAATCATAAAAAATATATTACCAAATTCGTTTAACATCTATCTGTTTAATTAATTTTTCTACATTAAATAAGTCTCCAAATCTGTCCATTAAAGAATTATACATATCTTTTGTTAATTCACTCTTTACTCCATTAGTATATACTATATACATCTTCTGACCATCACATCTTATTAAACAATTATCATAATCATGGTTCGGTGTATAACTTAATATATATTTCTCATCATCTATATAATATTCTGATATATTATCAAAGTTTGATTTTGTGATTATTCTATTTTTATAATAATAATCATAAGGATCTTTATTATTTTGGAGTATATTTCTTAATTGTTCATTATGTTTTAATATAACATCTTCAATAAGTAAATATATATTTCCAAATTCATCTATTGCATAAGGATATGAAACGTCACTATTTCCAATAGGTGATTCATATTTAACTATGTTTCCTAATGTTTGAAAAGAAAATATTTCCTTCCCTATGAATTCATATTCATTTTCATCAAGTTTTAATAATATTGAATTACCTCTAAAATCAGGGTCATATGCGACACTAAAATTTGTCGTAGGATTATACTTACTTTCACCAATGAATATTTTATTTGAAAAGAATGTTATTAGTTTTTCATTTGTAGTATTATCAAAAATTTTAACAATATTATCATATATAATAACCTTAAATGGTGTATTTCCATTATCATGTATAAAATAAGTTTGTATATTCATTATATTTTATATATTCTTTTGTTATCTATAAATTTATTTTTATATGTATTAAAAATAAATTTATAAAAATAGCCTGAATTTATGCATTGATTTTTTATAATTTATATCTAAAGAATATTTTTTAATAAAAAAATGATTTTTTCATACATAGATTAATAATAATATAAAATGACAGATTTTGATTTATTTGAACAAGCTATGAACGAATATAAAATGATAGAAGAAAATGAAAAATTAAAAGAAGCTCCTAATATTGACGATATTGAAATTGAACCCGATTTAAATGTGTGTAAACACTTAAATATTTCGAATGAAAGTTCTAATACTTTTTGTATAGACTGTGGCGAAGAATTAGAAAAAAGTATATTCCAAGATAAAGAATGGAGGTATTATGGACAAAGTGATAATAAAAGAGTTAGCGATCCAAACAGAGTTGTTCCAAGAAAATTTGAAGATAAAAATATCTTTCACGATGTTGAAAATATGAATTTTGGTGATAAAACAGTTCATTTAGCAAATCAAATTTATTTACAAGTTACAAAAGGACAAATTTTTAGAGGACATTCTAGAAGAGCTTTAGTTTTCTCTTCTATTTTTCATGCTTTTAAATTACAGGGTAAACCACAATCTCATGATAAACTTATAAAAATATTTAATTTGAGTAGAAAAATAGGATTAAAAGGTTTAAAATATGTAAATTTAAATTCACCTAAAGATTCATTAATTCATACAACATATATTACACCAGAAAATCTGATTGAAGATATAATGGATAAATTTAAAGCAACAAAGGAGCAAAAATTAGAAGTTATCGAATTGTATAAAAAAATAAAAAATAAGTCCTCAAAGATCAATCGTTCACGTCCGCAAAGTGTAGCGTCTGCTTTAACTTATTTTTGGATTTGTTACAAGGGTCTCGGAATTACTTTAAAAGAATTTGCCAAGAAAACAGACTTGTCTGAACTAACCATTGATAAACTCGCAAAAGAGATAGGAGATGTACTTGGAATACATGTATTTTGATTTTTAAACTTAAATTATGGTTTGAAAATCGTTAATCAAAAAACTTTTTGAACGCAAACGTCCGCAATTAAATTTTTTTATTGATTTTAATTCACATTTAAAAACAAAAAGAAATTAATAAAATGAATGAATTAAGAAAATTATCCACTATAATTAATAGTTTTAAAACTAATTATTTTATTGCATATGAAATTACAAGATTGTTAGGTTATAAAAATGTTACAGTAACTATGAAAAATGTTTCAAAAACTAATCAAATTATGTATATTGATTATCCTGGTGAAAAACTTTATAAACTTGATACTAAAACTATTTTGATAAAATCAGAAGGTATTACAGAATTATTATCTAATTCTAAAAAAAATATAAATAAGGATATTATCAATTATTTAAAAAATAATGATATAAAAATACCTGATAAATTTAGATATGATATTCCCACAATATTAAAAAATTTTTTTAAATATTATAATAACAAATATGAAACTGATATTCCAGATATAATTGTTAATCAGATCAAAAATAATATTAAAAATCATATAAAAACATATATTGAAATTAATGAAGTAGAAGACAATAATGAAGTAGAAGACGATAATGAAGTAGAAGACGATAATGAAGTAGAAGACGATAATGAAGTAGAAGACGATAATGAAGTAGAAGACAATAATGAAGTAGAAGACAATAATGAAGTAGAAGACAATAATGAAGTAGAAGACAATAATGAAGTAGAAGACGATAATGAATTAGAATTTATATTTGAAGATGAAGAAAATGAAGAAGAATATAACGAATTAACAATATATTCATATATAAGTAATCATCTTTGTTTTGAATATTTTGTAGGATATGAAATAGCTTCATTAGTTGGTTACTCAAACACGACATCAGTTATTAAAAATAATGTATCAAAATGTAACCAACTTGTTTTTAAAGATTATCCTGGTATTAAAGAACCCAAATTAGATCCTAAAACTATTTTATTAACCCGTGATGGTTGTTGTGAACTTTTATTAAAAACTCGTAAAATGATTAGCACGGACGTTATTTATATGCTCAAAAAATTTGGAATTGAAACTACAAATAAAAAATGTCTAAGCAAAGAACAACAAACTATTTCTGAAATAATGAATATTTTTAAAATTGAAAATCCCGTAGATCAATATGAAATCGAAAATAAATATAGAATAGACTTATATTTTCCAAAACAAAAAATAGCTATAGAATGTAATGAAAATTGTCACTCTTCATATGATATAGAGAAAGAAAAAAATAGAACTGAATATATAAACAAATTTTTAGATATAAAAGATAGTGATTGGATAATCTTTAATCCTGATGCAAAAGATTTTGAATTAAGTAAAATTATAGGTCAAATATTTATTTTAATGAAACAAAAAGAAAATGCAAAAACAAAGATGTGTTCAACTTGTAGAAAAGAAAAACCTTTGACAAATTTTCATCAAAATAAAAGTAGAAAAGACGGTTTAGAAATACGTTGTAAAGATTGTAGACACGAGATTAAAATGAATGGCGGAAAATATAAAGAAGAAAAGATAGAAACTCCACAAAATAAAATATGTCCTCAATGTAATATTGATAAATTAGCAATCGAATATTGGAAAAATACATGTAGAAAAGATGGTTTAAATAATATTTGTAAAACTTGTTCTAAAGAACAAGATAAAAAAGTTATTGAAACTGAAAAAGTTACAAGTAAATTCAAAATATGCAGTAAATGCAAAGTCTCTAAAATTACAATAGAAAATTTCCATAAACGCAAAAAAAGTTTTGATGGTTATACAGGTGTTTGTAATATATGTACTAATTTAAGATCAAAAATTAGCAAAGAAAAACGTAAACAAAAAGAATCAACTATTGTATAGTAATTTATATCTTATTTTAAGATATAAATTTAATTGTCTAATAAATAACTTCATTAAAACCTTTTCCAAAGTTTTCATAACTATTTTTATTATTACCATTAACACTATTTACATAATGAGAACTTGATTGTGTGGTATAATATTCCGCTAGCGAATTATTATTAGCACAATCGGTAGATGAATAATTAACATATCCTGTATTATTAAAGTTATGTTTTTGTTTATTCTGTGCCCGTAGATGTAAATGATAATCCTTTTGACTAAATTTATGTGGTGTAAACACAGTAAATATTTGAGGTTTTGTATCAGCTGGTGTTGGTGCACGGATTGGAACTAATCCATTTTGTGTATATTGTGATAAATTTTGATAACAAGGTCTTGCGCGTGAACTCATTTATTATACTTTTTTTTTATTTAATTTTAAGTAATTTTATTTGTGTATCATTATCTAAAACATTTACATCTATTTCCGATATTAATTTAATTTTAAAACTTAAATGATTTTCAACTATCAAAACACCTTGAATATTAACAGAATTTACATTATATATATGTCCAATAGGTGCATGTTTAAGTTTATTATCAGTATTATCTACTAATGCAAAACTGATGATTTCATCTTTTATTTTTTCAACATTAATATTACATATTAGTAAATATATTCCTGATTCTGTAATTATAAATTCATTATCATCATTAATAGTGATAATATCGTTTCCTACTATTTTTTCCCAATTATTGATATATGATTTAGACTTAATATTATCAGTAGAAAGTTTAGAAAATAATACAAAATCTAGTTCACCTTTATCTCCTTGTTCACCTTTATCTCCTTGTTCACCTTTATCACCTTGTTCACCTTTATCTCCTTTATCACCTTTATCACCTTTATCACCTTGTTCACCTTTATCTCCTTGTTCACCTTTATCACCTTGTTCACCTTTATCACCTTGTTCACCTTGTTCGCCTTTATCTCCTTGTTCACCTTTATCACCTTGTTCACCTTTATCGCCTTGTTGTATATTTTGCGCATTTCTATAGTTTAGTTCTCGTAAAATGTTTTCAGCTTCAATATTTTGCATTATTTTATATTTAATTTATCCGTTTTAAATCACAATTTATTATTTTGAAAATAAATACCTCAACCTTTAGTCTCAAAAAATTATGTAAATTTACATCGTAAATGTTTTCTTAATCTGTATTTTAGATTAAGAAAAAAGTAATCAAAAATCTATAGACTAAAGGTTAAAAAAATTATAAATAATTTATTCAACATCATCTGGTGTTGATTCTTCTGTTATAGATACAGTATTTGTATTATTTAAATTATTTAAATTTCCTAACATAGGTCCTAACATACTTGTTAATTGAGAGAAATCTGGAGGTGCACCATTTGAATTACCACTACCTCCAATACTACTCATCATATTTGTAATCATATTTATATCAAATCCTCCAACATTAGTATTATTATTATCAGAAGATCCTTGTTTACTACTCAAAGATGTACACATAGTTTGAACAGTACCCATAAGTTTTCCTAAATCTAATGTACCATCTTGAATACCTGAGTTCATACCTGAAATAAGTTCTGTAAATACACCAGAACTCATGATAGCTGAAACAGCTTCCATTGGATTTGAATCAGGTTTTACATGAGTTTCAACTTTATTAATAATATCTGTCAAAAAGTTTGCTTCTGATTTATTTTCCTTATTTTTTTTGAGAATTTCTTTTGCATTTCCAGCAGGATCTAAAAGTGCTGAAATTGTAAGCAAATGTTTCCAAATAATTTCAGTAGTTTCTGAATCAGCTTTTTTGAAAATATTATTAAAATCAATAAAAACTTTCGATGAATATTCAACCTTAGTATTCAGTAAATTTTTAAAATCTTTATTAGTCAATGAATCTCTGTTTGTAATACAAAATTCTCTAAAAATATCTATATGTTTTTTAATAGCTTTATCATGAGCAATAGATGTTTTACTTATTAATCTATCATATAATCGTAAAGGATGATTGTTTTTACCAAATGTTTCTGATAACTCATTTGAAAATGAAGTTATCGCTTTAAATGCAATTAAATTATAATCTGTTGGACTAATCATTTTAATATTACAAATTAACTTTTTAAATAACTTTTATATTTTTAGACTTTTTATACTAATATATAAACGTTTATTTCTTAATTCAAGAAATAAAAGTTATAACTATCTATTTGAATATTGTTTAAAAATATAAACAAATTAATTAGAAAAATTTTCGTAAGGATTTATATCGTAAGGATTTATATCATAAGGATTTCTGTTATCGGGTTTAATAATAGGTGTAATAGGATTCTTAGATGTAGTGGAAATTGATTTATTATTATCAAAAATCATTACAAAATCATTATTTGTATATATATTCAAATTATGATTAAAACCGACATGTTCACATTCGACACCTATTTTATTTGAATTCATTTTATAAGTATAATATAAAGATTTTATAAAAGGATTTCTTTTGTATATAGTTAATCCATTAAAACATGAATTAACTTTTTCTAAACCGGTTTTACCAAGTTTATATTTTTTCATATAATCATAGTTATATTTACTTGTATTACCTAAAGGTTGATATGCATAATTATCATAATAGTTTCCTTTATTATTAATAGTATTTGCGCAAATAGCATCAATATCTTTATATTCATTAAAATAACTTGATGTAGTTTCCATACTGTTAAAAGTAATAATTGGATTTAAATCAAAATCATAAACAATAATATATTCATAATCTTTATATTTATCTTTTTTAATTTCTTCAACATAATAATTACGTAACATAGCCATTTTATTAATTCTCATAGCTGTTATATTTCTTTTATCTGTAACTTTTAAATTCAATTCACATTTATTTACATTTTCTTCAACGTCTTTACCACACATAACTTTGAATTTAGGATCTTTTTGAGATTGTTTTAATAATATTTCTCGAGTTGCATCATTACTATCATTTTCATATACAAGAATTAGATAGTCTTTAAAATGTGGTATAATTTGGCCATATAAAAACAATATACTGTTATATAACGTTTTTTCTGAATTTCTAACTAATCCAGTTATAATAATTTTTTTATCTTTAAAATAGTTACATATTTTACCTTTTAAAGATAATTTATCTGTATTTATTTTTATAATATTAATCTTTGTTGAAATGAAATAGATTAAGACTATTATAGTTAATAATAATAATAATAAGTTAATAATTAAATCTAATTTTTGTTCCATTATTTATTATTATAAAAGATAAAATTAAGAAATTATATTCATATATAGAGTTTTTTTAAGTCTATCATAATTTAGACTCTCGATTATTAAATCATCTAAATCATAATCATATATTCCAAATACACCATTTGTAGTATTTCTATTTAAATTTAAACCACGTTCACTTAAAGGTACAACAACTCCTGTAAATTGATAATTTATAATACCTGAACCGTCACAGTTTTCACATTCAAAAACATTACTTCTACATAATGGACAAGTTCCTGATGTTTTAAACCATTCTTCTACACATCCATTATGATAAATATGATTACATCTTAATTTTGTTACTTTTTCATCAACAGTATAATTACTATAACATATTGAACATTCTCCAGAATCATCAATTATTTGATAATTATTAATATAATTTGAAATATCTTTCTGGTTACAAGAATAACAATATTTTTTCAATTGATATACATGTTGTGTAGAGGTTCTTTCTTCTTCTTCATATATATATTCATATAGATTTTTTATATATTTTATTAGTTCTCTAAGTGTAAAACCATTTGAATCTGATGATATATTAATTTCGACAATTTGAGATAATGGGAAATATAAATGAATTTTAAATGAATTATCAGGTATTACAATTTTATCTGCGTCACATAATATTCCATTATCTCCAATATATGCATTCAATGGATTAAATTTAGCTAATTGTATATATATTCTTTCTACTTTATTATATTTCTCACATTTATTATTAATATATAATGGATTATGAGATATTATTATTTCATTCGGATTATCATCAGCAATAGAAATTTTTATATTACAATTTTCTGTACATAAATGATGTTGATATAATTTTATTTCCCATTTTTTGCGAGAAGTTCGTATAGGATATATTCTAATAATTTTATTCATTTATTATAATAAGTATTTTTTAATTTATTCTATATTCTTTATATCATTAATTATATTAATTTTAAACTATTTTACAGTTTAAAATTATATTTTTACAATTACAATTATTTTATATGTTTATAATTCCTACTCTAACATAAAATTCTGTTAGAGTTTCATCATTATGTTTATGATTACATATATGTCTTTTATCTATATTTACTAAAATACCAGATTCTTTTTTTACATATTTGCAACTACATCCAAAGATACAATTACTAATTTTAAGTTCTTTTTCACTATGAGCAAATGTACATCCTTTATATTTACAATTTTGCCCTCTAAAACACATTTTTGTTTTAGTTCTAGTACTATTAATTTTTTCTGCATTCTTTAAAATTTCAAATGCAATATTTCTGTTTTCAGCTATGACAACAGGTTTTTCTGTTTCTACTTTTTTCTTATGTTTGTTTACAACTTGAATCCATTCTTTTTCAATTATAGGCATTGACACAGATTCAGTAATAAATTTTGTAGGTTCTAACTCTTTTAAAAGTTGTATTAAATCAATAATCACTGGTTTTTCCTCAATAATCACTGGTTTTTCCTCAACAATCTCTGTTTTTGCATAAACAATCATTGGTTTTTCCTCAATAATCACTGGTTTTTCCTCAACAATCGCTGTTTTTGCATCAACAATCATTGGTTTTTCCTCAATAATCATTGATTTTGGTTCAATTTTCATAAATTCTACATCTTTTAGAATTTGTTTTAAATTTTTTATCTCATTTTGCTTTTCTTTGTTACATAAATCTAGTTTTTCAATTTGGTTTTTATAAAATGTAGTTAGATCACGCATTTCTCTGAATCTAGAAATAGTGTCACTATTTCTCTTAACAACAAGATTCGCATCTCGAATCTTCAAACTAATTTCATTTCTCTTTGCAATTTTTAAAGTTTCAAGTTTTTCAGGCTTTACTACAATAGGTTTGTTTGATATAAAAACCTTTTTAAGAGGTTTGCATTGTATATTCTCTGACTTCTTGCATACAAAAGGCTTAAAATTTTGTTTTTTGATTATTTTTTCTTCTTTTTTTGGTGCTTCTGATTCAATATATTCATCAAAAGAGTTTTGCATTTCCTCTTCAGTTGGAGATGGTAACTTCTTCAATCCAGTACGAACTAGATAATCTTCTATTTTCTCTTCAGGATGCTTGTATAAACATAATTTATTACCATAATTACAGCAATAAATACCTTTATATTCTATAAATTTACAGTCCTGACCATATACACATTCTCTAGGAGATAATTCATCTAGTGAATGTGCAAATCTACAAGACTTTCCATGAGGACATTTACTAATAGTAATACCATTCTTTGTCGACTTACACATCTGTGATTTTTTTAAAACAGCATCTAAAGTCTTTTTAGAAGACAGTTCAACTATCTTAACTTTGCTAATCTTATTAGCAACTTCTTTCCAGCCATTGTCATCAGGTTTCATCGTCAAAGATTCCATCACAGATGGAAATTTAAAATCAAACTTATCCACGATAGGTGGTATTTGAACTTTTATGGGAAAATTAGACTTAAATTCAATTTCATCGTCACTGTCACTTTCACTTTCACTTTCACTTTCTTCAGGATTATTTTGTATTTCTTTTTTAATAGAATTTTCTAATGTTTTTTGTTCTATTTCAAGTTTTTCTTGCTTTTGTATTTCTCTTTGTTCAATTTCTTCTTTACGAAGTCTTTTAACAGCACTCAAAAATGAAGCAACAAATCCATATGAATAATCTTTAATACCCTTAACTTGGTTCCAATCATCATTAAATTCTTTTCCAATTTCGCAACTGGAATATTCGTGTTCGTCTGAAAAATCAGTACCATATACGGTCATATCAGTAGTTAAGGACATTTCACAATATTTATTTATGATATTGCATAAAAAATTCAATTTTTATGATTCTATTCACAAGATAAATTTTAATAAACATTAGATATAGTATTTTTATATGCATTATTATAATCTTCTTTCATATTATGTTGATATTTAATAGCACTCAATAATAATTGTTTCATAAATCCTTTATTTGGATTTATAATATTTCTCTTTTCTCGTGCATAATTTAAAACAGCTTCTAAAAAATTACATGGACATGTATATACTTTTCCGGCTTCATAAGAACTTCTTATCATATAATTTAAAGCAATAGTTGCACTTCTACTAACCCCAGCCCAACAGTGGACAAGCACGTTTTCACCTTTTAAAATATGATTTTTAATAAAATCGTAAGTTTCATCAAAATGATAACTTATATCAGCTTTTGGATCATCAGGTAAATAAATATACATATGATCTATATTATTGGTTTGATAATAGTTTAATATAGAATTACTTTTAGGACGTGTTTCTAATGTTATAATAGCTTTAATATTATATTTTTTTAATATTTTAGGATCATCACTAGCTTCCCAATTTGATACATATAAATGAGGTATAATTTCGTTTATTGACATTTATTATTAAAAATATAATAATTTTAGTTTTTAATAATTTTAAACTTATAAATTACTATTTAATTTTTAACAAAATATGTATATATTTTTTAGAGATTAAAATATAATCTTTAATATCTAAATTATTTTATAGTTTATTTTATACTTCATTTTAGTATAAAATAAATTATATTTGTAACAGTACTGTAAAATATGAATATTCTTCTAATTCATTTTTTTTCATTTTATAACCTATTATTTTTGCATTTGAAGGCTGTTTTCCTTTAATATAATATTTTTCTATTATATCTTTATTTTTATATGCATAAAATACGAAACTAAGTTGATTTATTGTTTCATCATCTTCTTCAGGTCTATAAGAAGGATTGTATTTATTATTTTGCCAAGTTTTATATATAGTAATAGCATTTTCAATATTTTCTGTATTTTGAGCTAAATAAACTCCTCCATCTATAAATTTATTTTTAAAAAAATAAGGAGTAACTTTATTTACTTGTATTTCATTATGAAGTATATATTGAACCTTATTTTGTTCACTAGAAAATATAAAATTTAATAATGCATCTTCACCTCTTAAAATTATTTCATAATCATGTGTTGTAAAATCGCTTATCTCAAAGTAATAATTTTCTATTAATGTTCTATTTTTATAATCTATTATTTGTAAAGGATCTCTTTCTAACTGAATTTGTAAAAGATAATATAATCTGTCATATACTTCTTCAGATTTTAAAACAAGTTTACTATCTTGCATTAAGCCGCTATCTAATATAAATATATTAGAAACATAACCATATATAAATGATGGTTTAATAGTTATATATGTTTTTTTGAAATTATCATCATTATCATTTTTGCTAATATATTTTGAATACAACCAAAAAAAATATTGGGTTATATATCTAGATAATTTTTTATATTTATTATACTCAGATATATATGATACCTTCTTATCTATAACAGATAATTTTAAATAAACTTGAACATTACCTATTACACAACTTATAATATTATTTTCGTTTTTTATTTTTGTAGCTTTAGATTTAGTTAAAAAATTAATTATAGTTGTTTCATTTAGTATATTATTTTCAAAATAAGGTACTTCTTTAACATTATATGGTTGTAAAGGACTTGTAAATAAAGTAAAAATTTTATTATCATATTCAATGTTAATTTTTCTAGTTTTACCATTATTGTCAATTGATTGTGATAATAACTTACCAAGAAAAGGAAAATCTATATAAGTTATTTGTTTTCTTAGTATATAAAATTCATTTAATTCATAAAATATATTTAATGCTTTTTGTGTAATATATGAATCATAATTGAAACTTCGTTCTAATTCATCTTTTTTGTTATTTTTATTCCATTTACAAATCAATTCACACTGTTCATTTTCGTCTTGATCTATATTTTCATATATAAAAATACATTTATCAAAAACAGTTTTATTTTTAAAATAACCTTTAATATGACGTGGAATATTCAAAATACCATCTGGATTATCGTTATCTCTTTTAAATAGAATTATATTACAATTATACTTTAATTCTATCAAATGAACAAATAATTTTGGATCAAAATATTCATCTAAATTTTGTATCTTATTGATTATATCTTGAAATGTATAATCATACATTTCTTGTTTACACGATGGTAAATCATCTAAACTTTTACGAACTTTTTCAACATTATCTGTAATATTGAGAGCAAGAAATACACATTGTAAAAAACTGTTTTTTGTTTTAGCCACTCCATGTCTATAATATTCTGAATCTATATTATTATCTATTATATTAAAGAATTTTTCGATTTCTTGTGGTAAAAATCCTAGCTGACCATCGTCAACCAATTTATTACTTTTTAAAGTATTTTGTTTAATTGAACTAGTATCAATATCTTTTTCATTATAATATCTTTTATAGTTTGCTTTATTTCTTTGATCTTTTTTATAACAACATGGTAAATATTCAAATTTATCGGAATTTGTTAATGTATTTACTCTTACACCAGGATTCTTATATATTTCATAATCACATATATATTTTCTAGGTTCAAAACCAATTTTATTATCTTTTGGAAAAGTTAAAACTTGATATCCTTTATCTTTATATATATCTTCATCTTCATCTTTTATAAGTGTTGGAGGGTATCCACAGAATGATGTGTAATTTGGAATATATAATTCAGGTGCTAAATTATCTCTAAATTTTATAGTTTTTGTATCATTTATTTGTTTTGGTAAATTATGTTTAATTTCTAATTCACTTTCAGGTATAAATTTACTGTAAAAATTAAATATTTTATTATATTCTGCGTTATAAGTTACAAATAATTTAGATAATATATCTTGAAATTTTAAAACTGAATTTATATTATCTGCAATACTAATTTTAACACGAATACAATAACTATCTTCTATAAACACATTCCTTTTCATATCTGGATTTTTTTTATCAACAATTTGTTCAGTTAATAAAGCTGTTATCGGTCCCGTTTCTTTTATATTAAAATATATATAAACACTATCTCTACTTGATATTACATGTTCATTTAATCCTATATATTGTGAGAACTCTTTATTATTTAAAATTAAATCTGAAAATATATACTTGTTAATTCTTTGATTTGGAAAATAAAATACACCTTTAATAGATTTCTCTTTTGATTCAGAAATCGAATAATTACCTAATGCATCTGTATATCTTTTTATTAATTTATTTTCGGAAACAGTATTTTTTATATTATATTCTAATATTGCTTTCAAATATGAGTTATCATTATTTATTCTTACATCTGTAAATTTATTTTTATTCTCTAAGACTTTTAAAATAATATCATCACTCATTTTTATCCAATCTTTATGTGGTATATGATTTTGTCTTATTTTATAAAAATCTAAACATGATGCAAATGGTACTTCTTCTGTTAGTTTGATATTATTAAATATTTCTAAAATAGATAAATTTAATTTATTCTCTATTTTCATCTCAAAATATTTTACTTCTAATTCGAATGGTTCATACGGAATTCCTTTCTTATTTTTAAATTTTTTAAAAACATCCACTTCTTCAGTTACTTTTTTTATATTTTTATTTATATTTGTAGTATATTCTCGTTTATATGTACTTATATTTTGAATTATTGGAGCTATATCAATATTTTTATCACCTAATACAGTTTGAATTTGTTCATTAAAATAATATATATATGATTCTAATTCATTATTTCTTAAGTTTACTATAACATCATAAATACTTTTATTATATATAATAAATATTTTAATTATTTCATCTAGTGATATATCTTTATGTTTATCTTTTACATAATTATACATAGTTTCAAAGTCATCACTGTCTTTTATAATTTGAAATATATCTTCGACCTTTATTTCATCATTAGTATCAAATTTATCTGGTTCTCCGTTTGGAAAATATAAAAATTTTTTTAAAGTATTTAAATTAGACGCAATTCTATTTAAAATAGTTTCTTTATTATCTAAATCGTATATAGGAAATTCTTTATTATTAATGATTACCATTTCTCTATTTTTATTATAATTAATTTTTAATTATTATAAATTAAAAATTTGTTTAATTTTAACTATTAATTTACTATTAATTTAATATTAATCTAATATTAACATTAATTATTATTTTTTCTATTACTACCCGTAATTAGATTTAAAAATAAATAATTATAAGAACAAAATACCAACAGTTTATGATCTAAACAGTATAATTTAGACGTAAAAAAGAAGTTAAAAAAACATTATTCTTAGAATTATTAAACTTAACATTTAGTCTCCAAAATGATGTAAATTTAAATCATAAAAATTTTCTTAACCTGTATTTAGGTTAAGAAAAAATATAATCAAAAATCTGGATACTAAAGGTTAAGTAATGAATATTCTCCAACAAACACTATAACATATGATATTACTACTTTAGAACTTGATAAACAACATCTTCAATATATATTATACAAAAAAATTATTTTAGAAATAGATAAAGACTGTATTATAATTGATAAAAATAGGCAAGTAACTAAAATAGAACCTGTTAATAATAATATTTACCATACTGAAGACGAATTTATTAAATTATCTACTATATTTTGTGAATAAATATTATTCTTATCTTTTTTTACTTGAAATTACCTTTTTAGATCCTCGTCTAGAACGTCGTTTTTTAGATCCTCGTCTAGAACGTCGTTTTTTAGATACTTTCCTAGAACGTTGTTTTTTAGATATTCCATCATTATTTCTGCTAAATAAAGAAAAGAAATTACTTTTAGATTTTTTTGCATTTGCAGCTTGAATATTTGCTAGTTTTTGACTATCTATAAGACGTATTCTGTTTATTTCTTCTTTAAGATTTTTTTTTTGTCTTTCTATATTGTCGCATTTTTCTTTATTAATATATGTTGTTGATTTACAGAATGTATTATAATCATAAAGTAAAGTTTCGTAAGATTTGACTAATTCCTCCATTTATATATTATAAATATATTAAAATAATTTTTTACAAATATTAAATATATTAAAAATTTTTAAACTTAAAAATTTAGTTTAAAAATATAGTTTAAAAATATAGTTTAAAATATAGTTTAAAATATAGTTTAAAATATAGTTTAAAATACAGTTTTAATTAATAACTATAAGAACTGTAAACATCATATCTTCCGGTTAAGATTGATTTTTTTGTTGGTTTTGCTGTAGACATGGTAATGGTATTCATTTCACCTGATGTACTAACACCTTTATAGTTTAAAAAATCTGGAATACCTGCTGTACTAAATTTATTTTGTAATTTAATATCATATTCAGTTCTTCGAGCAGGCCATGGGGGTGCATAGTATCCATCACCTATTGTATAAGTATTTTTCGCCTCGTCATAATTGGTTGGGCTGAATTTATTAGTATAATTTTCAATTTGTCTTCTTTGAGGTGAAGCTATTTTATTAAATTGGCAATTTTGACACTGAGACATTTTTATTTATATAGATATAATTAAAAAAAATTATTTTTAATAATTAAAAATTTAACTGTATACAAATTTTTCTAATGCTTCTAATGATCTTCCCCCTTCATGTTTTTGAACAAATTTTCCATTTTTAAATAAAACATAGTCTGGAAAACCTCTAAATTCTGGAATTAATTTAGATAACCTTTCACCTAATTCTTCCTCACCTGGTTCTTTTCCATCTCCTTGTATGGTAGCGCAAAATATTTTACCTTCATTTTTATTTGCAAGTGTTTGAAATGCTGGTTTTGCAACAGTGCAATGTCCACAAAAATTTGCCTGAACCATAATTAAAACTGGTATGTCTTTTGGTATTAAATCATTTACTATATTTCCATCCTCATCAATATCATCATTAACAAGATAAGCAACTGGTTTATTTAAATACATTTTTAATATATATCAAGATAATTAAAAATATTATTATATTCTATTAACTTTTAACTTAAATAATATGTTTCATTTGTAAATATAGATATTGTTACATTGCAGTTGCAATAGGTGAAATTATGTTAAAGAATAATTTTTTTAACCTTTAGTAACTAGATTTTCGAATACATTTTTTCTTAACATAAAATACTGGTTAAGAAAATTTTTATGATGTAAATTTACATTAAAATGGACACTAAATGTTAGTTTCATTTTTATTTTCATATTTTTCAAAAATTCTTTTTTTAAAAACTCATAAATAATAAATGACTAGTGAAAGAAAATGTAATTTAGATAAAGCGCTTGCTATTACAGCAACTGTTAGCACTATTAGTTGTATCATTGGATATTTTGTTTATCTTGCTTATCGTTGAAAGTTTAGCATTATTTTAAAACCCTTCTGAGTGTTAAAATAGACTCTCTAATATCAATAACTATCTTAACTAATTTTGTTCTTGAATGTCATATTATAAGGGTAATTTGTTGTAAGTAATTTTTCAATTATTTTTCTGCATAATTTTTTATTTTTATTTATCTATAGGTTGAAATCAATTCATAATATAAATTGTTTTCGTTTTTATATTTAATGAATTTATAATACTGTAAAATGATTTAAACTAAATAATTTCTTTTTAAACCCTTTTACAGGGTTTTAAAAAAATAAAAAATTAAAAACTTGATTATAATAAATGAATGACATAAACATAAATAGAAGAACAAATCCAGCTGTAAGATATAAACTACAAGGTTTATACTTGTGTGAAAGAATGAATAAATTTTTGAAATGGAAAAAAAATGCTGATATAATTTATTATATAATTTTGGAAATTTTTAAAATATTGGGATTAGAAGAAAATCAAAATGATAAATACGAAGATAAATACGAAGATAAATACGAAGATAAATACGAAGATAAATACGAAGATAAATATGAAGATATTATAACAGAAAAGTATTTCAGAAAAATAGCTTTTATATAGAAAAACAATTTTAAAACCAAATAAGATGTTTTAAAATTTAAAATTAAGTTTATACGTAATTACAAACATTTGTCATTTTTATACAAATAGTCAAACATCCGTTACGTTAGCACATACAAAAAGCTACAAAATGTAGTCTGTTTGAAGGCCTTTAACCCATGTGTAACTCCATGGGAAAGAATATAAAAAGTTATATTCTTCATAGAATAGTTTTGTTTAATTATTATTTTTTCAAAGTCCCTTAGGATTTGAACATAAGCCATAAGATTAGATGTCCCTTTCTATTTTAAAATAACACCTTGGTTTTCGGTTTTAAAAATTATCTTAAACGAATAATAATTATCTATTCTATATTAATCATTTGTTATCTTTAAATCTCAATTAATTTATTTTGTAGTTATAAACATACTATGTTTTATATTTTATTTATTAACAGGTATTTAGCCTTTAGTCTTCAAAATGATGTAAATTTACGTCGTAAAAATTTTCTTAACCTAAAATTAAGGTTAAGAAAAATATAATAAAAAATCTGGAGATTAAAGGTTAATATAATTTTTTTATTTTAAAATATTATTAATTATAGATCATTCTTTAGTTTCTACAACAATAATAAATTCTTCTTCATTATCAATTTCAGATTTTTTTTCTAGTTTCTTCATTAAATCTGAATGTCTTTGTGAATTTTTATGTCTTTTCATACCAGAATGTGCAACAGTCATACCACATTGACACGTTTCTTTCTTTTGTCTTTGAACTGCAATTTTGTTTTTATAATTTTCTTTATAATATTTAGCACGTTCTTCTAGTATATATTCTTTATTATTTTTATAATGTTCTTTTCTTGATTCTAAAATATCTTCCTTATTTTCTTCATAATATTCAAGATTAACTTCTATTACAGCTTCTTTATTTTCTTCATAATATTTTTTATTTTTTACCGCAATAGTATCCGCATTTTTTTCATAATTAATTTTCCCAATATATGATAATTGTTCTTTGTTTTCATCCCAAAATTCTTTATGTTTTTCTTTTAATTCTTCCTTATTTTCTATTACATATTTATCATTTTTTTCTTTAATTTGTTCTTTAGTCATTTTATCTCCTGTTCTTTTTGCATATATGATATCTTCTTCATTAACATCTTCAAAAAATTTAAAACATTTATCGAATATATTTGTAAATAACTCTAATTCATTAGTTTCTGGTAACATAAATACATCTCTTCCAGCTTTACATCTATATTTTCCAAATTTACATAGAATTATACTTTCCATTATATCCATTAATTTCGAACTATTACATGATATATAATGTACAACTTTAAAATCATGTAATTTATTACCATTATAATTCTCTTGTCTGTTTGATAAGTCAATTGCTTTACCAATAACATATTCTCTTACTTTTTCACCCTCATCACTTGTCATAAGATAAACAACATTTTTACCATCAATAACTTCTTTTTGTGGTTTAATATATTTTTTTGTTAATTTTTGAACTTCTTTTTGAGTTTGATCTAACATGTTATTTTTTTCATTAAGACAATTTTTTGTTTCTTCTAATTGTCTTCTTAATTCAGCGCTTTCTTCGTTTATAATTTCATGCAATGTTTCTTCAAGTTTGATATAATATTCGTGAATTTCATTTGCTTTTGCAGTACTTGCTTTCAAACATAATTTCTTAAAAGTATTAATATTCATAACGATTTTTTCACTAGGTCTTCCACCTGTGAGGTTTTCCTCCGTTCGGAGGGAAACTATTTTAAAATCAACTTCAGATTTAAATTGTTTTTCTAACAATCTTTTTGCATTATCTTTCCTAGTAAATCCCAACCATTCCCATATATTATCAAGATCAATAATAAATTCATCAGTCTTACAATTTAAATAACAATAAAAACTTGCTATAAATAACTGTTGTTGTTCAGTAGTAAAAGAATCTTTTACTTTATTAATTAATTGACCTTGATATGTTTTAGATAATCTTGTATTAGGATTATCTTCGATAAGTTTAACTATATTAATATAATTAGACATGTGTTTTATTATATAGTTTTTGTCTTTAAGTCGTTTTTCGTTTTTCGAGAAAAATAAAAAATGAAATATAATATAGTTATATACTTAAAAAAATATTTTGTTTTTTCTGTTAAGAGAAAAACATCTAAATAAAGTTTTATCTAAAATATTATATGAAATGTATATCTAAAGAACTTTTTCAAATGTTATTTAAAGTTTAAAAACTTTATTTTTAAAATGACAATTATATTTAAAGCGAAAAGTCAAGAAGCATATGTTATTAAAATTATGTCTGAATTGTTAGCAAACAATATTAAGACTGGATGTTTTGAGATTGATGAGAATGGTATTGTTCTAAGAATGATAGATCATCATGGACGTGTTTTAATTGACTTAGAATTAAAGGCTGAAAATTTTTCTTTGTATCGTTTTAATTCTACCAGAATGTACTTGGGAATTAACCTGAACCACATGCATAGGATGTTAAAAAGTATTAAAAAGAAAGACTCCATCGAATTGTTTATTGATGATGAAAATCTGACAGATTTAGGTATTAAAGTTATACCTAAAGAAAATAATCGTATTACAACTTCTTTTGTAAAAATACAAAGTATTCAAAATCTTGATATCGATATACCAGAAACAACTTCTAAACCTATTATCGTTTCTTCTTCTGAAATGCAAAAAATGCTTAAAGATTTTGGTAATATCGGAAATACTTTAATTGTTAATTCTCAAAATTTTAAAATAAAATTTAGTTGTAATGCTGGTGGAATTTTAAAACGCACTGTTGAATTTGGTGAAGATGATGAACTCGAAGAACATTCTGAATCAGAATTTTGCCAAGAATTTAATACTGAGCAATTATGTCGTATCACAAAAATATCCGGTTTAAGTGGTAATATCCAAATATATCCTGGAAAACCTATCAGATTTAGTAGTAATATCGGAAGTCTAGGTAAAATATCAATATATATAAAAAGTAAAGATCAATTAGAAACAGAACAATGTAATATAGAAAGTGATGATTATGAAAGTGAATAAATTATATAAATTTACATCATAAATATTTTCTTAACCCGTATTTTAGGTTAAGAAAAATGTAATAATCAAAAATCAAAAATCAAAAATCAAAAATCAAAAATCAAAAATCTGAAAACTAATTTAATTTATTGGTGCATGTGAATTTATTATCAAAAATTATAAACAAAAATAATATAATTAAATATATTATTATATTATAAATGGATTCATGGATTTTACTCATATTTTTTATTTCTCTTTTTTTCGTTTCTCTTAGTATTTCTATTAGTACATTTGCATTACAAACTGATTCTTCTACCACATATAACCATATACAAACTGTTGGGAAAGTTATTTTAGGAATTGGTATTACTATTATTACTTGCGTTTTAGGTTACTCTGGTTATAATATTTACCGTAAATATAGTATTTATAGCTTATCTAGCTTAATATTATCAATATTTTCAATATTATTAATAGTTTTTGGTAGTATTTATATGAATATTTCAAATGGCGATATAAATCAAGCAAAAACTTTTGCAACTATTGGATATTGGATTGGTATAATAGGTACTTTTGGATTAGGTATTTTCGCTGGTTATTGGTTAGAATATTTAAAAGAAAAATTTGGTATAAAATCTACAAATAAAACTACTTCACAAATAAATGTTCCAATTCTTCCAACTACAACTAATACAAAAATTGATATAATTTAATAATTATGTGTATTTATTATTTATTATTTATATTTATTATTTATATTTATAAATAATAAAGAATGATAACACATATTAAAAAACGTAATAGAAAATCTAATAGAAAATCTAATAGAAAATCTAATAGAAAATCTAATAGAAAATCTAATAGAAAATCTAATAGAAAATCTAATAGAATAGATGGATACGAGTTTACATTAGATAAAAATAATAATAAAGTAGTAGCAATAAAAACAGGTGAGTTACCAATCGAGGACAAATATTTTATGAATAATTTAGTTAAAAACAATTATAAATGTCCTTGTGATATATATTACAAAGGTGTATTAATTAATAAATCAGTAAATATCATGGATTTAAAAGATGTAATCAATACAGTATTTAAAAGAAATATAAAATAATATCTTTAGTATTTAGATTCTTATTATATTTTTCTTAACCTAAAATACCGGTTAAGAAAATATTTATATCATTTTTGGAGACTAAAAATTAAAAGAATTAAATATAATTCCTATCTAAAAACTAATTTATATAAATAAAAATGATCTTCAAGATTTTATCATCTTCTCTACTACTTTTATGTTTAGCAACTGTAAACACCGTTAGTGCTTCTTTCAAACAAACTGATATTCTTCTTAAATTTACTGATTTTGTTCAAATTTATAATAAAAATTATTCTGATGATGAACTATCATATAGATTCAATGTATTCATTGATAATTATAAAACAATAAATGATCATAATTCTCAAGGACATAGTTGGACAATGGCGATAAATAAATTTGCAGATCTTACTCCTAACGAGTTTAAATCTCAACATTTATGCTATAATCCCGTGCATAGTAAAACATTTTTAGGACGTACATATTTTACTAATACTGTTTCAGATTTACCCACTGATATAGACTGGACTTCAAAAGGTGTTGTAACACCTGTAAAAGATCAAGGACAGTGTGGTAGTTGCTGGGCATTTAGTTCAACAGGATCAATTGAAGGTGCATATGCTCTTGCTACTGGTAAATTAGTTTCTTTATCTGAACAACAACTAGTAGATTGTAGTAGATCTTATGGAAATGAAGGATGCAATGGTGGTTTATTTGTACCATCTTTCCAATATACTGAAAAAACACCATTGTGTTCTCAAAGCGATTATGAATATAAAGGAGTTGATGGAACTTGTAAAGATTGCACCGGAGTTACAACAGTTGATAGTTATGTTGAAGTAACAAAAAATTCTGAAAGCGCGCTTCAACAAGCGTTACTTTTACAACCAATCAGTGTAGCAATTGAGGCAGACCAATTCAGCTTTCAATTTTATAGTTCTGGAGTTATGTCAGGTACTTGTGGTACGAATTTAGATCATGGAGTATTATTGGTAGGATATGGAACCGATAATGGTAAAGATTTTTGGAAAATTAAAAATTCTTGGGGAGCAAATTGGGGGGAAAATGGTTATATTAGATTATCTAGAAATGTTAAACAAGTACAAGGACAATGTGGTATCGCAATGGAACCATCATATCCAATTATTTCAAAATCATAATTTAACATATTTTATACTATATTAGTATAAAATATTAATTTATCATTCTATATATGCGATTGTTCCTGAAGGTTCTTGACCGTCTTTTTTAGACGTACAACCACGCCAGTCAGTATTTTCATATTTTACTATTCTAATACATGGCTTATCACCATTTCCTAAGTTATTAGCTGTAGAACAATATTCTAATAATTCTTCTATTGTGTTTGCTGGAACAGAAATTCCTGTCGTAGTATTACACATTGTGTTTATTGGATTATAATAATATTTTTTATTATTTTTAGAAGTATAAAATAAACCACCAGAAACCAAAGGAGTTGTACTTTGTGTAGATGTATTTGAATTAGAAATATTTATAAAAACTACTATAATTGTTGCAATTACACCAGCTAATACTAAACCTGCTATTATATAAAGTATTGTTTTAGATATTACCATTTATAAAAAATTATAAATTATTTTTATTTAATAACCTGATTTTAATATTATATTTATTATTAATTTAAGTAGTAATTCTATTATACTATTTATAAGAAATATAAAATAATATCTTTAATATTATAAAGGTTATTAATGAAAAAAAAATATATGAAAAAAAAATATCTAAATGATGCAGGAGACTCTTCTATTTCTACATATACTAATTTAGATAATAAAAATACTAAAGTTCTGGAAGAAAAAATTAAAATTAATGCAGGAGAAGAATCTATTTCTGCTGCAGAAAATAATTTAGAGGATAAAAAAGCTGCAGATCTGGGACAACAAATTACAAATAATACAGGAGAAAACCCTACTTCTACTGTAGACACTAATTTAGATGATAACAAGAATAAAAAGACTAAAGATCTGGAAGAACAAATTAAAAATATAGAAGTTAAAAAATTAATTTTAAACTATAAGATTACATCTGATGATATAAATGAAACTGCAAATCTTGATCGACAATTAGATACAATTACTCAAAAAACTTTATATATTGGAGGTTCTGTCGTAAAAACGTTGTTAAGAATATTCCAAATTGTTTATAATACAGTTATACGAGATACAAATAAAATTAAAATAGAATTGATAAATGCGGTAAAACGTTTACAGAATTTAGATATTATATTTATAAACGGTAAACCCACAAATGATAAGATTGAAAAACTAGGAGAAATAGTAAGAATTTGTAATTTAATTTTAAAAGTAACTGAGTTTTATAAATATGGTGACATTGCAAAATTACTTAAAGAATTTCAATTTTTTAGTAATAATGATCAAAATGCAGGTTTAATTCAGCAAGCATTTTCAGATAAATCTGAATATTTTAGTTATCTAACTAAATCTACACATGACTCTGATGAAAATATTCCAACTGAATTATCTGCTGAAGAAATAAGAAAAATAAAAGAAGAAGTTGAAAAAGCAGTTGAAAAAGAATTTAAAGAACAAGAACCTGTAGATGCAACAAAAAAAGGTTTCTTTAATAAAAATAAAGCAAAAGAAAAAGAAAGAGAAAGAGAAAAAGCAAAAAGAATAAAAGAGGCAGAAGAGAAATTATTAAAAGAAAAAATAAAAAACCAAGAAGAAGTACGAGACGCTAAAAAAAATAAAGGATTATTTTATTTATATATTGCATTTCTATTTAATATTTTACTTTTAAATGTTGTAGCTGTATTATTACTGAAACAAATTGGTATCACATTTCCATATGATATAATTATGTTTATAGCTAAAATGGGTAAAAGTTTAGTATTTTCTGGTGGAAGTATTGTAGGAAATGTAGCTAATAGCTCGGCATCTTCATTAAAAAAACAAAATGTACCACCAGATATTTCTACTATGATTTTACAACAAGTATTCAAATTAATAATTTCTTAACCTCAAGTCTCCATTTTACTGTAAATTTATGGCGTGAAAATTTTCTTAACCTTAATTTTAGGTTAAGAAAAATACAAGTTAAAAATCTGTAGACTAGATGTTAATTAGTATAATATAACAGATTTTCCATAACTACAAAACATACTGCTTGACCACCACACACACGTAATAATCTAAAACCAATACCTTTATATAAAGTTGTTATACCTTCATTTTTTATTATATCTTTAAATGCTTCATAATTACTTTTATATGAATATTTTGGATTCATAAAACGTGTTTTAACTGTGTCTATAGGATTTGTTAAAATTGGACCTATTGAACTACTAAATAAAGTAAATGTAATTATTTTAAATATATTAGGTTTTTCTCCTTCTTTTGTAAATATATCACGAAGTTTGTAATATATTGAAAAATTAAATGATTGATTTGTGCATTGTCTTAATGTAGTAGAAGAAAATCCTCTGTATAATCCAGTAATACCAGACTGTTTATATATATCTTTAATTATATTTATAGGTTTTTTGTTTTGAGTTGTTTGTAAATTTGTTTTTATTAATTCAAATGGTGTAATAAATAATGATTCAGTAAAGCCAGCACATATTCCAGCCCCAAAATTCTGTATAATATTACCATTTTTAGATTTAAATTTTTCAAAAGCTGTAAACCGAAGAAAATATTTAACAAACATTTGAGATGTAAATGGAGTAAATCCTTTATAAAGTAAATTTGGTTTTTTAATAAGACAAGAAATACTTGTATATTGATCAGATTGTTTAAGAACTTTCATAGTATCTAATGGTTGAACACAAATAGATTCAACTACACCAGCTATAGGTGCAAATAAAATACGTCTATTATCATAATAATTTATTGAATAATAATTCATTTGTAACAATATTTATTATTAGAAAATATTTATACCTATTAATATATTTTTTATTTATATTATATAAATATGTATAGACGAAGTCGTAAACGAAGTTGTAAACGAAGTCGTAAACGAAGTCATAAACGAAGTCATAAAAGAAGCCATAAACGAAGCCATAAACGAAGCCATAAAC
>Ga0247831_1000555_pt1:0-2500 | contig 80943 bp, 76 predicted proteins | sample LaCruzMarch2015__9_FD_192406 | JGI IMG/M metagenome (GOLD analysis project Ga0247831, IMG submission 192406) | Freshwater microbial communities from meromictic Lake La Cruz, Castile-La Mancha, Spain - LaCruzMarch2015_1m | ecosystem: Environmental > Aquatic > Freshwater > Lake | place...
CGCAGGACGCGGACAATGTCGCCAAGACGGGCCGCGCTGATATCCGCCGGCACCCGAACGACGATCCCGCCCGTCTCAATGCTGATCGACCCGCACCTGCATTGGTCATCATGCTCGGCCGTGCGGGGATCGCCCACGACCAGATGGGCAAAGGGTTCTTCGCCAGCCGATGGTAGTATCAGTCGCCCCTCGCGCGCCGCCCGGCGCCATCCGGTTAGATGCTGCGGCGTCAGGCCGTGGCGATGCGCAACCGCGCTCACCTTCACGCCCGGCTCGAAGCTTTCGGCAACGATCTGCGCTTTGACCTCATCGGGCCAATTGCGACGCCCCGTCGGACCCTCGAGAACCTCAAGCCGGCTTATGTTGCTCCCAGCCGAAGCCAACAAATGTTGCACCGTTTGTTCCAACGCTTTGCTCCAAACCAAAACGCAAAGCTCGCTGAAAAGCCGCCGCCGGAAAACCCATCATATGGGTGGGGCGTACGCACCGCTTACAAAATTCTCCTGCGGACCGGTGCTCCACTTCGTTGCGCCCCGCCTCGCGGCTCGCCCGAAAAGTGGTCCCCACTTTTCGGATAAGCGAGCGCGCAATGAGAGCGGGTTCAGGACCAGCCTGCGCCGTCCGGGCGGTCCGGCGTCGACGGGGACAAGGGGTTCCCGGGACGACACTGAGCAAACGAAAGGAACGCCCCATGGCAAACGCACTCGGATATGTCACCGAAACCAAGACCGGCTTCGAAGGCAGCCTGGCAATGATGAACCTCACCAGGACGCGGTCAACGGGACCGGTCCGGCGCTGTTTGCAGTCCGGTGGACGCGGCGCACTGCCAGGAAGGAAATTCCCGGCTCACGGCGGATCTCGTCTACCCACAACGTCTCACGAAAAACTGGTACCATTGTGGTACCTTTGCATTTTCAGCGCTGAATTCTGAAAAAGAAAAACCCCTGAAATCCGCAAGGAAATCAGGGGTTTATTTGGGTGCGGGAACAGGATTTGAACCTGTGACCTTCAGGTTATGAGCCTGACGAGCTACCGGACTGCTCCATCCCGCGTCAAAACTGTCTGTGTCCGGAGGACTTTTCCCCTCAAAACACAAAGTCCGGCCTGCCAGATGGCGGGGGCCGGACAGAGCCACTCAAGATCCCGGCGGATCCGAAGCAGCAGCCGCCCGAGAGCGGCTGTACGGTGCAAAGGAAAGACATGTCTGCAAGAAGACGCGCAACAAACTGGGCTCTGCAGACCCGGCAGCGACCTACTCTCCCACGCCTTAAGACGTAGTACCATCGGCGCAAGGGGGCTTAACGACGGAGTTCGGGATGGGATCCGGTGGGGACCCCCTGCCATAACCACCAGGTCGGCAGAAGCCAGTTTGCGATGCGAAACCAAAATAGTCAGTACCAAGATCGTGTCGCGGAAAGCCTGCGCTTTCAACTACACATGAATTAGAGAGATCAAACCTATCGAGCAATTAGTACTGGTTAGCTTCACACCTCGCGGCGCTTCCACATCCAGCCTATCGACGTCCTGGTCTTGGACGGCTCTCAAGGGAAACCTGGTTTTGAGGTTAGTTTCCCGCTTAGATGCTTTCAGCGGTTATCTATTCCACACATAGCTACCCTGCAATGCGGCTGGCGCCACAACAGGTCCACCAGAGGTGTGTTCATCCCGGTCCTCTCGTACTAGGGACAAATCCTCTCAAGTTTCCAACACCCACGGCAGATAGGGACCAAACTGTCTCGCGACGTTCTGAACCCAGCTCACGTACCACTTTAAATGGCGAACAGCCATACCCTTGGGACCTTCTCCAGCCCCAGGATGTGATGAGCCGACATCGAGGTGCCAAACGATGCCGTCGATATGGACTCTTGGGCATCATCAGCCTGTTATCCCCGGAGTACCTTTTATCCGTTGAGCGATGGCCCTTCCACTCGGGACCACCGGATCACTATGACCGACTTTCGTCTCTGCTCGCTCCGTCGAGCTCGCAGTCAGGCAGGCTTATGCCATTGCACTCAACGAGCGATGTCCGACCGCTCTGAGCCTACCATCGCGCGCCTCCGTTACACTTTGGGAGGCGACCGCCCCAGTCAAACTACCCGCCACACAGGGTCCCTGACCCATCCAGGGTCGAGGTTAGACATCAAAGAAAACAAGGGTGGTATTTCAAGGTTGGCTCCATTCCAGCTGGCGCCAGAACTTCAAAGCCTCCCACCTATCCTACACATATTTTCTTTAATGCCACTGTGAAGCTGTAGTAAAGGTTCACGGGGTCTTTCCGTCTGACCGCGGGTACCCCGCATCTTCACGGGGAATTCAATTTCGCTGAGTCTATGTTGGAGACAGTGGGGAAGTCGTTACGCCATTCGTGCAGGTCGGAACTTACCCGACAAGGAATTTCGCTACCTTAGGACCGTTATAGTTACGGCCGCCGTTCACCGGGGCTTCAATTCAATGCTTGCACATCTCCTTTTAACCTTCCGGCACCGGGCAGGCGTCAGAC
>Ga0247831_1000555_pt1:7500-80943 | contig 80943 bp, 76 predicted proteins | sample LaCruzMarch2015__9_FD_192406 | JGI IMG/M metagenome (GOLD analysis project Ga0247831, IMG submission 192406) | Freshwater microbial communities from meromictic Lake La Cruz, Castile-La Mancha, Spain - LaCruzMarch2015_1m | ecosystem: Environmental > Aquatic > Freshwater > Lake | place...
GATGGCTCGTGTCGAGTCCGAGCGCCTGCGACAGGATAGCACAGCCCTGCCCCACAATCGATGGCGGGCTGAAACCGGAGCGTTCAGGCGGGCCGGCTGCGCATCGGCCAGAGGATCGCACGCATGCCGATCGCGCCGCCAATATAGCCGCCGATATGCGCCTGCCAAGCGATGCTGGCGCCGAGAAGTTCCGGCCCGACGAACGCAAACAAGGCGTTGGCAGCAACAAACAATCCGCTGGCGATCAGGAAGGGGCGGCTGAGCAGCCACCGGTCAGGCCCCTCCCGCAACAGCAGAACGGCCGCGACAAGGCCGCTGATTCCCCCCGATGCGCCGACCATGAGCCCGCCATCGGGATAGGTGGCCGCCAGATAGAACAGGCTCGCCGCGACCTGGGAGAAGAGGAACAAGGCCAGCAGCAGCAGCGAGGCCGCCGGCTCACGCCGGGGCCAGATGGACCGCATGAGTTCCAGCAAGGGCTTGGCGAGCGCCACCAGGAAGGCCGCATTCAGCACCACGTGCATCCAGTCGGCATGCAGTAAGGCGCTCGAGACCATCGGCAGGAAAGCTGCCGCCGGCCCTGAATAAGGCGGCAGACCGGTCAGAGACGAGGCCTCGGGCGGCGCCCAGAATCGCTCGGGAAACAACGCGCCATGATAGTAGACGGCGTTCTGCAGCGGATCTGGCAGCAGCAGGCGCACCAGGTGCAGCACCACCAACAGGATCGCGAAGGCCGCCACCGGCCAGGGCGCATTGATGATCGGCGGCTGTCGTTTCGACGAGGGCATGTCGGCTCCGGAATCGGCGCGCAGTCGCGCGTTGCCCCTATATATAGACACCGTTGACGCGCGCGCACCCTCCCGCCCGCCATTGCCTGACCGCCCAGCCATGCTAGCTGGATATCCATGTTGATCAGGATCTTCCTCGCGCTCATGGCGCTGATGTTCGCCGCCTTCGGGCTTTACTCCCTCCTGAACCCGCTGGGCATGGCCAGCGGCCTCGGTGTGGAGGTGGGAGGGCCCAACGGAGCCTACGAGCTGCGCGGCATATATGGCGGCGTCAGCCTCGCTGGCGCCCTGCTCTGCGCTGGCGGGGCCCTGCAAGCCGCCCTGCGCGTCCCCGCCCTATGGTTCCTCGTGGTTTACATGGGCGGCTATGTCTTTGCGCGCGCGGCCGCCCTCCTGCTCGGGCCAGCGCCCACGCCAGATTTTGCCGTCTTTATCATCTTCGAGGTGGTCAGCCTGACCCTCTCGGCGGTCGCCCTGCGCATCGCCTACCGGAGCTGAAACGAAACAAGCGCCGCCGTTTCCAGCGGGGCTTCCGGTCACGGGTAGTGGACCAGCCTAGAACTTCTTGCTGACCGTTACGCCGAACGGGCGCGGTGCGTTCGGATACCGCGGGATCGAATCGGCCTGCGCCACGGCCGGGAAGGCCGTCGTCACGAATTGCTCATCCGTCACGTTGCGCGCCCACACGGTCGCGGCCAGGCCGTTATCCGTTTGGATACCGGCGGACATGTTGAACAGGCTGACTTCTTTTTCTTCGCCGATCAGCGCCTGGTTCACAGGATCGTCAAAGAACGCAACCGGCCCACATACTGCCAGTCAGCCCGCACGAAAGAGTCCCGACAGGCCACATTGAAGAAGTACGTGGCGGGCGTGGATGTCGTCAGTTCCGGGATGCCCGAAGGCGTCTCGCCCGTCAGACCACCCGGCGCCGAGTTCGGGAAGCTGCCATACAGCGGTTCCTGAGCCGTGCCTGCGAACGTGAGCAGCAGAGGATCGCTCGGCGTCCTGGTGAAGTCCAGCTGGACGCCGGTGTTCGACTGCTCACCAGCCTTTGCGAGCGCGAATCCCGTGCAGGTGAAGACGTTCGACTGGAAGCCTTCAATTTGCAGATCGAACAGGGCGATGTTGAATGCGAACCGGTCGAACTGGGCCTTGATGCCCGCTTCGGGAACTGCAGCCTGTTCCGACTTGAAACGCCGGTTGCAGACCCGCTCTGCGCACTCGCGCGGGAAGGGGTCTGCCCGGTCATGTCAGTCAGCCGGAAGGAGAGCGAACGTGTCCTTTGAAGCGAGACTTTCCCATCCCCGGTGAACACTGCGGCTGGCGTGGATATTGCGACTGTGCGCGCAGGACCGGTCCTTTCAACGGGGCCAGCAGCACTATCCGAGGTACGTTTTAAGCATGACCGATCGGTCGATCCATCCCAATACGCGCATCCTGCTGGATGCCTGGCGCCGCATGCAGGCCGATCCGAGAGGTCACGCTGATGGCGGACCTGACACCCGTGACCATGCAGCCCTGATCGACCGCATCTTCGTCATCGAACAACGCCGCGATCAGTCGTGGCTCGTGCGCACCTCGGGCGCCACGCTGAACGCCCTGATCGGCCGCGACCTGGTCAACCAGAACTATCTCGACCTCTGGACCGGCCCCGACCGCGGCATGATGTCGGCCTTCCTCGAAGCCATCCGTTTCGACGGCGCTCCCGGCGTTGTTCGCGGTCGCGGCGAAACGCTCAATGGCGAATGCGTTGAGCTCGAAATATCGTTGATGCCGCTCAGTCCGGAGCCTGGCCGCTCACCGCGCCTCCGGATGCTCGGCCTCTACCAGACACTCGGCGGCGCACCGATGCTGGCGAGCCATCCGGTTTTCCGCCACCGGATCTCCATGCTGGTACCACCGGACACCCGCCGCGTCGGTCCGCAGCTGCGGCTCGTTGCCGTCCACTGAAAACGTCCGGAGGGTTCAGGCGGGGGTCAGCGTCCGCTTCGGCTCTTCCGGAGCCATCGGCCGCGCCCCGCGGATGAGATCGGCGGCCTTCTCCGCCACCATGATGGTCGGCGCATTCGTGTTGCCACCGATCAGCGTCGGCATCACCGATGCATCGACGACGCGCAGGCCGTCCACGCCGCGCACCTTCAGGTCGCCGTCGACCGGGCTTGCCGCATTCACGCCCATAGAGACCGTGCCGACCGGGTGATAGATCGTCTCGCCCTTGGCGCGGATGAAGGCATCAATCTCGGCGTCCGACGCAACGCTGGCGCCCGGCATGATCTCACCAGCATTGTAGGTCTGGAGCGAGGCCTGCTTGCAGATGTCGCGCACCATCTTGACCGCTTCGCGCATGGCACGCCGGTCTTCTTCAGCGCCGAGATAGTTCGGATCGATTGCCGGATGGTCAAACGGGTCGGCGGATTTCAGAGCCACGCTACCCCGGCTTTCCGGGCGAAGCTGGCAGGCATGAACCGTGTAGCCATCTTCCGTCGGCTGATGGTTACCATGGTTCATCATGATCGCGTTGACGAGGTGGAGCTGGATGTCCGGCATCTCGAGGCCGGTGCGCGATTTCAGGAACGCGCCGGCCTGCAGGAAGTTGTCCGAACCGGGGCCCGTCTGGGTCGCGAGGTAGCGAAGACCGACGAACAGCTTCTTCATTCCCTTCTGCATCGAATAGGCCGAAATCGGCTGGTTCATCTTGTGGATCACGGTGACGTCCAGGTGATCCTGCAGGTTCTTGCCGACATTCGGTGAGGCCGCCTTAACCTCGATGCCCAGTTTCTTCAGGGCGTCCGGATCGCCGACACCCGACAACTGCAACAGCTGCGGCGATTGCACCGCGCCCGCGCACAAGATCACTTCCGCGCTCGCGCGGACAGTCGAGGCGATCTGCCCTTTTGCTTCCACTATCTCGACCCCGACGGCGCGCCCGCCTTCGATCAGCACACGCGTCACAAGGCCGGTCGAAATGACTTTCAGATTGGGCCGCCGGCCTTCGATCGGACGCAGATAGGCGAAGGACGCGCTCCACCGCTCGCCCTTGTGAATTGTTCGCTGGTAGGGGCCGAAGCCTTCCTGCTGCGCGCCGTTGAAATCCTCCGTGACCGGATATCCGGCCTGACGGCCCGCCTCAATAAAGGCCTTGTAGACCGGCTCGCGCATCGGGCTTTCGGAGACGCTCAGCGGGCCATCGCCGCCGTGAAAGTCGTTCGCGCCGCGCTCATAGCTTTCAGCCCGCTTGAAATAGGGCAGCACGTCCGCATAGCTCCAGCCCTTTAGGCCCATCTGGCCCCACTGGTCATAATCGCCCGCATGGCCGCGGATATACACCATCCCGTTTATGGACGAGGAGCCGCCCCAGCCCTTGCCGCGCGGCCAATAAAGCCGGCGGCCATCCATGTGCGCCTGCGGCTCGGTGTGGAACCCCCAGTTATGGTCGTTGGCTTCCTTGATGAGGCTGCCGACGCCGGCCGGCATGCGCACCATCAGCGCCGTGTCCTTCTTGCCCGCTTCGATCAGGCACACCCGCACCGCCGGATCCGCCGAAAGCCGGTTCGCGAGTACGCAGCCCGCGCTGCCAGCGCCCACAATCACAAAATCGAATGTTTCGGTGCTCACGCTACGTCAACTCCTGCAAAGCCGGTTTCTGGCGTCCTGCCTAGCGCTACTGCACTGATTGAGGCAACCAATTGTCAACTTTCCTCGTCTATCTGGCAATCAGGATAGCTGCTTCCGGCAGCGCTCCCCAAGACTGGAATCGTCGCAATGACGCTGCCTCAACGCCTGCAACAGGCACATGCCCCTGGCACCAACACCCTGCGCGACCGGCGCAGCCATAGCCGGGTCGACCTTCGCCTGACTGGCCGCTTCCTCGCAGGGCAAAGCGAAGACCGCGAGATCATCACCACCAACGTCTCATGCGATGGCGCCTACATCCTGTCGCCAGCTCCGCCCGAGCCGGGTGTACCAGTGGTCTGCTACTTCGACCAGCTCGGCCGCGTCGCCGCCCATGTGGTCCGCACCGGGCCAGACGGATTCGCGGTCCGCTTCCAGACTTCGCCGCTGAAACGCGACAAGCTCGCCAGCCGGCTGAACTGGTTGGCCAACCGGGACGAGCCTGCCCCGCCCAACGAGCGCTCCTCGATCCGCCAGACCAGCGCCGGGCAAACCTTCATCACCCTGTCCAATGGCACACAGCTGCCCTGCCGGCAGACCGACATTTCACTCACCGGCGCTGCCTTCGAGGCGCTCGGCGCGCTGCCTTTCGTCGGAGACCGTGTGCAGACGGAATACCTGCCTGCAGAAGTCGTCCGCGTCGAGAGCCGCACCTTTGCCGTCCGTTATCTGCGCGGTGCCGAAGCGGCCGGCGGGTGAGCATGCGCCCCCGCATTGACCGCGTCCTGCCGGGCCACGGCGCCCGCCCGAGAGCCGACAACACGCTCAACCTCGCAGACCTCGACCCCGCCGTCTGGCACATCCTTAGCCGCGGCCAGGCGCATGGCCCATTTACGCTCGGCCAGCTGCAAGCCTTCGCCGACGCCGGCAAGATCGGCCCATTGACCCGAATTTCCGCCGGAAACGGTGAGCCTTTCCTGCCTGCTCTTGATCACGCACCGCTGCGTGGACGCATCGAGGCGGCCATGGAGACCCGCGCGGCACGCCGCACCGAAGCCTCGAACTACGTCATCATCTCAGGGGAGGGCGGCGTGCTCAGCCTCGCCGTCCGTGCCGCGCTGAACACCTTCGGGCAGTTGACCGAACCGATGCCGGGAACCTTCATCCTGCGTTCTGATCATGCCCTCAGCGACGTGCGCCGCGCGTTGGCCGCGGCCACGCCGGAAGCGGCTCAATACCTGATCTTCGAGTCACGCGGCGCCCGCCTCGTCTGGTCAGGCTTGCCGCCCGTCGCTGCCGCATCTGTTCGCGCCGTCTGGGATGCGCCACTTAATCCGCCTTCGGATTAAATAGGCCGATCCCTCGGCATCACCCGATCCGTTTCAGCTTCGCCTGGTGCTTCTGCCAGTTTTCCACATAGTGCAGCGCCGACAACCGAATCATCTGCACCTGCTGCGGCGATACTTCCTTCACCACTTTCCCCGGGGCGCCCATCACCAGGGAATTGTCCGGTATCTCCTTGCCCTCGGAGATGAGGGAATTGGCGCCAATGATACAGTTCTTTCCGATCTTCGCTCGGTTCAGGATGGTCGAGCCCATACCAATCAGCGTGTCATCGCCTATCGTACAGGCATGCAGGATCACCCGGTGCCCCACCGTCACATTCGCGCCGATCGTGATCGGAAAGCCGATATCCGTGTGCAGAACACTCAGGTCCTGGATGTTCGAGTTCTCACCGACGATGATCGGATCATTGTCGCCGCGCAGCACGCAACCATACCAGACCGACGAATTCTCCTTCAGTACCACCCGGCCCATCACTTCGGCGCTTGCGGCCACCCAGTAATTCCCGCTTCCCGGCAGCTCCGGTTTCGCTCCGTCCAACTCATAAATCGCCATGTCCCTGCCCTCTCGTTGCGCCTGCGGAATGTCATTTAACCGTCCGATAACAGTGGTATCCTATAAGGGTTATAGATTCGGAGAGGCAATGGCCGTTTACGTGCCCATTCATCCCTCACCGCCGGAAGCCCTGCTTCCGGACGCTGGTGGCCCGCCTCATGCGTGCGCCCCCGCCTGTTCCACCCTTTCGCCGAGCCGCTGCGCATTTCCGCCAGCGGCTTTTTTCATGCCCGCAGCCAAGGAGGCCTCCCATGGGTAAACGTAACGCCGTCAAGCGCCTGAAGTCCGCACAAGATGTGCGCGCCTCGAGCTGGAACAACGAGCCGGTACGCAGCAAGGGAGCGCATCTGCAGATGATCGAAGGCGGACGCGGCTGGCATCCGGACGATGCAGACGAAGTCCGCAACGAAATCCCGCATGAGCGCACACAGCGCTACCAGAAAACCATCAAGCCGCGCTCGGAAAACCAGGCCCAGCTGATGAACGCAATGGACAGCCACGCCCTCGTCTGCGCCCTCGGTCCGGCCGGCACAGGCAAGACCTACCTCGCGATCGTCAAGGCGGTCGAAGCCCTCCAGAAGGGCAAGGTCTCGAAAATCATTCTGTCCCGCCCCGCTGTTGAAGCGGGCGAGCAGCTCGGCTTCCTGCCGGGCGGTATGGAAGACAAGCTCGCGCCCTATCTGCGCCCGCTCTACGACGCGCTCGCCGACCGCCTATCGCCTGCCCAGCTCAAGCACATGCTCGCTGAAGGGGTCATCGAAATCGCCCCCATCGGCTTCATGCGCGGCCGTACACTGAACAATGCCTTCGTGGTGATCGACGAAGCGCAGAACTGCACCTACACTCAGCTCAAGATGCTGCTCACCCGCCTCGGCTGGCACTCCACGATGGTCATCACCGGCGACCCCGGCCAGACCGACCTCTCCCCGGAATTCTCCGGCCTCGCCAAAGCCGCCGAACGCCTTGAAAAACTCTCTGGCGCCGCCGTGATCAAGCTCGAAGCGGCAGACGTAGTCCGCCACCCGCTGGTCGCGGAAATGCTGGACGTCCTTTAAAAACGGTCATCAATGCCCGGCGAAGGCCGATTGACCGGGGACCCGCTCTAAGCGACAGCCCGCCCCCAAAAGCGGGCTGTTTGCGTTGCAGCACACCTTGACGCCCACAGCCTCCCCGCCTCAGGTACGCCCAACCAGAAACGCAGGGAGACAGGACGCCATGATCCGCCAGGCCGCGCTCGCGCTTCTCCTCACCGTCTCAGCCTTCTTTCCCGCGCGCGCCGAGGATGCTCCGCAAATGAAAGCCTATACCTCCTTCGACGGCGCCACGATAAGCTACCATGAGCTGGGAGAAGGCCCCGTTGTGGTCCTCTTCCACGGCTTCTCCGGCAATGCCGACCTCAACTGGTTCCAGCCTGGTATCGCGCAGAAGATCGCCGCCGCAGGCTACCGCGTCATTGCGCCGGACCTGCGCGGCCACGGCGCCAGCCAGGTGCCGGACGATCCAAAAAGCTGGCCATCAGACGCCATCGCGCGCGACCAGATCGCGCTCACCGCCCATATCGGCGAAGTTCCATATGCCACTGTCGGCTACTCGATGGGCGCGATCACGGCCCTGCGCTTTCACCTGCTCTCCCGCAACACCGGCCGCCTCATCCTGGGCGGCATCGGCGACTCCGTGGCGGACGAGTTCAACACCGACCGCAACACGGCCTTCCGCGCAGCCATCGAAGCCGCCATTGCCGGCGAGACCACACCCGCCGCCAAGGCCATCCTCGCCCGGGCGAAAGCCACCGGCGGCACCCTGCAAGGCTATCTCGGCGCCCTGTCGGCGCGCACCTACACGCCCGCTGACCTGCTTGCGACCTTCACCGTACCCACCCTCGTGCTGTCCGGCGACCAGGACCTCGACAACGGCTCGGGCCCCGCCCTCGCCGCCAAGATCCCCAATGCGCGCTACACGCAGCTGACCGGCACCCACCTCACAGCCGTGCTCGACCCCGCCCTCCGGGCTGCCATCATCGCAGACCTCAACGCGGGTCGCTGAGTCCTTTCCCCAGCGTCCCCCCTCGCCCCGCCTTTGCCTGCGCGTTAAACCGCCGGGAAGCGCAGCAGAGGGAGCATGAAGATGGCAAAAGGTGACCTTCCGGTCCTGATCGGCGTCGGCCAGTCGCTTAGCCAGTGGGACGGCAAAGCCGGCCCGGTCGGCGCGCCCTCGCCGCTCTCCCTGATGACCGACGCCTCGAAAGCGGCCCTCGCCGATACCGGCGCGCCCGGCATGGCCGCGGCCGTCGACACCATCGCCGTGGTCCGCATCTTCGAAGACTCCGTCGGGCGCGCCGCCCACCCGCACGGCCACAACACGAACCTCCCAGGCACCCTCGCCCGCGACACCGGCACCAAGCCCACCCGGCAAATCTACGAGACCGTCGGCGGCCAGAGCCCGCAGGCCCTCGTCAACGAGTTCGCCCGCCGCATCCATGAAGGCGAAATCGACGCGGTGCTGATCTCTGGCTCGGAAGCCAACCGCGCCTCCAAGGGCGCCCGCAAGCACGGCGTCGACATCAACTGGGCCGACGGCGCCGATGCTGCGTATGAGGATCGCGGCATGGGCCCGATGATGCTCTCGCGCGAGGAGATCAAGCACGGCCTGATCGCGCCCGCCTATTTCTACGGCCTCTTCGAGAACGCCATCGCCGCCCGCGAAGGCCGCACGCGCTCCGGTCACCGCCGCGCCATGGCCGAACTGTTCCAGCCTTTCTCCGCCGTCGCCGCGAAGAACAAATACGCCCAGTTCCCCGTAGAACATGATGTGGCGTTCCTCTCCGCGCCTTCGCGCGAGAACTACGAATACGCCGACCCCTACCTCAAATGGTTCATCGCGCAGGACGCCGTGAACCAGGGCGCCGCCGCGATCCTTGTCTCATCGTCGAAGGCCGACGCCCTCGGCGTTCCGGAAGACAAGCGCGTTTATATACATGGCGGCGGCGATGCGGGCGATGACCTGATCTCCCTGCGCCCCGTGCTCGACCGTTCCTGGGCGATGGACACCGCCGTCTCCCGCGCCCTCGCGCAGGCTGGCAAGGCGCAAGCGGACATCGCCCACCTCGACCTCTATTCCTGCTTCCCTAGCGCCGTCTTCTCCGGCGCCGCCGCACTCGGCCTCGACTGGAAAACCGACAAGCGCGCGCTCACCCTGACCGGCGGCCTGCCCTTCTTCGGCGGCCCGGGTAACAACTACTCCTTGCACGGAATAGCCGAGATGGTTGCTACACTCCGTAAGAACAAGGGCGCCTTCGGCCTCGTCCTCGCCAATGGTGGCTGGATGACCAAGGAAGCCGCCGGCGTATATTCCGCCGCGCGCCCGAAAGCTTTCACGCCGGCCGAACCGGCCGCAAAAGCGAAAACGCAAGTCGAAGTCGCGATTGCTGCCGGCGAGGCCAAGCTCGAAACCTTCACTGTCACCCACGGCAAGGACGGCCCAGACCGCGGCATCATCTTCGCCCGGTTTGCCGATGACCGCCGCGCCGTCGCCAACAATGGCGACGCAGCAACGCTCGCCATCTTGCGCGATGACGCAAGCCCTGTGGGCCGCAAGGTGGCCATCACCGCCCAGGACGAAACAGCGACGTTCACGTTCGCCTGAGACGAAACTCAATTGACTGAGACGCGTTACTTCGAAATCTCGATCGTCCGCTGGTGCGGCGAGTTTGTGTGTGGCCGCGTCACGCGTGCATTCTTTGACCATTGGAAAGGCCGTTCCGAGGAAGACCTCGCCGCCTTCATGACCACCTGGGATCAGGAGGAACGTGAACCGGGTGTGCCGCCAGCCCGCAGCGACGGCTCCACGCCGGATAGCTGGTATGAATTCGATGATATCGAACACATCAGCAACGCAGTCGCCAACAACAACATTGTTCGTGTCATGGAGGTTGAGCCGGACGGGATCGACGGAGGCTTCCGGCAGAAGCCGGGGGGCTACGAGGAAGACTTCGAGATCTCCGCCATAGCGGGCGGCATGCCCGAGACTTTCCTTACCTGCGTGCGCAGCATCGAAGTAGATCAGGAGGCGGATGATCCCGCCAATCCTGTTTTCGTGGCAAAATCCCTTGCAAAGGGAATGGAAACGGTTGCCCGCTGCGAGACAACCGGAGCCTTCGACATCCGCAAGCTGAGTATTTCCTATATCGACTTTGATGGCGATGACGTCGTCGAGTCGCTGGCCTATGACGGCGTGTTTCTGGAAACCGAGGGCCAATACTCGGATGGCAAGGGCATGGTCTTCTACCTGGGAGACCTGCACACTTGGTCTCCAGAAGACAGCGACGCCGCCCCAGCGACCGCAAAAGCAAAATCGCCAGGCAGGTTGTGCCTTCTCGCCGGCACGCTCTGGCCGTCGCTGAGCACAGCGCTTGGCGCCATCTTCTCGCTGTTCGGCTTTCCGGTCTTCCTGCTCGCCATGATCGGCGCTGCCAAATACCTTCAGCTCTTCAACCTGATTGAACTCAAGGGCTGGGCCCTGAGCATCATTGAAACCCAGGCCGACGTGCTCGGCGACATTGCAGCGGCCGCGGCGGCTTACGGACTGAAGTTCCCGGCGATCCTTGCCGACGCGGTGGTCATTTACCTTTCGGTTGGAAACACGATGGCGAAAGCCGAGAAAAATGACCTTGTGAGCGTCGACAATGACGACTCCGACCATTGGGCGCTGTTCAAGGAATGGATCACACGGGGCCGCGTCGATTCGCTGGTGCTCAGCCTGCCTAAAGTGGCCCGCGACGGTTTCGTGCGCCTGTTCTGGCCGCTCATGGTGCTTTACCGCCTCAAGACGCCGTTCGTCATAAGCGGTCCGGGCCCTTCAGGCGACACGATCAATTCGTCCGTTCCCCGCCGCGAACTCGTGGACTTCGCGCGAATGGTCACCGAGGCCCATGGAACCTGGAAAGGCCAATCGATCCAGGACTTCCGGCAGATTTTTGTCTGGCACGTCGTCCTCGTGCTCGGCGCGACCGCCCTTTCAGCCCATGCGTTCAGGCTCCTCGGCTGAAGCACCGCTTGCTCCCCATCCCGGCCTGCGCCAAAATCCGGCCATGACAGAACACTTCAAAACTTTCGGCGTCATCGGCGCCGGCGCCTGGGGCACCGCGATTGCCCAGTTGCTTGCCCGCAACGGCCAGTCCGTCCTGCTGTGGGCGCTCGAGCCGGAGGTCGCGGACGCCATCAACACGCATCACGAAAACACCGTCTTCCTGCAGGGTCTACCGCTGAAGCCGGCTCTGCGCGCCACTGCCAATCTTGGCGACCTGGCAGGTCTTGACGCCCTCTTCTGCGTCACCCCCGCCCAGCACACGCGCGCCACGCTCACGCGCCTTGAAGGCTGGTTCAAACCGCTCGCCCCCGTCGTCCTGTGTTCCAAGGGCATTGAGCTGTCCACCGGCAAGTTCATGACCCAAGTGCTCGCCGAGGAACTCCCCGACGCCATTCCCGCCGTGATGTCTGGCCCCAGCTTCGCGATTGACGTGGCCAAGGGACTGCCCACCGCCGTCACCCTAGCGATCGCCGACGCGGCGCGCGGCGCCGAACTCATCGAGGCGATCTCGACGCCCACCTTCAGGCCTTATCTGGGTACGGACCTTCTGGGTGCGGAAATTGGCGGCGCCGTGAAGAACGTCCTCGCCATTGCCTGCGGCATTGCGCTCGGTAAGGGCCTCGGGCGGTCTGCTCATGCTGCCCTCATTGCGCGCGGCTATGCCGAGATGACCCGTCTCGCCCTCGCGCTCGGCGCAGACCCCGAAACGCTGACCGGCCTCTCTGGCCTGGGCGACCTCGTGCTCACCTGCTCATCGGAAACCAGCCGCAACATGTCGCTCGGGCTTGCCCTCGGCAAAGGCGAGGCGCTTGCGGACGTTCTCGGCTCACGCAACTGCGTCACCGAAGGTGTCGCCACGGCCTCTGTCCTGCGCCAGCTGGCACGGCGCCGCGGCGTCGAGATGCCGATCTGCGAAGCGGTCGCCGCGGTCGTCGAAGGAACCATCACGGTTGATGAGGCCATTGTGGCCTTGCTGGCAAGGCCTGTGACGACCGAGACCGCCAGCACTTAGCGCTGCGTCACCCCTCCCCCCGCCCCGCCAGCCTGCTACACTCCGTCCCGAACGGAGGAACCGCCATGCTCAAGAAATCCTACGAAGCCTTCAAGGTGACGATCGAGAACAAGGTCGCCCACATCCAGATGTCGCGCCCCGAAGCGATGAACACGATGAACAAGGCCTTCTGGAACGAGCTTCCGGAGATCGTCCGAACGATTGACACTGAGGCCCTCGCCCGCGTCATCGTCATCTCCTCGACCGGCAAGCACTTTTCCGCCGGCATGGACACCACGGTCTTCACCGGCCACCGTCCTGCCGGTCCGCAGGACCGTTACGTCGCCGCCGAAGCCTTCCGCACAAACGTCAAAGCCATCCAGGCCTCGTTCAACTGCATGGAAGAGGCCCGCATTCCGGTACTCTTCGCGCTCCACGGCGGCGTCATCGGCGGCGCGATCGACATGATCACGGCCGGCGACATCCGCTGGTGCACGAAGGACGCCTTCTTCTGTATTATGGAAATCAACATCGCGATGACCGCCGATGTCGGCACCTTCCCGCGTCTGCAGCGTTACATCCCGGAAGGCTGGGTCAAGGAAATGGCCTATACCGGCCGGCGCATTGATGCGGCCAAAGCCAAGGAAATCGGCCTCGTCAATGACGTCTTCAACTCGCAGGAAGACATGCTCGCCTACGTCATGGAGACGGCCCGCGAGATCGCCTCAAAGAACCCCGTCGCCGTCACCGGCTCGAAAGTCCTGATCAATTACGGCCGCGACCACACCACCGCAGACACGCTCGATTATATCGGCATCTGGAACGCCGCGATGTTCCCGCCGCCCCACATGGCCGAGGCCTTCGCCGCCCGCGCCGAAAAGCGCGAGCCTGTCTTCCCGGACCTCGCGCCCGTGCGCACGGAACCTATGTAAACAAGGCGACATAGGCCATCGGGATGGGTTTAGGTTGAACGACGGGGGGCGCGCTGATTGCGCGGACCGGTCTTCAAGGCCAAATACCCGTCCCGATGAACTCGGTCATAGACGTTCTCACATCGCCGCAAACCGCCAGCGCGCGTTAGCAGGTTGGCCAGCAGCTGGGCCTTTCGGAGGCGCAGACCGGGCAGGCAAACCAGGCCGTGAAGACGGCGCCGCCGATTATCGCCGGCATGATGATGGCGCACCGCTCCAGACAGGCCTCGGGCAGCGGGCCGAAAGGCGGCTGCGCATTCGGGCTGGATGACCTCATGGACATGCTCGGCGGGGCTGCAAGCGGCCAAACCCCCGGCTCCGAGCAGGGCGGCATGCTGTGCGGCCTCTTGAACATGCTGGACGCAGACAAGGATGGCTCGGCGATGGACGACATCTTCAACATGGTGACGAAAAGCCGGAACTGACCGGCTCAGCAGTCACGCGACCCGGCGCACCAGATCAGCGACGGAGGCCTGAGACCGTCCGACCACGGACGAGACCAGTTCGTGCGAGAAGGTTGCGCCGCTGAACCAGCTCCGCTTTCCGCCTTGCGCCTCGCGCAGCGCGGTAAAAAGGCCGTCCGCCACGGCGTCGATCCGGTATTGCGGAAAGTAGCGCCAGGTCTTCGCAAAAATGACCGTATCCACCTGCACGCCCATACGCTGCAGGTCAGACATCAGGATTTCCCTCAACTCGCGCGGCGTCAGGCTGTTGGAGAACTGCCCGGTCACATAGAGGTGCGCCCCGTCCTCCAGGACGCTGCCCTCCCGGCGCGCGCCGAGGATGGCGCCGCGCAGGGATGGGTCCTTGCAGGCGCGGGAATAGCCATGCACCTGCGCTCCCTTGAACCAGTTCTTCGACGCCACCAGCGTCGTTGTGTAATTCTGCCACTCAACGCCCTGCAACACCGCCTGCTCCGCCGGCAGCAGCGTCGTCAGCTTTGCAAACTCATCCATCGGGATCGTCGAGATCAAGGCGTCAAAGGTCTCCTGCACACCGCCCGACACAATCGTCACCCCGGACTCCCGCCGGTCGATCTGCTCGATGCGCGCCTCCAGCCGCACGTTGAAGCGGGTGGCAAACCGGTTCCAGAACTCGCTCCACCCCTCGACCGGCATCTGCATGTCGTTGAGAACGCCGGAAATCAGCAGGTCGAAGTCACACCACTGCACCGTCTGGCCGATGGTCACTTCCTTGGCATACCCATACCCCTGCGCCGGCAGGATCCGGTGCATAGCGAGGTCCAGCTTTGGCAGCTTCAGCCGCGCCAGCCAGTCGTCCACCGTCATCGCGGACTCGGCCAGCACCGTCTTATCCGACGGCGAGGCTACAATCTGTTTGCGCAGCCTGCCCGCCTCGGTAACGAATTTCAGCGCCTGCACGATCAGCGGCGCACCCGGACCGTTCTTCACATATTCGACGACCGGCGCATCATCGTAGCGGGCCTCGCCGAGGCGCTTCAGCGTCACCCCATGCGCCCTCATCCAGCGCTTAACGATGACGTGCTGGCGCGTCGTGTAACAGGTGCCCATCTCGCTGAGGCCGTCGCCGGAGGTGAACGAAAAGGATTTCCCCCCGATCCGGCTTTCCTTTTCGAAAACAACTGCCTGGTGGCCGGCCTCCTGGAGGAATTGAGCTGCGCTCAACCCCCCCGGGCCGCCTCCGATAACAGCTATCTTCAAGCTCGGCATGCCTTCGGTTCCTTGCACAAGCTATCTGGTGTCAGTGTCGCGATGGCCTGTCCACCGCAACTCGTGTCACGGCCCCATTGTGCCTCTCGCGGCGCCAATATGCGCCTTTGACGCGAGGAGAACGGGCAGGCCGGTTAACGAACCGGAAACGAGACAGGAAAAAACTCTCGCCCGCTCAAGCCTGAAAAACAAGGTTTCTCTGCCATGAACAGGGTTATGAGTGGCACGCACAACTTCCTTGCTTACGTCCTGACGGACAAACCAGGCGCGAACTCGGCCATCGGGCCGCGTATCCGCCTGCAACAGCACCTTGACCTGTCGCGGCTCGTCAATCTGATGGCGCTGATCACGGTCTTCAACACCGCTATCACAGGCTACATCGCCTTCTCGATGACCACCCGCTTCATGGTCTTTGCCTGGATGCTGACCAACCTGTTGATGGCCGCCATTATGATGCTGGATTATCTCCGCAAGGCGGGCCGCGCGGTACCGCAACGGGTCAGCGGGCGCTACGTCCGGCGATCGGAAACGCTGTCCATCTTCGCCGGGTTCCTGTTCGGCTCCCTGCCGCTTTACCTCTTCGGGTCAGACGCCTTCGCCACCCTGATCCTCTCCACGCTATTCACCGTGTCTATGTGCGCAGGCCTGATGTGCCTGCTGCCGCGCAATCCGCGCCTGGTGATGCGCTATATGGCCGGATCGATTACCCCGCTGCTCATTCATGTTGGCCTGCACTTCAATGACAAATTGATCGCCATCGCGATTGCCCTGACGTTGCTCGTACTGATGATCTATTTTGGCGCTCGGTCGGCGTTTAAGCTCTATCTCAAGGAAGTCGAGTTGGTCGCGGAGGCGACCCAGCTGCGGGAAATCCTCGACGTCGCCCTTGACGGTTCCGGACAGGCCGTAGCGGTCCGTTCGAAAGATGGCGAGGTCATCTTCGAAAACGCGCTCTACCAGAAGGTGAAGTTCACGCTCCAGAATATGGAGGCCTCCTGCGGCGTGGTTCACGCCCTCGACCGCTATTGGCAGATTGCCCACTACCAAGTGTCGAGTATCGGGTCGGTCGAGATTTTCACCGACGTCACGCGTATTGAGGACAGCCGCCAGGAAGCCGAGTCGCTCCGTCAGGGCGCGGACGAAGCGAGCCTTGCCAAGACCCGGTTCCTGCGCTCGATCACCTCCGAGCTGCTCGTGCCGCTGCGCACCATCCGGCTGCTCGCGTCGCTGATGGACGCAAGTTCCCAGATCCCGGTGACCAAGGCCGACATGAACCGCGCCTCCGAAAAGATTCGCCTTTTGACGGAAGCACTGGAAGGCCGGGTCGAACAGATCATCGGTCATGCGGGCAGCGTTGCAACGCAGACCGACGTCGCAACCGTGTCCGACCTTTGCGAACCCGCTTCAAGCCCGGTTCTGAAGGTACGCAGGCCGGCCCTGCGCCAAGGCCTGCGCAGCCTCCCGGGGTCCTGACCGGCGCGGGACATGGTGGGCGATGACGGGCTCGAACCGCCGACATCCTGCGTGTAAAGCAGGCGCTCTACCAACTGAGCTAATCGCCCCCGCCGGTTCTTTGCCGGGCCATGCGATGAAAGGCAAGTGCATGCCGGCTTGCGACCACAGATCAGGCGGCGTCAAACTCCGGGGGCGACGCTGGAACGGAGAAGAATACATCCCCCCCAACCAAAAACCCCGCCTCCGTCGCCGAAAGCGGGGTTCTTCAAGTCAGGTCGCGTCCCGCTCAGTGCGGTGCGCGGATCGTGTCCGTGTCGTCGGCCGGTTTTGCCGGGCCGCCCGAGAGGCTTTGCTGCAGCGCCGCCTCGTCCGCCTCCGACCACTCGATTGGCGCCAGCGGCCGTGTGAGCGCCAGGCGCAGTACTTCCTGGATGTCCGACACGGGGATGATCGTCATGCCGATCTTCACGTTTTCCGGAATCTCCTCGAGATCCTTCTCGTTTTCCTTCGGGATCAGCACCGTCTTGATGCCGCCGCGCAGGGCCGCGAGCAGTTTCTCCTTGAGGCCGCCTATCGGCAGCACCCGGCCGCGCAAGCTGATCTCGCCGGTCATCGCCACTTCGCGGTTCACCGCAATACCAGTGAGCAGCGACACGATGGCCGTCGTCATCGCGGCGCCGGCGCTCGGGCCATCCTTAGGCGTCGCACCGTCCGGCACGTGCACGTGGATGTCCGTCGTATTGAACGCCGTCGGCTTTATGCCGAGTGAGACCGACCGCGCGCGTACGAGCGAGCTCGCGGCCTGGATCGACTCCTTCATCACGTCGCGAAGGTTACCCGTGACCTTCATGTTGCCACGTCCTGGCATCTTGACCGCCTCGATGGTGAGGAGGTCGCCTCCGGATTCCGTCCAGGCAAGGCCGGTCACGGCGCCCACTTGGTCGGTCTCGTCAGCAAGGCCGAAGCTGTGCTTGCGCACGCCGGCAAACTCCGAGAGATTGGCCTCGGTGATCGTCAGGCTGCCCGTCTCATTGAGGGCGAGATGGCGCACCGCCTTGCGGGCAAGGCGCGCCATCTCGCGCTTCAGCGAACGCACGCCCGCTTCCCGCGAATAGTAGCGGATGAGATCGCGGATCGCGCCGTCGGTCACGATCCACTCCTCGGCTTTCAAACCGTGATCCTCACGCACCTGAGGGATCAGGTGGCGCTTGGTGATCTCGAGCTTCTCTTCCTCCGTGTACCCCGCAATCCGGATGATCTCCATCCGGTCGAGCAAGGGCTGCGGCATGTTCAGCGAGTTCGCCGTCGTCACGAACATCACGTCCGAGAGGTCGTAATCGACTTCCAGGTAGTGGTCGTTGAACGTCGAGTTCTGCTCAGGATCGAGCACTTCGAGCAGGGCCGAGGCCGGGTCGCCCCGATGGTCCATGCCCATCTTGTCGATCTCGTCGAGCAGGAACAGCGGGTTGCCGCTCTTCACCTTCTTGAGGCTCTGGATCACCCGTCCCGGCATCGAGCCGATATAGGTGCGCCGGTGCCCGCGGATCTCGCTCTCGTCACGCACGCCGCCGAGCGACACGCGTACGAAGTCACGCCCAGTCGCTTCGGCAATGGACTTGCCAAGCGAGGTCTTACCAACACCCGGAGGGCCGACGAGGCAGAGGATCGGGCCTTTCAGTTTACCCGTGCGTTTCTGCACGGCGAGGTATTCGAGGATCCGCTCTTTCACCTTGTCCAGACCGTAATGGTCATCGTCGAGCTGTTTCTCGGCCTTGCGCAGGTCGGTGGCGATCTCCTTGCGCTTGCCCCAGGGCAGCGCCAGCAGCCAGTCGAGATAGTTGCGCACAACGGTGGATTCCGCCGACATCGGGCTCATCTGGCGCAGCTTCTTCAGCTCCGCCTCGGCCTTCGCCTTGGCTTCCGGGCTCATCGGCGCATCGGCGATCTTCTGCTCGATCTCGGCCAGCTCGTCGCGCTCGCCGCCGTCGCCGCCGCTATCACCCAGCTCGCGCTGGATCGCCTTCATCTGCTCGTTGAGGTAATACTCGCGCTGGGTCTTTTCCATCTGCCGCTTGACGCGGTTTTTGATCTTGCGCTCCATCTGGAGCATGCCCATCTCGCCTTCCATGAGGGCGAAGACCTTCTCGAGCCGGTCCTTGGCGTCCGGCATTTCGAGCAGTTCCTGCTTGTCGGACAGCTTCACCGACAAGTTCGAGGCCACCTGGTCCGCCAGTTTGCCCGGTTCGGCCATCTGGCCGATCGAGGAGACCGCTTCCGGCGGAATCTTGCGGTTCAGCTTCACATAGCTCTCGAACTGCTCCTGCACGGCCCGCATCAGGGCTGTGATATCGCCGCCCGAAGGCGCCGCCTCGGCAATCGGCTCGATGGCGGCTTCGAAATACTCGCCGCGGTCATGCAGTTCGACCAGCCGCGCCCGCGATTTGCCCTCGACCAGCACCTTCACGGTGCCGTCCGGCAGTTTCAGCAGTTGCAGGATGGTGGCGAGCGTGCCGACCTCGTGAAGGTCGCCCGCATTCGGGCTGTCAATCGCGGCGTCCCTCTGCGCGACCAGCATGATCTCGTTATCGGACTCCTCGATCATCTCGAGCGCCCTTACGGACTTGTCCCGGCCGACAAACAGCGGCGCGACCATGTCCGGGAAAACAACGATGTCCCTGAGCGGCAACACCGGTACTGTTTTCGATCTTGGCATAACAATGCCTCCTTTACGTGGGTCCCGGCCATGCGGCGACCCGGATTACCCTAAACAACCATATGGGGCGATTATCGGGCGATGCGAAGGATGTGGAAACCGTTAAGCCCACCTTCAACGCCATCGCTGCTCAACAAAGATGTGAATAGAGCTGAGGCGTTGCGGCTTCGGGCGCCGCGTCCAGGTGCCGGCAAGTCTTGAGGACGCGACCAAGGCCGCGTTATGACCGATCGCGGTCCGTTATTTGACACCGGCTGGTGTCACCTGAAGCCCCCCTGCGGTATCTGCACGCAGAGCTTTCAGCAAGACGGAAGAGGACCCGATTTCAAACGGGGCTGCCCCAACCCCTTGTCCCGCCCCGCAAACCCGGCTTCAATATGTCCTTCCCCGCAGAATGCGGAGGGTAAAGGCAGCGTTAACGGTTTCGGCTTCAAGCTGGGGAGACGCACAAGAGACGGAGAATCGGTCCCATGTCCTCAGCCCGGCAACTCAAGCCCGTCGATGACCTGCTGGCTGGCACATCCGGCTATTCCGCCAAGGATATCGAGGTCCTGGAAGGCCTTGAGCCCGTCCGTAAGCGCCCCGGCATGTATATCGGCGGCACTGACGAGCGCGCCTACCACCACCTCTTCGCCGAAGTGCTCGACAACGCGATGGACGAGGCCGTTGCCGGGTACGCCAACCGCATCGAGATCAAGCTCACCGCCGACGGCTACCTCGCCGTCACCGATAACGGCCGGGGCATCCCGGTCGACCCCCACCCGAAATTCCCCAAGAAATCCGCCCTCGAAGTCATCATGACGACGCTGCACTCGGGCGGCAAATTCTCGGACAAGGCCTATTCCACCGCCGGCGGCCTGCACGGCGTCGGCATCTCGGTCGTCAATGCGCTCTCCGAGCACGTCGAGGTCGAAGTCGCCCGCGACCGCACTGTGTATCGCCAGGAATTCTCTCGCGGCGCCCCGATGGGCAAGCTCGCCAAGGTCGGCACCACACCCAACCGGCGCGGCACCTCCGTCCGCTTCAAGCCGGACCCGCAAATCTTCGGCGACAAGCTGCGCTGGCGCCCTGTCCGCCTCTTCGGCATGGCCCGCTCGAAAGCCTATCTCTTCCGCGGCGTTGAAGTGCGCTGGTCGTGTGACCCAGAGTTGCTTCCAGAAGACTCGAAAATCCCCGCCGACGCCGTCCTCTCCTACCCCAACGGCCTCGCCGACCAGCTTGGCGAAGTCTTTGCCGACAAGGCTACCATCACGGAAGCGCCCTTCACCGGCCTCGTGGACCTTGGCCATGACGGCAAGTGCGAATGGGCCATCGCCTGGACGCAGGCCGGCTTCGGCGAACAGGACGGCTTTGCCCGCTCCTACTGTAACACCATCCCGACCCCGGAAGGCGGCACCCACGAAGCCGGCTTCCGCTCCGCCATCACCAAAGGCCTGCGCAATTTCGGCGAACTCACCGGAAACAAGAAAGCTGCCGAGATCACCGCCGAAGACGTGATGGGCCATTCCGGCTTCCTGCTCTCGGTCTTCATCCGCGGCCCGGAATTCGTCGGCCAGACGAAGGACAAGCTCTCCTCCACGCACGCCTTCCGCCTCGTTGAAGCCGCGACACGTGACCATTTCGACCACTGGCTCGCGCAGTCCCCAAAGGAAGCTGGCAAGCTCCTAACCTGGGCGATCGACCGCGCCGACGAGCGCGCCAAACGCCGGAAAGCCAAGGAAATCAGCCGCAAGTCGGCCACCAAGAAACTCCGCCTGCCCGGCAAGCTTGCCGACTGCTCGGCCAAGGGCCCGGAAGGCACTGAACTCTTTCTCGTCGAAGGCGACTCGGCTGGCGGCTCCGCCAAGCAGGCCCGCAACCGCGAGACGCAGGCGATCCTTCCGCTGCGCGGCAAGATCCTGAACGTCGAAAGCGCGTCCGACGACAAACTGATGGGCAACCAGGAACTTGCGGACCTCTCACTTGCTCTGGGCACGGAGCTTGGCCGCCGCTTCAACCTTGATGACCTGCGCTATGAGCGCATCATCATCATGACCGACGCCGACGTGGACGGCGCGCACATCGCCGCCCTGCTGATCACCTTCTTCTACCGCCTTACGCCCGGCCTGATCGAAGGCGGCCGCCTCTATCTTGCCCAGCCGCCGCTCTACCGCCTGTCGAACAAGGGCAACGTCCACTACGCCATGAACGACGATCACCGCGCCGAAATCATGAAGGCGCATTTCAAGGGCAACCAGAAAGTCGATCTCACCCGCTTCAAGGGTCTGGGCGAGATGAACCCGGCGCAGCTCAAGGAAACCACGATGAACCCGGCCTCGCGCACCCTCGCGCGCGTCACCCTGCCGGACTCGATGGACGAACTCACCGAGATGAAACCCGCCGAACTCATCAACACCCTGATGGGCAAGAAAGCGGAACTCCGCTTCAAGTTCATCCAGGAAAACGCGGCTTTCGTCGAAGAGCTGGATATCTGACCCATCGCCAAGAAAAACCAGCGCTACCCTCATCGCGTAAGCGTGGCGAGGATCAATGCCTTGTCTTTAGACGCTAAAACGGCACCACAACCCCGAGCGCCACACGCACCTGCCCCGACCCCGACACTTCAATTATCCGCCGCCGGATCAACACTAGGTCCGTCGCCACCGCGCTGACCGGCAGAACGGCGTCCTCCAGCGGCGTGAAAGGCAAGTGCGTCTCCACGATCCGGCGCAGGCCCGAGGCGCCGAACAGGCTGCCCCGTCCGCGCAGGAATTCGAGCACGCTGCCCGGCGTCACCGGGAACACATCGGCCCGCGCCAGATCGTCTCCAGCGCCGCCACCCCGGCGGCATCGGGCCTGCCCGCAAAGTAGCGGGCATTCAGCGCGCCGACCGAAGCGCCGACGACAAAGTCCGCACGCTACCCGCCGCGACCAGCTCCGCCAGCGCCCCGGCCTGGATCGCCCCCAGACCCCCGCCTTCGGCAAACACAACCGCTGTCGGCATGAACTTTTCGGCCCCCGCACTCGAAGGCCAGCGCTAGCGAGCAAGGCGAGGCGCGCAAATCAACTTTCTGGGACGGGAAGATCTCGGGACGGGACAAAACCCGCCCGACGTTGCCCGATGACATCCAGCTCAAATCTCCCTAAATGCTCCACATGAGCAAAAATCTGAGAATCCTGGCGGCGCAGCTCAATCCGGTAGTCGGCGATATTGCCGGGAATATCGTGCTGGCGCGCGGGGCGGTGCATGAGGCGAAAGCCCGGGGCGCGGACCTTGTGGTGCTGTCGGAGCATTTCATCCTCGGCTATCCGGCCGAAGACCTGGTGCTGAAGCCCTCGGCGGTGGACCTGTCGATGGCCGCCGTGCACGCTCTTGCCCGCGAGACGGCCACCGGGCCGGCCGTGCTGATCGGCGCCCCCTGGCGCGAAGAGGGCGTGCTGCACAACTCCGCCCTATTCCTCGAAGGCGGCGAGATCCGCGCGCGCCATGACAAGCGGGAACTGCCCAATTACGGCGTGTTCGACGAGAAGCGCCACTATACGCCCGGCTGCGGCCCGGCCGGCGTGGTCGATTTCAAGGGCGTGCGAATTGGCCTCGCCATCTGCGAGGATATCTGGTTCGAGCGCGTGCCCCGCGCGGCGAAGGCGGCCGGGGCGGATCTGCTGCTCGTGCCGAACGCCTCGCCCTGGCGACGCGCCATCCAGGCCGAGCGCGCCTCTGCATTCGATAAATGGTCGGACGTCGGCCTGCCCTATCTCTTCCTCAACCAGATGGGCGGCCAAGACGAGCTTGTGTTCGACGGCGCCTCATACGCGACCAATTCCACGCATGGCCGGCGCTGCGGCCTCGTCGGTCAGTTCGAGACCGGGTATGCGCTGGTGGAGTTTGATCCGTCCACGAAGCAGTTCGTGGGCCTCGGCCAGAGCTGTGCGTCAGACCTTGATGGCTGGGCGGCGGAATACCGCGCGGCAATGCAAGGGCTCGGAGACTATGTGCGCAAGAACAAGTTCCCCGGCGTCGTACTCGGCATGTCGGGCGGCATCGACTCGGCGCTGACGGCAGCGATTGCGGCGGACGCGCTCGGGCCTGACAAGGTCTGGTGCGTGATGCTGCCGTCGAAATATACGTCCCCGGACAGTCTGGAAGATGCCAAAGCCTGCGCCGAGGCGCTCGGCTGCCGCTATGACACGATCCCGATCCATCCCGGCGTCGAGGCGATGGGCGAGATGCTCGCCCCCTCCTTCACGGGCACGAAGGCTGACATCACGGAGGAGAACATTCAGTCGCGCCTGCGCGCGGTGACGCTGATGGCCCTCTCCAACAAGTTCGGCCACATGGTGGTGACCACCGGCAACAAGAGCGAGATGGCCGTCGGCTACGCGACGCTCTACGGCGACATGTGCGGCGGCTACAATGCATTGAAGGATTTCTATAAGACGGAAGTCTTTGAACTGACGCAGTGGCGCAACGCGAACGTGCCGCCCGGCTCGCTTGCAGCGAAGCTGAATGTCGTGCCTGAGCGGATCATAACCAAGCCGCCCTCGGCGGAGCTACGCGACAACCAGAAGGACGAGGATTCCCTGCCGCCCTATCCGGTGCTGGACGATATCCTGCGCGGCCTCGTGGACCTTGAGGAAGACGTGGACGCGATCCTCGCACGCGGCCATGACGCCGCCACCGTCCGCCGCATCGAGCACCTTGTCTACCTCGCCGAATACAAGCGCCGGCAGGCCCCTCCCGGCTTGAAAGTCGGCGGAAAGAATTTCGGCCGCGACCGGCGTTATCCGATCACGAACCGGTTCCGGGACGATTAAGGCTTGAAGCCCTACTCCTCTGGCGGCGGGATGACTTCGTCGGTGGGCTGATCGAGACCGTAGGCATCCGTTGCGATCGCTTCGCGCACGGCGTCCACTTCGCCGGGCTCGACGTCAGAGGCTTCGCCATATCCAGTGATGGGCGAGGGATAGATGCCCGGCTCTCCGATCACTTCGTCAAACATCAGCCAAGCCTGCTTGCCGCCGAGGCAGGTGACGCGGGCCCAGAGATTTTCAACCAGCGCCGTGTTGGTGATATCCGTGATATCGGCAAGTTCGCCTTCGTTGATGTCGAATTCCCGGCCATTGAACGACATGACCGTAAACCCCTCACCGACATAGCGCAGGTAGGTCAGCACATCGCCCGTCTTCAGCTCGAGCGTCTCGATCTTGCCGGACTCGCCGATGAACTCGACGGTCGCATCCTGGAGCGCCGTCACCGGCACTTTCTTCGTCGCCACGAAGTATTCGATATCGTCTTCCGCCGTGCGCTCGGCGTTCCAGATCTGGTAATTGGCATATTGCGGCAGGAGGCAGGCAATGTCTTGCGGATCGGTCGGATTCGGGCGCGCGCGGGCGGGCACTTTCACTTCGGCGTCCAGCACCGTGAAGCCCGGCGGATATTCGCCTGGCCAGCCGCCGCTCAGGAACCAGGTGTCGTCATATCCGGACAGGGCTGCATAATCGAGCGGCGGGCGAACGGCCTGTTCTGCCCCCGCGGCTGCGTCGCCCGCGGCCCCTTGCGCCAGCGTTCCCGGGGAAGAGCCGTCTTTTTGTCCACAAGCCGCAAGGAGCAACGCTCCAGCCAGCAACCAGCCGAATCTCATGGCCATCTCCCAGTTCTATTCAACCGTAGATGCTCGTGAACGAAAACAATAGCAAGAATATGGCTGAGGCGCTTGGCTTTTGCCCCGATTTGATGTCGAAAGCGCCTTCTCCAACCCCGGAAAGCCCTGCCCCCCATGACCGCCCCTGTTGTCCGATTCGCCCCCTCGCCCACGGGCCGCCTGCATGTCGGAAATGTGCGCACAGCGCTGGTGAACTGGCTGTTTTCGCAAGGACAGGGCGGCAAGTTCATTCTGCGGATCGACGATACCGACCTTGAGCGGTCAACCAAGGAAAACGAGAGGGTCCTGAAGGAAGACCTGACCTGGCTGGGACTCGTCTGGGCAGACACGTTCAACCAGTCCGAACGGTTCGGAATTTACGACCAGGCGGCTGACAAGCTGCGCACGATGGGCCTGCTCTATCCGGCCTACGAGACGGCCGAGGAGCTAGACGTCAAGCGCAAGATCGCCCAGTCGCGCGGCCGGCCGCCGGTGTACGACCGGGCGGCCTTGAACCTGACAGCCGCGGACCGGGCAAAGCTCGAGGCCAGCGGCCTGAAACCCCACTGGCGCTTCAAGTTGTCCGGCGCGCGGGTCGAATGGAACGACCTCGTGCGCGGACCGCAGGGCATCGACACCTCGTCTGTCTCTGACCCGGTGCTGATCCGCGAGGATGGCAGCTATCTCTACACGCTGCCCTCGGTGGTCGACGATATCGAAGCCGGCATCACGCATGTGGTGCGCGGCGAAGACCATGTGACAAATTCCGGCGCGCAGATCGAGATCTTCATGGCGCTCGGCGGCAAGGCGCCCGAGATGGCGCACATGCCGCTGTTGGTCGGCGCGGATGGCTCGGCGCTGTCAAAGCGGATCGGGTCATTGTCCGTAGGCGAACTGCGCGCGCAGGGCATTGAGGCGATGGCGATCTGCAGCCACCTCGCCAAGCTCGGCACGTCGGACAATATCGAGCCGCGCAGCACGCTGGTGGAGCTGGCGGCGGAGTTCTCCTTCTCGAAGATCGGCCGGGCCCCGGCACGCTTCGACGAGACCGACCTAGAGAGCCTGAATGCGGCGCTTGTGCACGCGATGCCGTTCAGCGCCGTGCAGGCACGCCTCGCCGAGCTTGATCCGCGGGCGGACAATGAGGCCTTCTGGGTTGCCGTGCGGGAAAACTGCGCGCGCATCTCGAGCGCAAAGCCCTGGGTGGAAATCATCTTCGGCAAGGCGGCGCCGGACGTGGCCGCCGAGGACAAGGCGTTCATCGCGGGGGCCGGCGCACATTTGCCAACCGGCGAGCTGACAGGCGCCAGCTGGAGCGAATGGACGAACGCGCTGAAGGCCGCCACGGGGCGCAAGGGCAAGGGCCTTTTCATGCCGCTGCGCAAGGCGCTGACCGGCCTCGAACACGGGCCCGAGATGGGCGCCGTGCTGCCGCTGATCGGGCGCAAGGCTGTGCTGGAGCGGCTGGGTTAGGCCGCTTCACTGAGTTGAGAGCCCCAACCTAACCCGCCTCGCAGGCGGACGGGCTATCGGATGTGAGAGATGGCTGTCTAGAGATGGTTCTCAGAGCAGCCCGAACACAGTCACAGCCCTACCTGTTTGAAGTTGAAGGCGAACGTAGAAGCCCGCGAAAAGGTTTCGCGCCCCGGATGATGAGCACGTCGCGTGCCAGACGAAAACGACCCGGTCGGGTGTGCCTTGTGGACTTTGGCTGGACCTCGGCCTGAAAGCCTCTCGCCGATGCCGCCCCGAAAGGGCGGCTTGTATGGTGCGGTCAAGAGGACTCGAACCTCCACGGGTTGCCCCACAGCGACCTCAACGCTGCGCGTCTACCAATTCCGCCATGACCGCACGACTGGTCTCATTCGAGGCAGACCGGCCGTATAGGGCGGCGCCCGGGCTTTGTGAAGCCCCGAAAAACGCCTATATCGGGAGCGCATGACAAACTTGCCCGAAGTTGACTGGGTGGTCTCAGATACCCCCGTTTCCTATGATGCCGCGCTCGCCCTGATGGACGCGCGGGCGCGGGCGATCCGGGAAGGCGAGGCGCACGAACTCGTCTGGTTCCTTGAGCATCCGGCGCTCTATACGGCAGGCACATCGGCGCGAATCGAAGACCTGAAGGACCCTGCCCGCTTCCCGGTTTTCGGTGCCGGGCGCGGAGGACAGTACACCTATCACGGCCCTGGCCAGCGGGTGGTCTATGTCATGCTGGATGTCGGCGCACGGGGCCGCGATGTGCGCGCCTTCGTGGCGAGCCTTGAGGCCTGGATCATCGAGGCGCTGGCAGCGTTCAATGTAGAGGCGGGCGTCCGGGCGGGCCGGGTCGGCGTCTGGGTGGACCGGACGGAGCCGGGCGGGCCGCTGCGCGAGGACAAGATCGCGGCGATCGGCGTGCGCCTCCGACGCTGGGTGAGCCTGCACGGCATCTCGCTCAACGTGGCGCCGGAACTCGACCATTTCACCGGCATCACGCCTTGCGGGATTGAAGACCCGCGCTACGGAGTCACGAGCCTCGAAGGGCTTGGCCGCGTGGTCTCGATGGCGGAGGCCGACATGGCGCTGAAGGGCGCATTCGAGGCCGTGTTCGGAAGCCGGCTGGTGCGGTTGGCAGACGGGATCCGGCAGGGGGCCGAGGCCCCAACCTAATACCCGCCCGCGAGTTCCTCAGGCGTAAGATCACTTCCGGTGCGCAGAGGGCCCTGCCCGCCATTCGGCAGACGGGCGACGAAGGCCAGCGTCCAGATCATCACGCCGAGCGATGCAAGCGCCCAGACCGGTAGCGCCAGGCCGAGACCGGTGGAGACCGCCATCTGACGCTCGCTCTGCGGCGGGCCGGGAGGGCCCGGCGGGCCGCGGCGCTGCTTACTTTTTGGTTTGTCTTCGGGCTTCGCCTCGGCGGCCGTTTCGCCGGACTTCGGGGCTTCCTCGGTTTTCTCCGCAGGCGGAGCATTCATCTGGCGGTGCTGCGCGGCGCCCATTTGAGTGCCCGCGCCGTAGGCGATCAGGCCGAGCGTCAATGGGATCAGGACGATGACGGCCAGCCAGGTGGGCCGCGCCGCATTGGCAAGCCGGCGGGTGTGCGCGACGAAGGAGGTGAACTCGGTGAGCACGGTGAACAGCGCAAATGGCACGAGGACCGCCGGCACCGTGACAATGACGAAGTTCACGGGCGCGCTGAAGATTTCGGGCGCAAGGCCCGAAATGCCGAGAACCGCGACGACGAGCGAGGGGACCAGATAGAGTGCGATGCGGGAGAGGAACATGAAGGTCCAGGCCCGGCTGAAATGCAGCTTGGAGGTCTCGCCCAGCGGATTGAGCAGGGTTTCGGCCCAGTTCATCGCGCCGGGATCGTCGCGCACGTCGCGGATCCAGGGGCGGTGCGGGTCTATCTCTCCGATGGGGGTGTCCATTGCCTCGTCGCTTTCTGTGATCAGGGTCAGGCCGAAGGGCGGGGGGCCGCGCCGGTTGTTGGCGGGCCATGACGGTTGGGTTTGGGGTCCGAGCGCATGCTGTAGGCCGTAAAGCCGACGAGCGCGCTGGCGACCAGCAGGGAGGCGACCGTGGTCACGGCCGACAGGCGGGCATATTCCGGCGCCTGTTCGGCGAGCGCTTCGAAGGCGGCAGAAAAGCCATCGGCCTGCATCAGCTTCTGGATCTCCTCCTGGATGGTGAAGGCCTGCGGGGACAGGCGCGGCAACAAGACAGCCGAGAGGAACATGTTGACGAAGCCGAACGCGGACAGGAAAGCCAGCCAGAGCCAGGCGCTGTGGCCCGCATCATGGAGGCGTTTGCCGAACAGGCAGATGTACGGGAACATCAGCGTGTATTGCAGGATGCCGAGCCCGGGCGAGACAACCGCCGTCAGGACCGTGATCAGCATGAAGGCGCCGGTCAGCACGGCAAGCCCGCGGGCGAAGGGCCGGGGCGCAAGACGGCCTTGCGGCTCGAGGAACAGGAAGCGGAAGTCCATGTGACGGATAAGTTCGCCTGTCTTGTGCGTGGAGGGGACCTTAAGCGCCCCCTTATCAATAAACGATAAAACAAAGCAAGAAAAAAGAGCCGGACGGCCGCGCCCGGCTCTTCTGATCAGGTTAGGCCGCAGTCGTGGATCAGACGAATACGTCGTTGGCCCCGCCGGGGCCCGGACCGTACGGGTTGTCGTTCGGGTCGGTCTTGAAGAGGCTCATGATGCCACCGAGAATGCCAGTCGTGATGAGGGTGGTCAGAATGTTGGGCACAATCGTCGCTTTCTGGGCGTCGTTGATGAGCTCCATCATCCGGGCAAAGTCCGGGCTCGAAGACATCGACTCGCTGATTTCCTGAGAGTACGCGGCCGCGTCAAAACCGAACAAGCCGGGCAGGACATTGCCGAGTACCGAGTTGGCGACACCGGCAACGAGGATGAGCCACAGCATGTGGGCACCCGACTTGCCATTGTCGTGGAAGCGCTTTGCATGGATGGCGATCCAGCACCAGATGACGGCAAAGGTGAAAAGGCCGAAAAAGCCATGCACGAAGGTGCCCAGAACGCTAATGGCGGCGCTCGCAAGGAACAGGATACCGACCGCGCGCCAATACGTAGGCTGATCGATGCGGCCGTTCGGGGTAAGAAAGAGTTTCATGTAATCCGTGCTCCTGACGATGGGGCGCCCGCCCCGTCCAAGTCTGTTGGATAACAGTCATTTGACAGGCAGGCCTTGCCCTACTGCTCCGCCACTCGCGGACCATAGCAGGCTGAACCGGTTTCCGGAATGCTAAGTGCGGGTTCTCCTGGAAAATCAGGCGAACTCGACCATGATTTCATCTGCGGCGACGCTGTCGCCCGCCTTCACGTTGATGGCTTTCACGGTGCCTTTGGCGCCGGCCCGGATGATGTTCTGCATCTTCATCGCCTCGACGATGCAGACAGCCTCGCCTTCCTGCACGTCCTGGCCGAGCGCGACATCCATCGACACGACGAGGCCGGGCATCGGCGAGATGATGAGTTTCGAGGTATCGGCCTTTGGTTTCTCCGGCAGACGCTCATGCAGGCCGGCGACGAAGGGCGTGCAGACGAGCGCGCGCAGGGCAACGCCGCGGTGGCGGAAAAGATAACCTTCAGTGCGGTCCGCGAACTTCACGGCGAAGGGTTTGCCGTCGAGCACGCCTTCGACGAGGTGGTTGCCCGGCTGCCAATTGGTGACGAGGCTGTGAGGTTTTCCTGCGTCCACGGCAATCTGGGCTTCGCCATGCTCGCTGATGTCGATGGTGACATTGTGGTGCGTGTCGCCGAGGATGACGACCCAGTCCTGGCGGGGCGCGCCGGCCGGCGCAACGCGGCCGGAGATGCGGCCGGCGCGGCGGTCACAGAAGGTGTGGACGTAGGCGGCGGCGCAGACGAGCTGCGTTTCCTGCATCTTCGTGGGCGCAACGCCCTGGAAGCCTTCGGGGAACTCGTCCTTGATATAGGCGGTGGTGATGTTGCCGGATCGGAAGCGCTTCTCGTCCATCACGGCGGCGATGAACGGGATGTTGTCCTGGATGCCTTCGATGTGGAAGCGGTCGAGCGCTTCGCCGTGCACATCAAGGGCGGTGTCGCGGTCCTTGCCCCAGGTGATCAGCTTGGCGATCATCGGGTCATAGAACATGGAAATCTCGTCGCCCTCGCGCACGCCCGAATCCATACGGACTTCGCCCTCGCCGAGCTTTCCTTCCGCGGGCGGATGGAAGCGCTTGAGGCGGCCAATGGATGGCAGGAAGTTGCGGTAGGGATCTTCTGCGTACACACGGCTCTCGACCGCCCAGCCGTTGATCTTGACGTCCGACTGCTTGATCTTGAGCTTCTCGCCATAGGCGACGCGCAGCATCTGTTCGACGAGATCAACACCGGTGATCATTTCCGTGACCGGGTGCTCCACCTGCAGGCGGGTGTTCATTTCGAGGAAGTAGAAGCCCTTGTCCTTGCCGGAGGCGACGAACTCGACGGTGCCGGCGCTGTCATACTTCACGGCCTTGGCGAGGGCGACGGCCTGCTCGCCCATCTTCTTGCGTGTTTCCGGATCGAGCAGGGGCGACGGTGCTTCCTCGATGACCTTCTGGTTGCGGCGCTGGATCGAGCACTCGCGCTCGTTGAGGTAGATGCAGTTGCCGTGCTTGTCGCCGAGCACCTGGATTTCGATGTGGCGCGGCTCAAGGATGAATTTCTCGATAAAGACGCGGTCGTCGCCGAAGGCGGCCTTGGCTTCGGCCTTCACGGCGGGGAAGCCCTCTTCGGTTTCCTTGTCATTATAGGCGACGCGGATGCCCTTGCCGCCGCCGCCGGCCGAGGCCTTGATCATGACGGGGTAGCCGATCTCGCGCGAGATCTTGAGCGCTTCCTTGGTATCCTCGATCAGGCCCATATGGCCGGGCACGGTGGAGACGCCGGCTTCGGCCGCGAGTTTCTTGGAGCTGATCTTGTCGCCCATCGCGTCGATGGCGAAGGCGTTCGGGCCGATCCAGCCGATCTTTTCGGCTTCGAGGCGTTTGGCGAAGACTGGGTTCTCAGACAGGAAGCCGAAGCCCGGGTGGATCGCCTCGGCGCCGGTCTGGCGCACCGCGGCGATGATCTTGTCCTGCACGAGGTAGGACTGTGCCGCCGGAGAGCCGCCGATGTAAACCGACTCGTCGGCCATCTCGACCGCCATCGAGTTGGCGTCGGCATCCGAATAGACCACCACAGTCTTGATGCCCATCCGCCGGCACGTCTTGATAACGCGAACGGCAATCTCGCCTCGGTTGGCAATCAAAATCTTGCTGAACATACGCCCCAGGAGCCCCTCAAAGTAAAACCTGTCACAGTTAAGCCGGGTGTGCCGCCTTGTCCATGCTTGCCGCTCCGGCAATTTGAGGCCCTGTCCTTGCCGGATGGCCGGGCCGGTTTAAGGTGCCAGCCTAGCTGGATTGCAGGGGGCACAGTTCATGAGCACGTCAAACCGTTGGCTGCGCCGGATCGGCACCGTGTTGGCCGCGCTCGTGATTGCGGGGGGCGCGGGCTGGATGCTCATCGGGCCGGACTGGCGGGCGCTGGCGTCCCATCCGCCCGAGGGCCGCGGCGTATTGTTCTGGTCCGTGCCGCAACGCGACGCCGCGTTCCGGATGATGGACCGGCTGCCGCTGATCATCGAATCGCGGCCCATCAAGAAAGGCGCGGCAGTCCATCCCCTGCCCGAAGGCGCCTCCCTCGATCTCGGCGCAACGATTAACCTCGATGCCTACATGGAAAGCCAGAACGCCGCCGCACTGATCATCGTGCAGGACGGCAAGATCCGGCTGGAGCGCTATGGCAACGACTTTACCGATCATGGCCGCTGGACCAGTTTCTCGGTGGCAAAATCGCTGACCTCGACCCTGGTCGGCGCCGCGATTGCCGACGGCCATATCAACAGCCTCAGTGACAAGGTCAGCACCTACATCCCCGATCTCAAGGGCTCGCCCTATGACGATGTGACCATCGCTCAGCTGCTTACGATGACCTCGGGCGTGGCCTGGAACGAGGACTATGAAGACCCGAACTCCAACGTTGCGCAATTCGACCTGCATGTGCCCGGGCCCGGCGTGAACGGCACGGTATCTTACATGCGCAGCCTTGGGCGGGCGCATCCGCCAGGCGAAGTGTGGAACTACTCCACCGGCGAGACAAATCTCATCGGCGTGCTGGTGAGCTCTGCGACTGGCAAGACGGTGGCCGATTACCTGTCAGAGAAAATCTGGGCGCCCTTCGGCATGGAACAGGATGCCAGTTGGCTGCTCGGCGCGGACGGGCATGAGATCAGCGGTTGCTGCATACAGGCAACCACGCGCGATTTCGCCCGGTTCGGGCAGTTCATCCTGGACGGCGCCGCAACGCCCGCTGGGCCTGTCGTGCCGGCGGACTGGCTGGCAACCGCGACGTTGAAGCAGGCCGATTATGGCTTGGCCGGTGAAGGCTACGGGTTCCAGTGGTGGACCAAGGACGCGGGCGCCTTCGAGGCCGACGGCATTTTCGGACAGGGCATCTTCATCGACCCCGCGCGGCGTCTGGTGATTGCGTCCAACGCCAACTGGACAACCGCGCTCGGCCTGAGGGACGGTGAGTTCGAGGAACGCAAGGCATTCTACAAGTCGGTACAGGCGGCGGTGGACGCAGAATAACGACCGAGCAGGCAGGCCTACTCGCGGGGATCGTGTTGCTCACGGCTCCGCTGGATCACGTTGCCCGCCGGGTGATCTCCGCGTGGTTCCGGATACTCGGTCTGCTGGATGAACTTGGTGAAGAGGTGGAGCAGCTCACGCGGAACATGAGCGTCCATAAGCGTATCGAGTGAGTCCGCCTGCCGCGCGATCATCATGCCCACCGAGCCGTGCATATCGACCCGGAAATAGTTCATCGACCAGTTCGGGAAGGCACGCCGCTCTGCCCATTCGGCCATGATCCTTACGACGCCGGTGTGGCGCCGGTCACGCAGGATGCGGGCATAGAGGTCGTTCACTTCGTCATGCGGTCCCTCGATCAGCTGCATGAAATTCTGGCCGTTATGGACCAGGTATCCCGTGATGAAGCGTTCGTTGTTATTGGATTGGGACTCGTTGAGCAGCCGTTCGACGTCATGGTCGGTCAGGCCCGGTTGGGCCGTACTGACGTAGACGAGGCGAAAGAGACCATCCAAGATACGAATCCGTCAATCTGTGTTGACACTTTTTGCCTTCTTGCCGGTTGCTTACAAGCCGGGGGTTCACTCTCGTATCGCGTGCGCGCCGATAGACACTCCAGGATACGCCGCGCTAATACAATGCCAGACAAATCATACGCGGCGGGAGGAAAATCATGAATGAGCCCAAGGACCTTGAAGGGCGACATGCGCTTGTGACGGGATCGGCAACCGGCCTTGGCCGCTCGATCGCCCTGCGGCTCGCCGAGCGGGGCGCCAGCGTCATCATCAACTGCACCAAGTCGGTCGCGGACGCCGAGGCGACGGTCGCCGACTGCCAGAAGGTGGGCGCGCAGGCCCGGCTGGTTCAGGCCGATGTCTCGACGGATGAAGGCAGCGCGAGACTCGCCGAAGCGGCGGCGCAAGGGGGACGCCTCGACATCCTCGTCAACAATGCCGGGATCACCAAGCATGCGCGCGATCATTCGGACCTCGACGCCCTGAGCCGCGAAGACTTCCTGCACACCTATGCGGTGAACGTGGCGGGGCCGTTCCTGATGCTCCAGAAGGTGAAGCCGCTGCTCGTCGAGGCGCACCGCCAGACCGGCCGCGCTTCGGCCGTGCTGAACGTTTCGTCGATCGCCGGCGTCACCGGGATCGGCTCGTCGGTCGCCTATGCAGCCACCAAGGGCGCGCTGAACACGATGACGCTGAGCCTTGCGCGGGCGCTGGCCCCGGCGATCCGCGTCAACGCGATCTGCCCTGGCTTTATCGGCACACGGTGGTTCAAGGACGAGATGAGCCCGGAGCAATACGCGAAAATGGAAGCTGGCGTGGCGGCGTCGGTTCCCCTGAACGTCGCCAGCGGTCCGGATGACGTTGCCGACTCTGCCGTTTTCTTCCTGACGGACGCCTCCCGGCACGTCACCGGCGAGACTTTGCTCGTGGATGCGGGGCTACATCTGGGGTATGCACCGCTGGTCGCGCGCTGAGCCTGCTTTTTGTTGCGAATCTGCCACACAAGTGTGGATTCGCTGCATCGCACAAAGCACGGGCATGCCGCATCCGGCCTGCCCAAAAGCCCGGCGCAGTTCGCTCAAAAGGCCAGTTAACGCTACGCTTCCCATCGAAATCGAACGCGGACTGGGGTCGTCTGACCTCGCCGCTCGATCCGGAGCGTGGATACAGAAGCAAGGTCTCTTTTATGAAAAACAATCTCTCCCGGGCCAGCCTCCTTGCCGCCGCGCTTGTCGCCGCAGCGGGAACCGCTCAAGCTCAAGGCGCAGTGTCCTACAACGTCGCTGTCACGAACGACTATGTCTGGCGGGGTGTCTCGCAGACCGACAACGGCGCAGCCCTCCAGGCCGGCGTCGATTACACCAACGGCTCGTTCTATGCCGGTGGCTGGGCCTCGAATGTCGATTACGGCTCTGACGCCGATATTGAAGTTGACCTCTATGGCGGCTTCCGTGGCGCTTTCACCGAGAACCTGTCCTGGGACGTTGGCGTGATCACCTATCTTTACCCTGGTGAAGACGATCTGAACTTTACCGAACTGAAGGCCGGCCTCGGCTTCACCGCGGACGCCCTCTCGGGCGGCGCAACGGTCTATTACGACCCGGACAACAAGAACACCTATGTTGAAGGTACTGGCGCTTACGCGTTCACCGACAAGCTCAAAGGTCTGGCGAGCGTTGGCAATGCCAGCTTCGACGGCGGCGGCGACTACACCAACTGGTCGCTCGGCGGTGCATACGCCTTCGAACTCTTCGACCTGACGCTTAAGTACAGCGACACTGACATCGACGACGCCATCGCAGGTGACACGGCCGACCAGAACTTCGTCGTGATGATCTCGAAATACTTCTGATCGACGGATCTGTAGCGTTTGGCCGGCACTCTGGTGCCTGGCACACTGTCCCCCCTTCGGTTCGCCGGAGGGGGGATTTCTGTTGGCGGGCTCGCCATGGGAGTTCGGCCGGCTGAGGGCTGGAAATTGCGCGCGCGCGACGCTATACGCATGGACTTTCCTCCTGGAGAGGCACAATGCGCATCGGCGTTCCAACCGAAATCAAGAAGCAGGAATCGCGTGTCGGCCTGACACCCGAAAGCGTGGGCGAACTGGTCCGCGCGGGCCACAGCGTGCTGGTGCAATCGGATGCGGGCGTGAACTCCGGTTTCAACAATGACGCCTATCTCGCTGTCGGCGCGCAGATCGCGCCGGACGCCGCAGCGGTGTTCGGCGGCAGCGAACTGATCGTGAAGGTGAAGGAGCCGCAGCCGGAAGAGACCGCGCGCCTGACGCCGGAGCATACCCTGTTCACCTACCTGCACCTTGCGCCGGATCCGGTGCAGGCAAAGGGCCTGATGAAATCGGGCTGCCTCGCGATCGCTTATGAAACCGTCACCGACGCTGAGGGCGGCCTGCCGCTGCTGCGCCCGATGAGCCAGGTGGCGGGGCGCATGTCGATGCAGGTGGCGGCCTGGGCACTGATGCGCACGAAGCGCGGACGCGGCATCCTGCTCGGCGGCGTGCCGGGCGTGGCGCCCTCGAAAGTGGTGATCATCGGCGGCGGCGTGTCCGGAACCCACGCAGCGGAGATCGCCGTCGGCATGCGCGCGGACGTGACCGTCTTCGACCGGAACAATGTGCGCCTCGGCCAGCTCGACGAGCAGTTCCGCGGCAGCCTCAAGACGATGTACTCGACCGCGCATGCGCTGGCCGAAGCGATCAAGGAGGCTGACCTCGTGATTGGCGCCGTGCTGATCCCCGGCGCTTCGGCGCCGAAGCTCGTCAGCCGCGAGCAGCTGAAGACGATGAAGCCCGGCGCAGTGCTGGTGGACATTGCGATCGACCAGGGCGGCTGTTTCGAGACGAGCCACGCGACGACGCACGAAGACCCGATTTATGACGTGGACGGAATACTTCACTATTGCGTCGCGAACATGCCGGGCGCCGTGCCGCGCACGTCGACTTACGCGCTGAACAATGCCACCCTGCCCTTCGTGATGCAGATCGCGGGCAAGGGCACGCGCGGCGCGATCAATGCGAACCGGCACCTGGCCAATGGCCTGACGGTCGATCAGGGCACGATCGCCCACAAGCTGGTCGCGCGCGATCTCGGCGAGACCTATGTGCGCCCGAGCTGGCTGAACGTCGCCTTCACCTGAGGCCCGCCACGCCTGTGCGCCAATCCGCGTGACAGGCAGCGCCGCCATGCTATCTTCCTGCCGGGACGGTCGGGGGACCATAAGTCATGGGTGGACGCACATGGGAACGACATCGACAACTCGGAAACTGGCATTGGCCGCCTGCGCGGTGGCGGCGCTGGCGATACCTTCGGCGGCGCAGGGCGCTGGGGGTGCGGCCAAGCAGGTCGTCAATCCGGCGCCGGTCAATTACTGGATGGACATCTCCACGGGGCAACCGATGCAGGGCGGCGGCCTGATGGGCCTCGGCGCCATGATGGGCGGCGGAGACCCCGGCTTCGGCAGCGCCTTTGGCAATGGTGACAACTGGTTTGGCGCGGCCAACATGGGCCAGGATGGCAAGCGGGTGGACATCGCGATCTTTGATGCGCGCACGTCCGGCACGGTGAAGGCCGATCAGGCGATCCCGAAAACGGTGAAGCTCGGCGCGAGCCTGCCGCTTCGCCCACCGGCAAAAGTCAGCGGCCGGACGCCGTTCGACGAGCCCACGCCCGAGGCGCCCGAAGGCAAGATGAAGATCACGATTCTGACCTATTGGGGCTGCGGCGCGAAGGTGCGCCCCGGCCAGCCGAACGTCCAGACCATTGAGTTCGACAGCAAAAAGGGCGTGGACGTCTGGGGCGAGGCGCTCCGCTCCCGGGTCGAGATCGACCGGGGTGCGACGTCGAACCGGAATTCCAGTTTCTGGCCGAACAAGGACAATTCCAAGCGCGTGCCGAAGGATGCTTCGCTCGCGGGAACGCATACGGTGACGGGCGCGGGACTGCCGGCGAGCCTCAGCTTCTCGATCCGCGCGGCGCAGGACTTCCTGCCGGACCTCGGGCTCGGCTCCAGCGGCGACAAAGCCTCCGTGATCACGCTCGCCTGGTCGCCCCTGGCGCAGGCCTCAGCCTATTTCGCGAATGCCAGCGGCATGGCGATGAAGGAAGGAAGCGGCGGACAACCGGAAGAGATGACCTTCACGCAGTGGAGCTCGTCCGAAGTGCCGGAAGCCGGTGACGGTCTCGTGAACTATCTCTCGAATGCGAACCAGGAAAAGCACCTGAAGGAAAAGGCAATCCTGCCGACGTCGAAAACATCGTGCGAGATTCCGGCGGGCATCTTTGCCGATGCGATGTTCGTGAACGCACGCGGCATTGCCTATGGGCGGGAACTCAACATCGTGCATCCGGAGCGGCCCGCCGATCCGAAAGTGGCCTGGGATCAGGAATGGACTGCGCGGGTTCGCGTCAAATCGGTTGCGAACCTCATGGTTGGCAACCTCTCGGACAACATGTCCGCCGGGATGGCTGCGGAAGGCATGGCGGATGCGGGCAGCGACCTGCCGAAATGCCCGCCGCCGGAAGCGGGCGACATCGTGAAGGAGGCGCTGATGTCCCAGATTCCGGGCGCTGGCCTGTTCGGCAAGAAGAAGAAAGACGAGCCGGCCTGCCAGCCCTGATGTCTCAAGGCTGACGGACGGGGCGGCTATTGCTTCGCGACGTCGCCGCGCACCATGACGAAATCGACCTGCTTGAGGACTTTCACGTCCTTCAGCGGGTCGCCCTTAACGGCGATGAGGTCGGCGCTCTTGCCCGGCTCAAGCGTGCCGATTTCGGCGGTCAGTCCCAAGAGGTCGGCGGCGTTGACCGTTGCAGCCTTGATGGCTTCGGCGGGCGGCATGCCGAACTTCACCATGAGTTCGAACTCATCGGCGTTGCGGCCATGTTTCGAGACGCCCGCGTCCGTGCCGAAGGCGATCTTCACGCCCTTGGCGTAGAGCACTTCGAGGCTCTTGCCGGTGATGCCGATACGCCATTCGATCTTGGCCCGGACATCCGGCTCATAGGCGTCTGGATTGTCTTTCAGGCGTTCGATATATCCGTTCACGGTCGAAAGCGTAGGGACGTAATAGGCGTCAGAAGCCACAAAGGCGTCGATGGTTTCGGGGTCGAGGATCGTGCCGTGCTCGATGGAATCAACGCCTGCAAGCAGCGCGAGGCGGATGCCGTCCGCGCCGTGGGCATGGGCGGCCACCTTTTTGCCGAAGAGCTTCGCGGTTTCGACAATCGCGCGGGCCTCGTCGTCGAACATCTGCTTGCCGAGACCGGCGCCGATACGGCTGTTGACGCCGCCAGTGGTGGCGAGCTTGATCACGTCCGCGCCCCGCGCGATCTGCAGGCGCACCGCGCGGCGGCAATCATCCGCGCCGCTGCACGTATTGCCGGTTGCGTTGAAGAACTCGCGCAACTCGTCGCGGAAGCCGAGCGAGCCGTCCATGTGGCCGGCCGAGGCAGAGATCGACGCGCCCGCATCGAGGATGCGCGGACCCGTGACCTGGCCGTCATTGATAGCATCGCGCAGAGCGAGCACAGCGCCGTCGCCGTCACCGAGGTTGCGCACGGTGGTAAAGCCGGCGTTCAGCGTCTTCATTCCATTGCCCCAGGCATTGAAGGCCTGCGCGGCGGGCGAGAGGGTGACGTCTTCGAGCTGCGAAGCGATGCCGCCGGTGTCAGACGTCAGGTGGACGTGGCTGTCGATCAGGCCCGGGAGCACATAGTGGCTCTTGAGGTCAATGACGCGGATCTCGTTGTCCTTCGGCGCTTTGTAGCCGGCTTCCAGCGCGACGATCTTTCCATCGGTAATGATGATCGTGGTCGGCCCGCGCGGGGCTTCGCCCGCAATGGCAAGCACCTTGCCGGCCTGGACGTAAACGGTATCGGCGACGGCGGGCATGGCCAGCGCGGCGATCACGCCGGCGCAGGCCAATGCGCGATGAAAGGGGACAGTGATCGGCATCAGGATGAGACTCCGCAGACGTTTGAAACCAAGACTTGCCTAGGTGTTATCAGTCCCGCGCGGGCATATAAAGCCTCGCCGGGAGTGATCCCTTCGGCAGAAAGAACACCGGTACCACACGAATGGAGAACCCATGATCGACCTCATCACCGACAAGCGCACGCGCGGCCTTGGCGGCGGATTTGAAGTGGGCCGTGTGCTGCCCTTTGCGAAGCGGCGCATGATGGGCCCGTTCATCTTCTTCGACCAGATGGGGCCTGTGGACTTTGCGGCCGGCATTCCGCGCGAGCTCGATGTTCGGCCGCATCCGCACATTGGCCTGTCCACCGTGACCTATCTTTATTCCGGCGCGATGACGCACCGCGACAGTCTCGGCTCCAAACAGGAGATCAAGCCGGGCGCCGTCAACTGGATGACAGCCGGCAAGGGCATTACGCATTCCGAGCGCGTCGAACATGCGCGAATGCATGGCGCGCGCATGCACGGCGTACAGGCCTGGGCGGCGGGGCAGATGAAGCTGCCGGACGGGGACGATCAGGAATTCACGCCCCTGCCGGCGGGGTGAGCCGTTCGCCGCAGCATTTGACACGGCGCCGCGCGGGCGGCATCACGCGTGCGATGACGCCCGCCGAACTCCTCTCGATCCTGTTTGAACCAGAAGCTGCGGCCGACAGCCGGGACCTGCGCGCTTTCCTAAAGGCTTCCGGACCCGGCACGCCGGCGAGCCCGTCCGCGTTCGAGCGTCTCGTGCGGGTCGCATCGCGCGCGGACAACCGGCGCGCGGCGGGCGCGGCGGGGCATCAGGCCGCGATCCGGCGCCTCTTCCCGGATACGCCGGACGACGCCGTGACGGCCTTCTGTGTCAGCGAGGACAAGGGCCCGCGACCGGCGCATATTCTAGCCGCGCTGACGCCGGACGGCGCCGGGTTTCGGCTGAACGGCGTGAAGCGCTGGGGATCGATGTCGCCGCTGGCCGACGTGCTCTATGTTGCTGCTTCTATTGGGCAGCTCGACGGGCGCAATCAGCTGCAGATGGTGCGGCTGCCTGCGGGGCGCGGTGGCCTCACGCTCGATACATCAGCCTACGGAGCGTATCAGGACCATATGCCGATTGCCGATCTGATCCTTGAGGACATCGCGATCGGCGCCGGAGAGATTCTGCCAGCAGATGCCTATGAGACCTATATCAAGCCGTTCCGGCTGATCGAAGATGTTTACAATACGGCGGCTACTCAGATTGCCTTGTTGCGCCTCGGGCGCGCCCATGGATGGCCGCAGGATGTGTTGGAAGATCTCGCGGCGCTGGTCGTGCAGGCGCACGCGATCTCACAGACGCCGATGGCGCGGGCAGAAGATGTCATCGTGATGTCAGCCTACTTCCGGGCATCGGACGCGCTCTGGAGCCGGATCGGGGACAGCTGGACGCGCATACCGGAAGCGGACCGCGTACGCTGGAGCCCGGGAGCCGGCACTCTTGGCGTTGCTGCCAGGGCCCGCGAAACGCGGCGCAGCAAGGCGTGGGTATCGATCACAGGCTGAGCCTGCGAAATCTAAGCGGCGAGGGGGAGTGTCCTTGCTTCATCCGGCGCCTTCACTCGGCCCCCCGGACCGAGTGATCGGCTGCGCGGACCGGCTTGGATGGTGCGGGCGGCCGGGCTTGAACCGGCAAGGCCTTGCGGCCGAGGGATTTTAAGTCCCTTGCGTATACCAATTTCGCCACGCCCGCGCTGGATTCAGGGTTAGGGCGCAGTCGCGCGGATGGCAAGCTGGCGCGTTCTGGAGACGGTTCCAAGCACAGGGAAAGCAGGCTAAGCCTCGCCGTCACAAACACGCCAGAAGGCGGCAAGCGGGGAAAAAATCCATGGCCGAGACGGGTGAGACCTCCCCGCCGCGTGAAGGTATTCCGGACAGCGACACCGGCTTCGCCGCGAAGTTCGGCCTGTTCGCGGGCCCCGTACTGGCGCTGATCGTCGCCTTCCTTCCGCCGCCCGGGGGACTTGAGCCCAGCGCCATGATGGTCGCCGGCCTGTTTCTGCTGATGGCGATCTGGTGGGCCACCGAGGCGCTGCCGATGGCGGTGACGTCGCTTCTGCCGCTCGCCATTTTGCCGCTGTTTGGCATCATGGAACTCAAGGACGTTGCCGCGCCGTATGCAGACCCTGTGGTGATGCTTCTCCTCGGCGGGTTCCTGGTGGCGCTCGCCATAGAGAAATGGAACCTTCACCGTCGCATTGCGCTTAACGTGCTGCGTGTTTCAGGCGCGCGCGTGAAAATTCTCACAGCGGGCGTGATGCTGGCAACGGCGCTCTTGTCGATGTGGATTTCCAACACGGCGACGGCGCTCATGATGACGCCGATCATCCTGTCGGTCGCGGTGGCGGCCGGCGGCGGTCCAAGGCTCGCGGTCGCGCTGCTGCTCGGCGTTTGTTATGCCGCCTCGATTGGCGGCCTCGGCACGCCGGTGGGCACACCGACGAACCTGATCGCCATCGGATGGCTTAAAGAGAATGCCGGGATTGAAATCACGTTCCGGGAGTGGATGGCGACCGGTTTACCGATGATCGCGCTGATGCTGCCCGCCGCCTGGCTGATCCTGACCTGGGGGCTGAAATCCACGCCCGAACAGGCCAAGGCAGCCAGCGCGTCCATTCGCGCGCAACATGGCGCGCTCGGGCGCATGACATCCGCCGAGGCGCGCGTGGCCACCGTGTTCGCCTGCGTGGCCGCCGCGTGGATCCTGCGCGAGCAGCTGATCAAGGCGCCGGCCCTCGCCGGCCTGACCGACATGGGCATCGCGATGCTCGGCGCCGTGGCGATGTTCCTTGTGCCGCACGGCGATACGTCCGAACGGGCGGTGGGACGCGGACGCGCCCTCCTGGACTGGGAAGACGGGAAGAATGTGCCGTGGGATGTCGTCCTGCTGTTCGGCGGCGGCCTTTCGATGGCTGCGGCGATCCAGGCCTCAGGGCTGGCCGGGTGGCTTGGCAATAACCTCGCCGGCCTTGCGACCCTGCCGCCGATCGTTCTTATCTTGATCATCGTCACGATGGTGGTGTTCCTGTCGGAAGTGATGTCCAACGTTGCCGCGATGACCACGTTCCTGCCAGTGCTCGGCGCGCTCTCGGACGCGACAGGACTCGATATCCGCGCCCTGGTCATCCCCTGCTGCGTGGCGGCGTCCTGCGGTTTCATGCTGCCGATCGCAACGGGCCCGAATGCCGTCGTCTACGCCACGCGCAAAGTGACGGTGCGCGACATGGCCCGGGCGGGGCTTGCCCTGAACCTCACGTGCATCGCGATTATTGCCATGTATTTCGGGCTTTGACGTTAGAGCGATGTCCGCTCAAGTAGGTACCGGTTGAGCGGACGACATCGCGACCAAACAAAACTCCAGCGCCCGGAATCAAAAAAGCGCGCCCCGTTGCCGGAACGCGCCTCTTTAGTTTGCCGGATCAGCGGCGCTAGGCGCGCGCTGGCGGCTAGCCTGGACTATGCCAGTTCGATCGTGCTCACAGCAACCTTGCCGGAGCGCTGATCTTTGGCCGTGTCAAAATTGACTTTCTGGCCTTCGTTCAGGGTTGCGATGCCCGAGCGCTCAAGAGCGGTGACGTGAACGAACACGTCGTTCCCACCGTTTGCTGGCGCAATGAAGCCGAAGCCTTTTTGGCTATTGAAGAATTTCACAGTACCGTTCGTCATATAAGTAAGTCTCATACCAGTTTGTGGGCTGACAATGCGCCAGCCCTTGCATATCGATTATTTGGTGAAGGGTCTGAAACCGCTCCCTTTCGAGGAGCTGCGCCTGATTGTCCGGCCAACGTCGATGAGCGGCATATGCGCCCAGCCCTGCGCAATAGCAAGTTTTTTTCTACGTTACCTTAGGTATTGTCAGACTTTTGACAATTGTCAGCTAACCCGTTCGAACACGGCGGCAAGGCCCTGACCGCCGCCAATGCACATGGTTTCGAGGCCGTAGCGCGCTTCGCGGCGGTCCATCTCGCGCAGGAGCGTGGCGAGAATTCGCCCGCCGGTGGCGCCCACGGGGTGGCCGAGCGAGATGCCGGAGCCATGCACGTTGAGGCGCGCATAGTCGTCTTCTGTGAAGCCCATCGCCTTCGTGCAGGCGAGCACCTGCGCGGCGAAGGCTTCATTGAGTTCGATGAGATCAATGTCCTTGATCGAGAGGCCTGCGCGCTTCAGTGCTTTGTCCGTAGACGGAACAGGCCCGATCCCCATAACCGCGGGGCCGACGCCGCCAGCTGCCCAGGAAACGAGCCGGGCAAGCGGCTTCAGGCCGTATTGTTCAGCCATCTCGCGCGTCATCACGAGGCAGGCGGAGGCGCCGTCATTCTGGCCGCTCGCGTTGCCGGCGGTGACGGTCGCTTCGGGGTCCTGCTTCAGGCGGATTGGCTTCAGCTTGCCGAGCACTTCGGCTGTGGAGTCTGCCCGCGGATGTTCGTCCTTGGTGACGACCGTATCACCCTTGCGGCCCGCCACGGTGACCGGAATAATCTCCTCGGCAAACACGCCGCTGGCCTGCGCAGCGACCGCCTTGGCGTGCGAGGCGGCGGCGAACTCGTCCTGCGCCGCGCGGGTGATCTGGTAATCGCGGCGCAGGTTCTCCGCCGTCTCCAGCATGCCGCCAGGAACGGGGAAGTTCTTGCCGCCCGCCGTGAGGCGGCCCGTGATAAGACCATCATTGACGGTCATGTTCCCCTGCCCGAGGCCCCAGCGCCAGTTAGTCGAGTAGAACGGCGCGTTGCTCATGGACTCGGCGCCGCCGGCGATCACGCAGTCCATCGCGCCGGTGGCCACCTGCATCGTCGCGTTGATGATCGCCTGAAGGCCGGAGCCGCAGCGGCGGTCGATCTGCATGCCGGTCACTTCGACCGGAAGGCCGGCATCGAGGGCAACCACGCGGCCCAGCGCCGGCGCGTCCATCGACGGATAGCACTGCGCGAAGATGACATCATCGACCTTGTCCCGCGGCAGGCCGGTGCGCTCCATCAGGCCGGCAACCACCGCCGCGCCAAGCGCATGCGCGTGGACTTCCTTGAACGAGCCGCCAAAGCCGCCAACGGCCGTCCGCACCGGTTCACAGATCACGACATCACGCATGGCAGGCTCCCAGGATCTTTGCTGGCGTGTTGATAGGCCGTGTCAGGCGCCTCGCGCAACACCCGGCACGCCATGCCGTAACGGCATAATTGTTAGCCGGGGCATGAAAGCTGACATTGCGCGCTGCAGCTTCTTGTATGGGCGGCTGAACAGTCTGCTGGAGTATCGCCTCTGCGACGGCGCCCATCCTTGTTTGGCATGGCTCGCCGACACGGCTGTGCGACGAGGTGCCGGCGCGCGGGATTTCCCCGTAACGCTCGGCAATTTCCTGCCCTGCCCCAAGGCGGTCCTGGGTGTCTCCGCGTACACGAAAACGAACATTCCGGCCGTCAATGCGGTGGCCATGAACGAGACCATCCACGACTTCGGCGGGTTCCCGCAGTTCCTGTTCGACCAGCGCTACCCGGCGCCCGGTGATGCGGCGTTGGCTGACGGCCGGATCGATGACCTGCTGAATTATCGCAGGCCCGCGCCGCGGGCACCCCGCAACCATCCCACGCAGGAGCATCTCATGCCTCTGTTCGCGGCGCTCGGCGCGGGGAGGTTGCACGCGGCCTCGCTTCACCCGTCGCTGACGTTCAGTGTTCTGAGGATGGATGCGTTCGAGTTTGCGGACTGAGCAGGCTTAACCCTGCTGGTCCCGGCCCCGCGCCGTCACCTGCTTGCGCGCTTCCTCGACCGACTCCGCCGAGACGGAAGCCGAATGCTCGATGGAGCGTTTCACTTCTTCCTTCATCGCCTTGCCGAACTCGGTGGCGAAGCCGTCGTCGATCAGTGCCTTGTACTTCTTGAGGAGCACAGGCTGCGTGCCCGTCATTTCGGTCGCGAGCTGCAGCGCCGCGGGCACGAGGTCCGCCGCCGGATAGACGCGGTTCACGAGGCCCCATTTTTCGGAGGTGTGCGCATCAATAAAGTTGCCGGTGAAGGAGAGTTCCTTGGCGCGGCTGATACCGATCAGGCGCGAGAGCTTCTGCGACAGGCCCCAGCCTGGCACGATACCGACGCGGGCGTGCGTGTCGGCAAATTTTGCATGCTCCGAGGCGAGCAGCACATCGCACATCAGGGCGAGTTCAAAACCGCCAGTGATAGCAAAACCGTTGATCGCGCCGATGATCGGCCAGGGATAGGCTTCCAGCGCGGCGGCCATGTTTATGGCTTTGGAGTCTTCGTCCGCTCCCAGAGCAAATCCGGTCTGGCCAGCTTCTTTCAGGTCGATGCCCGCTGTGAAGGCGCGGCCCGCGCCGGTCAGGACAACGGCCCGGATGCTCGTATCATCCTTCAGCTGCGTGAACACGCGCACGATCTCGGCGCGCAGGGCCCGGTTCAACGCGTTCAGCGCCTCCGGACGGTTCAGGGTGACGAGGGCGACCGCGCCGTGGCGCTCGACGAGAACGATGGATTCGGACATGGCAATTCCTCCGGAAACTATGATTGCTTTTTCTTGGTGATCAGGCGGTAGAGGGCAATGCCGGCCGCGACCAGAGCAATCAGCGCGGCGGCGTAGAACAGGTTCATCTTGAGCGGAGAGACCCAGGCTTTCGGCTCGAGCACGTAGGCTGCGCCCGACAAAGTGATCGCCTGCAGCATGTTCTCCGTGAGATCGACGATCAGCACGGCAAAGCCGGGGATCGCAGCAAACCGGCCCCACTTGCCGAAAAAGCGCCAGGCCATGCCGGCAAAGAACAAGCCGAACGAAAATGGGTAGGCCGTATCGAGGAAGAGGGTGAGCCAGAAGTGCATCGACCGCTCGCTGGGCGTCATCGCGTCGAACACGGCGCGCGTATCTTCAGGGGCCGATACCATATCGAGGAATTGTCCGCCCACGGCGGGCGCAGCCGCGCCAAAGGCGACCGTCAGAGCGATCGTCAGCACAAAGAGGGCCCACAGGACCGGCGTGCGGGTGATAAAACTCATGCTTCGATCTCCGGTTTGATGCCAAGGGATTCGGAAAGTGCGACAAGTTGCAGGCGCACCGCTTCAAGCGCCGCCGCGTCGACGGACCGCGCCACCAGCGACACGCCGTTGTTATCCGGCCCGAGATACCAGGGGTAGGAGCCGACCGAGACCGCCGGGGCCGCCGCGTCGATCTCGCCGAGGCGGATCGCAAGATCACCCTCGCGCAGGCCCTTGCCTTTGACCGTCACCTTGTGGACGACCGCGCCGGTCTGCAGTCGCGGCCCGATATCTTCGAGCATCGCGCGCGCAATCTGCGGCACACCGGCCAGGGTGAACACGTTGCCCGTCTGGAAGCCGGGCGCGCCGGAGACAGGGTTGGCGACAAGGCTCGCCCCATCCGGCACGCGCGCCATCCGCCGGCGCGGCGCCGTGAACTCGGTGTTCATGGCGGCGTAGCGGGCCGCCATCTCACGCAGCGCATCCGGATGCTCCGAAATGCCGACACCGAACGCCGCGGCAATGGCGTCAGCGGTGATGTCATCATGCGTTGGGCCGATGCCACCGGTCGTGAAAACATAGGTGTATTTTGCCCGGAGCGCGTTCACCGCTGCCACGATCTCTTCCTGGATATCCGGCACGGTCCGGCACTCCATCACCGGAATGCCGAGTGGCTCCAGATACTGCGCGATCTGCTGAAGGTTGATGTCCCGGGTCCGGCCGGAGAGGAGTTCATCTCCGATCAGAAGGACGGCGGCGGTGGGCCTTGGCGAGGTCATTTCTGAAGCGCTCCGTACACGAGCTTGCCCGACTCTCCGGAGAAGTCGACGTTCGGGCCGCCGGTGGCAAAGCGCTGGATCATACCGATGAAGATAACGTCGTTCTGGGGATCGACCCAGAACCAGGTGCCGGCCGCGCCGCCCCAGAAATACGACCCCGCGCCTTGCGGACGCCCCGAGGCTGCCGGGTCTTCAATCAGGCCGAGGTTCAAACCAAAAGCGAGACCGGCGGTGTTGAGCGCGGCGCCGGAGCCGTCCGAGAAGAGGGCCGCGCCGGGCGGCAACATGTTGGTGCGCATGAGACGAACGGTTTCAGGCTTTAAGACGCGGACGTCGTTTAACTCGCCTTCATTCAAAAGCATCTGCGCGAAGCGGGTATAGTCATCCATGGTGGAGACGAGCCCGCCGCCCCCCGACTCCATGCCGATCGTCTCCTTCCGGAATGCGACTTGAGGCACGGAGAAAGGCACGAGTCCGGGCGCCTTGTCCGTATATCCGAAAACATCGCTGAAGCGGTCAACATCTGCCTCCGGAACGTAGAACCCGGTATCTTTCATGCCGAGCGGGCCAAAGAGCCTTGTGTCCAGAAAAGACCCGAAGGACTGGCCGGAGATTTTCTGAACGACATAGCCCTGAACATCGACTGAAGCGCTGTAGGACCAGGCCTTGCCGGGCTGGAACAGGAGCGGCACTTCGGCGACCTTGCCGATGAACTTATCAAGATCCGGCGAGGACAGGATCTTCTGCTCGCGGAAAGCGGTGTTGGCCGGATCGTCACCGAACAGGCCGTACGCGAAGCCCGCCGTATGGCTCATCACTTCGCGCATCGTGGGGATGTGTTCGGGATCTGTCAGAATTGGCGCGCCTTCGGGGGTCACACCCGTCATCACGCGGAGGCTTGCAAACTCCGGCACGAATTTGGTAATCGGATCATCCAGCGTGAAAGCGCCCTGTTCATACAGCATCATCAAGGCAACGCCGGTTACCGGCTTGGACATCGAATAGATTCGGAAAATCGTATCTTCTGCGACCGGGCTGTTGTCCGACGCGCGGCGAATTCCGGCGGTCACGTCGCTGACAATCTTGCCATCGACGATCAGGCGCGTGGCAATGCCCTTGACCTGGCCGTCCGCGACGAACTGCGTCATCCGCGCCTCAAGCGCCTTGACCCCCTCGTCGGAGACCCGCGCTGGCGCAAGCGGAGCCTCGATAGGCGCAGGCGCCGCCGCCTCGGATGGCTTGGGATGGGCCGCGCAGGCCGAAGACAGGACCAGCGCCGCAGCGATCCCGGCCGGGCGCAACAGGCGTGCCAACGGTTCAATCATTCGAAACTCCAGAGTTGAAAGCCCGTTTGCATCTGCCAGATTCCCGGCCGTGGCAAGGCGGGGCCAGAGACTTCACCTGAGGAGGGGTGGAAAAACCAGTGTGGAACTGTCATGTTTAGACCACACCTTCCGGAACAAGATCATGACCGAAACAAACCTCCTCCTGCCTATGCGAACGGGCGAAATCCGAATCCATGACGCCGAGGGCTTTGCCGGCATGCGCCGCGCCGGCCGCCTCGTGGCGGAATGCCTCGACATGCTGGTGGCGGAGGTAAAACCAGGCGTGACGACCGAGCATCTGGACCGTCTGGTTTACCAGTTCGTCCATGATCACGGCGCGACCTCCGCGACGATCGGTTACCGGGGCTATCGCCACGCTTCCTGCATCTCGGTCAACCACGTCATCTGCCACGGCATCCCCGGCCCGAAAGCGCTCAAGGACGGCGACATCGCGAACATCGACGTGACGCTGATCATCGACGGCTGGCACGGCGACCATAGCCGCATGTACGGCGTCGGCGACGTGAAGCGCAAAGCCGAGCGCCTGATGGAGGTGACCTATGAAGCCATGATGGCGGGCATTGCGCAGATAAAACCCGGCGCCCGCTTCGGCGACATTGGCGGCGCGATCAGCGAAGTCGCGCGATTGAACCGGGTTTCGGTGGTCGACGAGTTCTGCGGACACGGCCTCGGCCGCCTGTTCCATGACGAGCCGAACGTTGTGCACTCCTCCGCCTACGGAACAGGCCCGCAGCTCAAGGCCGGCATGTTCTTCACCATCGAGCCCATGCTGAACCTCGGCCGCCGGGACGCCGCCATCCTCCCCGATGGCTGGACCGCCGTGACCCGCGACCGGCAGCTCTCTGCGCAGTTCGAGCATTCGGTGGGCGTGACCGAAACCGGCTACGAGATCTTCTCCGCCTCGCCCAAGGGCTGGCACGAGCCGTTCAAGGTCCAGCGCGGGTGAAATTCGCCGCGGGTGCAGCGGCCTTGCTGTTTGCGGCGGCCTGCTCCGGCGCGCCCGCTGTTGCGCAGGTAGACATTCTGGCGGCGGCTTCGACAATCGTCTCCTAGCCCCTGTCGCTTGTCCCCAACTGCCGCGACGGCCGCGCGGCAGCCTATGATCAGTGCTCGAACCCGTTGGACCTTTACCGCGCTGCGACAACGCGGGCCGGGGCTGAAGGCAAGGCAGTGCTGGTCATCATCGGCGCTGAATGGTGCGGCTGGAGCCGCGCCTTCGATGCGCCCATGAAAGGCGCCAAAGGGCGCTATTACCTTGTGTCATAAGACAAGCGCGGCGATGTCAGCCAGGGCGCGCTTGTTCTCGCGCGCTACACTGCGGAGAATTTCGTGATCGTCCACATTGAGGATGACTTTACGCCCGGCCCCTAAGACGTTGTCGCCGCCGCCGGCGCCGAGGCATAGTTTCAGGAGAAGGATCCGACAACCTTCGCGGCACCGCACAGCGCACGCTTTGCGGCCAAAATGGAACACCCCTTCGTCAAGATAGAGATCCCCTGCAGCTATCAGGGCTATAATTGCTGACGCGTCCTGAAGGACTAGAAGCGCTTGAGAGCGGCGGCGAACGCGGCTTGACGCTGCGTCCCATGACGTGCCGTCCGACCGAGAAGAGAAGCCCTGCGCTTGCCTAATAAGTAACATCGAACGCGGTGGCTGCGATGACGCAAACCGTCCGCCGGGCGTCGTCAGCTTCAGGTCAAGCGGCTTGATCTCAGTTCCAGCCGGCGCGTGATTCCAATGCGCGCCAGGAAGGCTTCATCATGGCTGACCACGAGGATGGCGCCATGATCGGCCTTGAGGCCAGCCTCCACCGCCTCTAGCGTCCAATCCAGGTCGCCGAAGTCTGCCTTTGACGCCTCGCCGGCCTCGGCCTTGCGCAGGAGCGACGGCGCGCGGCGCACGCCGAACAGGTCGGCAAAGGTCATGTCGTCCGGCACGGCCTTCAGCTGGCCGAGCGTGCCAAGCGTGCAGGTGAGGCTGACGCGCCCCGCGGATGGCGCGTGTTGACCGGCGACCAGTTTCAGAAACTTCGGTTTGCCGGCGCCGTTGCGACCGACCCGTCCGGTGCGTTCCTGATTGAAACTGAAACCGAGGTCTGAAAAGAGAACCTGGCCGTCGGCAGGGCAAAGCTGAGGGCTGAGAGTGTGATTGAGGCAGGCATAGGCAAGTCTCGTCAGGCAAAGTGATCCGGGGGCGGTCATCTTGCGGGCGAGATCCACGACGCAGCATCTCCTGCCTGAGGCTTCGCAAACAAAACCCTAAGGCATCGGACATCCGTTTCAACACGCCTGCCGGGTGAAATTTCTGAAGCCAGACGCTGACCTGACGATAAGGCTTGCAGGCCGCTGAGGTGACGTTACCGTCATACAACAACAAAACGCGCCAAAAGAAGCGTGTTTTCCCCTGGGAGGCAATGCAACATGACGGCCACTGCAGCCACGGCTGACAGCGCGAACGGGCACATCACGGGCTACGGCTCGAAGGGCTATCGCTCTTATGTTCTCATCGCGCTGACGCTTATTTACACGCTGAACTTCATTGACCGCACCGTGATCACGGTCGTCGCTCAGCCGATCATCAACACTTTCTCGCTCAGCGATGCGCAATGGGGCCTTCTGACGGGGCCGCCCTTTGCGCTTTTCTATGCGATCATGGGCATCCCGATTGCGATGTGGGCCGACCGGTCGAACCGGGTGATGATCATCGGGCTCTGTGTCGTCATCTGGTCGCTGATGACAGTGTTCTGCGGCCTTGCTGCCAGTTTCCTCTGGCTCCTGGTGTTCCGTATCGGCGTCGCCATCGGCGAGGCCGGCTGCACGCCGCCCGCCAACTCCATCATCACCGACTATTATCCCCCCAAGAGCCGCGCCAACGCCATCGGCATCTATTCGATGGGCGTCACCCTCGGCGGCGTCCTGGCCCAGCTTTTCGGCGGCCAGCTCGCCAGCCTGAAGGGCGAGACGTTCGGCGGCTGGATGAATGCCATCGGCCTGGAATTCCTGTTCACCGGGGTGAACTGGGCGGAAGTGGAAGGCTGGCGCCTCGTCTTCGTGATCGTCGGCGTACCGGGAATCCTCGTGGCACTTATCTTCTGGCTGACCGTTCGTGAGCCGCCTCGCGGCTACTCGGACCCCAAGTCGTCCATCCCGGACAAGGCCGGCTTCTTTGAAGCGTTCAAGGAGTTCAGCCGGAAGCCGACCTTCTGGACGCTATCGCTTGGGGCCGCCTTCGTGGCGTTCGTCGGCTACGGCCTGATCAGTTTCCAGGCGCCGTTCCTGATGCGCGTGCATGGGGTCAGCGTGGCCGAGGCTGCGATGCACTACGGCGCGCCGCTTGCGGCCGTTGCCGCGTTCGGAACCTTTGCCGGCGGTTTCCTGTCGGAGAAGCTTTCGCCCCGCTTTCCCTCGGTCGCCGCCTGGCTGCCGGGTGTCGGCCTGCTGATTGCGATCCCCGCCTATGTCGGCGCCTTTCTCAGCCCGACGCTGACCATGGCCTTCTGGCTCTGGGTCATCGCGGCGATCGCGCACTATGCCTATCTCGGCGCTCAGTACACGGTATCCACGTCCATCGTGAGCCCGCGCTCTCGTGCGACGACCGTCTCGGTCATGCTGCTCATCGTCAGCCTGATCGGCAACGGCATCGGCCCGCTCTTCACCGGCATGATGAGCAGCGCCTTCATGGGCGGCATCGTCAAGAAGGCCGGCCTTGAAGAGGCGTTCGCGACGTTCAATCCAGGGCTCTGCGCCGGCCGCATCGCCGAACTCGGCGAGACCGGCCCTGCGCTTTGCTCGGCCTACGCGGAAGGTCTGCGCCAATCGATGGTCGCAACGGTGCTGTTCTTCGGCATCGCCGCCCTCTTCTATTTCCTCGCCGCCCGCACCTACCAGAAGGACCGCTGGAGCCCTGCGACCTGAACCCGCCCTGCCCTTGCCTGACTACCCGTGGAGACCCGAATGTCCGACGCCGCCACCTCTAGCCAGACATCCGACGAAACCCTCCCCGGGTATCAGACCGGATACGGAACGCCAGCCTATCGCGGCTACGTTCTGTTCTCGCTACTCATTGTTTACATCTTCAACTTCATCGACCGTTCGATCTTCGCGATCCTGACCGAGCCGATGAAGGAATCCCTGAAGCTCGAAGACTGGCACATGGGCCTGCTGGGCGGCCTCGCCTTCGCAATTTTCTACACGACCCTCGGCATCCCCATCGCGCGAGTTGCCGAGCGTTATAACCGTATGCTGATCATCATGGTCTCGCTCGCCATGTGGAGCCTAATGACGGTGCTGTGCGGCTTTGCCACAAGCTTCACGACGCTGTTCATCTTCCGCCTGCTCGTCGGCGTGGGTGAAGCGGGCTGCACGCCGCCAGCGCAGTCGGTGATCGCCGATTATTTCAAACCGACCAGCCGCGCGACAGCTGCTTCGATCTACGCCCTCGGCGTTCCGCTCGGCGGGATGTTCGCCGGTCTCGCCGCCGGACCTATCAACGACTACGTCACCGGCGCCAACGTCCACGCCCTGCTGGGCGACTGGGGCTGGACCTGGGTGCAAGGCCTCATCGACTGGCAGTCCCTCGAAGGCTGGCGGATCGCGTTCTTTGCTGTCGGTTTCCCTGGTGTTGTCTTCGCGTTGATCCTTGCCCTGACCGTCAAGGAACCGCCGCGCGGCTATAGCGACCCACCCGGCGCCGACCGGAAAGGCCCGCCGGAGAAATTCCTGTCGGCGCTCGGCGGCCTGATGCGCAAACCGACCTATGTGCATGTGGTGATCGGCGCCGCCATCGCCTCCTTCGCGGGTTATGGCATCTCGCAATTCTCGACCTCGTTCCTGCGCCGAACGCACGGGCTCTCGCTGACCGAGGCGGCGCTGATCTTCTCGCTGGTGCTCGGCCTGATGGCCGCGCTCGGCGTATTCCTGTCGGGCTTCCTCGCAGACAAGCTGTCGAAGCGCTACCCCACCGCCCTGTCCTGGATGCCGGCGCTCGGCATGGGCCTGTCGGTGCCTCTCTACTGGCTCGGCTACCTCGCGCCGAGCATACCGCTGATGATCCCGCCGCTGATGCTGGCCGCAACACTGCACTACTTCTACCTCGGTCCGATGTATGCCGTCTCGGCAGGCGTCGTGGACAGCCGTACGCGCGCGACGGCAGTTGCGATCACGCTGTTCGCGGTGAACCTTATCGGCATCGGCCTTGGCCCGACGGTGATCGGCTTCCTGTCCACGTTCCTCAAAACCGTCCTGATGAGCGGCTATGATCTCGGGCTGACGCTCCAGCTCTGCAAGGATGTCACCGGCCTCCAGGACAACGTGGCCGCCGCATGCAACGATGCGAACGCGCGCGGTCTGCAATGGTCGATCGTGATCTTCGCAACGCTCTATGGCTGGGCAGCGATCCACTACCTCCTCGCTGGCAAGACGCTCGAGCGTGACATGCTCTCCAAAACTGCGTAAGCGCCCCGCCTATGGCGGTTTATACGCAAGTTTCAGGCGCGGCCCTGGCGGAGTTTCTCTCCGCTTATGATCTTGGCGCGGCGCTCGCCTTCAAGGGCATTGCCGAGGGCGTGGAGAATTCGAACTATTATCTGGAAACCGGGACAGGCCGGTTCATCCTGACCCTGTTCGAGAAGCGCGTGAACGCGGGCGACCTGCCCTATTTCATCGGCCTGAAGCAGCACCTTGCGGGCAAGGGCTACCCGTGCCCCCTGCCGGTGATGGCGCGCGATGGCAGCGCGCTGCGCACGCTGGAAGGTCGCCCGGTGGTGATCATTACCTTCCTGGACGGCCTCTCGCCGCGCCGCCCGAATGTGCGCCAGTGCCGGGCGCTCGGCGAGGGTCTCGCGCGGATGCATCTGGCGCTCGCTGACTTTGACATGACGCGCGAGAACGCGCTCGGGCCCGCCGCCTGGACGAAACTCTGGGCCGGGCGGACGCAGGCGGCCAATGCGCTGCAACCGGGCCTCTCCGACACGGTCGAAGCCGCCTTCGTCCAGATCGTCCAGGCACGGCAGACTTTCAGCAGCCTACCGCGCGGCACGATCCATGCCGACCTGTTTCCGGACAATGCCTTCTTCCTCGGCGATGAGTTCTCCGGCGCCATCGACTTCTACTTCGCGTGCACGGACGCGCTGGCCTATGATCTCGCCGTTTGCCTGAACGCCTGGGCGTTCGATGAAGGGCATGCAGCGGATGGCTCGGCGCTCGAGTACAACTTCTCCAAAGGCGCGGCCCTGATCGCGGGCTACCAGTCGGTCCGCCCGCTGAGTGCGATGGAACGGGATGCGCTGCCGGTGCTCAGCCTCGGCGCCTCGATGCGCTTTTTCCTGACGCGGCTCGCGGATTGGACCTCGACGCCCGCCGGCGCCCTCGTGCGGCCCAAGAACCCCCTTGAATATGCCGCACGCCTCGCGTTCCATCGCCGCATGGAAAGCGCTCAGGGGTATGGGGCATGACCGGCGCGGCGGAAGGCCAAAGCGAGCTTCCCGCCTATGCGACGGCGCCGCGGCCGAAGCGGGTCAAGCGGATCCGGCTTGCCCTGCTCGTCTCCTCGTTTGCTGCCTGCCTCTGTGTCACGCTAATGGGCGCGGTGTGCCTCGGCCTGTTGCAGCTGGCCTTCGGCATCATGGGATTTGACGGACTTGCCGTGGGCGAGGGCGGCTTCCTCGGCGGCGTGGAAATGGCGCTGCAGCTGTCGATGCTGAACTTCTTCCTCTTCTTCATCACCGTTCCATCGGCGGCGCTGGCGCTCGGCCTGTCGGTCGGGCGTATGCCGCACCGGGGGATCACCGCGCGCCTTCCCTATCTGCGTTGGGGCGCGATATGGGGCGGGCTTCTGGTGGGCGCGACGACCTGTGTTTTCGGGCTGTTTGGCGGGGCGGGCGCTGCCGCTGGGGCGCTCGTTGCGGGCGGAGTGGTCGGCGGTTTGGCCGGCGTGCTCTGCGGCTTTCTCATGCACGTCATCATCGCGCCGGCACGGCAGTTGACGGACGTGGACCTCAGCGTCTTCTGACCCGTCTTGACGCCTCCGCCGAAGCGGGCCAACCCGCGCGGCATGACCGACATGATTGAAATCTGGACCGATGGCGCGTGCAGCGGCAATCCCGGCCCCGGCGGCTGGGGCGCGCTAATTCGCTGGAATGGCCACGAAAAGGAAATGTTCGGCGGCGATCCGGCGACCACCAATAACCGCATGGAAATGATGGCCGTGATCGAGGCGCTGAACGCGCTCAAGAAGCCGTCAAAGGTCACGCTGAACGTGGATTCCACTTATGTGAAGGACGGCCTGACGAAATGGATCAAGGGCTGGAAACGCAATGGCTGGAAGACCGCTGACAAGAAGCCGGTGAAGAACCAGGACTTGTGGACGGCGATGGAAGAGGCCTGCGCGCGCCACGAGATCACCTGGGTCTGGGTGAAGGGTCATGCCGGCGACGAAGGCAACGAACGCGCCGACGGGCTCGCCCGTCAGGGTACGGATCAGGCACGGGGACGCAAGTAGCGCCGCCTCGCCATCAGGCCTTGCGGCCGCCCGCGTCGAAATAGGCATGGCTGCCGCGCGTGATCACGCGGTCATCCGCCAGCAGGTCCTGCGCTTCAATGTCCGCGGCGTCCTTCACCTCGGAATAGACATTGCCGAAATCCTGGTAGCAGGCCTCCAGCAGCGCTTCGAAACTGTCGATGACGAAATAGGTCTGCTGGAAGTCGTCGATGATGTATTTCGTACGCATCAGGCGCTTTAGATCAAACCCGATCCGGTTGGGGCTCGCGTCTTCCAAGGCAAAGACGGTCTCGTCCGGGCTCGACAGGATGCCCGCGCCATAGACCCGCAAACCATCCGGCTCCTGAATGAGTCCAAATTCGACGGTATACCAGTAAAGCCGTGCAAGGTTGTGCAACTGGCCGAGCCGCATGGCCCGCTGGCCGCCCTGCCCGTACGCCTGCATGAAGTCGGCGAAGACCGGATTGGCGAGCAGCGGCACGTGGCCGAAAATGTCGTGGAAGATGTCCGGTTCCTGGAGGTAATCAAACTCGGCTTCCGGCCGGATGAACGCGCCCGCCGGGAAACGGCGGTTGGCAAGGTGATTGAAGAAGATCTCGTCGGGCACAAGCTCTGCCACCGGAACGAGCCGCCAACCCGTCATCGCTTCCAGCCGGCCCGACAGGCGCCCCATGTGCGGCACGCCCGAGGGCGACAGCTCAAGGCGACCCATCGCCTCCAGCGCGGCGGCGCAGGCGCGGCCTTTGGTGATCTCGCTCTGCCGGCGGAAGAGACGGTCCCAGCGGTCATGTTCGGCGGCGCTGTAGGTGTCCCAGGCCTGGTCAATCGTATAGTCCGCTGCGCGGGGCGCGTCGTGATACCGGTTCCTGGCAAAGGCAGTGTCCATGGGCGCCTTATAGGCCCAACGGCAAATCAGTTCCAGATGTAACTAATTTCGAGGGCGCGTCAGGCCACGGCGCGGTCATCGACGATTTCGGTGAGCGTGACGCCCAGTTCGCCGTCGGCGACCACCAGCTTGCCGCGGGCGATCAGGCGGCCAGAGACGTAGATGTCCACGGGCTCGCCGGTCTGCTTTTCCATGGTCAGCACTTCGCCCGGCGACAGGGCCAGGAGTTCGTCCATCGAGACGCGCACGTCGCCGAGCACGACTTCGACACGGACAGGCACATCCATCAGCATACGGCGGAAAGCAGGGTTACCGTTGTCGGTCATGTCGTGCCTTCCTTCGGCTTTGAGGCAGACGTGTCTGCGAGTGTCTCGAACAGGTCGGCCTGTCCATGGATGATGCGGCCAGCGGCAGTTTCAACAGAGGCGCGCAGCCGCGCTTCGGTGACGGGAGCGAACTGGACAGCCTCGATATGGCTCATAACCTGAACGATCTCGCCGAGCGCAGCCCTCAGATCGCGTGCCAGTACAGCCAGTCGTTCGGCCTCCGACGCGGCCTGACGCCGGGCAACTTCCGCCAGCGTTTCTGCCCTCACCTGCGCAATCAGCCCGGCCACTTCGTCGCCTGTGAAGCTGACGCGCGCGGGTTCATCTGGCGCGGCTTCTTCGGGCTGCGGACCGAAGTCCGCCCGGAACTCAAAAGGAGCAACAGTCTTGATGGCGCGCGCGGTCATTCGACGAGTTCGTCCTCATCGGTATCCTTGCCGGCATGGATTTCGCCCCGGCTGATCAGCTGGCGCGCGAGGCCAACGAGTTCTGTCCGGGCGGCGTCCACTTCGCTGCGGCGGACGGGGCCGAGCGCCGCGATCTCTTCGCGTAGCAGGTCGCCTGCGCGCTGCGTGACGTTCGCGAAGAAGGCGGCAGACGTCGTCTCCTTGGCGCCCTTGAGCGCGATGACCAGCGTTGCGCGATCAGCGGTCGCCAGCAGCGTTTGCATGCCGCCCGCATCCAGCGTGCCCAGGTCATCGAAGGTGAACATCAGGGAACGGACTTTTTCGCCGGCGCCCGGCTCGGCGTTCTCGAGCGCAGCGAGGAATAGGGTTCCGGCGCGCGGATCGAGGCGGTCGAAGATGAGCGCAATGCGTTCAATCCCGGCCTGCGAGCCCTCACGGACCATGGACGTGACCCGGCCCTTCAGGTGCTGTTCGAGCCCGGCCATGGCGGCAGGGTGAACTTCGCCGAGGTGCAGAAGCCGCTGCATTGCTTCGATGGCGAGGGATGACGGCAAGGCGCGCAGCAGCCGCGCCGAAGCATCGCCTGTCAGCCGCGAGAGGATCAGCGCCACGACTTGCGCGCGTTCATGACGGGTGATGGCATCGAGGACGGAGGTATCGAGCGCCGACAGTTCAGCCCATACGCCCATGCCGGTGCGGGCGCGTTGGGCCTCTGTGAAACGGCGCAAGGCATCCGCTTCGCTGGCGGGGTCGTCTCCGAGCCGTTCCATCGCGGCGCTGAGCGCTTCGGCCTCCTGCGGGTCGAGCTCGCTCCAGATCCCGGCGGCGTCCGGGCCAAGCGCCCGCATCAGCCGGGCCGAACGGGCAAGACCGGGCGCCATCAGGGGCGCGGCTTTGGACAACGCGCTCATGCGATCTCGTCCCGCGTGTTCATCCAGCCGCGCACGACCGCGGCGGCGCGCGCCGGATCACGCCGGGCAATCTCGGCGGCTGCTTCGGTCGGCTGGGCGACGGGCACGGGACGCGGCGCGCGAGGCGTTTGCGCAGGCGTGCGTTCAGGCGCGGCAGCCGGCGCAGAGATTAATTGAGCGGCCGGTGATTGAACGGTCAAAGGCGTACCGGACACGGCGATCAAGCCGCCCCCTGCAAGGGCAAGCACGGCGAGGCCGATCAGTTCGGCCCACTGCTCCGGGGTGGGGCGGCCGGGAATACCGGCCGCGAAGGTAACGGTTTCGATGACCAGGCGGTCGCCCTGTTCGGGTATGATCCCGGCGGCGAGGGCCGCGATGCGTTCCAGTTCCGGGATTTGCGCCGAAGCGCGTTTATCCAAGACAATCAGGACAGTGCGTCCGCCTTCGGCATTGAAGGTCACGCTGAGGCGGGAGAGGCCGGGCCCGGCAATGGGCGCGACGATATCGGCCAGTGCGGCCTCTGCAGCGCTGGACGGCGCAGGCGCGGCCGGCCCGGTCAGCACGGCCGCGCCGCGCCAGACCAGAAGGCCCAGCGCCAGCGCGCAGATAAGCATCGCCAGCGAGCGCGTCGATCCCGGCGTTCCCGCCCGAGTGCTGCTGCCAAACGCCATTCCATCCCTCCGGAACCGGCCAGAGGGCCGGCAGATTCCCGGAAAGTTAGAAGCCCGGCCTTACGGCTGGGTTAACAAACCTGAAACCGTGTTAACGGCGGTACTGCTGAAGGCGGGTCGTACGAAGGCCTTTCGAGCCGTGGCGGGCGTACAGACGCTCCCAGCCCTCGAATTCTTCTTCGGTCAGATTGTAGCGTTCGCAGGCATCCTGGCAGGTCAGGAGACCGCCCTGGACAGCGGCGACCACTTCGGCCTTGCGGCGGGTGACCCAGCGGGAGATGCCGGGCGAGGGCAAATCGGCGAGTGTGAGTGTCTGGCCATCCGGGCCCTTGACGCTCATCGGGCGTGCATTCTGCATGTTCATAATCAAAACTACTTCACGGTCCTATGCGTTTCACCCCGCTTCTGCCGGGTATGAAAGGCAGCCTACACGAGGCGGTTTAAGCCCGGCCTTGACTCGAAAGATGAGTTTCGGGGCGAACGTTAGGACGATGTTTGGAAACCTGTTCCGGGGCGGGACAATCGGGGGAATTTGACAGGAAAGCGGCGGCTGTCGGGGAATTTTTCTCGGGGTTCGGACATTCGTCCCAGGAGGTTCAGTGCAGCCGTTTCGGGCGGACGCAGCGGCGGCTGGCCGGGTGTTTGAGCTTTCGCCCCGTTCCTGTCACCCCGGCGCAAGCGGCGATGACAGGCAGGGCCAGGTTGAGCCGAGCCTAAGCGAGGCAAAGGCCCCTGCGTCATTGCGCTTCGCGCAATGACGCCTCCACCCACCTGGTGGGGGAGGCATGAGACCGCCATGAGGGTTTCGCGTGGGGCGAGGTTGGCCGGCAAGTCGCCCGCGCAGCTGGCATCCGCCAGGGGACGGAAGGTTCGGATGAGGGGTTTGCAGGCGTCCGGGTCTTCGCGGTCGCCGAGATGAACAATCTTGATGAAGCCCCAGCGGTTCAGAGTGTAGTGCGCGGCGGCGATGCCGCCGCGTTTGAGGCAGCTGAAAAAGCGGTTGATCGGCCAGACGAGGATCGGCCGGCAGAGCACGTGCACGTCCGCGAACATCGGCGGGAAATACGGGTCGCTGCGAAGGGCGCTGAGCGCCCGCATGCACGGCGGATAGCTCCGAACGCGGAGGGGGTGCGCAAGTTTAGGGGAAGTGTTTTACAGGCGCCTGATCTGAGTTGAGATTTTGTCTTCGGGCCCTCGGATTTCGTAGGCATAAGCGCCCTGCCCACGAAATCCGGCAGCACGTTCAGCTGAGCGACTTCAGCAATTCCAGGCTGTTATTGTCGCGGATCTGGGCACAGTGGCGCCGGAGCATGGTGAGGAACATCTCGTCGCCCCGCTCGGTCTGCTTGACGATCATGGCCGCCGCGAAGGCGACCGAGACGCCGTAGAACGCAAACCAGCGATAGTGCGTGTAGAGATCATCAAAACTATAGCTGGTGATCCCTTCCGCCTTCAGGCAGTCGTGATAGTGGCGCAGCAGGGCTTGCTCATGCTTCGGGCGATCCTCACGGGTGAGGCCTGCGCCGATGAAATAGGCCACGTCATTGGCAGGGGCGCCCTTGCCGGCCGTCTGCCAGTCCACGACGGCGAGCGGCTTCTTTGCGCCGGATTTGCCAAACAGCATATTGTCGAGCCGGTAGTCTGAATGCGTCAGCGCAAACGGGCCCTGGTAGGCCTCGCCCCATTTGGGAAGGCTCGCGGCATACGCGTCGCCGACTTCAATCTGATCGGAATTGATATGCGCTGCATAGCGATCCTTGAAACCGGTCCAAAGGCCCGCGACCATTTCGGAACTGAGACCCGGCGGCGGGGCCTTGGCGGAGCCTTGCAGCCAGTCATGCGCGTCCAGGACCGGATCTTCCCAATGCGCGGCATGCAGCACGGCGGCCGATTCCATCGCGAGGCGGGCTTCTTCGACGCCGCAGCCCTTCAACTGGTCGCCCTGCTCGGACGGGGACATGTCCTCCATGATCAGCGCAAAGCGGTTGGTTTCAGGATCATAGTCCGTATACAGCGCATCCGGCGTGATCCGGCCCGCAACTTTCGGGAAGGTCCGATAGAACATCACTTCGCGTTTATAGTGGTTCAGCATCTTTGCGGTGGCGACACTGATCTCATTGCCCGATGGGAACTTGCCCACGAGCGTTTTCGGCGCATTGGTCCCGGCGCGGGCATAGTCGAACACGAAGCGGACGTTTTCGCCGATCTGGCCGGTGCCGATGGACTTGGCGGTGAAGCCGCGCACCTCGGCGTCGATGCCGATTTCAGCGAACAGGGTGTTGAACCAGTCTGGCTTCAGTTCCAGCGGATGCGTGTCGAGTCCCGGGCGGCTCACGAGGCGGCCTCTTCGGTTTTGCGGCCCTGCGCGGCGCGGCGCCCGGTGAATTTCCGGAACTGGCCAAGACGCTCCTCCGCGCGGCGCAGGCCCTTGTCGAGCGCGGCCATGGTGAGCGCGAAATCGCCGCTGGTTTCCTTGCGCCAGGCGCGTTCGGCCTGCGCAATAACGAGCGCGACGGCGATGCGTTTCAGGCTGGCAGGCGCGCCGGTGTCATTGTCTAGCCCCGAAGACGCAAGCGCCCAGGCCGCGCTGGCATGGCGGTGGCCCGGCAGGCGGGAGAGATGGTAGAGCGAGGTCTCGCGAAACTTCGTGATCTCGAGAATGCCGCCCCGGTGCGGCTCCATCGCTTCGAAGCGCAGCATGATCACATCGAACAGGCGCTCGCGGGCAGAGGTTTCGTCGGGCACGCCTTCGGCAGACATCGCCTTGTCGAAATGAGCGTCGAGCGCTTCGACGAGATCTTCGCGGGAGGCGACGCCGTGAAAGTCAGACAGAGACAGCTTTGCTTTCGCGGCGATGTCCGCCAGCGGAATATCTGACCAGGCACGGGCTTCGGCCAGGTCCAGGGCGGCTTTCAGCCCTTTCTCGATGATCTTTTCAGCAGCCGCCACAGCGGGCCTCCACAGGTTCAGTCCGCCTCTTTGGACAGTTGCCGGTCTCGGGCGGCGGCAGCCCGGATGGCGTCTCTTAACAGACGCGGCATCCCACCCGTGTCCATCAGGATGTCAAGGGCCGCCTGCGTAGTGCCGCCAGGTGAGGTGACGGCGCGGCGCAGGGCTTCGGGGTCATCGCCGCTTGCCGCCATCAGGGCGGCTGCGCCCTCGACCGTGCGGCGGGCGAGACGCTGCGCCAGCGCGCGCGGCAGGCCTTCGGACTCGCCCGCCTCGGCCATCGTCTCGGCGAGAAGGAACAGGTAGGCGGGTCCGCTGCCGGAAAGCGCGGTCACGGCGGACATCAGGTTCTCGTCCACCGGGCCTTCGACATCGCCGAGCGGGGCGAGCAAGGCGCGGGCGGCGTCCAGGTCTTCGGATGCGAGGCCCGCAGGCGCAGAAAACACCGTGATGCCCTGCCCGATCGAACCCGGCGTGTTGGGCATGGCGCGGAGGATGCGCTGCGTGTCGAGGCGGCGCGCGATCTGCATGATCCGCACGCCGGCCATGATCGAGACGGCCAGCGTCTTCGGCCCGGTAAATCCGAGCGCGGTTTCAGAAACCCCGGCAAACTGCTGCGGCTTCACCGCCAGCACGACAATCGCGGCGGGCGAGGGTTGGGGATTGAGTACGATCTTGCCGGCTTCGGCCCATGCGGCGATTTCGTCCGAGGGTTTCGGTTCGATAACCGCGATCTTGCGCTTCGGCTTGGCGTTCAGCCAGCCGCGCGCGAGAGCGGCGCCCATGCGGCCGGCCCCCATGAGAACGATCGACGGCGGCGCGGCGGCCATCCCGGTCTCAGGCTTCGCCGTGGGTTTCGAACATCACCGCGTCAATCGCCTCACGCGGCGACTTGCCTGCCCAGACGAGGAAGTTGAACGCCGGCATGAAGCGGTCGGCCGCAGCGACGGCGGCGAGGATGACCGAATGGATTTCGCCTTGCGAGACTTCGTCCCGGCCTTCCAGCGAGAAGGTGTAGCGGTAGATAATCACGCCGTCGTCTGACCAGAAATCGAAATGGCCGATCCAGAGGCGTTCGTTGGCCAGCATGACGAGTTCGGCGATGGCGCTGCGCTTGGCCGCCATGGCTTTCACGTCGAGCGTCAGCGAGAAATGGATCGCCGAGGGTTCGGGGCGGTAGGCGAACAGGGCGCCCATGTCGCCCCATCGGGTCTCAGCCACAACCTGAAGCGTGCCTTCCTCGTCCCGCTCATAGGGCCAGTTGGCGGCTTCCAGAACCACTTCCACGATATCGAGGGGGTCGATGTCGAAGTCCTGGCTACGCTCGAGTTCAAGGCTCATTCAGAGGCCTCCGTGACAGCATCCCGGAAGTGGTGCCGGATTCGTGTGACAAATCCAATACCGAACAAATCGGCCGGCTCGCCGCTTGTCCACCGGGATACGCAGTCGGGTTTCAGGATTTCGCGGAATTTGACGTGCTGTTTGACTGGGCCGCTTCCAGCGCGGCGAGGCGCGCTTCGAGGGTTTCGACCCGGTCGAGGGCGGCGGTGGCAATGGCCTTAAGGGCTTCCACTTCGTCGCGTCCGGCAAGGTCCATGTCGGCGATCAGGGCGCGCACGCGGGCCTGGGCGGCGGTCTTGGCTTCCTCGCCTGCCGCGCGAGCGGCGCCGAGCGCGCCGGTCATCAGGCTCGCAATGTCATCGAGCAGTGGATTTGTGCTGGCCATGCGGCTACTCCTTCGGGCCGGGTATTCCGGCTCGCCTATCAGATAGGGACGCCGACAGACAGGGAAAAGACGCCGCATGACTGACCTCCTCGCCACGCTCAGCCTTTACCTTGCCCAGACGGTGCTGAGCTTCCCGGAATGGAGCCCGGCGCTTCTCTCGATCGACTTCGGCTTCATCGGCCTCGGCGAGTTCCATCTGCGCTGGTACGCGCTCGGCTATATCGCCGGGATTGGAGGCGCCTGGTGGTATGGGATGCAGATCCTCAATCGCCCGGCCCTGTTCGGCGGCGAGGCCCCGCTCGGCAAGGATGCGTTCGATGACCTGATGTTCTGGATCATCATCGGCATCATTCTCGGCGGCCGGCTCGGCTATATCCTCTTTTACATGGTGCCCTACCAGATGGACGTGCTGGCGGCCGATCCGCTGACCGTCCTGCGGATCTGGGATGGCGGCATGGCGTTCCACGGCGGCATCCTCGGGGTGGCCATCGTGCTCTGGTTCTTTGCTGCCAGGCGCGGTGTGAACCTGCTTTCGGTCGGCGACATTGCGGGTGTCACGGCGCCCATCGGCATCGGCCTCGTGCGTATCGCGAACTTTACCAATGCCGAACTCTATGGCCGCCCGACGGATGCGCCGATCGGCATGGTGTTTCCGGAAGGCTATGTGCCGGGGTCGACGCCGCCCGCCTATGACTGGGCCGCGGACGACTGGGTGTACCGCGGCGATGAAGTCGCCCGCCACCCGAGCCAGCTTTACGAGTCCGTGCTTGAAGGCTGGCTGCCGCTGATCGTTCTGTCGCTGCTGATCTGGAAGTTCGGCGCGCTGAAGCGGCCAGGCCTGATCGCCGGCCTGTTCCTCATCATGTACGGCGTTGGCCGGTCTGTGGCGGAGAACTTCCGCGAGCCGGACGCGTTCGTGAGCGGCCTGCCCGGATGGCTGACCATGGGCATGTTGCTGTCAGTACCGATGTGGCTCGGCGGTGCATGGCTGATCTGGAATGCCTTGAAACCTCAGGAAAATCGCGTATAAAAAACAAAATACGTAAAAATACGTACAGAAATGTCGCGATCCTGGGGGGAGAGCGCGGATGAAAGCAGATAGTCTTTACAGGCTTACGGCCGCGTGTCTCATCACGCACGAGCTCGATTCCATCGTTAAGATGACCGCATCCACAAACCCCTTCGGCTCGATTTTGCACCTCGAACAGTCCATCCTGATCTGGGGCCATATCCCGATCGTTCTGGGCCTCCTGTTTGTCGCCGAGTCCACCATGCGCGCCTCGGTCCGTTACGGGACCTGCGTGTTTGCAGTGATCCACGTCGCCCTCCACTGGGTATACCGGGACCAGCCAATTTATGATTTCGGCAGCATGGCTTCGTGGGTGCTGATCTTGCTGGCGGGGATCTTCGGGGCGGCCTATCTCGTGCCCGCAAAGGCGCGATGAGGCGTCCCGCGAAGGCCTAAATGACCCTATGACCCTTGAAGACCGGCTGGTCAGCCTGATCGAAACGGGCGGGCCAATCCCCTTGTCCACTTACATGCAGATTGCGCTGCATGACCCGCAGGCGGGCTATTATGCGACCCGCCCCGGCCTCGGCCGCGACTTCACGACGGCGCCGGAAACGAGCCAGGTATTCGGCGAACTGATCGGCATCTGGCTGGTGCACGAATGGCGCGGGCTCGGCGCGCCGGCGCGTTTCCAGCTCGTCGAAATCGGCCCCGGGCGCGGCCAGCTGATGCTGGACGCTTTGCGGGTGGCCGGTATGGCGGGGGGCGACGCGTTCCTCAGCGCGCTGAGGCTCGTGTTCGTGGAGGCGAGCCCCGTGCTGCGCGCGGCGCTCGCCGACGTGTTCGCGCCGCTGAACCCTGCGTTCGCGGCCACCCTGGCGGCGGTTCCGGCGGGCCCTGCGCTGATCATCGGCAATGAATATCTCGACTGCCTGCCCGCCCGGCAATTCCGCCGGTCCGGCGGCGTATGGCGCGAGTGTGTTGTCGGCCTGACGGACGACCGCCAGCTCGCCTTTGGCCTCGCCGCAGACGAACCACGCCCGCCGGCGGGCACGGCGCTCGCCGGAGACGTGGTGGAAGTCCAGACAGGCCTCGACCTCTTGGTGGCAGACCTCGTCACGCGCGCCTCGCCGGCGCGGGCGCTGTTCATTGATTATGGCCCGGACGCGGCGGCGCCGGGCGATACGCTGCGGGCTTACCGGGATGGGCGGCAGGCCGCGCCGCTTGAGGCGCCCGGCCTTTGTGATCTCACCGTCGATGTGGATTTCGGCCGGCTCGCCCGGCTGGCGACCGCCGCTGGCCTGGATGTCGCGGGGCCGACGCCGCAGGGCATGTTCCTGCTCGGCCTCGGCGCGCAGGCACGGCTGAACCAGCTGGTGGCCGCGAACCCGGATGATGCGGAGGCGGTGTTTGAAGCGGCGCGCAAGCTGATCGATCCGGCCGAGATGGGCGCGCGGTTCAAGGCCATCTGCCTGTCGTCAGCGGGATTGCCAGCCCCGGCTGGCTTTTGAGGCGGGTCATCCGGAAGGCATGAAATCGCGAAGGCTATTGGCTCGCGCAGCGTAAACCCCCATTTGATAGGATCCCAGAGCCGACAAGGATTTCTCGATGCCAGCCCTTTCCATTCTCGAACTCGGGCGCGTGCGCGAAGGCTTCACCCGCTCGGACGCGCTGAATGATGCGCGCAGGCTCGCGCAGCACGCCGAGGCGCTCGGCTACACGCGCTTCTGGGTGGCCGAGCATCACAACATGCCGACGGTGACGACAGCGGCGACCGCCATCGTGATCAGCCATATTGCGGCGGGCACCAGGACGATCCGGGTCGGCGCAGGCGGCATCATGCTGCCGAACCACGCGCCCTATGTGATCGCAGAGCAGTTCGGCACGCTGGACGCGCTCTATCCCGGCCGGATCGATCTGGGTCTTGGCCGGGCGCCGGGCACGGATCAACTGACGCTGCGCGCGCTGCGGCGCGATCCGTCCGCCTCGGAACATTTCCAGGACGATGTTCTCGAACTGCAGGCCTGGCTCGGACCCGTGGCGCAGGGCCAGCGGATCGAAGCTGTGCCGGGCTCGAACGCCAATGTGCCGATCTGGATACTCGGCTCCAGCCTTTACGGCGCGCAGATGGCAGCGGCTTACGGTTTCCCTTTCGGTTTTGCCTCGCACTTTGCGCCGCAGATGCTGGATCAGGCGCTGGCCATCTATCGCGGCAGCTTCCGTCCCTCCGCGCAGCAACCGAAGCCTTATGCCGTGATCGGCGTGAACATCATTGCGGCGGAGACGGATGCGGAGGCGAAGTACCTCGCGACCACGCAGCAGATGAGCTTTGCCAACCTCGTGCGCGGACAGCGAAAGCTGACCCAGCCACCGATCGACGACATCGACACCTACTGGACGCCGCAGGAAAAGGCGCAGGCCTCGCATATGCTGAACTTCAGCATCGTGGGCAGCGCCGAAACCGTCCGTAGAGGGATCATTACGCTTCTGGAGCGTACGCAGGCCGACGAGCTGATGATCGTGTCGGACACTTACGACCAGGACAAGCGCCGGCGCTCGATCGAGATCATCGCCGGGGTGGTCAACGAAATCCGGGCGGCGGCGCTCGTGACGACCTGAACGGGCGCGTGCGCATCCGCGCGGCCTATCCAATCTGGAACAAGGCGGCTGTCCGCTCAATCGACCAATAGGCCCCGGCGATGCCGACGACATAGGCGCAAACGCGCAGCGCCGGTTCGAAGGCGGCCGATCGCAGCCGCTTGAGTGCGAGCCCCGCGGCCAGAAGGCCGGCGATCAGCGCCAGCTGGCCGAGTTCGACGCCGACATTGAACAGCAGCAAAGCCCAGGCCTTTGCGCCCTCGGGCAAGCCGATCTCGGACAAGGCGCCGGCGAATCCGAAGCCGTGGATCAGCCCGAAACCAAACGCGATCAGCCAGGGAAATCTTGCGCTGAGGTCTTCATGTCCCGCGCGGCGGCGCAGCGCTTCGAGGGCCACCAGCAGGATCGACAGGGCGATGGTGATCTCGACCGGCGCGGATGGCAGGCTGACATGACCGAGGGTGGCGAGGGACAGGGTGACCGAATGGGCGAGCGTGAAGGACGACGCCGCGGCGATAAGCTGGCGGGGCCGCACGAGGAGAACCAGCCCGGTCACGAACAGGAGGTGGTCCCATCCCAGAAGGATATGTTCGATGCCAATCCGGACATAGGCAGCGAGCGGCGCGCCGGCCGGCCGCGCGAGATCAAGTGACGGCGCTGCGGGGCGCAGGACATGGGCTGTCACCGAGCCGTCGACACGCTCAATGCGCAGAAACACGTCCGTCAACGAACGCTCCAGCCCGGCGATCCGGATCTCGCCGGTGCCGAGCCGGCAGGCGAGTTCAAACCGGCGGATAAGCGCGGCGCCGACCTGCGCCGCGGTTTCGGGGCCTGCGGTGCACTCCGCGGGAAAGATGGGTTGCAGCCGGAGGATCCGCTCGCCGAGGATCGGTTGCTTCCAGGTCACCGAGAATGTCGCCGGAGCGGTCTGCTTGAGCTCCAGATAGCCGGGCCTCACTTCATGCGCCAAGGCCGGCGCAGCCATCAGCGACAGGATGAGCCAGACGAGGGCAGCGAACCTTAGGGGCCTCACGGCGCCTGCCCCTCGATTTCGACCCTGTAACGGGAAACGATCTTCTGCACCGCTTCGGCGTTCAGCCGGGCCAGTTCGGCTTCCTGCCACGCCGCAAGGACGCGGTCGCGCACGGCGCCGAATGGCGGGCTTGCGGCCGGATCGCGCGCCGTGATTCGTACCAGATGGACCCCGAATGCGGACGCGACCGGCCCTTGCCAGCCTGGACCGGGCTCAAGCGCAGCGAGGCTGCTGGCAAAGCCGCGCCCGAAAATCCGCTCGACGTCGGGTTCGGGCAGCGCGCCGTACTGGCGCTGCAGCATGAAGGCGTCACCCACGGCCCGCCAGTCTGCGGCGCCTCCGGAATTGAGCTGCTGCAGCGCCGCCGCCGCGCGCGGGCTTTCCGGGTCGCGATAGAAGACGTGATCAAAACTCGTTTCGGCCGGGCGCTGGAATGCCTGCCGGTTGGATGCGTACCAGCGCTTGAGCTCCGCCTCGCCCGGCGCAGCTGGTAGCGCGAGATCGTTGATCATGAAGCGCATCTTCTGGGCGAGCCGCCGCTCGACGACGGTATCGCCCTGATCCAGACCGAGCCGGCGCGCTTCGTGCGCGAGCGCCGTCATCTCGACCTGGTCTGCAATCAAGGCCTGCAGTTCGGGGCGCCCGGGGGCCTTGCCGGTCTCGCCGGCATAGAGGTTTGCGAGCCGCGCGATATCCGAGGCGCCGATCCGGATCGTCTCATCCGCCTGCCGGGGGGCTGGCAGCAGCGCATGAGCCAGAAAAATCAAGAGCCCGGCCGCGATGAAATGGACGAGCGGCTCGCGGATGAGGGTTCTGAACATGCGGTACCTGCCGGCGAATTGCGCCACTGGCTAATGCTTGCCGGATGAATTCCAAAGTGAAAAGGTGCAGACTCAAAGTGTTATCCCTAAGGATGCACACACATCCTGGATACACAGGAGGGGAGAAAGACATGACGAAGCGCGCGCTCCTGACAGGGGCTGCCATCCTTTTGGCGGCCTGCGGCATAGCGGAAAAGCCGGCCCAGATTGAGGACAAACCTGCGGCGGCGGCCGCATCCGGAGGGATCGCCCTGAACCCCACGCGCAATGCCTATTTTGGCGACGTGCACGTGCATACCGGCAACTCCTTCGACGCCTACGTGTTCGGCGTGCGGCGCACGCCTGAGGACGCCTACCGGTTCGCGAAGGGGGAACAGATCCAGCACGATGCGGGTTACCAGATCCAGCTCGAAGGGCCGCCGCTCGATTTCCTCGCGGTCACCGATCACAGCGAGTATCTCGGGATCGTTCCGGCAATGAACACTGAGGGCCATCCCCTCGCCCAAACGCAGACGGCCAGGACCGCGTTCGGCCCGAATGCGCAGGATGCGGCCGAGGTGTTCCAGCAAATCGGAATCTCGTTCGTGACCGGCGAGCCAATCGCCGACATCAATGACCAGAGCACGATGGATACGGTCTGGGCACGGACAGTTGAAGCGGCAGAAAAGTTCTACGAGCCGGGCAAGTTCACGACGTTTGCCGGCTATGAGTTTACCGCCATGAAGGTGATCAGCGCCGATGCCGGGGCTGCCGGCAACCTGCACCGCAACGTGATCTTCCGCGACAAGGCGCCGGCGACGATTTTCTCGACCCTCCAATCGGTCAATCCGGAGGACCTGTGGAACTGGATGCAGGTCCAGCGCGCGGCGGGGATCGATTCGATCGCGATCCCGCACAATTCCAATGCGTCGAATGGCGGCATGTTTGCGCTGGAGACCTATTCCGGCAAGCCGGTCGATGAAACCTGGGCCCGCACCCGTTTCGCCAACGAACCGCTGATGGAAATCTCGCAGATCAAAGGCACGTCCGAAACCCATCCGAACTTTTCGCCGAACGATGAGTGGGCCGGGTTCGAGATGTATGACCAGTTCATCGGCAGCGCGATGCTCGCGACCGTCAATGAAGGAGATTTTGCCCGCCCGGCCTTGTCGCGTGGCCTCGCCCTGAAGGAAGAGATCGGATATAATCCGTATGCGTTCGGTTTCATCGGATCGAGCGACACGCATATCGCGGCTGGTACGTTCGTAGAGAAAAACCACTGGGGCAAGTTCCCGCAGGACGGCGCAGGGCCGCGCCAGCGGATGTCGGTTCCCCCTGAAGGCTACGACACCTGGGAGGACGCCCCGAAATCCGAGGCGGCGCGCAACCTCGCTGCGCCAAAATACAGCGCCGGCGGTCTCGCGGGCGTCTGGGCCGAAGCCAATACGCGCGGCTCGATCTTTGACGCGATGCGCCGGCGCGAGACCTTTGGCACGAGCGGGCCGCGCATCCGGCCGCGCTTCTTTGCGGGCTCGTTCTCGCCCGGCATCATGGACAAGGCGGACCTGCTTGAGCGCGCTTATGACAGCGGCGTGCCGATGGGCGGCAAGCTGACGGCACCTACGGCTGCAAGCGGACCCGATTTCATCGCCTGGGCAACGCAGGACCCTCTTTCGGCGCCCCTGCAGCGCCTGCAGATCATCAAGGCCTGGGAGGAAGGCGGCGCCGCGCAGGAACTGGTTTACGATGTCGCCTGTTCAGGCGGGGCCCTCCCCGACCCGAAGACCCATCGGTGTCCGGACAATGGCGCGTCAGTGGATATCAAAACCTGCGCAACGGTTGCGGGCACAGGCGCGCCTGAGCTTCGGGCCTTCTGGCGCGATCCGGAATGGGCGTCAGGGCAAAAGGCGGCTTACTATGTCCGCGTGCTTGAGAACCCGACCTGCCGCTGGAGCACCTGGGACGCCGCGCGTGCCGGCACACCCCCCAATCCGGAGCTCCCGGCCTCGCTTCAGGAGCGGGCCTGGACGTCTCCGATCTGGATCGAGTGACGGGGGCGGCGAACAGGGACAGGACCCTGCAAGCTGACTGGACAGGCCGGCCGCACTCGATTCTAACCGGGTCCCGGGACTGAAGCGGGAGCGGATCGTTCGAATGCACAAAGTCTTGACCCGCCTCGTGGCCGCCGGACTCCTCGGATTTCTTCCTTTCACGGCGCAGGCCGGCGGCCTTCAGCGGGCGGCGCTGGCGCAGATTGTGGCGCCTGTGATCATCGCCGAGGTGCAGCCGTTGCGGCTTGAGGCAAACCTCCGGAAAGCCTTGCGGACCGGGGATTTCGTCGGGCTGGCTGTGGCGGTGGTGCGCAATGGCGAAGTCACGTTCGTGCGAACGTATGGGGAGACCGAATCCGGCAGCGGCGAGCCTGTTGATCCAGACACGCTGTTTCGCATCGCCTCGCTGTCTAAGGGTTTCGCGTCCAGCATGGTTGGGCTGGCCGTTTCAGAAGGCAAACTATCGCTGGATGCGCCGGTTACCAGTTTTGCTCCGGAGCTCGCCTTGCCGCGGGGCGGAGAAAAGCTGCTGTCGCTTTCGGACATCCTGAGCCACCGGACGGGCCTGCCGCCGAACGCCTATGATAACCTGCTGGAAGCTGGCACACCGCCAGAGGCGATCCTGCCTGCGTATCGCAAGGTGAAACCGACCTGCGCCGTGTCCGATTGCTATGCCTATCAGAACGTCACTTACGATCTCAGCGGCCGGGCGCTGGCGGCGGCCTATGACGCGTCATTCCAAGAGCTGGTCGAGACACGCCTGTTCAAGCCGCTGGGCATGAAGACGGCGACCTACGGACTGGACGCGCTGACCCAAAGCGGCAACTGGGCGCGCCCGCACAGCCGCAAACGCCAGGCAGATCCCGCATTGCCGCCCAATCCCTGGACCCGGATCGAGGTGAAGCTGCCCTACTATGCGACGCCGGCAGCCGGGGGCGTGAACGCCTCCATCACCGACATGTCGATGTGGCTGAAAGCCCAGCTTGGTAACGTGCCGGATGTGCTGCCACCCGAAGTGCTGGAGCTTATCCATGCGCCGCAGGTGAGCACGCCGGCCGAGACCCAGCGCATGCGCAGCGCGCTGCCGGAACTTCGCGCGTCGCAATATGCGTATGGCTGGCGCGTCTATGACTATGGCGGCCACACCGTGGTGGCCCATAGCGGATCGGTGGACGGATACGGCGCGCAGATCATGCTCGTGCCAGAACGCAATGCGGGGATCGTCGTCCTCGCAAACGCAAGGTCGAGGCGCCTTTGGGCGATCGGGTCGATGTATCTTGATCTGACCTTAGGCCTGCCCCAGCGCGACTGGCCGGCGCTCGAAGAACCTGAACCGGCGGCTACGGAGCCTCTGTGAGATAAGCTGAAATTGGTCCGTCCCGTTCAGACGGGACGTTTGATCTCGTTGCCGGAGCCAAGCAGGACAACCGTGGGCGCATGCTGACGGGCTTCGGCCGCGTCCACGCCGCAGAAGGCGGCAATGATCACCTTGTCGCCGACCGCAAAGTGGCGGGCAGCGGCGCCGTTGATGCCGATGGTGCGCGAGCCGCGCGGAGCTTCCAGGGCGTAGGTCTGGATCCGGTTGCCATTGGTCACGTTCCAGATATCCACCTGCTCGTTGGGCAGGATTCCGGACGCGTCCAGCAGGTCCTGGTCAATCGAGATCGAACCTTCGTAATACAGATCGCACTGGGTGACGGTGGCCGCGTGCAGCTTGGCCTTCAGCATCGTAAGCAACAAGGGAGGCAAACTCCGGAGTCTGGCATGAGCAGTTTTGCTCACATTGAGAATATTGGGGGCTGCGATATCTGGATTCAAGGTCTCATTGCTTTGCAACACGCAGGCCGTAAAGGCGCGGTATGTAAAGATTTCTGTTGCCTGCCCTCACAAAGCCGCCGGACCTGGACCGAACGCCCCGCGCGCAGCACCGTCTGCAGTGTTGATTATTTGTTTTGGGCAGCCAGAACGTCGGGAGGCC
>Ga0247831_1000557_pt1 | contig 80832 bp, 69 predicted proteins | sample LaCruzMarch2015__9_FD_192406 | JGI IMG/M metagenome (GOLD analysis project Ga0247831, IMG submission 192406) | Freshwater microbial communities from meromictic Lake La Cruz, Castile-La Mancha, Spain - LaCruzMarch2015_1m | ecosystem: Environmental > Aquatic > Freshwater > Lake | place: Spain...
GCCTTGAGCCGCCCGCTGCGCCGGCAGCCGCTGTTGCGCCGGTGGCCAATGATGCGCTGTGGCAAACCACGTTGGAGTTGCTGCGCCAGGCTGGGCAGATCGACGGGCCGCAGCTGCTCGGGCAATTGGCTGGGCTGGCGGGTGGTGAGGCAGCGGGCAAACGCCTGCTGGTGCGACTGCGCCATTGCGCGCAGGCGCGCGTGGAAACCGGCGTCGATGCGCCGATTTATCACTGGGTGGGCTAGTTCACGTCGATGGGGTGATCCGTCGACGCTGGAGGGGATCAGTAAATCGCCTGATACAGCTTGCGCCGGTAAGCGGTGACCAGCGGATGGTCATTGCCCAGCAGGTCGAAGACCTGCAACAGGGTCTTGTGTGGCAGGCCATCAGCGTAGCTGCGGGTGCGGATAAACAGCTTGAGCAGGGCGTCCAGCGCCGGCTCGTAGTGCTGGCGTGCCAGTTGTTGAATCGCCAACTGGTAGCTGGCTTCATCGTCGTCGGCATTTTGCGCTAAACGGGTTTTCAGGCTGGCCACATCCGGCAGCTCGCCGGCTTGGCGCAGGAAGGTCAGCTGTGCGCGGGCACCGGCCAGGGCCTGTTTATGCTCATCGCCTTTTACCGCGCCCAGCACTGCCTCGGCTTCGCCCAGCTCGCCACGTTCGGCCAGGCAGCGTGCATAGAGAATCAGCGCGGCCGCGTGTTCGTTGTTTTCCGTCAGCAGCACTTTGAGCACCGCTTCGGCATCGGCAAAGCGGCCTTCGCTGAACAGCGCCTGCGCGGCTTCCATTGGGTCAGCGGCGGCTGGTGCTGGTTCGGCCACGTGCGGTTTAAGCATTTCGCGAATTGCCGACTCCGGCTGCGCGCCCGCAAAGCCGTCGACCGGCTGGCCATTCTTGAACAGCACCACAGTGGGCAGGCTGCGGATGCCGAAGCGCGCAACGATGTCCTGCTCGATATCGCAGTTGACCTTGGCCAGCAGCAGTTCGCCGCGGTATTCCTCGGTGATCTTCGCCAGCAGCGGCATCAGCGCCTTGCACGGCGCGCACCATTCGGCCCAGAAATCCACCAGCACCGGCTTCTGGAAGGAGTTCTCGATCACCAGCTGTTCGAAGCTGGCGCTGCCTGCGATATCAAAGATGTAAGGGGAGTCGCTCATGATCGGTCTCGGCTGGGCGCAAGTTGTGATGGGCTGCAATGTGATGAACTATAAATGTGGGCGCGGCGTGCGGGATACAAGGGGCGTTCAGGCACGCTCGGCGTGGTACAGGCTGACATGACGAAACTCCGCTGGCTCGGCCAAATCAGGCCAGGTGCAGGCTTCGAGTATGCCGAGGCGTTGGTACAGCGGGTGTTGGAAGTCGCGCACGCGCGAGTCTGCCACCAGCGCTTCACGACCACGGCTGAGAAACTGGTCGAGCAGCGGCAGGTTGGCGCGGTCATAAAGCACGTCGGCAACGATGATCAGGTCGAAGCGATCAGCCTCGGCAAAGAAATCCGTCGAATAGCTCAGCTGCACATCGTTGAGCGCGGCGTTGGCCTGGCAGGCCGCAATCGCCAATGGATCAAGGTCGCAGGCCACGACTTCCAGCGCGCCGGCTTTGGCAGCAGCAATCGCCGCCACACCGGAGCCCGCACCGAAATCCAGCACGCGCTTGCCTCGCACCCACTCGGGGTGCTCGGCCAGCCAGCGCGCCAGGACCAGACCGCTGGCCCAGCAGAAGCACCAGTAGGGTGGTTCTTCGAGGATCAGGCGGGTTTCTTCCGGGCTGAAGCAGCGGTCCATGTTTGTCGGGTCGATCAGCCACAGCTTGATCTCCGTGCCGGGCAGCGTCTGCGCGTTGAGCTGAGCGTCACCCAGCCGTTCGCTGAGCGCAGCCTGCAGGGCGGCCGGTGCTGTCATGGCGCCGGTACCAGGCGCAATTCGCCGAGGGCCTGGGTTTCACTGCGCGCGATGGGCTGCGCTGGTAGGCGCAGAATCAGCCGGCCAGCCTGATTGGCGCGGCCATGCAGCTCGATACGGCTGTGTTTATTGAAGGTTTCCGGGTTGAACGGCAAGCGAAACGCCAGCGGGTTGCCGGTGCCGCGCAGTTGGATATTGCCCAGCAGCGCTTGCGGCCGGCCGCGTTGATCGACCGCCAGCAGGGCCAGCTCGACATCCGCTTGATTGGGCACATTCAACAGGCTGCCGCTCAGTTCGCGCTGATAAGCAGGCAGAGGTTTCGCTTCGGCCGGTGTAGGCGTCGGCGCCTGCACAGTGGGTTTTGCGAGCGGCGGGCTGTCGCTGGCACAGGCCGTCAGCAAAGCGATCAGGCTTATGAGAATCAGCGGTTGTAACGGCGTGGGGGCTTTCATGGAAGGTCTCAACTGCGCTGGTTTGCATGGGCGCCTGTATACCGCAAACCCCTCGGCTTGTCTTGCCTGCGGGATGCGCTACCATGGCCTCTTTCGTCCTAAGGCTAGCTTTATTTATGCACTGTCCCTTCTGCGGTGCCAATGACACCAAAGTGATCGACTCGCGCCTGGTTGCCGAGGGCGAGCAGGTGCGTCGTCGGCGTGAATGCCTGGCCTGTGAAGAGCGTTTCACTACCTTTGAAACCGCTGAGCTGGTGATGCCGCGTCTGATCAAGCAGGACGGCAGCCGCCAGCCCTTCGATGAAGACAAGCTGCGCGCCGGTATGCAGCGTGCGCTGGAGAAGCGCCCGGTGAGTATCGAGCGCCTGGAAGCGGCCATCGCCCATATCAAGCACAAGCTGCGCGCCACTGGCGAGCGCGAGATCAAGTCGCTGGTGCTGGGTGAGCTGGTGATGGGCGAGCTGCAGAAACTCGATGAAGTGGCCTATATCCGCTTTGCCTCGGTGTACAAACGTTTTCAAGACCTTAATGAGTTCCGCGAGGAAATCGACCGTCTGTCCCGCGAACCTGCCAAAGGCTAACGATGAATTCAGATCACGCCTTTATGGCTCGCGCGCTGGAGCTGGCCCGTAAAGGTCTGTACTCCACCCACCCTAATCCGCGCGTTGGCTGCGTGATCGTGCGTGACGGGCGTATCGTCGGTGAAGGCTGGCATGCTCGCGCAGGCGAACCGCATGCTGAAGTGCATGCGTTGCGTCAGGCCGGCGACAAGGCCCGTGGTGCCACCGCCTACGTCACGCTGGAACCCTGCAGCCACCATGGGCGCACACCTCCGTGTGCCGATGCCTTGATCAATGCCGGCGTTGCCCGTGTGGTGGCGGCCATGCAGGATCCTAATCCACAAGTCGGTGGTGATGGCTTACTGCGCTTGATGCATGCCGGTATCGCGGTGCAGAGCGGCGTGCTGGAAACCGAGGCGCGCGCGCTGAATGCCGGGTTTATCAAACGTATGGAACAAGGCCTGCCGTTTGTGCGGGTCAAGCTGGCGATGAGCCTGGATGGCCGCACGGCCATGGCCAGCGGCGAAAGCCAGTGGATTACCGGCCCCGCCGCGCGTGCCGCGGTGCAGCGCCTGCGTGCCCGTTCCAGCGCGGTGTTGACCGGTGCTGACACGGTGCTGGCCGATGATGCGCGCCTGACTGTGCGCGCCGATGAACTGGGCCTGGGCGCCGAGCTGAGTGCTCTGGCGCAGACCCGCCCACCACTGCGAGTGCTGGTCGATGGGCGTTTGCGCGTGCCGCTCAGCGTGCCGTTCTTCCAGGCTGGTGCTGCCATGGTGGCGACCTGCGCGGCGGCTTCGGCGCGTGATCGCTATCTGGACGATGGACACGAACTATTGGCCGTGCCGGGCAGCAACGGGCATGTTGACCTGCGCAAGCTACTGGTCGAGCTGGCGGCGCGCGGTGCCAACGAAGTGCTGGTGGAGGCTGGCCCGCGTCTGGCCGGAGCGTTTGCCCGATTGGGGCTGGTGGATGAGTACCAGCTGTTTGTCGCGCCCAAACTGCTTGGCTCCAGTGCACGGCCGCTGCTCGACCTGCCGTTGGCGCGGATGGCCGATGCCCCCGCGCTGAAAATTGTCGAGATGCGTGCAGTCGGTGATGACTGGCGGATTATCGCGGTGCCTCAGCCGGCTGTTTGATGGGCGGCCATTAGCGATGACGAGTCATTAGCGATGGCACAGCATTCAGGCTGTCGTTTGCCGATGCAGGGCGTTGGCAATTTGTGGTAAAACGCGTCTCGGCTATGCAAGTAGCCGTAACGTTCTCAGGGCGGGGTGTGATTCCCCACCGGCGGTAATGGCTGCAAGGCCTAGCCCGCGAGCGCTTGCCCGGTGGTGTAAACCGCTTGGCGAGGTCAGCAGACCCGGTGTGATTCCGGGGCCGACGGTTAAAGTCCGGATAAAGAGAGAGCGGGATTGCCTCAACAAGGCGCGCTCAGGCGTGCCTCGAAATCCCTATCGATCAAACGCGCCCTGTTTTTTATAAAACAGGAGTTGGTTTAGATGTCTGATTTTTATTCCGTGCCCCGGGCTTCTGGCGTTATCCGCCAGTGCTTTGCCGTGGGTGCGATGCAGGGGGTGGCATGTTTACCGGAATAGTCGAAGCCATAGGTAGTATCCGCGCGCTGACGCCCAAGGGCGGTGACGTACGGGTCTATGTAGAAACCGGCAAGCTGGATCTAGGCGACGTCAAACTCGGCGACAGCATCGCGGTCAACGGCGTATGCCTGACGGCCGTGGAACTGCCGGGCGATGGTTTCTGGGCCGATGTCAGCCGCGAAACCCTGGCGCATACCGCTTTTATCAGCTTGAAAGCCGGCAGCAAGGTCAATCTGGAGAAGGCGCTGACGCCTACCAGTCGCCTCGGTGGTCACCTGGTCAGCGGTCATGTTGATGGCGTCGGTGAAGTCATAGCCCGTGCCGATAATGCCCGCGCCGTGCAGTTCACCATTCGCGCGCCGCGTGAGCTGGCCAAGTACATCGCTCACAAAGGCTCAATCACCGTCGATGGCACCAGCCTGACCGTCAATGCGGTCAACGGCGCTGAGTTCGAGCTGACCATCGTGCCGCATACCCTGGCCGAGACCATCATGGTCGACTATCGCCCTGGCAGTCAGGTCAACCTCGAGGTCGACCTGCTGGCCCGTTACCTGGAGCGTCTGCTGCTCGGTGACAAGGCCGCCGAGTCGAAAGCCTCGGGCATGACCGCAAGTTTTCTCGCCGAACACGGCTACCTGAACAAATAAGGAATCGCCAGCATGGCTCTTAACAGTATCGAAGAACTGGTCGAAGACATCCGCGCCGGCAAGATGGTCATCCTGATGGATGACGAGGACCGTGAGAACGAAGGCGATCTGATCATCGCCTCCGAGTGCGTGACCGCTGAACATATCAACTTTATGGCGCGTTTCGCCCGTGGCCTGATTTGTATGCCGATGACCCGCGAGCGCTGCGAAACCCTCAAGCTGCCCCTGATGGCGCCGCGCAACGGTTCCGGTTTCGGCACCAAGTTCACCGTGTCCATCGAAGCTGCAGAGGGGGTGACCACTGGCATCTCCGCTGCCGACCGCGCGCGTACTGTGCAGGCCGCCGCCGCCAAGCACGCCAAGGCCGATGACATCGTCAGCCCAGGCCACATCTTCCCGCTGATGGCTCAGCCAGGTGGTGTGCTGGCCCGTGCCGGCCACACCGAAGCGGCCTGCGACCTGGCGCGCATGGGCGGTTTCGAGCCGAGTGGGGTGATCTGCGAAATCATGAACGACGACGGCACCATGTCGCGTCGCCCTGAGCTGGAAGTCTTCGCTGCCGAGCACGGCATCAAGATCGGCACCATTGCTGACCTGATCCACTACCGCCTGATCCACGAACGTACCGTTGAGCGCGTCAGCGAACAGGTGCTCGACAGCGAGCTGGGCCAGTTCAATCTGGTGACCTATCGTGACTCGGTGGAGAACGACGTGCACATGGCCCTGACCCTGGGCGAAATCTGCGCTGAAGAGCCAACGCTGGTACGGGTGCACAACATGGACCCGCTGCGCGACCTGTTTATGGTCAACCAGCCGGGCCGCTGGAGTCTGCGTGCAGCCATGGCCGAAGTGGCCAAGGATGGCAGCGGCGTGGTGCTGTTGTTGGGCAACCCGCTGACCGGCCCAGATCTGCTGGCTCACCTGGAGCGCCAGTTGGGTGGTGAGGCGAAAGTCGCCAATCCGACCACCTACAGCACCGTCGGTGCCGGTTCGCAGATTCTGCGCGACCTCGGCGTGCGCAAGATGCGCCTGATGAGTTCGCCGATGAAGTTCAATGCAATATCCGGTTTCGATCTGGAAGTTGTAGAATACCTGCCCTCCAAATAATCCCAAGGGTCGCCACTGGCGGCCCGGCTCTTTAAATAGACGAGACGCGTTATGACCCTGAAGACCATCGAAGGTACTTTTATCGCCCCCAAGGGCCGCTTTGCACTGGTCGTCGGCCGCTTTAACAGCTTCGTTGTCGAAAGCCTGGTAAGCGGCGCAGTTGATGCCCTGGTGCGCCATGGCGTGAGCGAAAGCGACATCACCATCATCCGCGCGCCGGGTGCCTTCGAAATCCCGCTGGTGGCACAGAAAGTCGCCCAGCGTGGTGATTTCGACGCCATCATCGCCCTTGGTGCCGTGATTCGTGGTGGCACTCCGCACTTCGAATACGTCGCTGGCGAATGCACCAAGGGCCTGGCCCAGGTGTCCATGGAGTTCGGCGTACCGATTGCCTTTGGCGTGCTGACTGTCGATTCCATCGAGCAAGCCATTGAGCGTTCCGGCACCAAGGCCGGCAACAAAGGTGCGGAAGCTGCTTTGTCCGCCCTGGAAATGGTCAGCCTGCTGGCGCAGTTGGAGGCCAAGTGAGCCAGAACGACGGTAACGGGCAGCAGCCACAAGCGCCGAAGAAAGGCCCTAGCAGCAAGACACTCGCGCGCCGTCAGGCGCGCACTCTGGCTATGCAGGCGCTGTACTCCTGGCACATGGCTGGGCAATCGCTGAACGAGATCGAAGCGCAGTTTCGCGTCGATAACGATTTCACTGCCGTGGACGGTGCCTACTTCCACGAGATTCTGCACGGCGTGCCGCGGCAGAAGACCGAGATCGATGGCGCGTTCGAATCGCTGCTCGACCGTCCGCTGGATGAGATCGACCCGGTGGAGTTGTCGATCCTGCGTCTGTCGACCTACGAGCTGAAAAACCGCATCGATATCCCTTATCGCGTGGTGATCAACGAAGGCATCGAACTGGCCAAGGTGTTTGGCGCCACCGACGGGCACAAGTTCGTCAATGGAGTGCTGGACAAGCTGGCACCGCGTCTACGCGCGGATGAAGTTCGCGCTAACAAGCGTTAAGCCTGCTTTGGGTGAGTTCGAGCTGATCCGTCATTACTTCGCCGCTGCGTCCTGTGCGCAGGCTGGCGAAGGTGTGGCATTGGGCATCGGCGACGACTGCGCCCTGCTGCAGGTGCCCGCTGGCGAGCAGTTGGCCATTTCTACCGACACCCTGGTCGCCGGGGTGCATTTCCCTGAATCGCCCGACCCGTTTCTGCTGGCGCAACGTGCGCTCGGCGTTTCGGTCAGTGATCTGGCCGCCATGGGCGCTGCGCCTGTCGGTTTTACCCTGGCTTTGACCCTGCCCAGTGCCGAGCCGAATTGGCTGCGGGCATTCGCCTCTGGTCTGGATCAGATGGCGCAGCACTGTTCGATTCGCCTGATCGGCGGCGACACCACCCGTGGTTCCTTGAGTCTCACCTTGACCGTGTTCGGCCGCGTGCCGATTGGCATGGCGCTGACTCGCAAGGGCGCGCAAATCGGTGATCTGCTCTGCGTCGGTGGTGAGTTGGGCGATGCCGCTGGTGCCTTGCCGCTGGTGCTTGGGCAGCGCCAAGCCGAGCCCGCAGTGGCCGAGCCGTTGTTGGCGCGCTACTGGTCGCCCATGCCGCAGCTCGATTTGGGCTTGGCGCTGCGCGGTAAGGCCACAGCCGCGTTGGATATCTCCGATGGCTTGTTGGCTGACTGTGGCCATATCGCCGCAGCGTCCGGCGTTGAGTTGCTGATTGAGCAGGCGCAGATGCCGATGTCCTCAGCTTTGCTGGCGTTTGCCGGGGCGCCGGCGGCGCGTCAGTGCGCATTAAGTGGTGGCGATGATTACCGCCTAGCATTCACTCTGCCTAAGCAGTATCTAGCGGATTTGCAGCAGGCAGGCTGGCCTGTGCGAGTGATTGGTCGTGTTGTAGCCGGCCAGGGCGTTACTCTGCTGGACTCGCAAGGCCAGCCCGTGCAGCAGCCACACAGCGGCTATCAACATTTTGGAAGTGCCAGTGACTGATCATCCCAAGCAAGTCCCCGCCGAGTTTGTGCCGCCTTCGGTCTGGCGCAACCCCTGGCATTTCCTGGCCTTCGGCTTTGGCTCCGGCACCTTGCCGAAAGCCCCGGGCACCTGGGGTTCGCTGGTAGCGTTGCCGTTTATTCCGCTGCTGCAGATGCTGCCTGACTGGGGTTACTGGCTGATGCTCGGCATCACCATGCTGTTTGGCGTCTGGCTGTGCGGCAAGGTAGCCGATGACCTGCGCGTGCACGACCACGAAGGCATCGTCTGGGATGAGATGGTCGGCATGTGGATCACCCTCTGGCTGGTGCCGGACGGCTGGGCCTGGCTGCTGCTAGGCTTTCTATTGTTCCGGGTGTTCGACATCCTCAAACCATGGCCGATCCGTTGGATCGATCGGCACGTGCACGGCGGTGTTGGCATCATGCTCGATGACGTGCTTGCCGGCGTATTCGCCTGGATGGCCCTGCAGCTGATTGTCTGGGGCTGGGCGAATGGGCTGGCTGCGGCGCTGGGTTGGTAATCAAAAGGGATAGCTAATGGGCCGCTGCTGTCGGTGGTTGCTGTGGCTGGTGATAAGCGTTGTCAGCGGGCCGTTGTGCGCCGATGAGTCTACGCAGATCCGTATCGCCAGCGAAACCTGGGAAGGGCACACCCATGCGGATGGCAGCGGCATGGCGTGGGAGATTTTCCGCACGATCTTCGAACCTGCAGGCGTGCAGCTGGAGATCCAGAGTGTGCCTTACACCCGCTCCATCGGCCTGGTGCAGCGCGGCGCTGCCGATGCCTGGGCGGGTTCTTACCTGAACGAAGTTGAGCAGGGCGTGTTCTATCCGCGCTGGAACTACGACGCCGACCAGATTGCCGCGCTGGGACTGCGGGATAAACCCATTCCCAGCCAAGAAACCCTTGGCGAATACCGCCTTGTCTGGGTGCGCGGTTATGAGTACCAGCGTTATCTGCCAAATTTGCGCCAGTACCGCGAAGTACTGCGCCGTGGCGGTATCCTCGGCATGCTGGAAATCGGCCATGTGGATTTCTATCTCGATGCTCTGACCGAAGTCGAGGATGTGCTGAGCACGGCCAGTCAGCCCGAGCGCTATCGTGTTACCCAGCTGACCAAACTACCGATCTACCTGGGTTTTGCCGATACACCGCGTGGCCGAACCCTGGCTGAGCTGTTTGACACGCGTATGGATAGCCTGGTGGCGGACGGTAGCCTACGGCCGATCTTCCAGCGTTGGCAGCAACCTTACCCGTTTGACTAACCTGTGCGAGACATCCCATGTACGCCTTGAAAACACTGTTATTGAGCCTGTCGCTGCTACTTGGCAGTGGCGTGATGGCGGCCACCCAGGTGCGGGTTGTCGGCCTGTTCCCTGGCGCGGCGGTGTTGAATGTCGATGGTCAGCGCAAACTGGTCAAGGTCGGTCAGGTTGGCCCTGGTGGCGTAGTGGTGGTTAGTGCCGACAGCCGTGGTGCAGTGTTGCGTGTCGATGGTGTTGAGCGCAGCTACAGCCTGAGCCGCGAGTACAGTGATGGCTTTGCCGAAGCGCAGAAGAAGCAGCTCAGCGTGGCGAAAGGCATCGGTGGACATTACTGGATCGCAGGCTCGGTTAATGGTCAGTCCATCCAGTTTCTGGTGGATACCGGCGCCACTTCGGTCGCCCTGAATGATGAGCATGCGCGCCGCCTGGGTATTGATTACCGAGTGATTGGTGCGCCCTTACAGGTCAGCACTGCCAGCGGAACTGCGCGTGGTTGGCGCGTGACGCTGGATCGGGTGAAGGTCGGTGAGCTGGAAGTGCTGGGCGTCGATGCCGTGGTGCTGGAAGGTGGTTCGCCTACCGAGGCCTTGCTCGGCATGAGTTTCCTCAGTCGCGTCGGCTGGAAGGTTGAGCAGGACGCGTTGGTGTTGGAGTCCAAGTACTAGCGCTTTGGCCATCTCGCGTTGGCTCGATGCTTATCATCAGTAATTCAGGCTAAGCGGCTGCCAAGGCCTGCTGTTACAATGCCGGCCTGATTATTCCTGCCCATTTTCTTTAGGAGCATCCGGTGTCCGTCGTGTTTGTCGCCGCCTCCCAGCTGCCTACGCCCTTTGGCGTATTCACCATGCATGGCTTCCTCGAAGAGGCCACTGGCAAGGAGCATGTAGCCCTGACTTTTGGTGATGTGGCCGATGGTGCGCCCGTACTGGGCCGTTTGCATTCCGAATGCCTGACCGGTGATGCGCTGTTCAGCCTGCGTTGTGACTGCGGTTTTCAGCTCGAAGCGGCGCTGCGTGCGATAGCCAATGAAGGCCGCGGCGTTCTGCTCTATCTGCGTCAGGAAGGCCGTGGCATTGGTTTGCTGAACAAAATCCGCGCCTATGAGCTACAGGACGGCGGCGCCGATACCGTCGAGGCCAATGAGCGTCTGGGTTTCGGCGCCGATCAGCGTGACTACGCGATCTGCCTGCCGATGCTCGATCACCTGGGCATCACCCAGCTCAAACTGATGACCAACAACCCGCGCAAGGTCAAGGCGCTGGGCGACATGGGCATCAATGTAGCCACCCGTGTGCCGTTGCAGATCGATCACAACCCGCACAACCAAAAATACCTCGCCACCAAGGCCGGAAAACTCGGGCATATGCTCGGCAGCCTGCACCAGGGCGAGGTCGAGGAAAGCCTGTGACGCGCGGCGAAGTGCGCCGGCGACTGGCGCTGGAGTGGTGGCGGCAGCTGGCCGTGACCTTGATGCCGTTGTTCGTACTCAACCTGCTGTTTGGTGCCGAGCAGAAAACTGGCCTGCTGACCATGCCGCTGTTTATCGCAGGTCTAGCCTCGATGTTTGTCAGCCTGCCGCTGTTCAGTGCCTACAAACGCGCGCTGGTGGCCACAGAAAAAGCCCTCGATACAGTAGACGAACACGATGCTTGGCTTGAACTGGCACGTGTCCGTCGCCTGGCCTTTCTCGGTGCGGCGCTGCCGGCCTGGATTGCCGCCATCGCGGTATTCGCTGGCCTGGAAGCGATTGCGCTGATCCTTCTGGCGATTTCCAGCATCGTTCTGCTGTATCTCTACCGCATTCCTCGCCAACTCGGCTGATGCGCGCCGCCATTCTCTGTTTGCTGCTGTTGCTGGCGTTGCCCGCCGCAGCGGTCGAGAGGGTAGTGACTCTAGCGCCATCGCTGACGGAAATCATGCTGGAGCTGGACGCGGGCGAGCTGCTGGTTGGCCTGCTCGATGGCGGCGAGCGCCCGGCAGCGGTGGCGCAGCTACCTTCGGTTGGCCGTTATGGCCAGCTTGAATTGGAAAGTCTGCTCGAATTGCAGCCCGATCTGGTGCTGCTCTGGCCCGACAGCATCAACAGTGCGCAACGCCAACAGCTGCAACGTATGGGGATTCCCCTGCTGATCGTCGAACCGCGCAAGCTGGCTGATCTGGCGGAGAACTTCGTCGAAATCGGCACGCGTATCGGCCGTGCCGAGCAGGGCCGGCAACTGCGTCAGCAATTCAATAGCGGCTTGGCCGCGTTGCGTCAGCGCTATCAGCGTGAGCAGCCTTTGCGGCTGTTCTATCAGGTCTGGGATACGCCGCTGTACACCATTGGCGGCCAGCAGATTATCAGCGACGCCCTGCGTATCTGTGGCGCCGAGAATATCTTTGCCGAGCTCGCCTTGCCTGCGCCGCAGGTCAGCGTGGAGGCCGTGCTGCAAGCGAACCCCGAAGTGATTTTAGCTGGCGTGCAAGGGCAGCTGGACGCCTGGCGCATCTGGCCGGGCGTGGCGGCAGTTGAGCGCAAGCAGCTGTGGTTGGTGCCGGATGCAGGTCTGGAGCGGCCGAGCTTTCAGATGCTGGCTGCCATCGACCGTCTGTGTGAGGTATTGAGCAAGGCGCACTAAGAGAAAGCCCCGCGTTTGGCGGGGCTTTCTCTTGGGGGCTATTGAGCGCCTAGCTGACGGCTCAAGGTTGAGGTGTCCAGGTCACGGCAAACAGCGCGGTGCGGCCTTCGCTGTTGTAGCCGAAGCGTCCGTTGGTGGTGCTGTAGGTCGCTTCGGCATAGTCCTTGTCGAAGAGGTTGTTCAGTTTCAGGTCGAATGCCACTTCCTTGGTCGCTTGCCATTTGCCGCGCAGGCTAAGCAGGCCGTAACCCCCCAGCTCACGGGTATTGGCGGCGTCGTCATAGCGGCCGCTGACTGCGCGCCAACTGGCGCCTACTGAAAAGTCACCGAACGGACGGTCTAAATCCAGGCTCAGCGTACGTTTGGCGCGGCGTGCGAGAGTGTGGCCAGTGTCGCGATCCCGTGGGTCGATCAGCGCGAGTGTCAGGTTGCCCTGCCAGCCGTACAGTTCCTGCTGGAGCGCCGCTTCGAACCCGTTTATGCGAGCGGTCTGCACGTTTTGCGGAATGAAGTTCTGGTCGAGAACAATCGCGTCCTGCAGGTCGATACGGTACAGCGATAGTTCCAGGGTGCCGGTTTCGCTGTAGCGGCTGCGCCACTGTGCTTCATAACTTTTGGATGTTTCTGGCTCCAGGTCCGGGTTGGCGCTCGCGGAGCAAAAGCCGCCGAAACAAAAGTCGGGGTAGTACAGGTCGTTGAAGGTCGGCGCGCGAAAGCCTTCGCTGTAGGACAGGATTAGGTCGTTGTCGTCATTGAATGGCACGGTCAGTGCGGCGTTCCAGGTGTTTTTACTGCCGAACTGCTGGTTCTTGTCATGACGCAGACCTAGCTCGGTTAAGAAGTATTCGGCGTTGTAGCGGTGCTGAATAAATGCCGCCTGATTCCAGCGCGAGTCCTCGACAAAGTCCGTGTCGCTACGCAGACGGTCTTCGTACCAGTCGGCGCCAAACAGCACCTGGTGGCGCTCGCTGAGGGTCAGAGTGTTCACCCAGTTAGCCGAGTCACGATAGGTGTTGAAGCTGTAGAACGAGTCCGCACCAGCCTGTGGCTGGTCGTTGCCAGTGTCGCGCTTGTCCTCGCTGTGGCCGATTTCCAGGCGGCTATTCCAGGCTTCGCTGAGATTGGCATCGATGTAGCTGGACAGGCTGCTGAGCTGGAAGTCCGTAGTGGGCAGTGACGTGCTGAAGATGTCCTCAAACTCGCTCTGGCCGCGCTGGTCGAGGGCGCTGAAGCCGATCTTCAGATCGTCATTGAAGCGATGCGAGAGATTCAGGCTCAGCGATTTATTGCGGTAGGCATCGTCATCGCCATTGGCACCGAAGTTATCGCGCGTGGCGTCGATCCCCTGGGTTTCATCGAGTGCAGCCCCCAGGTTGAAGTGAGTCCGCGCGTCGCCGCCGGACACGCCAAGGCTGCGCTCGAAGGTCTGGTTGCTACCGACGCCAAGGCGCACATAAGGCTTGATGCCGTCGCCACTGCCTTGGCGAGTGAAAATCTGTACGACGCCACCGATGGCATCGGAGCCATACAGCGCCGAACGCGCTCCGCGCACGACTTCAATGCGTTCGATCTGCTCCGGGCTGAGAAACTCCAGGCTGCTGGTGCCGCTGGACGCGGCAGAAATACGTTGGCCGTCTACCAGAACCAGGGTTTGCGCGGTTGAGGTGCCGCGCACAAACAGGCCGGTCTGGCTGCCTGCGCCGCCGGTACGGCTGACACTGACGCCGGGTACGCGCTCAAGTAACTCAGCCACGCTACGCACTTGCAGGCGTTCTATGTCCTTGCGGGTGAATACCGTGGTTGCAGCTGTAGTCTGCTGGACCGGTTCGGCATGACGCCCGGAGGTCACAACCAATGGCTGCAACTCAAGTGGATCTGCATGAGTAGCCAGCGGCATCAGCGCCACAGCCAGGGCAAGACGGGACAATTTCACGTAGAGAATCCTCAAAAGGTCGAACGACTTTTGAGGAGGGCAGGGGCAAGAACGGGCGCGCGAACGCAGCCTGAGCTTGACGGTGATGCCCTCCGCAACACCAGTCACATCCAGCAAGGCCGGTCTCCGGGCTCTCGACGTGCGCCGCCTCGCCTTCCCGGGATAACCCAGTGGCGTTGAGGTGACGTGCAGAACGGCTCTGCGGTCGATTACCGTTGCGGGGGCAGCGCCGGGATGGTTCATCAAAACGCACCGGCTTCCCGTTTAACGCCGCTTCATTGTGGAAGGGCGCACCTTGGCGGAAGTAAAACGCCGCGCACCTTAATGCGCGGTTGGATGAATTACAAGCAAGCCTGATTCAGCTCTGGATGAGCGGTATTCATGCAGAAAAGCTGGCGAGGCGCGCGCGGATGGCCGCTTCGATACCGGCGGCATCCAGCCCGCACTCAGCGAGCATTTGCGCCGGCTTGGCGTGCTCGACGTAGTAGTCCGGCAGCCCCAGATGCAGCACAGGTTTGAGGATGCCAGCGTGGGCGAGGAACTCGCTGACCGCACTGCCGGCACCGCCCATCACGCTGTTCTCTTCGATGGTCACCAGCAGTTCGTGACTGGCCGCCAGCTGGCGTACCAGGGCTTCGTCCAGCGGCTTGACAAAGCGCATATCGACCACCGTGGCGTCGAGTGCGTTGCCAACTTTGAGCGCTTCGTTCAGTTGCACGCCGAATACCAGCAGGGCCGCTTTGCTGCCCTGGCGGCGGACGATGCCCTTGCCGATTTCCAGAGGTTCCAGGCCCGGTTCGATGGCAGCATTCGGCCCACTGCCACGCGGATAGCGCACGGCGGCGGGACCATTGAACAGGTGTCCGGTGGTGAGCATGCGGCGCAGCTCGTTTTCATCGCTCGGCGTCATCACCAGCATGCCGGGGATGCAGCGCAGGTAGGAAATGTCGAAGCTGCCGGCGTGGGTTGGGCCGTCTTCGCCAACCAGCCCAGCGCGGTCGATGGCGAAGAGTACGTCGAGGTGCTGCACGGCCACATCGTGAATCAGTTGGTCGTAAGCACGCTGTAGGAAGGTCGAATAGATCGCCACCACCGGCTTGGCACCGTCACAGGCCATGCCGGCGGCCAGGGTCACGGCGTGCTGTTCGGCGATGGCTACGTCGAAATAGCGCTCGGGATAACGTTCGCTGAACGCCACCAGATCGGAGCCTTCCTTCATTGCCGGGGTGATGCCGACCAGGCGTGGGTCTGTCGCGGCCATATCGCATAGCCATTGGCCAAATACGCTGGAGTATTTCGGGCCGCTGGCTTGTTTGGGGGCTGCTGGCGCGTTGATCGGTTCCAGCTTGGTGATGGCGTGGTAGCCGATGGGGTCGGCTTCGGCTGGGGCGAAGCCCTTGCCCTTTTTGGTCACCACATGCAGAAACTGCGGGCCGTCGAGGTCGCGCATATTGCGTAGGGTGGCGAGCAGGGTCGGCAGGTCGTGGCCGTCGATCGGGCCGATATAGTTCCAGCCCAGTTCTTCAAACAGGGTGCCGGGTACCAGCATGCCCTTGGCGTGTTCTTCGGTCTTGCGCGCGATCTCCCAGGCACCCGGCAGGCGCGAGAGGATCTTCTTGCTGCCCTCGCGCATGCTGGCGTAGGTGCGGCTGGAGAGAATCTTGGCCAGGTAGTTGGACAGGCCGCCGACGTTCTTGGAGATCGACATGTCGTTGTCGTTGAGGATCACCAGCATATTGGCGTTGACGTCGCTGGCGTGGTTCAGCGCCTCGAACGCCATGCCGGCAGTCAGGGCGCCATCGCCGATCACCGCTACGCTCTTGCGTTTGCTGCCTTGGATGCGCGCAGAAATCGCCATGCCCAGGGCGGCGCTGATGCTGGTGCTGGAGTGGCCGACGCCAAAGGTGTCGTACTCGCTTTCCGAACGGCGCGGGAAGGCGGCGATGCCGTCCTTCTGCCGTAGGCTGCCCATCTGCTCGCGGCGGCCGGTAAGGATCTTGTGCGGGTAGGCCTGGTGGCCCACGTCCCACACCAGGCGATCATCTGGGGTGTCGAAAACGTAATGCAGGGCCACGGTCAGCTCGATCACGCCGAGACCCGCGCCGAAATGTCCGCCCGTCTGCCCGACCGTATACAGCAGGTACTGGCGCAGTTCGTCGGCCAGGGTTTCCAGCTCGGCTTCGCCAAGGCGGCGTAGCTCGTCCGGCGTATTGGCGCGGTCTAGAAGGGGCGTCAGCGGGCGCTCACGGGGAATCTCGTGGAAGGTCGTCGGCATCAGGCAGATCGTTATAGGTGTAAAAGATGCGGCAGTTTACCCGAAGCGCCGGAAACTGCCCAAACATGGTTCGCCCAGCCCGGTCGGCAACAAATCCGTAGGATGGGTGGGGCCGCCTAGGTGATACCCCATCAATTGCCATGATGGGTTATCACCCATCCTACGTTCTACCAGGTGTCGACTGAGCGTTTCTTGCCTTCGCGCGGTGCGGGTTTAGGCGTGGCGTTGAGGCCGCGCAGCAGCCAGGCGCGGGTTTCCATGGGGTCAATCACCGCATCGATCTCCAGGAAGCTGGCCATATTGATGCCCTTGCCATTCTCGTAGGCCTTGGCCACCAGCTTGTCGAACAGCTGTTGGCGCGCCGCCGGGTCCTCGACGGCGGCCAGCTCCTTGGCAAACCCCAGACGCACCGCACCTTCGAGGCCCATGGCACCAAATTCGGCGCTGGGCCAGGCGATGGTAAACAGCGGCGAATGGAAACTGCCGGCGGCCATGGCCTGGGCGCCGAGGCCGTAGCCCTTGCGCAGCACCACGGTGAAAAACGGTACCGTCAGGCTGGCGGCGGCGACAAACATGCGCGAAACATGGCGCACTGTGGCCTCCTTCTCCGCCTCCGGGCCGACCATAAAACCGGGGGTGTCACACAGCGACAGCAACGGGATATCGAAGGCGTCGCACAGCTGCATAAAGCGCGCGGCCTTGTCGCCGGCGACCGCATCAATGGCCCCACCGAGGTGCGCCGGGTTGTTCGCCAGCAAGCCGAATGGCTTACCTTCGATGCGGATAAATGCGGTGATCAGGCCGGGCGCAAACTCGCGGCGCAGTTCCAGCACGGAGTCCATATCCGCGAGTGTGCGAATGACCTGGCGGATGTCATACACGCGCAAACGGTTTTCCGGGATCAGCTGGCGCAGTTCGCGCTGATCGGCGCAATCCCACTCGCTGAGCGCACCCTGGAAGTAGCTCAGGTACTGCTTGGCCACCTGTACCGCTGCAGCTTCATCGGCCACCCGCACGTCGATAACGCCATTGGGGCCCTGCACGCTGACCGGGCCGACCTGTTCCGGTTTGAAGCTGCCCAGCCCACCGCCTTCGATCATTGCCGGGCCGGCCATGCCGATGGTGGCGTCGTCGGTGGCGATAATTACATCGCAGCAGCCAAGCAGGGCGGCGTTGCCGGCAAAGCAGCGCCCGGACACCACGCCGACCAGCGGCACCAGACCGGAGAGCTTGGCCATGCCGACAAAGGTGTGGCAGTCCAGCCCGGCCACGCCGACAAAATCGGTATCGCCTGGGCGGCCGCCGCCACCTTCGGCAAACAGCACCAGCGGCAAGCGCCACTGCGCGGCGAGGCCGAGCATGCGGTCGGTTTTCTTGTGGTTCATCACCCCCTGGGTGCCGGCAAATACCGTGTAGTCGTAGGCGATGGCCATGCAGCGCGCGGCCTGGCTGCCGAATGCCTCGGCGTTGACCGTGCCGGTGCCGGCCACCAGGCCATCGGCAGGGCTCTGCTCGATCAATTCGGCCAGCGAACGCCTGCGCCGTTGGGCGGCAATCGCCAGGGCACCGTATTCACTGAAACTGCCGTCGTCTAGCAGATCCGCCAGGTTCTCGCGCACGGTGCGCTGGCCCGTCTTGCGCCGTTTGGCCACGGCGGCAGGACGGCGTACATCGGTGAGGAGCGCGTGGCGTTCGAGCACTTCAGCCAGGTCCGCACGGATATGCTCGAGGTCCAGGCTCTGTTCGCTCTGGCTGGCGGTGGCGTCGACCTCGGCGGGTTCGATAAACAGCAGCGGCTGGCCTTCATTGAGCGCGCTGCCGACCTGCACGGCCCGCTGGCGGACGATGCCGCTATGGCTGGCGGTGACGACAAACTCCATCTTCATCGCCTCCAGCACGGCAATGCTCTGGCCGATGGCCACCGCATCGCCTTCAGCCACCTCCAGGCTGACCACCACGCCGGTACTGTGGGTTAGCAGCGGCAGGCAGCCGGGCGGTGCATCCTGTATCTGCTGTGCGTCTTGGCTGGCCGCCTGCGCACCGGCAAAGAAATGATGTGGGTGGGCCTGGGGCTGGGCGGCCAGCAGCTCGCTTAGCTGGTTTTCGACAAAGCGTGTGGTCAGTTGATAGCTCGCCACCTGCGGCAGGCGCAGCAGGTTTTGTAGCAGGTGCAGGTTGCTCGCCACACCTTCCAGGCGGAACTCGCACAGTGCGCGGTAGGCGCGGCGCAGGGCGCTGGGGTAGTCCGGCGCATGGGCGATCAGCTTGGCCAGCAGTGAGTCGTAACTGGGGCTGACCGGATAGCCTGCGTAACCGTAGCCATCCACGCGCAGGCCGAGGCCGCTGGGCGGTTGGTAGGCTGTCAGGGTGCCGGCAGCCGGGCGGGTGCTGCCATCGCTGCTCATGCTTTCCAGATTGATGCGCAGCTGCACTGCACAGCCATTCAATGCCGGAGGTTGCAGCAGTCCCAGTTGTTCCAGCGACTGACCTGCGGCCAGCTTGAGCTGGGTGTGCAGCAGATCGATGCCGGTGACCTGTTCGGTGACGGTGTGCTCGACCTGAATACGCGGGTTGGCCTCCATAAAGTAGAAGCGCTCGGGCTGCTCGGCATCCAGCAGAAATTCAAAGGTGCCCAGGCCCTGGTAGCGGGCGGCGCCGGCCAGTTGCAGCGCTGCTGCGATCATCCGTTCGCGGGTGGCAGCGGGCAGGTCCGGGCTGGGGGCGATTTCCACCAGCTTCTGCTGGCGGCGTTGCAGGCTGCAGTCGCGCTCCCATAGATGGCTGACCGCGCCCGTGCTGTCGCCTAGCACCTGAATCTCGATATGCCGGGCTTGGTTTACTAGCTGTTCGATATACAGCGCATCGTTGCCAAAGGCAGCGCGGGCTTCGGACTGGCAGCGGGCAAAGGCCTCGTCCAGCTCGTTGGCGCTGAGCACCGGACGCATTCCACGGCCACCGCCACCGGCCAGGGCCTTGAGCATGACCGCGCCATGTTCGGCGAGAAAGCCATGGGCTTCCTCCAGGCTGATCGGCCGATTGATCCCGGCTACCAGCGGTACGGTGCAGCGCTCTGCCAGCTCGCGCGCCGCCGCCTTGTCGCCAAACAGCTGCAGCACCTCGGCGCTTGGGCCGACAAAACACAGCCCGGCGGCCAGGCAGCGACGGGCGAACTCGGCGTTCTCCGCGAGAAAACCGTAACCAGGGTGAACCGCATCGCAACCCTGCGCCTGAGCAATCTCGATCAGCTGATCCATATCCAGGTAAGCCGGCACGCCACGGCCTTTGAGGGCTACCGCGCTATCGGCCTGACGCGCATGCAGGGAAGCCGCGTCGTCTTCGGCGTAGACGGCAACCGAGCGAATGCCCAGCTCACTGGCGGCGCGGGCGATACGGATGGCGATTTCGCCACGGTTGGCGATCAGCAGAGCGGCGAAGGGCGCAGATGTAGAGGGCATGGTGGCTCCAGATTTTTATTCTGCAGCCATCTTAGGCGCTCTGTGAGCGAGGTAAACCAAGCCTTAGCGAGTAAGTGTTGGGCTATTGATGCCGGTGATAAGGCGCTGCTGTGTTAGCTGCGCCGCTCGACGATATACCGGGCCAGATCACGCAGCGGCTCAGCGGCCTGATCGAATGGGCGCAGGGCATGCAGGGCCTGATCGCGCAGCTCCAGGGCGTAGGCCTTGGCCGCTTCGAGGCCGAGTAGGGCGGGGTAGGTGGGCTTGTCGTGGGCCTGGTCTTTGCCCTGGGTCTTGCCCAGGGTGGCGGTGTCGCTTTCCACGTCGAGGATATCGTCCTGCACCTGGAACGCCAGGCCGATGGCGCGGGCATAGGTGTGCAGGGCTTTCAGGGCGTGCTCGTCGGCACGCTCGCTGGCGAGTGCGCCGAGCTGCACGCTGGCTTCGATCAGGGCGCCGGTCTTGTGCCGATGCATGACTTCCAGGGCGGCTTGGTCGAGCTGCTGGCCTACCGAACCGAGGTCAATAGCCTGGCCGCCGACCATGCCTGCAGGGCCGGCGGCACGGCTAAGGGTGTTGAGCATGGCCAGGCGCAGTTCGGCGTTGTGCGGGTTGTGCTTGGCATCGCTGAGCACTTCAAAGGCCAGGCTCTGCAGGCCGTCGCCGGCGAGAATCGCGCAGGCTTCATCAAAGGCTTTGTGGGTGGTCGGCTGGCCCCGGCGCAGATCGTCATCGTCCATCGCCGGCAGGTCATCGTGAACCAGCGAGTAGGCGTGAATCAGCTCTACTGCGCAGGCCGCCGCGTTGGCGCGCTCGGGCTGGCCGCCGAGGGCTTCACAGGCGGCGTAGGCCAGCAGCGGGCGCACGCGTTTGCCGCCATTGAACAGGCTGTAGCGCATGGCCGCGTAAAGACGCTCCAGCTCAGGGCGAGGGCTGCTCAGGAGGGTTTCCAGGGCGGCATCGACGCGGCTTTGGCAGCTGCTCTGGTAGGCCGCAATCATGCCTGCTGGTCCGCGTCGAAGGGTGCTTCCTCCAGCTCGCCGTCGCGCTCCATGAGGATCTGCACTTTCTGTTCGGCCTGGGCCAGCGCCGTTTGGCAATCACGGGTCAGGCGCACGCCTTGCTCGAAGGCGGCCAGCGAGTCTTCCAGCGACAGCTCGCCGTTTTCCAGACGTTCGACCAGGTTCTGCAGATCGGTCAGGGATTGCTCGAAGTCGAGCGCGGCTTTTTTGCGGGCGGCCATGGCGGATATCTCGGGGTAGATCGGGGAGTCGGAACCGGCGCGACACTAGCAGAGCCATGCCGCGCGGGCAAATCAGCGGGGCTTGTGGCCGGGCCTGGCTGTCAGCCGATCACGCCATAGCCGCGCGCCATCAGCACCGCTAGTAATGGGATGATCAGTAGCAGCAACAGTTCCAGGCGAATCACCATGATCACCATGCGCGCCTTGGCGGGACTGACCTGCGGCACTTCGCCGGCCTTGAGGCTGTTGCGCCAGTTAAGGAAGATAAAGGTCGGCACCACGGAAATCAGCCCGACCAGGATGAACAGGCCGACTTTGGCGTGAAACAGGCTGTTGCCCAGGTAGTAGTCCAGGCCCTTGCCGTACCACAGCACCCGCGCCAGACCGGTGAACAGCACCACGCCGGCGCTGATGCCGTAAGCGATGTCGGTGATGATCAGGCTGCGCGCGCGGCGCAGGTCCAGCGGCAGTTTGAATTGCACATGCTCGATGCTGAGCAGGGCGAACAACAGGAAGATCGACAGGTAGTGCAGGTAGGCGGCAATGGCTTGGCCCATAGGGTTTCCCTTGTCTGGTGTGGATGGTCAGTTGGCGAGTTCAACCCGGTTACGGCCATTGCCCTTGGCCTGATAGAGAGCCTGGTCGGCGCGGTTCATGGTGGCTGTCGGTGGTTCCTGAGGGCCGCGCAGGGCCGCGCCGATGCTGATGGTCAGGTTGAGTTGCAGATCGTCGAGGGCCACCGGCTCCTTGTTCAGGGCACTGCGAATGCGTTCGGCAATCTGCAGCAATTCATGCTCATCATGCACCTGCAGCAGCACCACGAACTCCTCGCCGCCGCTGCGCGTCACCACATCCTGTGGGCGCACGGCCGCGCTGATGCGCCGGGCGGTTTCCCACAGCACCTGATCGCCTGCGGCGTGGCCGTGGTTGTCGTTGACCTTCTTGAAGTAATCCAGGTCGCAGAACAGTACGCCGAGCTGCAGGCCCAGATCGTCGGCTTGCTCCTGCTGCCTGGGTAGAAAGTGATTGAGACCGGCGCGGTTCCATAGCTGGGTCAGCGGGTCGAGCATGGTCTTGCGCTGTTCGCGGCTCAGCGCCGCCCGCAGCTGCGCGGTCTGCTCGCTGACGTGGCGCAGCTTCAGGTAGCCCTCGACCAGGGTCGCCATGTCGATAAACAGGCGCAATTGTTTGTCCGTCAGCTGCCGTGGGGCCGGGTCGATCAGGCACAGGGTGCCCAGCGGCTGGCCCTCCTGGGAGAACAGCGGTTGCCCGGCGTAGAAACGGATCTGCGGATTGTTGATTACCACCGGATTGTCGTGAAAGCGCAGGTCGTTATAGGTGTCTTCGACGATCAAAGGCTGGTTGCCGAGAATCGCGTGGGCGCAGAAGGATATGGTCCGTGGGGTTTCGGTGATCTCCAGGCCGATGCGTGACTTGAACCACTGGCGGTCATGGTCGATCAGGCTAACCAGCACGGTCTTGACCGCGAAGACCTCACGCACCACCCGTACCAGGGTGTCCAGATAGGCGTCTGCGGGGGTGTCGAGCAGTTCGTTATCATCGAGAATCTGCTGGCGCAGAACTTCATCGCAGGGCATTTCAGGGCTGAGCATGGGGTGCTCCTGATTGGCTGGGGGCGAACCATTGATCGGCACGGGTCAGGCGGTAAGCATAGCCACCCAGGCACAGGCTGCGCAGTCCCATAAAGCTCAGGAAGGCCAGCCACAAGCCCTGATTACCCAGTGGTTGCAGGGCCCAGGCCAGCGGCAGGCTGAGCAGCAGTGCCAGCAGCATGGAGTCGCGCATCTCACGGGCGCGGGTGGCGCCGATAAACAGGCCGTCGAGTAGATAGCTCCAGACGGCGATCAGCGGCAGCAGGGCGAGGTACGGTAGGTAGACGAATGCGGTTTCGCGCACCGCTGCGATATTGGTCTGCAGGCTGATAAACCAGTGCCCGCCCAGCAGAAAGAACAGCGCAAAACCCAGACTGGCGAGCAATGACCAGCCGCCAGCGACGATCAGCGTGCGCTTTAGCGCACTGCGATCACGCGCGCCCAGTGCGTGTCCGCACAGCGCCTCCAATGCATGGGCCAGACCATCGAGGGCATGGGCGGTGAGCAGCAAGCCGTTAAGCAGCAGGGCATTGGCCGCTACCGTCTCATCGCCCAGGCGGGTGCCTTGCACGGTGACCAGAAAGAACACCGCCTGCAGCGCCAGGGTACGGATAAAGATGTCGCGGTTTACCGCCAGCAACGGCCGCCAGTTCAACCAGCGGCGCAGCGCCGCCCAGTCCAGCGTGCCGGCATAGGCGCGCAGGGCGCGGCGGGCCAGGTACAGGCCAAGCAGGGCGCCGCTCCATTCGGCAATCACCGAGGCCCAGGCCGCGCCGGCCACGCCCCAGTGCAGGCCGAGTACAAACAGCAGGTCGAGGGCGACATTCAACAGATTGGTGGTCAGCAGAATGGCCAGCGGGCCGCGCGCGTTCTGTGTGCCCAGCAGCCAGCCAACCAGGGCATAGGTGGCCAGTGCTGCGGGCAGACCAAGCAGGCGGATATACAGGTAGCTGCGCGCCAGTTCATCGAGTTGCGCGGAAGGCTGCATCAGCGCCAGTGCGGCGCTGCTCAGGGGGATCGCCAGGCTGATCAGCACCACCGCCAGCAGCACGCCGAGCAGCAAACCCTGTAGCAACACCTGACGCAGCGCCCCTCCGTCGTTACGTCCGGCGGCTTGAGCGCTGAACCCGGTGGTGCCCATGCGCAAGAAACCCACTGCCCAGGCCAGCAAGGTGTACAGGCTGCCGCCCACGGCCACGGCGGCCAATTGGTGGGCGTGCGGCAAATGGCCGATCACCGCACTGTCGACCAGCGCCACCAGCGGCACCGAGAGGTTGCAGAGGATCATCGGCGCAGCCAGTGCCCAGACCCGTTTATGGGTGGGCGTGTGCTGCCAGGCATCGCGTACGGCGTTTATCAAATGTGCTCTCAAACTTGATTGGTGGTAGCTGCAACAAAATGCGCGGGCGTGTGTCACAGGCGGGTTATTAAACACTGATCGACAGGCGTGCGCTGCCAAGCAATTTTGCATGTGCGCGCTTAGTGGTCGGTAAGCGCCTCGACTATAGTGTCAGGCCTCTGCATCTACCCTTGTTGGAGCCCCGCAATGCCGAAGAATGGACTGCTTCTGGCACTTGTCCTGAGCCTGCTCAGCGCCTGTGATTCATCCACCCCTGGGCCAGCCGAAGTGACGGCGACCCAAGCGACCCCCGTTAGCAGCGAGACTGCCAAGCCGGCGGTCGACCGCAAGGCGCTGGCCGAGCGCTACGCGGGCCGCGAACTGACCGTGGTGGATGTCTCGGAGGTGCAGCTGGATGGTGCCAGCACGCTGTCGATCAGCTTCTCGGTGCCGCTCGACCCCGAGCAGAAGCTCGCCGAGCGCCTGCACCTGGTCGATAGCAAAGACGGCAAGGTCGATGGCGCCTGGGAACTGACGGACAATCTGATGGAGGTGCGCCTGCGCCACCTGGAGCCACAGCGCAAGCTGGTGCTGACCGTGGATGCCGGGCTGCTCGGGCTGAATGGCAAAAGCCTCGCTGCCGAGCAGGTCACCCGCCTGAGAACCCGCGACCTGCAAGCCAGTGTCGGCTTCGCCAGCCGTGGCTCGCTGCTGCCGACGCGCCTGGCCGAAGGTCTGCCGGTGATTGCGCTGAACGTTGACAAGGTGAATGTCGAGTTCTTCCGCATCAAACCCGAATCGCTGCCGGCCTTCCTTAACCGCTGGGGCCGGTCGAGCAATCTGGACAACTGGGAAGCCCGCAGCCTGCTGCCGATGGCTGAGCTGGTCTACGGCGGCCGCTTTGACCTGAACCCTGCGCGTAATACCCGCGAAACCCTGCTGCTGCCGATTGCCGGCCTGGAGCCGTTCAAGCAGCCCGGTGTGTACCTGGCGGTGATGCGTGAAGCGGGCAGCTACAACTACTCGCAACCGGCCACGCTGTTCACCCTGAGCGATATCGGCCTGTCCGTGCACCGTTACCAGAATCGTATGGATGTCTTCACCCAGGCCCTGGCCGGTGGTGATGCCCTGGGCGATGTGCGTCTGGAAGTTCTCAACGCAGAAGGCCAGGTGCTGGCCGAAGGCAAGACCGATAGCGCCGGCCATGGCGAACTGCCGTTGCCGCCCAAGGCTGAGGTGCTGTTGGCCCATCAGGGTGAACAGACCAGCCTGCTGCGCCTGAACACTGCCGCGCTGGATCTGGCCGAGTTCGATATCGCCGGGCCTGTTGCCCACCCGTTGCAGTTCTTTGTATTCGGCCCGCGTGACCTCTATCGCCCCGGCGAGACCGTGCTGCTCAATGGCCTGCTGCGCGATGCCGATGGCCGCGCGGTAAAAGCCCAGCCGGTGAATGTGGAAGTGCGCCGGCCGGATGAGCAGGTCAGCCGCAAATTTGTCTGGCAGGCCGATGACGCCGGCCTCTATCAGTACCAGCTGCAACTGGCCGACGAAGCGCCGACCGGCCGCTGGCAGCTGCTGTTCGACCTCGGTGATGGCCGTCAGCAGCTGTATGAGTTCTCCGTGGAAGACTTTCTGCCGGAGCGCATGGCACTGGAACTCAAGGGCAGCGATCTACCTTACAGTCCGAGCGAGAACGCTCAGTTCGACGTGACGGGGCGCTACCTCTACGGCGCACCGGCCGCTGGCAATCGTCTCAGTGGGCAACTCTATGTGCGGCCGCTGCGTGAGGCGGTGGCGAGTTTGCCGGGCTATCAATTCGGTTCGGTGACCGAAGAAGAGCTGAGCGAGGATATCGAGCTGGATGAAACCAGCCTCGACGAGCAGGGTAAGGCCAGTCTGGATATCGAAAGCCGCTGGAGCGATGCCAAATCACCGCTGCGCCTGATTCTGCAAGCCAGCCTGCAGGAATCCGGCGGCCGCGCGATTACCCGGCGAATTGTCCAGCCGGTGTGGCCGGCCGAGCGTCTACCCGGTGTGCGCGGGCTGTTCGATGGTGAAGAAGTGGACGCCGACAGCCTGGCCGAGTTTGAAGTGCTGGTGGCCGATGCCGAGGGCAACAAGCTGGCGGCCGATCAGCTCAGCGTGCGCCTGATTCGTGAGCGCCGCGACTATTTCTGGAACTTCTCCGAGAGTGATGGCTGGAGCCATAACTACACCGAGAAATTCCTCACCCTTAACGAAGAAACCCTCAAGGTCGCTGCCGGCGGCACCGCCAAGATCAGCTTCCCGGTGGAGTGGGGCCCATACCGCGTCGAAGTTATCGATGCGCAGACAGGCATGCTCAGCAGCCTGCGCTTCTGGGCCGGCTACCGCTGGCAGGACAACGCCGATGGCGGCGCCGTGCGCCCGGATCAGGTCAAGTTGGCGCTGGATAAACCGGCGTACGTCGATGGTGACACCGCCCAGGTCACCGTCACCCCGCCTTCTGCGGGCAAGGGTTACCTGATGGTGGAGTCCAGCGAAGGGCCGCTGTGGTGGGAAGAGATCGACGTGCCGGCCGAGGGCAAGACCTTCGACATCCCGATTGCCAAGGACTGGGCGCGGCATGACCTGTATGTCAGCGCCCTGGTGATTCGCCCCGGCGAGCGCAAGAGCAATGCCACGCCTAAGCGTGCAGTTGGCCTGCTGCATCTGCCGCTGGAACGTGCGCCGCGCAAACTGGCGCTGACCCTCACTGCTGCGGAAAAGATGCGTCCTAATCAGCCGCTGAAGGTCAAGGTGCAGGCGCGCAACGCCGACGGCAGTATCCCGAAACAGGCGCAGGTGCTGGTGGCCGCGGTGGATGTCGGCATCCTCAATATCACCGAGTACGCCACGCCCGATCCATTCGCCAACTTCTTTGGCCGCAAAGCCTATGGCGCGGACCATATGGATATCTACGGGCAACTGATCGAAGCCGGCCAGGGTCGAGTGGCCAAACTGGCCTTTGGCGGTGACGCGGCGCTGGCCGGTGGCGGCAAGCGTCCGGATACCAGTGTGCTGATCGTCGCGTTGCAGAGTGAACCGCTGAAATTGAACGAGCAGGGTGAAGGCGAAGTCAGCCTGGCGATCCCTGACTTCAACGGCGAACTGCGGCTGATGGCACAAGCCTGGACCGATGAGCACTACGGCATGGGCGAAGGCAAGACGGTGGTCGCTGCGCCGCTGATCGCCGAACTGTCGGCGCCGCGCTTCCTCGCTGGCGGTGATGAAACCACCCTGGCCCTGGACCTGAGCAACCTGTCCGGGCGCGAGCAGAAACTCGATGTGCAACTGAGCGCCGAAGGCCAGTTGCGTCTGGCGCAGAACCCCGGCGCGGCGGTGGCGCCAATCACCCTGGCGGATGGTCAGCGCACCATTCTGCGTATCCCGGTCACCGCGCTTGGCGGTTACGGGCAAGGGCGCTTCAAGGTCAGCGTCAATGGCCTTGCCCTGCCGGGTGAAGAGCTGCCGCCGTTTAGCCGTGAGTGGACCCTGGGCATTCGTCCGGCCTACCCGGCGCAGCTGCAGCACTTCCGCGCGGTGCTGAAAGATGAAGCCTGGCTGCTGCCTGCCGATGCTTTGAGTGCTTTTGAAACTGCTGGTCTAGAAGCGCGCTTGGCGATTTCTAGTCGTCCGCCGCTCAACCTGGGTGAGCAGATTCGTGCGCTCAAGGCGTATCCGTATGGCTGCCTGGAGCAGACCACCAGCGGTCTGTACCCGTCGCTGTATGCCGATGCTGCCACGCTGAAACGCCTGGGCGTGGAAGCCGAGCCGGATGAGCAGCGCAAGCGCTCCATCGAGTTGGGCATCGAGCGCCTGCTGAGCATGCAGCGCTACAACGGCAGCTTCGGTCTGTGGGGCGCGGACAGCGACGAGGAATACTGGCTGACCGCCTATGTCAGCGACTTCCTCCTGCGTGCCCGCGAGCAGGGCTTCGGCGTACCGGAAGAAGCGCTGAAAAAGGCCAACGAACGCCTGCTGCGCTACCTGCAGGAACGCCACCTGATCGAGGTCAACTACAGCGACAACGCCGAACACAGCCGTTTTGCCGTGCAGGCCTATGCCGGTTATGTGCTGGCGCGCAGTCAACAGGCACCATTGGGTGCCCTGCGCAGCCTGTATGAGCGGCGCAGTGGTGCACGCTCCGGTTTGCCGCTGGTGCACCTGGCCTTGGCCCTGCAGAAAATGGGCGATCAGCCGCGTGCCGACGAGCTGCTGACCGCCGGCCTGGCCCTTGGTCGTGACAGCAATGACTGGCTGGCCGACTACGGCAGCCCGCTGCGCGATCAGGCGCTGATTCTGGCGCTGCTGGAAGAGCACGACCTGGCCGGCAATCGCCGCGAAGAGCGGCTGTTCAAACTGGCCGATGAAGTGGCCGGGCAGCAGTGGCTGTCGACCCAGGAACGCAACTCGCTGTACCTGGCCGGGCGCAATCTGCTGAGCAAGCCGGAGCCAAGCTGGAGCGCCGCCCTGCAAAGCGGCAGCCTGGCTTTCGAACTGAGCAATGCCCAGCCGGGGCTCAAACTCGATGGCAGCGACCTTACTGCGCCGTTGAGCATCCGTAATTCGGCAAGCAAACCGGGCGACACGCCGCTGTATCAGCAGCTGACCCTGTCCGGTTACCCCAGTCAGGCCCCAGCTGCCGGTGGTGAAAACCTCAGTATCTACCGCGAATACCTGGGTATGGACGGTGAGACGCTGGACCTGAGCAACCTGCAAAGCGGCGAGCTGGTGCTGGTGCATCTGGCTGTATCCGCCCAGCAGCGCGTACCGGATGCTCTGGTGGTCGACCTGCTGCCGGCAGGCCTGGAGCTGGAGAACCAGAACCTGGCACAAAGCTCGGCCAGCCTGGATGACGCCAGCAGTGCGGTGAAGGAGTGGCGTGAGTCGATGCAGAACGCGGCGATCAAGCACCAGGAGTTCCGTGGTGATCGCTACGTTGCGGCGCTGGATGTGAACGGCTACGACACCACCCACCTGCTGTACCTGGCCCGCGCCGTCACCCCGGGAAGCTACCGCGTGCCGCCACCGCAAGTGGAGTCGATGTACCGGCCGAACTGGCAGGCCCTGGGCACCACGCCGGGGCGTTTGATCGTTAAAGAGCGCTAGAACGCACAAGGCCCGCCAATTTGGCGGGCCTTGTTGTTTGGCTTAACCGATTAGGCCGCCGAGCAACCATAACCCCAGCACCAGCCAGATCACCCCGGCAATAAGCGAGCGGCGGATAAAGGCGCGTACCGCCAGGTACAGCAGCCACAGGCCGGCCACCAGCACCACGATGCTGAGCAATGATGGCGTCACCCCCAGGGCCTTGGACATGCCCGTGATAAAGCTGCTGACCGCACCACCGAGCAGGCCGAAAAAGCCACTCAAGCCTTCGACGATAAAGCGAATCACTGAGCCGACTGCCTCGCCAAGGGATTCAAAAAAACCTTCTACACCCATAGTTCTCGTTCCACTCGACCCTGCGTTGATTGCTACTGCGCGCCAGTGTGCCAGTCATTTGGCAGAATGGCAGCGCTACAGAGCATGTCCTGCCAGCGCTGGGCATAGAAAAGCCCCTGCCTCAGCGAGGCAGGGGCTTGTGGTGTAGCCCGTTTCAGTTCAGCAGGGTTGGACAGCTGACACCCACTGCAGCAAAGGCGGCAATGGCATCGGCAGAGCCATAGCTGCGGTTCTGCGCCGACTGGATCACACCGCAGGCGCCGCGGTTGAAGTCGCTGGTTTCCGTCCAATAGAAACGGTTGGCGTCGACAAACACTTCAAACGCTTTGCGGGTATTCCAGCCGATTTTCTGGCTGAGCAGGTAGAACGCGCGGTTATACACCCCGCTTGAGTGGTGAACATCCATACCGGCACGGTACTTGTCGGCGTGGTCAATGGAGCGGCCATCACGGCTGGGTTGGTCCATATAGCGCAAGGCGCCGTCACCTTTGAAGATGTCGTAGCCGACCTTCCAGTCATTCTTGCCTTTCATAAAGTATTCGGCCGCTTCGCCAGCCATATCGGAGAACGCTTCATTGATGCCGCCGGACTGGTTGCTGTAGACCAATCCCGAATGCAGCTCGGTAAAGCCATGGCTGACTTCGTGGGCTGAAACGTCCAGCGATACCAATGGGTAGAAGCGATTGCGACCATCACCGAAGGTCATCGCTTGACCGTCCCAGAAGGCATTTTCATAGCCGTTTCCGTAATGCACTTTCATATACAGCTTGCGGTTGAGCAGCGGGCGCAGGCCGCCAAACCAGTTGCCATACATCTGGAACACCACGTTGCCGAAATAGTGCGCGTCGTTCAGCGGCGAGAACGCACCGTTGATGCTCTTGAAGTCGTTGAACGAACAGGCGAACTGAAAGGGCGTGGTGCTGCTGTTGTTCAAGCTGTGGTTGAGGTTGACGGTGATGACATTACCGCTATCCATCTGACACTTGTTGTTGACCGACAGATGTCCGTAGTCCGTGCCATACAGGTAGCGGCCACTTTTCAGGTTGCCACCCGGCCCGCTTGCCTGGGCGTGGTTGAGACCTTCCCATTGATCAAGTAGCTCGCCGCTGTTGGCTTCGATCATAAAGAACGGGCGTGAGGGTTTGGCGCCTGGGAGGAAGAACGACACTACGTACGCCAGCTGTGCGCGTTGCTGTTCGTCCAGCCGTACGACCAGCTCACTCTGTTCGTTCTCACTCTGCAGGTCATTGGCTTTCAGGCTTTTGGCCATTTCCAGGGCTTGTTTGGCGCTGAGCGTTGGTGTTGCATCGCGTACCAGGTCGCTGCTGATCTCACCCACCAGGCGGCCGCTGCGTAGGGGCTGGCTACCGTCGGTAAACTCAGTGATGGCTTCGCCCCACACCCTGATGCCCTTATAGAACTGTTGATAGCGCACCACCTGAGCACCACCAGGCAGTTGCGCGCTTAGGGTAGCGTTCAGCTCGTCCGGCTGCAGCCCAAGGTCATCATGGATGTCGCCGGCGCCGGCTATACCGGGGCGGGTTGGCAGGGTTGAGAGATCAATCAGTTCTGCGGCGAAGGTACAGGCGGGGGAAACAAGTGCGGCGAGTAGCAAGGTTTTCGGGACTATCTTCCTATGCATTGATGTAGCTCCATTGGGTAAGCGGAGGATGGCTCCGTGAATAGCCCGTTGCCTTATGGCGATAACGGTTTTTCACTGTTGTCGGCGCGGCGGGTAGCCAGGCGTTAACAGCGAACCCAAGGTATAGGCGTCAAAAATACGAATATCAAAAAAATGACGCAAAAAGATAACAATGGGCGCAAACGGCTCTAGCACGGTGCTTTTGCTCGTATGTTCTGGCGGATATGGCATGTTCTTCCATGGCGTCGAGCTTCTGCACGTCAGGTTTTGAGTTGCCAGCAGAGGCCGGAAATATTGGGCAGCGCCGCGTATAGTGCGGCGCTTCAGGGATGTGTATTGAGAGAGGCGCTATGCGTTCTGGGGCGGGTCGGTTGGTGGCAGCGCGTGCTGTTCTGGTGAGGTATTTGCGCCGTCCCTGGCTGGCTATTCCATTGTGCCTGCTGCTGGTTCTGGCAGCCGCTGACCGCCTGTTTCCGTTGCCCTTGCCAGGCGATGACTTGGCCCGCGTGGTGCTGGCCGAGGACGGTGCGCCGCTGTGGCGTTTTGCCGACCGTGATGGCGTCTGGCGTTACCCGGTCAGGCCCGGTGAGGTGTCGCCCTATTACCTGGAGGCGCTGCTGACCTACGAGGATCGCTGGTTCTATCAGCACCCCGGGGTCAACCCGCTGGCGCTGGGCCGCGCGGCCTGGCAGAACCTCAGTGGCGGGCGCGTGCTCTCGGGTGGCAGTACGCTATCGATGCAGGTGGCACGTCTGCTGGATCCGCATGCGCGCAGTTATAGCGGCAAGCTCAAACAGTTGTGGCGCACGCTGCAGCTGGAGTGGCATCTGTCCAAGGATGAAATCCTCACCCTCTACCTCAATCGCGCGCCGTTTGGCGGCACGCTGCAGGGGGTGGCGGCCGCCAGCTGGGCTTATCTGGGTAAGTCGCCGAGTCAGTTGACCCGCGCCGAGGCCGCGCTGCTCGCGGTGCTGCCGCAAGCGCCCAGTCGTTTGCGCCCGGATCGCCATCCTGAGCGGGCCCAGGCTGCGCGGGATAAGGTCCTCAAGCGTCTGGCCAGTTTCGAGGTGTGGCCGCAGTCGGCGATCAGCGATGCGCTGGAGGAACCGGTGCTGCTGGCGCCGCGTCAGGAACCGCGCCTGGCCCCATTGCTGGCACGGCGGCTGAATACGGCGGGCAGCCCACCGCTGATTCGCACGACTATCGATGCAGCCTTGCAACGCCGCCTGGAAGACCTACTGCTGGGCTGGCGGGCGCGGTTGCCGGAGCGCACCTCGGCGGCGATTCTGGTGGTCGAGCAGCCGAGCATGGCGGTGCGCGCTTACCTGGGCTCAGTGGATATCGGCGATGCCAAACGCTTTGGCCATGTCGACATGATCAACGCCGTGCGCTCGCCAGGTTCGACGTTGAAGCCCTTTCTCTATGGAATGGCGCTAGATGAAGGACTGATCCATTCCGAATCGCTGCTGCAGGATGTACCACGACGTTATGGCGATTACCGGCCGGGCAACTTTGCGGCCGGCTTCAGCGGCGCGGTGTCCGCCAGCGAGGCGCTCGCCACCTCACTCAATCTACCCGCCGTGCAACTGCTGGAAGCCTACGGGCCGAAGCGTTTTGCCGGCGAGTTGCGCAGCGCCGGCGTGCCCTTGCTGTTACCACCGCTGGCCGAACCCAATCTGGCGCTGATTCTCGGCGGCGCCGGCAGTCGCCTGGAGGAGCTGGTCAGCGGTTACAGCGCCTTTGCCCGTGGCGGCATGGCCGCGCGACTGCGCTTTCAGCCGCAGGATGGACTGCATGAGCGGCGCCTGTTGTCGCCCGGCTCGGCGTGGATCGTGCGGCGTATTCTCAGTGGACAGGCGCGCCCGGACCGTGATCCGCGCGCGCAGCTGGTGCAGCGCCCGAGCCTGGCCTGGAAGACCGGCACCAGCTATGGCTTTCGTGATGCCTGGGCGATTGGCGTGGCGCCGCGTTACCTGATCGGCATCTGGATCGGCCGCCCTGACGGCACCCCGGTGTCCGGCCAGTTCGGCCTGGCCTCGGCCGCGCCACTGCTGCTGCAGGTGCATGATCTGTTGGTCAACCGCGACAGTCAGCGCGGCATTGCCCTGCCGATTGACCCGCAGCCGGCCTCGGTCGGCGTGGCAGCGATTTGCTGGCCGCTGGGCCAACCGCTCGACAGTGACGACCCCAACTGCCGGCGCCAGCGCTTTGCCTGGACCCTGGATGGGACCACGCCACCGACCTTGCCGGCGCAGGATCAGCCGCTGGGCTTGGGGCTGCAGGAAAGCCTCTGGGTGAATGCCGCCGGGCAACGCGTGGATGCCAGTTGCCCGGAGGCCACGGCACAGCGCTTGGTGTTATGGCCGGCACCGCTGGAACCCTGGCTGCCGCGCCGTGAGCGGCGCAGTGCGCGCCTGCCGGTGGTTGATCCGCAGTGCCCGCCACGGTATGTGCCCGTTGCTGCGCCGCTGTCGATTGTCGGTGTGCGCGAGGGGGATCATCTGCGGCGCCCGGCCGGCAGTAGCGAAGCGCTACGCTTGCGTCTGTCCGCACTGGGCGGCAGCGGAAGGCGCTGGTGGTTTGTCGACGGTCAGCCGATTGCCGAAACCAGCGCCGATGCGTTGTTTAATCACGCCTTTACACGCAGCGGGCAGTATCAGCTCAGTGTGCTGGACGAAAGCGGGCAGACCGCGCGGGTTGAGTTCAGCTTGTCGGACTAAAACGCGCGGCAGGGTGTCCTGGCCATGAGTGACTACGCTATTAGGTGAAGGTTGGCACAGTCGTCTGCCGATCGGTCGCGCAGGGATATGCGATGGCGAGATATAGATACGCAGCGGCTATCTGCCTTAGTGGGCTGTTGTTCAGCGCACTGCTTATTGCGAGTGAGTGGACCGGGCCGAGGCAGGCGCCGCCCGCACGCAGTGGCATGCAGGTGAGCTTTATTGCGGCGGATTTTCGTAACGGTGGGGTAGTCGGTGTGTACCGCAGCTTTGAGCGCGCGGCCAAGTTGCTGGGGTGGCGGGTGCATGCGGTAGATGGTCGTGGCGATGCGGCGGAGATCAAGCGGCTGGCCGCTGAGGTGCTTGAGCATAACCCCGATGGCGTGGTGCTCGGTGGCTTCGAGCCTGGCTACCTCGGGGAATTGCATGAAGCCTTTCAAGGCCGCGAGATCGCCTTGGTCGGTTGGCACGCCGGGGATCGGCCGGGGCCGACGGACAAGCTGTTCAGCAATATCACCAGCGACCCCTTGCAGGTGGCCGACCTGGCTGCCGAGCACGCCATGCGTGACGGCCAGATCGGCGTGGTGCTGTTCACGGACAGCCAATTCGCCATTGCCACCGCCAAGACCCAGCGCATGGTGCAGCGCCTGGAAGAGTGCGCGCAGTGCAAGGTGCTGAGCGTTGAAGACCTGCCGATTGCCAGTGCGGGCAAAGGCATGGATGAACGTGTGCGTTCGTTGCAGCGCCGTTTCGGTGCAGAGTGGAGCCATACCCTGGCAATCAATGATGTGTATTTCGACCATATCAACGTGCCGCTCAATGCCCTCGGACGTAAGGACATCCGCAATATTTCCGCTGGTGATGGCTCGGCCAAGGCGCTGGGGCGCATCCATTCGGGGTTGTCCCAGCAGGTCGCCACCGTCGCCGAGCCGTTGGGTATGCAGGGTTGGCAGCTGGTAGATGAGCTGAACCGAGCCTTTGCCGGCCAGCCGCCTAGTCAGTTCGTGACACCGCCGCTGTTGATTACCCCGCAGGTGCTGCAGGAATCGGATGACCTCAGCATCGAACTGGACTTCAGTCATGAGGATGCGTATCTGCGACTTTGGCGGCAGATGGACTGAGTTATTCCCGGCGCTGGTTAAAGTCTGCAGCTGGTGCAGCCGATAGCGGTTATACGTCGCCGGGCAATTGAGTTTGTATACAAAATTGTATTCAATATCTGTTTTCAAATAATAACTAGAAGGTAACCTCCATGGGCTTGTGGAAACGCAGCATCCAGTGGCAGCTAATTCTCAGCATGGGCGCGGCCCTGCTCGCCAGTATTCTGATCGTGGTAGGCGTCTACTCCGCAGTGGTCAATCGCCTGACTGAGCGCTTCCTGGTCGAAGAGGCCTTGCCGGCGCGGGTGCTGGCGATTCGTAACGATCTGGAGCGGGTGCTGACCGCGCCAATCACCGCCAATGCCGGGATTGCTGGCAATGCCTTTATTCAAGACTGGCTGGCGGCCGGCGAAGAGGAAGGCCAGCGCGATGCCGTGGCACGTTACCTGGAGGGCGTGCGCGAGCAGCAGAACGCCTTGACCACTTCGATTGCCGTGCTGGACAGCGGCAACTATTTCACCGGTGCGGGCCTGGCTCGGGTGATCAGCCGTGATCAGCCGGAAAACCAGTGGTTCTACAAGCTGGTCGACAGCAGCCGCGATCAGGTGCTGGAAATCGATATCGACAAGGGTACGCGACTGCCGACCCTGTTTATCAACCAGCGGATCAAGCAGGGCGGCAAAACCCTCGGCGTTTCCGGATTGGGTTTCAGCCTCAAGGCCATGTCGGAAATGATTCGCGACTTTCGTTTTGGTGAGCGCGGTCAGGTGTTTCTGATTGATGCCCAGGGCGAGGTCAAAGTGCACCCCCAGGCCGACCTGAGTGGCAGTGGCCGCCTCGCTGAACTGTTTGGCAAGGCGCCCGCTGATGAGCTGTTGGGCAGCGGTGGCAAGGCGGTACGTTTCGAGCGTGATGGTGAAACCTACCTGGCGGTGGCGCAGAAACTCTCCAGCCTTGACTGGTTGCTGGTCAGCGAGGTGCCGGAAGCGGAAATCTATGCCGAGGCGCGCCAGGCGCTCCTGATGACCAGCGCTATCGGGATTGGTGTGGCCTTGCTGTTCCTTGGCCTGGTGGTGCTATTGGCGCGTGGCCTGGTGCGGCCGATTCGTCAGGTGACCGCGGCACTGGTGGAAATCGGCGGTGGCGGTGGCGACCTGACCCGTCGTCTGGATGAGTCCCGCGAGGATGAACTGGGCGATCTGGCCCGTGGTTTCAATCGGTTTATCGGCGGTCAGCGCAGCCTGATCAGCGATGTGCTGGCGACCAGCGAGCGTTTGCGCGCCTCGGTCAGTCAGGTGGCGCAGGTGGTCGACAACACCGCCGGACGCTCTAGCCAGCAACAGGAAATGACCGATATGGTCGCCACGGCGGTGCACGAGATGGGCCTGACCGTGCAGGAAATCGCCCGGAATGCCAGCAGTGCCGCGCATGCCTCGCAGTCGGCGCGCGATGAAGCGCAGCAAGCGCGCAAGGTGGTTGGCCAGTCGATCAGCCATATTGAGAGCATGTCCGCTGATATCGGCGGTGCAGCGGCGGCGGTCAGCGAGTTGGCCGAGCAGGTGGCCTCGATTGATCAGGTGCTGGCGGTGATTCGCGGGATTTCCGAGCAGACCAACCTGCTGGCACTCAACGCCGCCATCGAAGCGGCGCGGGCTGGTGAGATGGGCCGCGGTTTTGCCGTGGTAGCTGATGAGGTGCGTACCCTGGCCAGTCGCACGCAGAGCTCCACCGATGAAATCCAGCAGATGATCCAGCGCCTCAAGCAGGGCGCTGAAACTGCCGTGAGCTCCATGCACGCCGGGCAGAGCGCCACCGGCACCGGGGTCGAGGCCAGTCAGCGTACTGGTCAGTCGCTCAGTGCAATCACCGAGCAGGTCGAGCGCATCAGCGATATGAACACCCAAGTGGCCGCTGCAACCGAGGAGCAATCGTCGGTGACCGAAGAGATCAACCGCAACGTGCAGGGCATCGCCGACCTGGCGCATGCCACCGCCGGTGAGGTGCAGGTGTGTAAAGAGGACTGTCAGACCCTGCGCGGCCTGGCCGATGATCTGGCCAAGCAGATGAGCAGTTTCCGTTTGTAAGCGTATGCCGGCGGCACGCCTGTGCCGCCGGCATCAGGCCAGCTCTAGACGATTGCGCCCGGCAGCTTTGGCTTGATAGAGCGCATCGTCTACGCGCTTGAAGAACGCTTCGGCACTGCCGTCGCGCAGCATGTCATAACACCCCACACCCAGGCTCGCGGTCAGCGGCAGGGTCGCCCCCGGTACGTTGAAGCCTTCACGTTCCAGCTCCAGACGAAACTGCTCGGCCAGCAGACGTGCCTGTTCCAGTGGGGTGTTGGGCATCAGGATGCCGAACTCTTCGCCGCCCAGGCGTAGCAGCGCGTCGCTGTCGCGGCGGAAGTTCTGGCGCATGCGTTCGGCAAAGTCGCTCAGGCAGCTGTCACCGCAGGCATGCCCGTACTCGTCGTTGATCCGCTTGAAGAAGTCGATATCCAGCAGTACCAGCGACAACGGCTGACTCTGCCGCTGGGCGTTGGCCACCATCACCGGGAACAGACTGTTGAACTGATAGCGGTTACCCAGCTGGGTCAGGCTGTCAGTGCGACTGAGGTGTTCGAGGCGTTCCTGTTGGTCGAGCAGCTGCAGCTCCAGGGCCAGGGTGTTGTGGTACTCGCGGTGGCTGCGGTTCAGCGCCAGTAGCAGGTAGCTCAAGTAGAAACTCAGGGTGATCAGGATGGCGTACTGCTCGCGCCATGCCAGAGCCAGGGTCAGCAGCCCCGGCAGATAAATCAGCAGCAGCGCGAGTATTGCGCGTTTCTTGCGCATGGCGAAGTTGAAGGCCAGCGCGGTGCTGAAGGCAATGGTGCTGAGGGTGGCGATGATCACCGAGCTGCTGAACAGCGGATTGTGTTGCGCCAGGGCGTGGGCCAGACCCCAGCTCAGCGCAGTAATCAGAATCAGGCTCCAGTGCAGATTAAGCCAACGGCTGAGTGATTCGTTGCTCTGCTCCTGAGGCAGGCGATGCAGTACGCGCAAGGCCAGCAGCAGGGCAAACAGAGCGATGCCGGCGACGCCTGGCAGCACCAGTGCGCCTGGGGCATCGCTGAAAATCCAGGTCAGCAGCCATGCCAGCAGGTAATAAATACCGCCGAGTGGCGAGCGGATGCGTGTGTCCTGCGCTTCGCGCCAGAGGGCGAAGGCATGTGGCTGGCGGGGGACTTGGACTTCAGTCATGGCCTGTGATCACAAAATAACGGCTTGATCGCAGCATAACCCTTTGCTTTTGAAAAAGCTGTCAGATTGCTATCGCGCCCTAGTGGGCTAAAACCAAATGGTGGGCTGTGGTTTATCCAGTCCTGAGTTGTGGCATGTCCGGCCAAACCTGTGGCCGTTCCGGGTGATGTCCTGGCGAATCGTGACGTGAGCTGCATTTATGGAGGTGAGCGAAACGCGCATCCGCCAGCCGACTTACTTGCTGACACGCAGCGGGCAAGGCCTATGGGTTCAGTAGGTGCAGGACTATCGGCAATTGATCAAGGAGGGTGGGGCGCAATAACGGCCTGGCGGTTGGGCGCGCAAGTTGCATCGCCACGTGCACTGATCATGCGCAGATGGGCCAGCGGGTTGCTGGCCATTGCATGGGCTGCTGGATGCGCCAAAAAGGTGCTGGGCGTGTTCCTGGCTGGGCAGGTGGTTGTTGATCAGTGCGTGAGGTGAACCATGGCATTACTGCGTTTTCTGTTGTTGAGCGGCTGCCTGGGGTTGTTGCCGTGGCAGGTTCAGGCGGCAAGCTTTCCGGAGCGACCGCTGACCATGATCATCGGTTATGCCGCAGGCGGCAGCACCGATTTGCAAGGGCGGGTGCTGGCCACCGTGCTGGAGGAGCAGCTGGGGCAGAAGGTCACGGTCAGCAATATTCCCGGTGCCGGCGGCGCGGCCTCGGCGGCGATGCTGGCCAGCAGTATTGAGCAGGGCTATGTGTTCCAGTTCGGCGGCTCGTCGGTGGTCAGCATTGCGCCGCTGCTGTCTCCAGCCTCCTATGGTCCGGACAGTTTTACCTATGTAGCAGGGCTGTCGCTGGAACAACCGGCTTTTGTCACCGGTTCTAAGCATGGCCTCCAGGATTGGCCTGGGTTGCTGGCCTATCTGCGCGCCACACCGGGGCAGATCTATGTCAGCCAGGCAGCGGAGGATCGGCTGATTATCCGTGCCCTGGCCAAGCGCGAAGGGCTGGAACTGCGGACTGTACCCACCTCCGGCGGCGCCGGGATGGCACCGCTGGTGCTTTCCGGCGATGCCGTGTTTGCCTACAGCGGTGGCACCCATACGGGTTACACCGAGTCTGGCGAAATGCGTGTACTGGCCAGCCTGGCCGATACCCGCCTGTTGGGCTACCCCGATGCGCCGACCCTGCGCGAGCTGGGTTACGACTTGGGCCTGCATACCATGCGCATTGTTATGGTGCCGGCCAACACCCCTGCCGAGCAGGTCGAGATCCTGGCCGACGCCCTGGCGGTCGCGGCCAAGGACCCGCGCTTTATCGAGGTGACCGAGCAGCGTATTCGCCAGCCGGTGGTGTTTATGCGTGGCGATGAGATCAAGCCTATGCTGCTTAGACAGATGAACGAGTACCGCACACTGATTGATGACATTGGATTGCAGTAGGCACCTACAGGGATTAGCTGACTGTGTTGTGACCCTGAGGCGCGGATGCAGATGAGTAGTCGCAAGAATTACATGTCGAAAGCGGCGCGTTGGGAGCTGAAGTTCTCGACGCGGATAGCGTTGCTGTTTGGCATGCTCGGCATGGTGGCGATCACGGTGGTGATGGTTTACGCGCTGCGCACGGCTGAGGCCAACCTGCAAAGTGAAATTCGCAACAGCCTGGCGCAATACCAGCGCACCACTGTCAGCCTGATCAATAACCGTCTGCAGCTGCTTGAGGTGTATCTGCACAGCGCCTCGGCGCGGCGCACCGTCAGTGCCTTGTCGGAACAGGTTATGCCGGTTGAGAAAATCGCCGCCGACGTCGCCTTTATGTTCCAGGACGCCAATATCGATGCGCGCCTGGAGGTGTTTTTCCTGCTTGATCCAACGGGCACGCTGGTGATGGATGCCGGCCTGCCGTTGCATGACATCAAACCGCTGGTGGCGTCGCTGCGCTCGCCCATTCTCTATGCCCACGGCTGGACGCTGGTGCAGACCGGCGCACAGAGCGCCTTGATCAAGGCCACGCCGATTTTTGACCCCGCCACCGTGCAGCTGCGCGGCTATCTGTTTGTCGGCCTGGCCTTGGGACAGAACCGGGCATTTGTCCACGAGTTGAGTGCCAGTACCAAGCTGGATCTGCTGGTGCTCGGGCATGCCAAGCAGCCGCTGGTCTGGCAGGGCGACAGCGAGCTTGGACTCACTGGTGATGTAGCCCTGGATGATCTGGTGCGCGATGGCCAGGGGCTTTATGTGCAGCGCTTTCCGATCAGTCTGACGGGTGTCGAAGAGCCGTTCTGGCTGGTGCTGGGGGTTTCCGATAGCCGCTTTGCTTCAATCTACGACAGCTACCTGCAATCGTTTCTAGTCCTCAGTGGCGGTTTTCTATTGCTGTTGCTGGTGGCCGCCTGGCTGCTGCGCATCAGCCATGATCGGGCGATCAATCAGTTGCTCGGTTTTATCGAAGCCACCCAGGCCGGCAGCCGGGGGCTGCGCTTTCAGCCGACCGGGATCTATGAGTACAACCGTGTGGGTGTGGCGATGCAGCACATGGTGGAGGATCTGCACGTCGCAGCCACGGTGTTCGAATCGGCCGAAGGCATGGTGGTCACCGATGCCGAGCATGTGGTGCTGCGCGCCAACCCGGCGTTCACCCGTATGACCGGCTACAGCGAAAGCGAGGTGGTCGGCAGTACCCTGGATTACATGCTGGCGCAGGGCAGTTTCGACATCGTGCGTGATGCAATGCTCGCGGCGTTGGCGCATGACGGCGCCTGGCAGGGTGAAATGCCCGGGCGGCGCAAGAATGGGCAGGAATACCCGCAGTGGGTGAGCATTGCCGCGGTGCGCTGCGGCGCCGATGGGCAGCTGATCAACTACGTGATCACCCTGACCGATACCACTCAGCGCAAAGCCGCCGAGCAGCGCATCGAACAGTTGGCCTATTACGATCCGCTGACCCATCTACCCAATCGCCGTTTGCAACGCGAGCGCCTGGAGTACGCCTTGCTGGCCAGTCAGGACAGCGAGCAGCGTGGGGCGGTGCTGTTTATCGATCTGGACGACTTCAAGACGCTGAACGATGCCCGTGGCCACGATATTGGCGACCTGTTGCTGCAACAGGTGGCTGAGCGACTGACCAGCTGCGTGCGGCAAAGCGACAGCGTGGCGCGCATCGGCGGTGATGAGTTTGTCATCCTGCTGGAGAACCTCGGGCTGGAGCCGGTCAATGCGGCGCAGCAGGCCGAGGCGATTGCCAGCAAGATTCTGCTGGCCTTGCGGCAGCCGTTTCGCATGGGCGAGATCGAGCACTTCAGTACCCTGAGTATCGGCATCGCCATGTTTAATGGCACCGGTGAGCCGTTGGATGACCTGCTGAAGCAGGCTGATCTGGCTATGTATCAGGCCAAGGCACTGGGGCGTAACACCTGCTGTTTCTTCGAACCGCAGATGCAGCAGCGGGTGGTGCAGCGCGCCAGCCTGGAAAGCGACCTGCGCCAGGGGCTGCTGAAAAGCGAGTTTGTGCTCTATTACCAGGCACAGATCGATCAGCGGGAGGGGTTGCAGGGCGCGGAAGTGCTGCTGCGTTGGCAGCACCCGGAGCGCGGCCTGTTGGCACCGGGGGAAATCATTCCAGTGGCTGAGGGTAGCGGTCTGATTCTGCCGTTGGGCGAGTGGGTGCTGGAAACTGCCTGTGCGACACTGGCGCAGTGGGGGCGGCGGGCGCAAACCCGGCACCTCAGCCTGTCGGTGAATGTCAGTACCAAGCAGCTGCAGCAAGCTGATTTTGTCGAACAGGTGTTGCATATCGTGCAGCGCAGCGGCTGCGACCCGAGCCGACTAAAGCTGGAAATTACTGAAAGCATGCTGCTCGATGGTCGCGCGGCGGTGATCGCCAAGATGGCCCGACTCAAGGCTCACGGCGTGCGCTTTTCCCTGGACGACTTCGGCACCGGCTACTCGTCGCTGTCCTATCTCAAGACCCTGCCGCTGGATCAGCTGAAGATCGACCGTTCGTTTGTCTGCGACCTGTTGAGTGACCCGCTGGATGCGGATATTGCCCGCACCATCGTCTCGCTGGCTCATGCGTTGAAACTGGATGTGATTGCCGAGGGGGTGGAAACCCTGGAGCAGTCCGAGCGCCTGAGCAGCTTTGGTTGCACGCGCTTTCAGGGTTACTACTTCGGTCGTCCAGTGCCGCTGGAGCAGTTGTTTGCAGGGCAGCCGGTCAACGCCAGCTAGGCGACCGGAAGCGGCCGCACATTGCGCAACACCTAGCGCAGAATCAGCAGCGCGCTGTTGCTGGTGCGCAGCAGGGTACTGGTGGTGCTGCCGACCAGGAACTGGCGAATCCGCGAGTGGCCATAGGCGCCCATGGCCAATAAATCAATGCCTTGTTCAAGCTGGTAGGCGTGTAGGGTGGGCTCCACCTCGCCGGCGCGAATCGCTAGATACACTGCGCTGGCCGAATCTTGCACGACACGTTCAGCGGCCTTGAGTTGCTCCCAGGCATCGCTGGTATCCGCACCGATCATCACCAGGTGACACGGCAGCCCCTTGAGCAGCGGGCTGGCGGCAATCATTTGCAGGCTCTTGCGCGCGGTGGCGCTGCCGTCATAAGCCAGCATGTAGCTTTGCGGTGCCTTGAACTCGCCGCAGCTGACCAGAATCGGCCTGTGCAGGGTTCGGATAACGTTCTCCAGATGGCTGCCGACCAGCTGGCTGAGGCTGTCGCTGGTCTTGCCCTGGCGGCCGATCACCAGCAGGCGGATATCGGTCTCCAGTTCCTGCAGGCACTCAACCAGATCGCCATGGCGCTGGCGCAGTTGCGCCGGCTCCACAGCATCGGCCTGTACCCGCTCGCGGGCCGCTTCCAGCATTAGCCGGCCTTGTTCCATGGCCAGCGTGTGGCGCTGCTGATCAAGCTTGGCCAGCTCTTCGAGCAGGTGCTCGCGGCTGCCCAGGCCGATAGTACCGGACAGGTCCGGGCTGGCCGGGTACTGCACGTCATCCAGCACGTGCAGCAGGGTCAGCGGCGCACTCAGGCGCTGGCTGGCCCAGGCGGCATAATCGCAGACCGCGCGGGTGGATTGCGAACCGTCGATACATGCCATTACTTGGCTCATGGGCATTTCCTTTTAGTGGCCCGACAGCAGGTCGGTGGCGTTCTCTTTATCGTGCACCCCAAAGCGGTCGACGATGGTGGCGCTGGCCTCGTTCAGGCCCAGCACTTCGACTTCGATGCCCTCGCGGCGCAGCTTGATCACGACCTTGTCCAGCGCGGCGACGGCGGTGATGTCCCAGAAGTGCGCGCGGGACAGGTCGATGGTGACCTTGCTTACGGCTTCCTTGAAATCAAAGGCGGCGATGAACTTGTCGGCAGAGCTGAAGAACACCTGGCCGATCACCTTGTAGGTGCGCTGGCTGCCATCGCTGTCGGCTTCGGAATTGATGTAGAGGAAGTGGCCGATCTTGTTGGCGAAGAACATGGCCGCCAGCAGCACCCCGACAAATACGCCGTAAGCCAGGTTGTGGGTATAGACGGTCACCGCCACGGTGGCGAGCATGACGAGATTGGTGGAGAGCGGGTATTTCTTCAGGTTGCGCAACGAATCCCAGCTGAAGGTACCGATCGACACCATGATCATCACCGCCACCAGTGCGGCCATGGGGATCTGGCTGACCCAGTCGCTGAGGAATACCACCATCAGCAACAACACCACGCCGGCCACCAGGCACGACAGCCGACCACGGCCGCCGGATTTCACGTTGATGACTGACTGGCCGATCATCGCGCAGCCCGCCATACCGCCCAGCAGGCCGGAGGCGATATTGGCCACGCCCTGGCCTTTGCATTCGCGGTTCTTGTCGCTGTTGGTATCGGTCAGGTCATCAATGATGGTCGCGGTCATCATCGACTCCAGCAGGCCCACCACAGCCAGCGCAGCGGCGTAGGGAAAGATGATCGCCAGGGTTTCAAACGTCAGCGGCACATCTGGCCAGAGGAAAATTGGCAAGGTGTCCGGTAGCTCGCCCATATCGCCGACGGTGCGGATATCCAGGCCGAAATACATGGCCACGGCAGTCATCGACAGGATGCACACCAGCGGTGAGGGAATCACCTTGCCGAGCTTCGGCACATAGGGGAACAGGTAGATGATGGCCAGGCCCGCCGCGCACATGGCGTAGACCTGCCAGGTGACGTTGGTCAGCTCCGGCAGCTGGGCCATAAAGATCAGAATCGCCAGGGCGTTGACGAAGCCGGTGACCACCGAGCGCGAGACAAAGCGCATCAGCGAGCCGAGCTTGAGGTAGCCAGCGCCGATCTGCAGCACGCCAGTCAGCAGGGTCGCTGCCAGCAGGTATTCCAGACCGTGGTTTTTCACCAGAGTCACCATGACCAGAGCCATGGCCCCTGTGGCGGCGCTGATCATGCCAGGGCGGCCACCGACAAAGGCGATCACCACGGCGATACAGAAGGAGGCATACAGGCCGACCTTGGGGTCGACCCCGGCGATGATCGAGAAGGCGATGGCTTCCGGGATCAGCGCCAGTGCCACCACCAGACCGGCGAGCACATCGCCGCGGATGTTAAAGAACCAGGTGTTTTTCAGGCTTTGCAGCATGGTCAATTCCAAAAACTGGGGTCCGCAGATGCACGCAAGGGCAGGGCGGATGGGCTAATAAAAAGCGCGGTACAACGAGAGCAACGCAGCCTTGCGGCCAGCGCGCAGGGCAGAGCTACGGCAAGCGGGTAAGCCGGCCGGGCTATGCAGGGAGGGGGCGAAGCGCTATGGCGGCGTAGGCAGCCAGCGGGATGGTTGGGCCAGTGTCATATCGACCTGTCTCTATCCATTCGGGCGAAAAGGACGCTCACCTTAACACATGCCTCCCGGGCGTCGCAGCCCGCGGGCTGTCGGCCCTGCGAGTTGAACTCATTAGCGGGCGTGCACTCCTACACCCGCAGCCCAGCGTCTGGCCCGACCATTCGGCACCCGCACAGCCGTGCTGTCATGTTCACGCAGCACACTGCTGTTTCCCGTAAGCACGCGAGTATGACTATTCATGATGTCCGCTGCGAAAGGGGTGCTAGGACGGCTACCTGATGTAAGCCCATGGAAATGGGCGCTGTTACTGCTGGCGCTGACCCTGGTTTACCAGATAGGCGTGCAGCACCTGGATAACCGTCTGTATTTCTGGATCAAGACCTCCTGGCATGAAACCGAATGGGAAAGCCGCAGCCTGTGGCTGCCCGAGTACCAGGTGCGCATTGATGCGCTGCCGATTGCCGGAGTGAGCAACAATCTGTCCGGACTGACCTACGACGAAGGCCGTGACCAGCTCTGGGCGGTGGTGAATAACCCCGAGGAGCTGCTGGCGCTGAGCAAGGAGGGTGAGCTGTTGGCGCGTTATCCGCTCAGCGGCTTCAGCGATGTCGAAGGCATCACTTACCTAGGCGATAACCTCTTGTTGCTGGCTGAAGAGCGCGACCAGGCGCTGGTGGTGGTCGAGCTGCCGGAAAAATCCGGTGCTCTGTTTCGCGAGGATTACCGGGGGCTGACTCTGGGCATTGATCTGGGCGGCAACCAAGGCTTTGAAGGGGTCGGCTACGACCGTGCGGGTGACCGACTGTATGTGGTCAAGGAGCATTCACCGCGCAAGCTGTATGAGGTGCGAGGCCTGAAATCCAGCTTCCAGGGTGACTTCAACCTGCAGGTAATCGATCGCCAGGCCTGGATCGATCACAAGGTGTTTGCCACGGACTTGTCATCGGTGCATTACGACGAGCAGACCGGGCATCTGGCCCTGCTCAGCGATGAGTCCAAGGTGCTGATCGAACTGGATGCCGAGGACGGCAAGCTGATCAGCTTCCGCTCGCTGCTCAGTGGCTTCGCCGGGCTGCAAGACAGCGTGCCGCAGGGCGAGGGCCTGACCCTGGATGACCAGGGCAACCTCTATCTGGTCAGCGAGCCCAATCTGTTCTACCGCTTCGCACGCGAGAGTCGGCCGGGTGCTTAACCGCGCCTGATCAGCCAGATGCCGGCGACGATCAGCAGCAGGCCGCCGACTTTGCCCGCAGTAATCGGTGCTTCACGAAAGCCGGCCCAGCCGAAGTGGTCCAGGGTCAGGGCCATGCTCAGCTGTCCGGCGATCACCAGGGCCATAAACAGCACGGCGCCGACGCGTGGGCCGGCAAAGGCGGCGGTGGCGATAAACATCACCCCTAGCAGGCCGCCACTCCAGTGCCACCAGGTCAGACCTTTGAGCGCGGCGAAGCTGGGGAATTCGCGCTGCACCAGCACCAGAATCAGCAGCGCCAGGGTGCCGACGGCAAAGGACACCAGCGCGGCGGCCATCACGCTGGACACCTGCTTGGCCAATTGACCGTTGATGCCCGCTTGCAACGGCAGGCAGGCGCCAGCAACGAAGGGCAGGGCCATCAACCACCAGATCGGGGCAGGCATGGGGCATCTCCAGAACGGCAAGGGCGGATGAGTATGCCGTAAAAGCTGTCCGCCTCGTCAGCCTCAACCAGGCCAGATTGCCGCTCAGCGCACGCAAAAGGCCTGGGTTTTTGACCCAGGCCTTTTGCGTGTGTGCGTTGCTAATCAGCGGCTGTGGCTTACGGCCACTGCATTTCACCCTTGAGCACCTTGGCGCTCAGTTCCAGGCTGCTGGCGTCGAGCAGCTGCGGGTATTTGGCTTTCATGCTCTCGATCAGCGCCTGGCTGTTCTTGGCTTTGGGCAGCGCCGCTTCCAGGTCATTCAGGTAGTTGCGGGTAAAGCGCAGGTCATCCAAGTTCAGCTTGGGCTGGTTCATAAAGTGCCCCGGTACCAGGGTTTTCGGCTGCAGCGCTTGCAGTTCATCCAGGGATTTCAGCCAGGATTTACGCGCCTCTGCGGTTTGTGCATCGGCAATCCAGGGGTGGATGTTGGCGTAGGTCAGCACGCCGCCGACCACGGCCTTGATGCTCGGAATCCATAGGCTGGTGTGCTTGGGGTCATGGCCGATCAGCTCGATGCGCTGGCCTTCCAGGCTCAGGTGGTCGCCTTGCAGCGCTTGCGGCACCACGGTGCGGGCCGGCGCGCTGTCCTTGAGGATCGGGCCCCAGTAGGCCAGCTTCGGCTCGCGGCTTTTCTCGATATAGGCGATGGTCTGCGGCGTGGCCAGTACCTTGGCCTTGGGGAAGGCGCGGGTCAGGGTGTCCAGGCCGAAGTAGAAATCCGGGTCGCCGTGGCTGATAAAGATGGTGCTCAGGGTCTTGCCGCTGGCCTGGATGCGCTCGACCAGTTCCTGGGCTTCACGGTTGGAGAATTGCGCATCGACCAGGATGGCCTCGCGTTCGCCGCTGATCAGCGTCGAGGTCACCGGGAAAATGGCCTTGTCGCCTGGGTTGTAGACATCCAGGGTCAGCGGTTGGGCGAGGGCGGTGGTGGCCAGGGTCAGCAGGCTGGCGCTGGCGAGCAGGCTGCGCAGGTGAGTGATGATCGACATGGGGAACTCCTGTTGAGTGAATGAGCTCATCTTAGTTGCTTTAAATCGATCAAAAAGCCCCGTAATCTGCGCATATTTGTTGCGTTAAACGGGCTAATTATGGATCGCCTGACGGCTACGCGGGTTTTTGTCGAAGTAGTGGAACGCGGCAGTCAGACGGCCGCCGCCGATGCGCTGGAGATGTCGCGGGCGATGGTCTCGCGTTACCTCGGCGAGCTGGAAACCTGGGTCGGTGCGCGCCTGCTGCACCGCACCACGCGCAAGCTGAGCCTGACCGGTGCTGGCGAGCAGTTGCTCGGCCAGTGCCGCGAGATGCTGGCCATGGCCGAGGCGATGCAGAGCGTCAGCCGTACCGATGAGGCTGCGCCGCGCGGCACCTTGCGCATCGCTTGTAGCCAGTCGCTGGCACAGGCCTGGCTGGTGCACGCGCTGGATGACTTCACCCGCCTGTATCCGCAGGTCAGCATTGACTTGCTGGTGGGCAGTCAGGCGGTCAACCTGGTGGAAGCGCGTATCGACCTGGCCCTGCGCATCACCAATCAGCTCGACCCCAATCTGATCGCCCGTCAGTTGGCGGTATGCCGCTCGGTGGTGTGCGCCACCCCGGCGTATCTGGCCAGGCATGGCACGCCGCATAGGCCCGAGGAACTGGCGCAGCACAACTGCCTGAGTTACGCCTACTTCGGCCGCAGCATCTGGGAGTTTTCCCGCGCCGATGAGCCGCATGCCGTGGCGGTCAGCGGCAACCTCAGCGCCAATGAATCCATGGTGCTGCTGGAGGCCGTGTTGGCTGATATCGGCATCAGTTTGCAGCCGCGCTATTCGGTCGGCGCGCATTTGCGTTCCGGGGCGTTGGTGCAGTTGCTGCCTGACTACGAGCCGCAGCAATTGGGCATCCACGCCCTCTACGGCACGCGCCGGCAGATGCCGCCGGCGCTGCGCGCGTTGCTGGATTTTCTGATTGAGCGCTTGGCGGATCGACCGGACTGGGACCTGTAAGCCGCTCTACAGGGGCTTGCTGAACTGGATCAGCGCGACACGCTGGCCCTTGGGGTCGCGGCGTTCGACCACGCCGCTGAGGGCATAACCGAGCTTGGGGTAGAGCAGCAGACCGGCGCTGTTGGCATTGAAGCACGACACCTGCATACGTTTGGCGTGGTAATGCTCGCGCGCCAGCTGCTCCATCACCGCCACCAGATAATGCGCCACGCCATAGCCACGGGCCCAGGGTGCAACCATCAGGTTGCCGAGGGCGCAGTGGTCGTCGTAGTGCCATTGGTAGAAGTTGGCAAAGCCGGCTACCCGGCCATCGAGCAGCACCACGGTGCTGTCGCGGCGCTCGGCCATGGCGGCGGCCAGCTGACCGATGCTCAGCGGCCAGTCGGCCTTGGGGTAGCAGAAGAACAGCTCATCAGCGTTCTGTGGAAAACCGACGATCTCGACCAGGTCAGCCGCCGCAGCGGGGCGATGGCTGAGGCGTGGGGTTGGGTTCATGCAGCATCCTTGGTGTCAGTGGGCGCGTGTAGCGGTGGTCTATCGAGGCGGGTACTGGCTTAACACTTCCGCAACGCTGCGGCGTATCGCAGCCTCGCGCTCGCTGGGGCTGGGTTGGCGGCTGCGCAGGACCTGTTCGGCACTGCCGCGCCAGACCAGTTTGCCATCCTTGCCGTCGAGCAGGTCGATCTGCAGGGTGCCGACCTGATAGTCCAGGGTGCGGGTTTCCACGTAACTCGGGCCGCCCCAGAAACCGCCATTCCAGGGATTGCCCCAGGCGCCGCCGAGCTGGGTACTGACCTGCTGCTGGCGATTGTCGACGATCATCCACACCTGCACCTTGAGATCGCCCGGTGTGTTAGCCGCTGCCGGGCGCAGACCGCGCTGATCGAGCTGTTGGCTGATCGCCGTGCGGATGCGCTGATCTGTCAGGTCGCTTTTCAGGCGTGGGTCATCAGGTTTGTACTGCACGGCGGGCTCCTGCCAACTCCAGCTGCGGTAGGCGGCAAAATCGCGGTTGGGATCAAAGTCGCGCTGCAGCTGCGGCGTCTGGCAGGCGCTGAGGATCAGCAACAGGGGCAGTAACAACAGTTGTGCACGCATGGGTGCTCTCCTTGAGTTCAGCAATCAGTTTGGCGGATACGCCGCCAGGGCCTGTTGTACGGCGTTGCGCAGTGCGGCGGCGCGTTCACTCTGGCTGCCGCTGTTGCGGGTTTCGGCATGGCCGTTCCACACCGGCTGACCACTCTGGCCATCGAACAGTTCGATGCGTACCACCATGACGTCTTCGGTGTAGCTGCGCACCAGCGGTGCGCTGCCCCACATGCCGTAGTCATTGCCATAGCGACTATGGCCGTAATGGCTGCCGTACTGTTCCGTGACCTGACGCAAGCGCTGCTCCAGACGCAGCTCGGCGCTGACCTTGAGGTCGCTGGTTTTACCGACGCGATGCGGGCGCAGGCCTCGTTGGTCGAGGGCATTGCTCAGGACCTCCTGCACCTGCTCGGAACTGGCCCAGGCGCTGCCAGCCGGTAGCTGTTGCCAGCTCCAGGTACGGTAGCGGGCGAAGTCGCGCGGCGCTGCCGGGTAGGCGCTGCGGTCCAGTTGCTGGGGCGAGTGCGCAGGTGCCGGCGGCATTGGCTTGCTGTCGGCGATATAGGGATTCTGGCTCTGGCAGGCCGCGAGGCTCACCATTAGCAGTAATGTGCCCAGTCTTTTCATTGAGTGTTCAGCCTCCAGTGAGAGGGCAATCAGCGTGGCCGGCAGATCCAGTGCAGGTAGCGCCCCAGTCCAGCAAAGCTCGGGTGGCGGCGGTAGGCCAGCTCCATTTCCAGCAGGTCGAGCAGCTCAGCCTTGGCTTGGAACGGCTGCGGCATATAGTCGTGAAACACCCGCACGCCACTCTGGCTTTCGATCTGCCAATTAGCCTCAAGTTGCGCCGCCAGCTCGCGCGGATCAAGCGGCATCTGCGGGGTCAGGCTCTGTTTTTCCCCGGCGAACTCGGCCTTGCGCAGTTTGCGGAAGTGGCCCTTGAGCAGGTTACGGTAGATCAGCGCGTCCTTGTTGTAGAACGCCAACGACAGCCAGCCGCCGGGCGCGCACAGCTGGTGAAGCACCGGCAGGATGCTGTGCGGCTCGGCTAACCATTCCAGCACCGCATGGCAGATCACCAGGTCATAGGGTTGCTCAAGCTGGCCGAGCAGGTCCTGCCAAGGTGTCTGGATAAAGGTGGCGTCTTGTCCAGCGGCGGCAAAGCGCTCGCGGGCGCCATTCAACATCGGCTCGGCGGGTTCCGTCAGCGTCACCTGATGGCCACGCTCGGCCAGCCACAGCGACATATGGCCGAGGCCCGCGCCGATATCCAGCACCCGCAGTGGGCGTTCGGGCAGCGCTTCGGCCAGGTCAGCCTGGAGCACGGCCAGGCGAATCGCGCCCTTGGCGCCGCCATAGATCTTCTCGGCAAAGCGCGTGGCCAGTTCGTCGAAGTGACGATCACTCATTGGATGCGCTCCCGAGGAAGCGCCGTTCGTTGTCGGCCAGCTTGGCGCGCACCACCTGTTCCATGTCCAGGCCCAGCTCGTCGCACAGCAGCACCAGGTAGAGGATCACGTCGCCGATTTCCTGGCCGGCATGGGCCAGTTGTTCAGCTGGCAGTTCGCGGGACTGCGCTTCGGTCAGCCACTGGAAGATTTCCACCAGCTCGGCCATTTCCACGCTGGCCGCCATGGCCAGGTTCTTCGGGCTGTGGAAGGGCCGCCAGTCGTTGTGGTCACGAATGGCGTGCATGCGGGTGGTCAGTTCGGAGAGGTTCATCAGGCGCTCCAGCAAAGAGGAGCATAGCTTCGGGGTTTGCCGGCCGGTCTTCAAGCCGGCAAACCGCTGCGGCGGGTTATGGGTAGCCGCTTTCGTTGGGGTTGTGAGTCACTTCCAGCACGCGCCAGACGTTGGCATAGACGCTTTCCTGGGAAAACGTGATGCGCCCCTTGCCTTTGTACAGCGACACCACGCGGGCGACGTCCTTGCCTTTGAAGTTGAACGGGATCCAGGCCTTGCCTGTCTGGTGCGAGAAGGTGGCGGTCGGCGCGCCGAGCAGCGCATTGACTTCATCCATGCTCATGCCGGTGCGTATATCGCTGAACGAGCCGCTGCCTTGGGCGGCGGTCGCTGGTGCAGCAGCGGGCGTCAGCGTTTGCGTGCTAGTAGCCGCTTGGCCTTGGCCGGCGCGGTAGGCGTCCAGGTTGACGCTGCCTGCGGTATAAGGCGCGCCACCGGCGCTAAGGCTGTCAGCGGCTTTCTCGCAATGACGGTCGAGCTTGCGGTTGTCGGAGTTGGCCACCACTTCGCTCAGCACCGGCTTGTAGCGGCCGTTACCCGAGCTGGCCAAGGCCTTGCAGACCCAGGCGAGGGCGTCTGAGGTGGTGTTATCGGAGGCGCTGAGGTACTTCTGCAGCAGCACTTCGGCTGCGACGTCGAGGGCTTCCTGGTCACGATAGCCGCTGTGGTAGATGCTCTGCGCGGCCTCGCGAATCGACACCGGGCCGCCCTGCACCAGCTGATTGACATAGCGCTGCCCGGACGCGTCCAGGGCATGGGCCTGTAACGCAGTGCAAGCAAGGACGAAGGACGTGGCAAGTACGGCGGTGTTTTTCATGCTGATGCTCTCTATTCCACTGGAGTTGTCTAGGGTCGACCGTGACCGCATGGGCGCGGGAGGCATCACGATAATCCGCACCCGAAAAAACGCCAAGCCCTTGCTGTACGCCTAGTCCAGCGGCTGCCAGCTACCGCTCATATGCACCAGCTCATCCTGGCCGAGCAGGCTGAACTGGCCATGGCTGCCGGGCTCGCTGGCCAGTAAGCGCACTTCGGCCGGCAATAGCACCGGTTTCTGAAAGCGCACGCTCACGGCATAGCCGGCAGCAGGCAGGCGCGGGCCCAGTTCGGCCAGGGCATGGCCTTTGTTCCAAAGGCCATGGGCAATGGCGCGGGGAAAACCGAATAACTTGGCCGTGGCGGCAAACATATGGATCGGGTTGTAGTCGCCGGCGATGCGCGCATAACGCCGGCCGATATCCGCAGGTGCGCGCCAGTGTGCCAGAGTGGTTTGCGTAAGCGCGGTTTCGGCTGCGCGTTCGGCTGGCTTGCCGTCCAGGCGCAGGGCGCGGCAGAGGATGCGGCTGTCGCCTTCCCAAAGCAGGCCTAGCTGGTCGTGCAACTGGGTGATCAGGCTAAAGGTAACGCCCTTGTCATGGGGTTGCAGGTCCTGCACCTGCACGCTGACGGAAAACGGCCCGAGGCCGCCGAGTGGGCGCAGCACGCGAATATGGTTTTCCAGGTGCACCAGGCCGAGTAGTGGGAAGGGGAAACGCTTGTCGGTGAGCAACTGCATCTGCAGGGCAAACGCCAGGATGTGCGGATAGGCGGCGGGCAGCAGATGATCGTCGGCAGCGCCGCAAATCTGCCGATAGCGCGCCAGGTGCTTGGGGTCGACCGTGACCTGGCAGCGCACGCCCAGCTCGGGCAGGCTGCGGCCAGTCACACGGCGGCGCAGGGCGGCGCGCAGAAAAAGACCGGGTAGCGCGGGCGGGGCGGGCAGATCGAGCCAGTCGAGGGCCATGGGTAACTCCTAGGGTCTGTTGTCGTTTCGTCGTGAGCCGCGTTGCTGTGCAAAATTTCGCCAGGCCAGGCGGAGGACGCAGGTAATGGTTGTTCCCTTGCCAAGTCCTCCAACACCGCATGGCGAGATTTTGCGCGCAACCCGAAGGGCCGGGCCTGTTTTAGCGCGATGCTGCGTTTCTCGTCGCTTATTTGGAATGACCAAACCGCGCTCCTCGTGCCTTGCCTCGCGCTAAAACAGGCTCCGGCGCGGCCACGAGCGAAACGGCAACAGACCCTTGGAGCGGTGGCAGCAGCTTAGATGGCGCGCCTGTATCTGCATTGGCCGTGCTGCCTGGTTATGTGGCGGGGCAGTCAATTGCCTGCATTCACGCCTTGAGCGCATGACCTAAAGCTGCCTAAGATGGCCGCGCCTCGCACACAATAAGAACTCTTCAATATGCGTGACCTGACTGACGACGTGGCGCTGATGCGCCCCGTGATCGACGCCCTGCGTGCCAGCGGTACCGACCCTGATCGCGTGCTGGCGCGCGTTGGCCTGCCGCCGGGTGGTTTACCTGCCGGGCGCTTCCCCCATGCCGCCCAGGCGCTGTTCTGGAAAGCTGCCATCGATGAATGCGGCGAAGAGCATGTCGGCCTCTACCTGGCCCAACACCTGCCGGCCTTCCACGGCCTGCTGCTGGAATACCTGTTTCTTTCCAGTGAAACCTTCGGCGAAGGCCTGCGCCATGCCCTGCGCTATGTGCGTCTGCTCTCCGACACCCTGAATGCCAAGCTGGAGGTGCAGGACGACCGCGCGGTGCTGCTACTTGGGCTGGTTCCCGGCACGCCGCGGCACTTCCCTGAGATGCTCGCCGGCGCGGTGATCCGCCTGTTTGATGCGCTGACCGAAGGCGATTTCACACCTTATGAAGTGCAGTTCATGCATGCCGACGGCGCGCCGGCCGAGCGTTACCAGCAGGTCTACGGCTGCCCGGCGCAACTGGGCGGCGAGCGTTACGCGCTGGTGTTCAATGCCTCGGTGCTGGACAAGACCTCACGGCACGCTGCGCCAGAATTACTGCGCATGCACGAGTCGCTGGCGCGCCGGCAGCTGGCTGAAGTCGAACGTCTGGACCTGGTGCGCAAGGTACGTGAGTTGATCGGCGAATTGCTGGTCGACAGCGGCGCGACGCTGGAGCAGGTCGCCGCGCGCTTGAACATGCCGGCGCGGCGGCTGCGCGAGCGCCTGGCGATGGCTGGGGTGCGCTTTAACGACCTGGTCACCGACTACCGTTGCCGTTTGGCCAAGGACCTGCTGCTCAATACCGACGAGCGCATTGAAGTGATCGTCGAGCGCACCGGCTTCTCTGAGCCGAGCACCTTCTATCGCGCCTTCAAGCGCTGGGTCGGCGAGACACCGGTGGAGTTCCGCAAACGCGGCAAAAATTGAGTGTTACTGGGCGAAATAGGTCGCCCAGAAGTAATACAGCGTCATGCCGCTGCCCACGCTGATCACCAGCAGGCGCAGGAACTTGGCCGGCAAACGCTGGCCCAGTGCGCCGCCGACATAACCCCCGACGGTGGCGCCCACCAGCAGAATCACCAGCTCATACCAACTGACTCGGCCTGCGATGATAAAAGTCGCCGTGGCGACGCTGTAGATCACCGCGGAAATCAAGTTTTTCAGGGCATTGGCGCGGGCCAGCGGGTGACCTTCGATGGAGAATGCCGCCAGTTGCAGGATGCCCATGCCGGCACCGAAGTAGCCACCATAGATCGACACACCAATATGCGCACCCAGCGACAACGGGCTATGCGGCGGTTGTGCGGCTTCGGCGCGGCGAGCAGCCAACCAGCGACTCAGCCAGGGGCTGGCGGCAAACAGCGCGGTGGCGGCCAGCAGCAGCCAGGGAATCAGCTTGGCAAACACCGCATCGCCGCCAACCAGCAGCAACAGCCCTCCTAACAAACCGCCCGCTAGCCCGGCCGCCAACAATGGCAGCAGATAACGCCCTAGTGGTCGCAACGAATCCCGCGCCGCCCAGGCCCCGGCCAGGCTGGCCGGCCACAGCGCCACGGCATTGGTGGCATTGGCCGTCACCGGCGGCAGGCCCGCCGCGAGCAGCGCCGGAAAGGAAAAAAACGTGCCGCCACCGGCCAGGGCATTCATCCCGCCGGCAGCAAAACCGGCGAGAACCAGCAGCAGTAGATCAGGCACTGACATGGGCTTCGTTCATCGAGAGAAAGGCGGGAGGATAATGTCGGGCGCAAGGAATGGCCAAGTGCGACCAAGGTCCCGTTCCGCAGCGTCGGTATATCTGTCGGCAGGTGGCCAGGCCGCATCTCAATCGTGATTCGGTGCTATGGCGACCTGGTTACGGCCACTGTGTTTGGCCAGGTAAAGACCTTCATCTGCCTTGAGGACCAAACGCGTGGAGTCCTCTTCTTCACTGGGTTTGAGGGTGGCGATACCAATGCTTACGCTGATGCATGAGCCAGGTTTCGGCAGCTCGTGGGGGATTCCCAGCGCCTCAATGGCGCGGCGCACTTTCTCGGCCTGCAGGCGTGCGCCACCGGAGGCGGTGCCTGGCATGACCACGGCGAACTCTTCACCGCCATAGCGTGCCGCGAGGTCAGCGGCGCGGGTGCAACTGGTGCGTAATGCCTCGCCAACCTGGCGTAGCACATCGTCGCCCGCCACATGCCCATGCTGATCGTTGTAGGCCTTGAAGTAGTCAACGTCGATCATCAGCAGTGACAGTTCGCTGTTATCGCGCAGCGCCCGGTGCCATTCGACTTCGATGTACTCATCCAGATAACGGCGGTTGGCCAGGCCGGTGAGGCCATCGGACTTGATCAGGCGTTGCAGTACCAGATTGGTGTCGAGCAGCTGCTGCTGGCTCTCGCGCAGCGCTCGGTAAGCTTCATCGCGTTGCACCAAGGTCAGATAAGCTCGTGAGTGATAGCGGATGCGCGCCAGTAGTTCGATGGCGTCCGGTAACTTCACCAGATAGTCGTTAGCCCCGGCGGTGAAGGCTGCACTTTTGACCTTGGGGTCTTCCTTGGTTGATAGCACGATGATCGGCACATCACGCAGCCCCGGTGCGCTGCGGTACTGGCTGAGCAGGTCGATACCGTCGATGCCGGGCATGATCAGGTCCTGCAGGATCACCGTGGGTTTGATCTGTTGAGCCAGGTTTAGCGCCTGGTGCGGATCCGAGCAGAAGTGAAAGTCGATATCACTCTCTTCACCCAGTGCACGTCGTACGGCCTCGCCGATCATGGCCTGGTCATCAACCAGCAGCACCATCATCGAATAGTCGGGTAGCCCTTGAGGAAGATAGGGATGCTCTTTAGGCCGTTGCATGGCAATACTCCGTCAGGTACTTCATAAAATGCCGGCAGAATGCTAGCGGTGGATGCATCAACTCAAGCGCTTAATCAGGCGCGACGCAATTTTGTCCAGCGGCAGAACCTCTACGGCGGCGTCCAGTGCAGCGGCCGCTTTGGGCATGCCGTAGACCGCGCAACTGGCCTGATCCTGGGCGATGGTGTAGAAGCCCCGCTCACGCATCTGCTTGAGCCCACGTGCGCCATCGCGGCCCATGCCGGTCAATAAGATCCCGATGGCTTCACCCTGGCAGTGCATGGCTACGCTATTGAAGAATACATCTATGGACGGCCGGTAGACCTGATCCGTTGGCTCTAGACGGTATACCAGGCGGTTATCGGCAGTAAGGCACAGATGGTTGTTGGTGCCGGCCAGTAACACTTCGCCGGGTTTCAGTGTTTCGCCTTCCTGGGCCAGGCGCACAGGCATATGCGACTCGCTGGCCAGCCACTGCGCCATACCGGCAGCAAAGATCTCATCGACGTGCTGCACCAGAACGATGGCGGCAGGAAAGTCTGCGGGGATATTTTTCAGCAGTTCGACCAGCGCTGCCGGCCCGCCTGCCGAGGCGCCGATGGCCACCAGGCGCAGGCCACGGCTGCTGCTGGTTTTAGCCGCTGGGGTGGCGGTGTTACGTGAAGTCTTGTGGCCGATCATCCAGGCAATGTTGTGAATCTTGCGGCGAATAAGAATGCCATCCAACTGGTGTTGCGGGCCCAGTGAGGGCACGGCGACCACGTCCAGCGCTCCCGCGCCCATGGCATCAAACACCCGGGTCATGTTGCGCTCGACATCGGCAGTGACGATCAGGATGGCGCAAGGTGTGTCGTGCATGATCCGTCGGGTCGCTTCCACACCGTCCATGCCCGGCATCAGCATATCCATCAGCAGCAGGTCGGGATGATCTTCCTGGCACAGGCGCACGGCCTCTTCGCCGTTTTCGGCGATCCAGATCAACTGGTAATGCGGCTCGACGGCCAACGCCCGCCGCAATGCCTCAACGGCCAGGGGCGTGTCGTTGGCGATGGCAATCCTCATTCGCGAGCCTCTCCAATCAAGGTCTGTACGGCATCGAGCAGTGCTTCGTCATGGAAGCTGGCCTTGGCCAGGTAGTAGTCCGCCCCAGCCTCCAGGCCTTTGCGACGGTCTTCTTCACGGTCCTTGTAGGACACCACCATCACCGGCAGGGAACGCAGGCGAGGGTCCTGGCGTACCAGGGTCACCAGCTCGATGCCGTCCATGCGCGGCATGTCGATATCGGTGATCAGCAGATCGAAGTTGCCCGCGCGCAGGGCGTTCCAGCCGTCCATGCCGTCGACGGCCACCTCAACCTGATAGCCGCGGCTGAGTAGCAGCTTGCGCTCCAGCTCGCGCACGGTGAGCGAGTCATCCACCACCAGCACGCGTTTGCTGGCCGCCTGACGGGTGTTGCCACCGTGGTCGACGCGTTCCAGATGGCCGCCGCCGAGCAGCTTGGCCACGGAATTGAGCAGGTCATCGACATCCAGAATCAGCACTGGGGTGCCGTCGTGTAGCAGGGCTCCGGCGGCCACGTCGCGGATCTTGCCCAGGCGCGGGTCCAGCGGCATCAGCACCAGGGTGTACTCGCCGATAAAGCGCTCGACGGCCAGGCCGTGACAGCGCTCGCGGTCGCGGATCATCACGATGGGGATGTCCGCTTCTTCGCTTTTCTGTTCTGGCCGCTGCAGGAGTTGGGCGGCCGAGAGCAGGCCAATATGCTCATCGTCGAGCCAGAAGTGCTGGCGCCCTTCCAGGTGCACAATCTCATCGCGTTGCAGGCGCAGCATGCGTTCGATCTGCGCCAGGGGGAAGGCATAGGCCTCGCCGCCGATGCTCACCACCAGTGCGCGGACAACTGACAGAGTCAGCGGCAGTTCGATATGAAACAGGCTGCCCTCACCTTGGCGCTGTTGCAGGCGCACGTTGCCGCGCATACGGCGGATTTCGTGCTGCACCACGTCCAGACCGACACCACGCCCGGACACTTCGGTGACCTGCTGGCTCATGCTGAAGCCAGGCAGGAAAAGGAAGGTCAGCAGCTCTTCCTCGCTCATCTGCGCCACCTGTTCGGCGGAGGTGAAGCGCCGTTCGATCACTGCCTGGCGAACTCGCTCAAGATCAACCCCGCCGCCGTCATCGCTGACTTCCAGGATCAGCATGTTGGCGTGATGACGGGCCTTGAGCTGCACCTTGCCTTCCTCGGGCTTGCCTTTACGAGCACGCAGGGCTGGCGGCTCAATGCCGTGATCAACTGCGTTGCGCAACAGATGGGTCAGCGGGGCTTCCAGGCGCTCGAGAATGTCACGGTCGACCTGAGTGTGTTCGCCTTCGACCTCCAGCAGTACCTGTTTCCCCAGTGAACGACCCAGGTCGCGCAGCATGCGCGCCTGGCCCGTCAGCACGTCGGAAAACGGACGCATGCGTGAGGCCAGGGCCAGGTCATAGAGTTGTTGAGTGCGCTGGCCGCCATGCCAGACAAAGTCATCGAACAGCTCCTGATGGCTCTGCAGCTGCTGCTGGCATTCCATCAGCAGGTGGCGACCTTCGTTCAGCAGGGTTTCTATTGCCGCGGTGGTCGGGATGCCGAGCAGCTGTTCGCGCAGACTTTCATAGGTGCGCCGTGCGGCAGCCTGCTGGCGCTTGAGGCGGTGCAGCGAGTCGCTCAGCGGTTTCATGCGCTGGAACTCCACCAGCGATTTGCCTGAGAGGTCGATCAGGTGGTCGAAGCGTTCTGCGGAAACGCGCAGTACCCGACTGTGCTCTTCGCTCGCCGATTCGGCCTGTGGCGCGGCGGGGGCAGGCTGGGCGCTGGGCAGGGGCTCGGCCGGCGGTGTTTGTGCCTCGGCAGCGGGCTGTTCGCGCAGGGCCGGAACGGCTGCCCCGAGTAGCACCTGCAGGCGTGAAGTGACCTGTTTGACGCGGGATTCGAGCTCGGCATCGGGCAGTGCCTGGCCGATCCGCAGCAGCAGGTCAGAGCCTTGCAGCAGGGCATCGATATGGTCCGGCAGTAGGCGCAGCAGACCTTCCTGAGCGGCCACCAGCAGGTCTTCCATGGCATGGGCGACCTTCACGCCACTGTCCAGGCCGACAATCCGCGAAGCACCCTTGAGCGAGTGGGCGGCACGCATGCAGGCTTCCAGCTGTCCGGCATTCACCGGGTCACGTTCAAGAATCAGCAGGCCGGTATCCAGTACCTGCTTCTGCGCCTCCGCCTCCATGCGGAACAGCTCAAGCAGCGAGGCATCACGCATCTGGTCCGGGGTCATGTCAGGCTCCTGATCATGGCGGCGAGCAGTTGTTCATCGTCGAGCAGGGTAATGCTCCTGCCGCCCCATTGCAGTACGCCAGCGCTGAAGCGGCTGATGGTGCGCTTGTCTTCCTGCACTGAGGCGCCGATCAATGCCAGGGGGATGCGCTGAATGCCGTTGACTTCATCAACCGGGCTGACCAGTGGCCCGGCGTTGGTTTCAAGGATCAGCATGCGCGGTATGGCGCGTTTTTCCGGCTTGCTTTCGCTGCGCTCCAGGCCCAGCACCTCGCCAAGATTGAGGCATGCGACCAGCGTGCCGCGCACATTGGTAACACCCAGCAGACCGCCGTTTTTCTGATGCGGCAGGGTGTGAATCGGCGAGAGGGGCATCACTTCGGCCATGCGCCGCGTCGCGAGTGCCAGCCATTCCTCGCCCAGGCGAAAGATCAACAGAGAACGCTGCTCGCCCTGGTCTTCGCTGGCTTCAGCCTGGCCGTAGCCGCTGGCGTCCTGTTCCAGCAAAGTGCCATAGCGGTCCAGTAGGGTGATCGCCGCAGCGCTGTAGACCTCGCAGTTGCGGCAATGGATGTGAGCGCCCAGGCGTGCGCAGCTCTTGTCACCGAATACGCCGATACGGTTCCAGCAATCGTCAATTGACGCCTGGTTAAGATCAGCATCCATCACGATGATTTACCTCCCTCCTGCGCACGCCGATACAGGCGTTGGGCCCCGCTCTGGTCGCCCTGGGTTTCCAGGTGGGCGGCCAGGTGGGTCAGTGCTTCGCGGTGCTGCGGGTCAAGATAGATGGCCTTGCGGTAATAGCCGCAGGCCTGTTCGCTGCGCTGCTCGACATCGCTGAGCAGACCCAGCCAATAGAATGCTTGGGCGCTCGGACCCGCTGTCTGCAGATGGCGTTCGCAGAGGTTGCGTGCCTGCTCGCAGTGGCCGGCGTTGGCCAGTTCGGCGACTGTATCCCAGGGTGTGCTGATGGGCGCTGGGGCTGGCGTTGCAGGCGTTGGGGGGAGCGCTGGCATGCTTCTGCGCGGCGCTGTTGGCGGCAGTGGTGTGGGTTGGCGTGGCAGAACAGGCTGTGGCCGGCTGGGTGGCTTCAGGCTGATCGGTTTAGCGGTTTCGGCTGGCGCCAGGCGAAACGCAAAAGTTTGTTGGCGCCCCAGGGCCTGCATTCCATTTTGTGTGGCTAGGCTGGCTTCGGCCGGGCCGATAAACATCACGCCTTGTGGCTGCAGCTGGCGCTTGAGCAGTTCCAGTACGCGCACCTGAGTTGCACGGTCGAAGTAGATCAGCAGGTTGCGGCAGAAGATGAAATCGTAGGCCGGTGTAGCACTGAACAGGGTGCTGTCGAGCAGGTTGCCGCAGCGCAGTTGCACACGGCTTTTGACCCGCTCATCGAGTACAAAGCTGTCGTCCTGGGCTCGAAAGAAGCGCTCGCGGAACGTTAGTGCGTCGCCGCGAAACGAATTGCGCCCGTAGATGCCGCGGCTGGCCAGGGCCAGTACCTTGTCGCTGACATCCAGGGCTTCAATCTGGAACTGCTCGGGCGCGAAGCCAGCATCGAGTAGGGTCATGGCGATCGAGTAGGGTTCTTCGCCGCTGGAGCAGGGCACGCTGATGATGCGCAGCGGGCGCGCGGCGTTTAACCGGGTGTGGTACTCAAATGCCAGTGTGGCGAGAGCCTTGAATGACTCGGGGTAGCGGAAGAACCAGGTTTCCGGCACCACCACAGCCTCAACCAGCGCCTGCTGTTCCTTGGGCGAGCCGTTGAGGATAATCCAGTAGTCTTCCAGAGCACTCTTGTGCTGAGCATTCATGCGCTGGCGTACGGCGCGCTCGATCACGCTGCGGCCAACCGATTCGGCGTCAAGGCCGATGCGTGATTTCAACAGGCGTTCGATCTGCGCAATCATGCGGGAGCATCCCCAGCCTGTTGCGCTGCCTTGAACAGCACGGCACGCAGGGCGTCATCCAGCAGGCCATGAACGTTGATGCGCTGAATCAGGCCGCGCTCGTTCGCCTGTGTTGGCCCTAGGTAATCCGGCTGTCCTGCCTCCAGTCCGCTGCTGGTAAAGGCATCAGCAGACAGGCGCAGGGTGTTGGTGGCTTGTTCGAGAATCAGCCCGAGTACGCAGGCGTGTTCCCCGCGTTGCGCATCGAAGTAGACCAGCACCAGGCGGGTACTGTTGCGTTCCAGCGCTGGCCGTTTGAGCACGCGCTGGTTGAGATCCAGCACGGGAATCATTCGTCCTCGATGCTGAAAAACCCCGGCCACCCACTCCGGGGTTTCTGGCACCTGCTTGAGCTGGCGCAGTGGCAACACCTCGGCAACCTCTCGGGCGCTGATGGCGTAGCGATCTTCACCGAGCTGGAATAGCAGGTGCAGTTCCCTCTTGGCGGATCCGGCGGTGGCGGCTTTGGGCATGGTTCAGACCTTGAAGCTGCTGACGCCAACCCGCAGGTTGCTGGCCACCTGATTCAGCTCGTCGATTGCCGCGCCGGCCTGACGCAGGGTGTCTACGGTCTGGCTGCTGGCTTCGCTCAACTGCACCAGTGCCTGGTTGATTTGCTCTGCGCCGGTCGACTGCGCCTGCATGCCCTCGTTGACCATCTGGATACGGGGGGCGAGGGCCTGCACTTGCTGGATGATCTGTGCCAGTTGGTCACCCATCTGCGCCATTTCGCCAATGCCGCGGCGTACTTCTTCGGAGAACTTGTCCATGCCCATTACCCCGGCCGATACAGCGGACTGGATTTCGCGCACCATTTGCTCGATATCGTAGGTGGCCACTGCTGTCTGATCGGCCAGGCGCCGCACTTCCACCGCTACCACGGCAAAGCCTTTGCCGTATTCGCCGGCCTTTTCTGCTTCGATGGCGGCGTTAAGGGAGAGCAGGTTGGTCTGGTCCGCCACTTTGACGATGGTGGTGACCACGTGGTTGATGTTGCCGGCCTTCTCATTGAGGATCGACAGTTTGCCATTGACCACATCGGCGGCGCCCATGACCTGACGCATGATTTCTTCCATGCGGGTCAGCCCCAGCTGGCCGGTGCCGGCGAGCATCGAGGTCTGTTCGGCGTTGTCGGACACCTCACCCATGGTGCGCACCAGGTCGCGCGAGGTGGCGGCGATCTCGCGTGAAGTGGCACCAATTTCCGTCGTGGTGGCCGCCGTTTCGGTGGCCGTGGCCTGCTGCTGGCGCGAGGTGGCGGCGATTTCGGTGACCGAGGTGGTCATCTGCACGGCCGAGCGCTGGGCATGGCCGACCAGGGTCTTGAGCTCACCGACCATGCTGTTGAAACCGGTCTCTATGGCGTGAAATTCATCACTGCGCTGCATATTCAGGCGCACGGACAGGTCGCCGCTTTCAAGGGTTTTGAGGGTGCTGACAATGTGGTCGATTGGGCGGGTGATGGCTTGCAGCAGCAGCCAGCCGCAGACCCCGGCGACCGCGATGGTCAACAGGATGGCCAACAGGGTCGCGATTTCCAGCGAGCGTACGGCGTCACGGATTTCACTCGCGCCATCTTCTGCGAGGGTTCTGTTCAGTTCGACCAGCTCGCTCAGGGTTTGCAGGCCCTTGTCCCATTCCGGTAGCACGTGTTCGGTGCTGAACCTGCGACCCTGGGGCAGGGTGCCGTCTTGCAGGATGCTGAGTAACTGGTTGTGTAGCACCAGGTACTGCCGATGCTGTTGGCTGAACTGGTTGGCCAGTTGCGCTTCGCGCTCATTGATATTGGTCTGCAGGTAGCGGGCGAGCAGGCCATCAAGCACTTCTTCAATGGCCGCGAACTGCGCCTGGGCGCTGTCGAACTCTGCGGCATCACCTTCGTCGTCGAGACGCAGCATCAGACGCCGGGTTTCCAGCATATGGCCGGCCCAGGAGCTCTGGATCTTGCTGATGTAATAGACCCCAGGGAGGGAATTGCTTTGCATCTGCTCTGCTTCGCCTTCAATCGAAACCATGCGCAGATAGGAGGTCGTGGCGAGCAGAAGCAAGATGGCGATAAGGGCGGCAAAACTGGCAATGATGCGGTTGCGTACGGTTAACTTCATCCCTTTATCCTTCAGCTGCTGATGGAGCCGATAGTCGTGCGTAGTGGTGGCCGCTGCCTTGCAAGCCCTGATTGGCTGGGGGAGGAGCGGCTGAATGTGGTCGTGCTGTCGAGGTCATGCTACTGATCGGCTCACAGCCCGCCAACCAGTTATAGCGCGTAAGTCGCGACTCTACCGTAGCTTGGCAGGCCCGATGCTTTGGCGTGTTGGCTGGCTATGCGTGCCGACGGCAAATCACAGGCAATAAAAAAGCCGGCTTGTGGCCGGCTTTTAGGGGGTGGTAGCTACTTATTTTTGGTAAGCAGCGACCGCCTTGTTAATCAGGTTGCGGGCCTCGTCGGCGCCAGCCCAGCCTTCAACCTTGACCCACTTGCCTTTCTCGAGATCTTTGTAGTTCTCGAAGAAGTGCTTGATCTGCTCGATCAGCAGTGGGGGCAGGTCGGTGTATTCCTGTACGTCTTTGTACAGCACGGTCAGTTTGTCGTGCGGTACGGCAACCAGCTTGGCATCGCCGCCGGCTTCGTCGCTCATCAGCAGCACGCCAACTGGACGGGCGCGGATAACCGAGCCTGGTGCCACTGGATATGGAGTGACAACCAGTACGTCGAGGGGGTCACCGTCGTCAGCCAGGGTGTGCGGGATAAAACCGTAGTTGGCCGGATAGAACATCGGGGTGGCCATGAAGCGGTCGACCATCAGGCAATCGGTGTCGTGGTCGATTTCGTATTTGATCGGCGCGTGGTTGGCCGGGATCTCGATGGCGACGTAGATGTCGTTCGGCAGGTCTTTACCGGCTGGGATCTTGCTGTAGCTCATGGGGCGACTCCCGAAGGGTGGGCCAAAAAAGTGGCGCGATTATAGGCATATTCACCAGGGGTTGCTACGCCGGGATGCCTAGCCATTGGTCGCGAACTCATGGTCTTCGGTTCTGACCTGGTAGTCCGGATTGCTCGCTTGCAACTGCCGCAGGCGGGCCAGTGGGTCCTGCCGATAGAACAGCGCCAGCTGCGCGTACACCGCCGGGAAGGCGCCGGCGAGTAGGTCCGGGGCGCTGAAGAAGTATTCGCTGGTGACGGCGAAGAATTCTGCCGGGTTTTCCGCTGCATAAGGGTCGATGGCGGTGTCGGCCTCGGGATTGGCATCCAGCTCTGCATTCATCTGATCAAAGGCGCTCTGCATGGCCTTGGCCCAGTCCTGAATGGCCATGTTGCTGTGCAGGGGCGGCAAACCGTTGGCGTCGCCGTTAAGCATGTCCAGTTTGTGCGCCAGCTCGTGGATCACCAGGTTGTAACCGTCCCATTGGCCGCTGGCCTGCACGCCGGGCCAGGCGAGGATCACCGGGCCTTGCTGCCAGGCTTCGCCGCTGTGCTCGGCGTCCCATTCGTGGACTACGCCGCTGGCGTCGCGGTGGCGCTGCGGGCTGACGAAGTCATCTGGGTAGAGGACGATCTCATGGAAGCCCTGATACCAGTTGAGATCAGCCAGGTGCAGCAGTGGTAGCTCGGCCTGCACCGCCAGCAGCAGGCGTGCCTGGCCGTCCAGCTCAACGCCGGGCAGGGCGCTGAGGTGCTTGTGATGGAGAAATAGCACGGCGCGTTCACGCAGGCGTTGTTGTTCGGCTTCATCCAGGCCGTCGAGGATCGGCAAGTGCTGCAACACCGCCTGCCATTGGGCACTGCTGACGGGATGACGGGCAAGGATGCGCTGGCGACGCCAGGCGCGGAGCGACCACATGGACTCTGCTCGGACGGTGGAAAGCGCCCACCATAAGCCGGGTGTCAATGCTGGGCAAGTCGGCACAAAGGCTGCAACGGCAGGCTTATCCGCGACCTGGGAGGGCTGCCAATGTCGATCGAGCGTCTGCATCATCCCACCGTACAATTGCTTTGCGGTCACGGCCTCGACCTGCCAAGCCAGGCCGCACGGGCCCGCGCGACCTGGCTGCCGGGGCGGGAAGGCCGGCCGGCGGTGCTTCTGGTAGCGCTGCTCTGGGCGCGCGAATGCACTGATGTGGTGCGCACCCTGGAGTCCTACCTGGACGGCCTGCTGGCTGATTGCTGTTGTACCCCCAGCGGCTGGAGCGAAGCCCAGGCGGCACGGCAGGTGCTGGCTGCGTTCAATCAGCAGCTGTTTCGTCAACGCCAGGCGGGACGCAGCATCGCGCAACTGAATGCCGGGTTGCTGTTGCTGCAGAACGGCGAGGCGCAGTTTCTTCAGGCTGGGGCCATCGGTTTACGGCGCTATCAAGGCGGCACCATGCAGAGCCTGATCGGTCGTGATGGCCTGCAGCTGGGCGCACAGGCCGAACTGGCGCTGGTGCAGCACAGCCTGACTCTGAACCCTGGTGAGCTATTGCTGCTGGCACCGCAGCCGCTGCTGGATGTGGCGGACTTGCAAGGCTTTTGCGGCGCGGGCGATACCCTGCAAGGCGATCCATTGCCGGAGCTGCTTGCGCCATTGCTGCAAGCCCCCGGTGCAGCTGTTTTATTGCTGCCGGGCGAAGCCGATAGCGCGCCAGAGCTGGCTCCGCGCAAGCCCTGGCGTGCGGTGGTCGATGCACAACCTGGTTTGCAGCTGGATGGCTGGGTGCTGCTCTCGGCCTGCCCCTACGGTCCGCCGGGGCGGGTATTTCGCGCCACCGATCCGCGTGGGCGTGAGGCCATGCTGTGGCTGGCCGAGCGGGATGCGGATGAAGCCTTCTGGCAGCGCGAGTGGGTGTTGCGGTGCAGTCCGTTGCCCAGCCTGGCGCAGGTGCTGTCTTCGCATCAGCCGCGTGAGCATGCTTTCTGGCTGTTCGAGCCTGCGGGCAAGGGTATGCGCAACCTGAACGACTGGGTGGCGGCCCACGGCCCGGTCGATGGTTTGACGATACTGGCTGTGCTCGAACAGTTGATCTCCGCCGTGCGCGGTTTGCAGCGACGCGGGATGCAGGGGCTGTGGCTGGACCCGCGCAATATTCTGCTGGATGACGGCGGCCGCCTGCTGTTGCTGCCCGAACATGCCGCGCTATTGCCTGGGGTAGCGCCGCAGACAATACCCGCGCAGGCGGTGCCGCTGGCGCCCGAGGTGCGCGCCGGGCAGGCCGTGGATGGCCGCGCCGATCAGTTCGCCCTGGCAGCGCTGGCCTATTGGCTGTTCGGTGGGCGTTGGCCCGAGGCGGCGCAGGCGGATGCGGGCGCTCATAGCCGTTATATGCCATTGGCGCAGTTCAGCATGCGGGTGCCCATCGGCTGGGATGGTGTGCTGGCAAGGGCGCTGGCGCCCAGGCCTGAAGCGCGCTTCGAGGCGCTGTCGGAGTTTGCGCAGGCGTTGCGTCAGCCGTTACTGCACCAACCGGCACCTTCGCGTCGCACACGGCGCTATCGGCAGGGCTGGCACCTGGCGGCGCTGGCTCTGCTGGTGCTGCAACTGGGTGTGGGTTTGTGGCTTAGCCTGGACGGCTGAGGGGCTTAGCCAGCGGCGCACTGTGCGTCGCTGGCTGGGCAGGTTACGGCGCGGTGAAGTCTTCGGTGATCGGCAGGACAAAGCTCTTGAACTCGGTGTCTTCCTTGAAGCCGATGGATTCGTAGAGCTTGTGGGCGACCTCGTTGTCGACGCTGGAGGCCACGCGCAGACGCACAGCGTTGGTTTCCTTGGCCATCTGCTTGGCGGTCTGGATCAGACGGTCGGCCACCAGCTGGCGGCGTGCATCCTGGCAAACGTAGATGTCGTTGAGAATCCACACGCGCTTGAGCGACAGCGAGGAGAAGCTCGAATAGAGCTGGCAGAAGCCGAGAATCTTCTCTTCATCATCGGCCATGGCCAGGTAGATCACCGATTCCTTGCGGCTGATGCGCTTTTCCAGAAACTTGCGCGAGGAGTCGGGGTAGGGCAGCTGGCCGAAGTGTTCGCGGTAATTGACGAACAGTGGCGTGAGTTGATCCAGATGCTCCAGGGTCGCTTGGACGATGCGCATGGTGAGCCTCTACTTAAAGTCATGTGGATGGCTTCGGCAACACGGCAGCGCTGCCTGCGAACGACCCCGATGCTGCCTAAAGCTTTTGGAAAGTGCAATCCAAACAAGCGTTTGGTTGTAGTTTGCGGAAATTCCCCATCATCCAAGCAGAAAGTTCTCGCGCGGCACCCCGCCGGCCAGCAACGGCACTTCGGCCTCATCTTTGAGATTGACCCCCGACAGTTGGCGGCGGCAGGCCTCGCGCATCAGGTACAGCAGGCGGTGGCTGGCCATGGCGTAGCTCAGGCCTTCCTGGCGCACGTTGGAGATGCAGTTGCGGTAGGCGTCGGTCAAGCCGACCTTGGGTGCGTAGGTGAAGTACAGCCCCAGGCTGTCCGGTGAACTCAGGCCGGGGCGTTCGCCGATCAGGATCACCACCATGCGTGCGCCGAGCAGTTCGGCCACTTCATCGGCCACCGCCACGCGGCCTTGGCTGACCAGGGAGATGGGCGCCACGCTCCAGCCTTCGGCAGCGGCCTGCTCCTCGATATGCGCCACCATGGGCAGGGCGTTACGGTGCACGGCCAGTGCGGACAGGCCGTCGGCGATGACAATTGCCAGGTCGTAGCCGTCCGGATTGTTTTCGCGGTGCTGGCCCAGCAGCTCGGCGGATTCATGGCTTAAGCGCCGACCGAGATCCGGGCGCTGCAGGTAGGTGTCGCGGTCCTTGGCGGCGCTGTGCAGCAGCAGGCTCTGCCGATGCTGATGGGCCAGACCGGCGGCCAATGCGCCGTGGTCAAACGGCAGGTGCACAGCATCGCGAGCCTGGGCGTGGGCGAACTGGAAATCCAGCTGGGCACGGGTCGGCATACTGGTGCCGGCGCGGCCCAGGGCGATACGTGCCGGGGTGAGGTTGCGCAGTTGCTGCCAGGGATTCTCGCTGGCGCCGCTGAGTGGGCTGTCATCGTACATAAGCGGCTCCTTGATTAACCAAGCTGCGCCAACGCCTGACGAAACGCCGGCGGCAGGCTGTTGCCCATGCGCGGGCGGCCATCGGCCTGGGTGAAGATGCCCATGCGTTGCAGCCAGGCTTCGAACTCGGGGGCCGGTTTCAGCCCCAGGCTCTGCCGGGCATACAGCGCGTCATGAAAGGAGGTGGTCTGGTAATTGAGCATCACGTCGTCAGAGCCAGGGATGCCCATGATGAAGTTGATCCCGGCCACACCGAGCAGGGTCAGCAGCACGTCCATGTCGTCCTGATCGGCTTCGGCGTGGTTGGTGTAGCAGATGTCGCAGCCCATCGGCAGGCCCAGCAGCTTGCCGCAGAAGTGGTCTTCCAGGCCGGCGCGGATGATCTGCTTACCGTTATACAGGTACTCCGGGCCGATAAAACCGACCACGGTATTCACCAGAAATGGTTTGAAATGCCGCGCCACCGCATAGGCGCGGGTCTCGCAGGTCTGTTGGTCGAGGCCATGGTGGGCGCCGGCGGACAGCGCGCTGCCCTGGCCGGTTTCGAAATACATCAGGTTGTTGCCCAAGGTGCCGCGTTTGAGGCTCAGGCCGGCGTCGTAGCCTTCCTGCAGAATCTTCAGGCTGACGCCAAAGCTGGCGTTGGCCGCCTCGGTGCCGGCAATCGACTGGAACACCAGGTCCAGCGGTACGCCACGGTTGATCGCCTCGATCGAGGTGGTGACGTGGGTCAGCACGCAGGCCTGGGTGGGGATTTCATAACGCTGAATGATGCCGTCGAGCATCTTCAGCATGTCGCAGATCGAACTGATGCTGTCGGTGGCCGGATTGATGCCGATCATGGCGTCGCCGTTGCCGTACAGCAGGCCGTCGAGAATGCTCGCGGCGATGCCGGCCGGCTCATCGGTCGGGTGATTGGGTTGCAGGCGTGTGGACATGCGCCCGCGCAGGCCAACGGTGTTGCGAAAGCGGCTGACCACACGGATTTTCTGCGCCACCAGCACCAGGTCCTGCACGCGCATGATCTTCGATACCGCAGCGGCCATTTCCGGCGTCAGGCCGGGGGCGAGGGCGCGCAGGCTGGCTTCATCGGCGCTATCGCCGAGCAGCCAGTCGCGAAAGCCTCCGACGGTCAGGTGGCTGACCGGGGCGAAGGCCGCCGCATCATGGCTGTCGATAATCAGCCGGGTGACCTCATCCGCTTCGTAGGGAATCAGTGCCTCGGTAAGGAAGTGTTTGAGCGGAATATCGGCCAGGGCCATTTGCGCCGCCACCCGTTCACCGGCATTGCTCGCGGCAACGCCTGCGAGATAGTCGCCAGAGCGCGCCGGGCTGGCCTTGGCCATCACTTCGGCGAGGCTGTCGAAACGGTAGGTTTCACCGCCTACCGTATGCTGAAAACTGGACATTGCGTGTCTCCCAAACGTCACGTTGGCGCAGCACGATCATGCTGCGCCAACGTGACGGGTATTACTTGAGTGCGGCCTCGGCTTTACCGATGGCAACGAATTCTTCTTCCGGCGTACCGGCCACCAGGTGATGGCGACTGTACAGGGCGAAGTAAGCGATCAGCACGGCGTAGATAATCGCGGCACCAATCACCACCCGTGGGTCGACCAGGAAACCGGCCACCACGGCCACGCAGGCCAGCACCAGGGCGATGCCCGAGGTAACGATGCCGCCTGGGGTGCGATACGGGCGATGCATTTCCGGACGACGCACGCGCAGGGTGATATGTGCGGCCATCATCAGCACGTAGGAGATGGTGGCGCCAAACACCGCCACCAGAATCAGCAGGTCACCCTGGCCAGTCAGCGACAGGGCAAAGCCGATCAGGCCGGGCACGATCAGCGCCAGCACCGGCGCCTTGTTCTTGTTGGTCAGCGACAGCGAACGCGGCAGGTAGCCGGCGCGCGACAGGGCGAAGATCTGCCGGGAGTAGGCGTAGATGATCGAGAAGAAGCTGGCAATCAAACCGGCCAGGCCGATCAGGTTGACGAAGCTGCTCATCCAGGTGGATTCGCCGTAGGCAATGGTCAGGGCTTCCACCAGTGGGTTGCCGGAGGCCATCAGCGCGTTGGCACCGGCGCCGCCTGGGCCCACCACCAGAATCAGCAGGGCAAAGGCCAGCAGCACCAGCATGGCACCGATCAGCCCGCGCGGCATGTCGCGCTGCGGGTTGCGGGTTTCTTCAGCGGCCAGCGGCACGCCTTCGACCGCGAGGAAGAACCAGATCGCATAGGGGATCGCCGCCCACACGCCGACATAGCCGAACGGCAGGAAGCTGCTGGCGCCGGTGGCTTCGGTCACCGGAATATCGAGCAGGTTGGCCACCGAGAAGTGCGGCACCATCGCGACGATAAACACGCCGAGGGCAATCGCCGCCACGGCGGTGATGATAAACATCAGCTTCAGCGCTTCACCGACGCCGAAGATATGGATGCCGATAAACAGCACATAGAAGGCCAGGTAGATCGCCCAGCCGCCTATGCCGAACAGCGACTCGCAGTAGGCACCGATAAACACCGCAATCGCCGCTGGGGCAATGGCGTATTCGATCAGGATTGCCGTGCCTGTAAGAAAACCGCCCAAGGGGCCGAAAGCGCTGCGGGCAAAGCCATAACCGCCACCGGCGGTGGGGATCATCGAGGACAGTTCAGCCAGGGAGAAGCACATGCACAGGTACATTAGCGCCATCAGCAGGGTGGCGAGAAACATGCCGCCCCAGCCGCCCTGGGCTAGACCGAAGTTCCAGCCGGCGTAGTCGCCGGAAATCACGTAGGCCACGCCTAGGCCGACCAGCAATACCCAGCCTGCTGCGCCCTTCTTCAATTGCCTGCTTTGGAAGTAATCGGCATCGACCTGCTCTAAATCGGTGCCTTGCGGTAGACCTACCGCACTGATTTGTTCTGCTGCCATGGGAATTCCTTATCAACAAGCTGGCCGCAGCGCACGCCCGGCCAGGCTTGTAGGTATTTGAGGGAAAAGTGTTACCCAGTGGATCAGCAACCGCTGTGCCAACTACGCCTCTGGTCTAGACCTTGGTGCGGGCTGGCAGGCCGATGTCGTTTCCGAGCATCGGCTGCGATTGCGCAGGGGCTTAGAAAAAGCCGAGTGGGTTGGTGTCGTAGCTCACTAACAGGTTCTTGGTCTGCTGGTAGTGGTCGAGCATCATCTTGTGGGTCTCACGGCCGACGCCGGACTTCTTGTAGCCACCGAAGGCGGCATGCGCCGGGTACAGGTGGTAGCAGTTGGTCCACACGCGCCCGGCCTTGATCGCCCGGCCCATGCGGTAGGCGCGATTGATGTCGCGGGTCCACAGGCCGGCGCCGAGGCCGAACTCGGTGTCGTTGGCAATCGCCAGGGCTTCGGCTTCGTCCTTGAAGGTGGTCACGCTGACCACCGGGCCGAAGATCTCCTCCTGGAACACGCGCATCTTGTTGTGACCCTTGAGCAGGGTCGGCTGGATGTAATAGCCGCCGTCCAGGGTGCCGCTGAGCTTTTCCACCGCGCCGCCGGTGAGCAGTTCGGCGCCTTCCTGCTTGGCGATTTCCAGGTAGCTGAGGATTTTGTCGAACTGCTGCTCGGAGGCCTGGGCGCCGACCATGGTGTCGGTGTCCAGCGGGTCGCCGCGTTTGATCTGCTCGACCTTCTTCATCACCTCTTTCATAAAGGCCGGGTAGATCGATTCCTGCACCAGCGCGCGGGATGGGCAGGTGCACACTTCGCCCTGGTTGAAGAAGGCCAGCACCAGACCTTCGGCGGCTTTTTCGATAAAGCTTGGCTCGGCCTGCATGATGTCTTCGAAGAAGATGTTCGGCGATTTGCCGCCCAGCTCCACGGTGCTGGGGATGATGTTCTCGGCGGCGCATTTCATGATGTGCGCGCCCACCGGGGTCGAGCCAGTGAAGGCGATCTTGGCGATGCGTTTGCTGGTGGCCAGGGCCTCGCCGGCTTCTTTACCGTAACCCTGCACCACGTTGAGCACGCCCGGCGGCAGCAGGTCGCCGATCAGCTCCATCAGCACGCTGATGCCCAGCGGCGTTTGCTCGGCCGGTTTCAACACCACGCAGTTGCCGGCGGCCAGGGCCGGGGCGAGTTTCCAGGCGGCCATCAGCAGTGGGAAGTTCCACGGGATGATCTGCCCGACCACGCCCAGCGGTTCATGGATGTGATAGGCCACGGTGTTGCCGTCGATCTCGGCAGCCGAGCCTTCCTGGGCACGCAGGCAACCGGCGAAGTAGCGGAAGTGGTCGGCGGCCAGGGGGATGTCGGCATTCAGGGTTTCGCGTACGGCCTTGCCGTTGTCCCAGGTTTCGGTGATGGCCAGCACTTCCAGGTTGGCTTCGATGCGGTCGGCGATTTTCAGCAGGGTCAGCGAGCGCTCCTGCACCGAAGTGCTGCCCCAGGCATCGGCGGCTGCGTGGGCGGCGTCGAGGGCCTTGTCGATATCCTCGGCAGTGGAGCGCGGGAACTCGGCAATCGGCAGGCCGTTCACCGGCGAGGTGTTGGTGAAGTACTGGCCCTTGACCGGCGCGACAAACTCGCCGCCGATGTAGTTGCCGTAACGGGATTTAAAGGAAACGAGGGCACCTTCGGTACCGGGATGGGCGTAACGCATGCTGAATATCTCCTGGTTCTTATGCTTGTTCTGGTGATGCAGCGAGAGGCGCGCTGTGGCGCTTGTGCAGAGACAGAGCAAGGGCTGGGCCAGGCATGCGATATGCCCGTTCTAGAGCGGTTGCGTGACACTCGCTGGGAGGTTGCGCTGCGCGAGTTGTATCAGCCCTGATACAGCCCGCGTGACACTCTGTACCAGGGGCGATACAGCTCGGTGACTCGCCGGTCAGGCTGTCTTGCAATGGCCGCAAAGCTGGTAGATGCTCGGCCATCACGTGCAACTCCTAGCAGGCCGTTGAAAACGTAGGCGAGGCCGGCAAGACAAGGCAAAAACAGGCGAGGAAGCGGAGTTTACTGGTGTAAATGAGCATTCCGAGCCTGTTTTTAACGAAGTATTGCCAACGCAGGTAGTTTCTCAACGGCCTGCTACTGCGGAGAAAAATAACAATGCATAACCATGCAAGCCGCCACGCCCAGCAGGTGCTGACCGTGGCCCAAGGGCGCGGTCAGGTCGCCGGCCCGGCAGCGGATTCCTCGGTGGCACGTTCCTGGCTCCGCTGCCTGCAGCAGCATCACCTCGACCCGGCGCAGAGCATGCCACCGGCAGTGATCGAGCACGCGCACATGCTGGAACGGCGCGAGCAGCTGCAACAGGTGCTGGAGATTTCCAGCAATGAGATGAACAGCCTGCACCGCCAGTTGGCCGGCAGCGGCCACGCGGTGCTGCTGACCGATGCGCGTGGGGTGATCCTCAACTGCGTCACCGAACAAGCGGAAAAACGTACATTCGAACAAGCCGGGCTGTGGCTTGGTGCTGACTGGAGTGAAGCCTGCGAAGGCACCAACGGCATCGGCACCTGCCTGGTCGAGCGCCAGCCGCTGACCATCCACCAGAATGAACATTTCCGCAGCCGGCACACCGGGCTGACCTGCTCGGCCAGCCCGGTGTTTGACCCCCATGGTGAGCTGCTAGCGGTACTGGACGTGTCCTCGGCGCGGCATGACGTATCGCGGCAGAGCCAGTTCCACACCATGGCCTTGGTCAACCTCTCGGCCAAGGCCATCGAAGGCTGCCATTTCCTGCGCAGCTATGAGGGCGAATGGCTGCTGCGCTTCCATGCCCAGGCCGAATATATCGGCCAGTTCAGCGAGGGCCTGCTGGCTTTCGACGGCGATGGACGCGTGAGTGCGGTCAATCAGAGCGCGATCAACCTGCTCGGCCTGTCGCGCCGGCAACTGCTCGGGCGCACCTTGGTCGAGGTGTTTGACTGCCGCCTGGATGACCTGCTCGGCCGCGCCTCGGCGCAGCCCAGTGCCAGTTGGCCGCTGTATACCCAGCGCGGTCAGTTGCTGTTTGCCATGCTGCGCGGCCAGCCTCGACGCAGTGCTCAGGCACTGGCTGCGGCGAGCTTGGCAGCTCCAGGGCTGTGCCTGGCTGACCCTGGTTTGCAGAGTCATTTCCGCCGTGCCCTGCGGGTGTACGAGCGCGATGTGCCGCTGCTGATTGGCGGCGAAACCGGCACCGGCAAGGAGGCCTTCGCCAAGGCCCTGCATCAGGTCAGCTCGCGTGGCGGTAAACCCTTTGTCGCGCTGAACTGCGCGGCGATTCCCGAGAGCCTGATCGAGAGCGAACTGTTCGGTTATCGCGGCGGTAGCTTTACCGGTGCGCGCAAGGAAGGCATGCGCGGCAAGCTGCAGCAGGCCGATGGCGGCACGCTGTTCCTCGATGAGATCGGCGATATGCCGCTGGCGCTGCAAACCCGTTTGCTGCGCGTGCTGGAAGAGCGCCGGGTCGAGCCGATTGGTGGGGAATCGCAGGCCATCGATGTGCGAGTGATCAGCGCCAGCCATCGCGACCTAACCCAGCGAGTAGCCAGCGGCGAGTTTCGCCAGGACCTGTTCTATCGCCTCAATGGCCTGGCGATAGAACTCCCACCTTTGCGTGAGCGCAGCGACAAGCTGGAATTGCTGGATTTTCTTCTCGGTGAAGAGGCGCGCGGGCAACTTGTGCGCCTCGATGATGCCGCCCGCGAGGCGCTGCTCGGCTATTCCTGGCCGGGCAATGTGCGGCAACTGCGTAATGTGCTGCGCACCCTCTGCGCCCTGTGCGAAAACGGCGTGATCAGCCACGCCGAGCTGCCCGCCGAGATTCGCCATGCACGCCCTGCGCTGGCCCTGCTGCCTGCGGCCAAACCCGACCAGCTGGGCGACGCCGAACGCCAGGCGCTGCTCGCGGTCCTAGAGGCGCAGCACTGGCAGATGAGCCGCAGCGCCGAGCAGCTGGGCATCAGTCGCAACACCCTGTACCGCAAGTTGCGTAAACATGGGATCAAGTTGCGCTCAACGCTTTGAGCTGCGCCTGTTGAACCACGCCCCGCAGTGCGCCGCCAAGCCTCTGCGGGGCGGCGGCGCTGTGCTAATCTGCGGCCAGTTTTTATCCCGCCTTATTCACCGGCTCTGACGACGCCTTCAAGGTAAATCATGCATATCCATATTCTCGGCATCTGCGGCACTTTTATGGGCTCGCTGGCCGTGCTGGCCAAGGAGCTCGGCCATCGCGTGACCGGCTCCGACGCCAATGTCTACCCGCCTATGAGCACCCAGTTGGAGGCTCAGGGCATCGAACTGACCCAGGGCTATGACGCCGCCCAGCTGGACCCCGCGCCGGACTTGGTGGTGGTCGGCAATGCCCTGTCGCGTGGCAACCCGGCGGTGGAATATGTGCTGAACAAAGGCTTGCCCTATGTGAGCGGCCCGCAGTGGCTGGCCGACCATGTACTGCAGGGCCGTTGGGTGCTGGCAGTGGCCGGCACCCATGGCAAGACCAGCAGTTCGAGCATGCTGGCCTGGGTGCTGGAGCATGCCGGCATGAGCCCGGGCTTTTTGATTGGCGGCGTGCCGCAGAACTTCGGGATTTCCGCGCGCCTCGGTGGCACTCCGTTCTTTGTGGTCGAGGCCGACGAATACGACAGCGCCTTCTTCGACAAGCGCAGCAAGTTCGTCCACTACCGCCCGCGCACCGCGATTCTGAATAATCTGGAGTTCGATCACGCGGATATCTTCCCGGATCTGGCGGCTATCGAGCGGCAATTCCACCATCTGGTGCGTACCATTCCGGGCGACGGCCTGATCATTCATCCGACCACCGAGCCTGCGCTTAAGCGGGTAATCGAGATGGGTTGCTGGACCCCGGTGCAAACCACCGGTGAAGGCGGTCAGTGGCAGGCGCGCCTGCTAAGCGCTGACGGTTCGCGCTTCGAGGTGAGTTTCGACGGCAAGGTTGCCGGCACAGTGGACTGGCAACTGACCGGCCAACACAACGTCGCCAATGCCCTGGCGGTACTGGCGGCGGCGCGGCATGTCGGCGTGGTTCCGGAGCTGGGCATCGCCGCGCTATGCGGCTTTATCAACGCCAAGCGGCGCATGGAGAAGGTCGCCGAAGTCAACGGCGTGACCATCTTTGACGACTTCGCCCATCACCCGACGGCGATTGCCACTACCCTCGATGGCCTGCGTAAACGCATCGGTGACGCCAAATTGATCGCTATCGTCGAGCCACGTTCCAACTCGATGAAGCTCGGCGCGCACCGTGATGGCCTGCCTGAATCTGTGGTGCAGGCTGACTCAGTGTACTGGTACGCGCCGCCTAACCTCGGCTGGGATCTGGCCGGCACCGTGGCTACGTCGACCGTGCCGACGCAGGTCTGCGATTCCTTGGAAGCGATCATTGCAGGGGTCAAGGCAGAAGCGGCACCGGGCACCCAGGTAGTGGTGATGAGCAACGGCGGCTTTGGCGGCTTGCATGGCAAGCTGGCTGCGGCCCTGGAGGCGTAAATGTCTGGACCCGAGAGAATCACCCTGGCCATGACCGGCGCCTCCGGCGCTCAGTACGGCCTGCGCCTGCTCGACTGCCTGGTGCAGGAAGACCGTGAGGTGCACTTTCTGATTTCCAAGGCCGCGCAACTGGTGATGGCCACCGAAACCGATGTCAGCCTGCCGAGCAAGCCGCAAGCCATGCAGGCATTTCTGAGCGAGTACACCGGTGCCGCGCCGGGACAGATTCGCGTGTACGGCAAGGAAGACTGGATGGCCCCGGTGGCCTCCGGTTCCGGCGCACCCTCGGCGATGGTGGTGGTGCCCTGCAGTACTGGCACGTTGTCGGCCATCGCCACTGGGGCCTGCAATAACCTGATCGAGCGCGCCGCCGATGTCGCCCTCAAGGAGCGTCGCCAGCTGATTCTGGTGCCACGCGAGGCGCCGTTTTCCAGCATTCATCTGGAAAATATGCTCAAGCTGTCGAACATGGGCGCGACCATCCTGCCGGCCGCTCCAGGTTTTTATCACCAGCCGCAGACCATTGATGACCTGATCGACTTCGTCGTGGCGCGCATCCTCAACTGCCTGGGTGTGCCCCAGGACATGCTGCCGCGCTGGGGCTAGCACCATCAGATCACGCCGGATGAATAAGCTTCTGGCTCGCGCGGTGGTTTGCATGCTGCTGAGCCTGACCCTTAGCGGCTGCGCCACGGTGCGCACCCTGGATGCCGCCAAGCCAGATGCGCCGGTGGTGTACGCCGGCACCCGCCTGAATCTGTACGCGCTGCAGGGCGGTTGCTGCGCCACGGACCGCTTTGGCGCCGAGGCCCCTGCTTATCCAGCCGCCGACCTGCCGGTTAGCGCGTTGTTGGATACCCTATTGTTGCCGCTGTCTCTGGCCACCGCCATCGGCCTTAACCTGGGCATCAGCGGCGGGTTGTGACGGGGTTCAGACGTCCGGAATACTGGTCGCTTTATCCTGCCAGGTGGCCGTCAGTGGCCAGTGCTCAAGGTTCTGCGCCGGCCCCGGTTTGGCAAACAGATAGCCCTGAAAGCGCCTGCACCCCATGCGTTGCAGGGCCTCGTACTGTTCCTGGGTTTCCACTCCTTCGGCGGTTACGTCCAGGTCGAGATTGGCGCCCAGAGCCAGGATGGTGCGCACGATGGCGGCGTCGCTGGGTTGTTCGAGCAGATCGCGGACGAAGGACTGGTCGATCTTCAGCTGATCCAGTGGCAGGCGCTTGAGGTAGTTGAGCGAGGAGTAGCCGGCGCCGAAATCGTCCAGTGCCAGGTGTACGCCGCGTGCTTTCAGCTGGCTCATCTTGCCGATGAGCACTTCCACGTCTTCCACCAGTTGGCTTTCGGTCAGTTCCAGCTCCAGGCGCTGAGGGTTGGCGCCGCTTTCCGCGAGGGTGGCGAAGACGTCTTCGACAAAGTCAGGGTGGTGGAACTGCCTGGCACTGACGTTGACCGCCAGGGTCAACTGCGTCAGTTGCGGGTGTGCGGCCCAGGCCACCAGTTGCTGACAGGCGCTTTGCAGGATCAAACGGCCCAACGGCAGAATCAGTCCGGTGCTCTCTGCCAACGGAATAAATTCGCCCGGCGGTACCAGCCCGCGCGTGGGGTGTTGCCAGCGCACCAGGGCCTCGGCACCGACCAGCTGCCCTTGAGCATCCACCTGGGGCTGGTAGTGCAGGATAAAGTCGCGCCGGCCAAGGCTTTGACGCAGGTCGCTTTCCAGGCTGGCGCGGGCGCTGACTTCGGCCTGCATCGTTGGGTCGAAAAAACGCATGGCGTTGCGGCCGGCAGCTTTGGCCTGGTACATGGCCATATCGGCACGCTTGAGCACTTCATCGACCGTGCTGCTCTCGTGGGGAAATAGCGCGATGCCGATGCTGGCCGTGCTGATATGGCTGTGGTTTTGCAGGGCATAGGGCGCCGCCAGCGCCTCAATTATTTTCCGGCTGACACTCTCGACCTGTTGGCCCGCCTGAGCGGGTTTCAGGCTGAGACCTTCGAGCATCAGCACAAACTCATCGCCGCCGAGCCGGGCCAGGGTGTCCTGGGCGCGCACGTGGCTGCTCAGGCGTTCGGCTACCTGCTGCAGCAACTGGTCGCCCATGTCATGGCCGAGGGTGTCGTTAAGATCCTTGAAGTTGTCCAGATCGATAAACAGCAACGCGCCCTGTTGCAGGCCGCGTGCATGTTTGGCCAGCGCCTGTTGCAGGCGGTCGAGTAACAGGCGGCGATTGGGTAGGCCGGTGAGTGGGTCGTAGAAGGCCAGCTGGTTGATCTTTTCCAGGTTTTTCTTGTGTTCAGTGATGTCGGTGGATATGCCGCACAGCGCGTAGATCTTGCCGTGACTGTCGCGCAGCGGCAGCTTGACCGAGAGGAAGGCGTGCTGCGTGCTGCCATCCAGGCTGCGGTTGATTTCCTCGGTTTGCACCCGCTCACCGAGCTTGAGCACGCGTCGGTCGTTATCGTGCAGGTTGGTGGCGGTGTCGAGGTCGAAGAACTGGTCATCGGTCTTGCCGATAACCTGTTCGAGGTCCTGGCCGAACAGCTCGCAGACCTTGCGGTTGGCGTACTGGTAACGCAGCTGCGCGTCCTTGATATAGATATAGGCTTCGACGCTGTTGAGGATGGTATTCAGGCGCTCTTCGCTGGTCAGTAGATGGCGGGTTTTCTCGCGTACCTGACGGCGCAACAGCAATGCGCCACCGAGGGCGGCAATCAGCAACAGCGCAAGGGTGCTCAGGCCCCACCAGACGCTGGTCGGGATCAGCAGGCGTGGCCGTTCACCGCCCCAGCGTTGCAGGCTCTGGTAGTAGATCGAGGAGGGTGAGTCCTGCCAGTTCGCCAGGTGCTGGTCGATAGCGGCCAGCAGGTCGGCGTTCTGTCCTTTGCGCGTGGCGTAGAACAGCTGCGCCGGTTGAAACATGATCGAAGAGCTTTGCAGTTGATAGCTCGGCGCATGAAAGTCGCCAAAGCGCTGGTTGGCCACTACCGCGTCGGCTTGTCCGTCAGCCACCTGCGCAAAGCCCTGCGGCAGGCTGGGGACGCCAATTAACTGGGCTTTCAGACCAAAGCTTTCGAGCAGTCCGCGCAGGTATTCCTCCTGCACCGAGCCTTGCAATACGGCAATGCGCAGGCCTTTGAGGTCGAGTATCGATTTGAGCTGCAGGCTTTCGTTGCTGTAGACCTGCGACCAGCTGACCAGTGACGGAACCTTGTGGAAATCGAGAACCTGAGCACGGCTATCGTTGTAGGCCACATCGGGCAGCAGGTCGACTTCACCGCTCTGCGCCAGCGCCAGGCACTCCTGCCATTCGCAGGGCCTGGGGCGCAGTTGCCAGTCTTCCTGGTTGGCGATTTCGTTCAGCAGTTCGCCGAGGATACCGGAGAGTTTGCCGTCCTGGCCGAGGAGGATTTTCGGCTCGTTGGCGTACACCCCCACGCTGATCTCGCGTGACTGCGCGCTGCTTGGCAGGGCAGTCGTAAGGCCCGCGGCAAATAGCAGCGCAGTGCTGA